>VAOY01004835.1_pt1 | contig 33555 bp, 27 predicted proteins | sample 3393881 | NCBI WGS metagenome assembly VAOY01 (sample SAMN08290430, study PRJNA428436) | hydrothermal vent metagenome | isolation source: Deep-sea hydrothermal vent chimney | place: Indian Ocean: Southwest Indian Ridge
CGCAGGTGTGTGGATGCCTAACGCTTTAACTCGTAAATATCCCTCAGCTAATAAATCACTAGCGTGGCAATACTTATTTCCTTCCTACAAATTAAGTGATGACCCAGAAACTGGCGAGATACGTCGCCACCATTTCCACCCTACATGTGTTAGAAAAGCGATTAAAAAAGCATTAAAGCAAACAAATGTTACAAAGGTTGTTACAAAGGTTGTTACACCACATACCTTGCGTCATTCATTTGCAACACATCTATTTGCAAAGAAGCCCATTGAGCAAAATTTTCTAGCTAATATTATGAGGCGAAAAAATGCGTTAGCGGAACGTCCGCTTTGTAGAATAGAGCCAATAGCATTAAACGACTCGAACCATCTATTGATCGCTTAAAGTCGCCATTAGAGCATTTACTTTAACTTATTTTGGGGCAATAACGATTCACAGCTCCCTGCTTTTTAACAAATGAAAAACTGTCAGATTCAATTGAATCATTCAACCAAACCTGACAGTACTTGTTAAAAAGCTCAACTTAAAGCGTCATCACAATACGGCCTGTGATATCGCCTTTTAACATGTCGTCAAAAATATCGTTGATATCTTCGAGGCGCTTTTCTTCAATAATTGCTTTAACTTTACCTTTGGCTGCAAAGTCGAGACACTCTTGTAAATCTTTACGCGTGCCAACGATTGAACCCACAACAGACACACCATTTAATACGGTATCGAAAATTGGCAGTGGCATATCTTCAGGTGGTAAACCTACAAGCACACATTTACCGCCACGACGTACACTTTTGTAAGCTTGCTCAAAACCTGGTTTTGATACGGCTGTACATACAACACCATGCGCACCACCCACTTGCTCAAAAATGGTTTCTGATGGTACTTGCTTCATAAAATCAATAGTAATATCTGCACCAAGCTCTTTAGCAAGGTTGAGTTTGCTTTCACCAGTATCAACGGCAATTACGTTAAAGCCCATCGCTTTTGCGTACTGCACCGCTAAGTGACCAAGGCCACCAACACCGACTATAGCAACCCAATCACCTGCTTTTGCACCCGTTACCTTTAATGCTTTGTACGTCGTAACACCGGCACAAAATAATGGCGCAGCTTCTGCAAAGCCTAACCCGTCTGGTACTTTTACAACAAAGTCACCATGTGCAACACAATATTCAGCGTAACCACCGTCTATTGAATAACCTGTATTGTGCTGCTCAAGACACAAGGTTTCTTTGCCTTCTAAGCAGTAATCACAATGCCCGCATGCACTATACAGCCAAGGGATCCCTACTCTATCGCCTACAGACAAGTGCTTTATATTAGCCCCTACCTTTTCAATTGTACCGACCCCTTCGTGGCCAGGTACTAATGGCATTTTAGGTTTTACAGGCCAATCTCCGTGGCATGCATGTAAATCAGTGTGGCACACACCGCACGCCGCTATTTTAACTAACACGTCATTTATCCCTACCTCAGGGCATGGAATATCTTCAATAGTTAGCTTACCTTTGTATTCTTTATTTACTGCAGCTTTCATAACGTTCCTCCGTGGTATTATTTTGATTGAGCACTTTGAGCCTATACGATAACGCAAACTATTGTCACCAATATTGATACAGATCAAGTTGTTTATTTTTTGTACAGGATATGATTTTCTGCTTAACTCTTAGTAAAATCAACTGACTAGCTCAAAATTTAGACTTTAGTCGCGTAACATCGAATAGTGGCTATTTCTTTTAGTTATACCAACACCGTGCTAGCATTAAATTTCTGAAGTTTTTGAATACTAAAAATTATGAGCCTATCTGAAAAAAATCTAGCTTTTGTAATGCACTGTGGCGAAATGGGTAGCCGTTGGGGCTTTAACCGCACCATTGGTCAAATGTGTGGTTTGCTCACCATTACTAAAGAGCCGATGACCGCCAATGAAATTGCCGACACTCTAAGTATTTCACGTGGTAACGTGAGTATGGGCATTAAAGAACTTCAGTCTTGGCGTTTAATTAAGGTGCATCATATCCCTGGCGACCGTAAAGAATACTACGGCCCTGCCGGCAGTATTTGGGACATGGCCAACCGCGTATTCGAAGAGCGTAAAAAACGTGAGATAGACCCAACTCTTAGCTTACTTCGTGATAATATTTTAGAAGAAGCCCACAACGATGATGAGCGCTTTGCTCAGCAGCAAATGCAAGAAATTCACGACCTACTCGAAACCGTTACAAAATGGTCGGCAGAGCTACAACGTTTGAGCCCTGAACAACTCCAAAGCCTAATGAAACTCGGTTCAGGTATTGGCAAGGTACTCGATTTTAAAGATAAGATTTTGAAGAAGCCCGGAAAAGAGTAAGTTAGCGAGTTGCCAGGGGAAAGTTTGTAGGAGGCGTTTTAACGCCGAACATGTAGCAGCGATTTTATATCGCGTCCCAGAGCCTAAATCCTAGCGCCTAATTTTTTCTATCGTAGGCGTGAAACTTGTTTCGCGCGTTTGCTTGAAGGCTGTGCTTTAGCGCGCAGTAAGTACGGATATGTGTCACCGTAAGTGACAACCTCATACCCAAAACACTCTATTCAATTAACCACCAAGCTCTGATAAAACTTGGTGGTTAAAAATCAATTACTTAACCGCTGGGTAACCAATGCGATCTGATAAGTAACCAACACTGGTTGCAAAGTAATACGAGCGATTCCAGTGCATCAGTGCTTTGTAGTTATCGTAGGCTAAGTACATACGGCCATTTACGTCATCAGGCATTACCATTGCGGCGGTAATATCAACTTGCGGTAAGTCACTACCATCCATTTTGCGAACACCGATTGCTTGCCAGTCAGCAAGGCTGCGCTCAGAGTCTTTCCAGTACTCTAACCATTGGCTGCGCGTTTTAGTGCCACGTTTAAGAATGTTTGCGTTATCAAAGCCTTCAGGTAATTTAACTTGACGACCCCAAGTTAAATCATCGTTCCAACCTGCTTGCTTTAAGTAATTTGCGATTGAAGCAAATGCGTCTTCTTCTGTGGTCCAAATATCTTTGCGGCCATCACCGTTGTAATCAACAGCGTAGGCGTTAAATGAAGTTGGCATAAACTGCGTTTGACCCATTGCACCAGCCCAAGAACCTTTGAACTTATCAAGGGTAATGTGACCCTCTTTTAAGATATCAAGCGCTGCCCAAAGTTGGTTTTTGTACATGGTTTCGCGGCGGCCATCAAAAGCTAGTGTGACTAGTGATGCAATCACACTGTGACCACCTTGGATTTTACCAAAGTTACTTTCAAGGCCCCAAAGTGCAACAATAAAGCGTGCTTGAACGCCGTATTCTTTGGCTACTTTTTCAAGAACCTCTTGGTTTTCTTTGTATAGTTTACGCGCGCGGTCAATTTTCCATTGCGGCACACGTTTTGGTAAATAGGTTTCGAGGGTTTCTTTTACTTCAGGCTGATTTTTGTCAGCTGAAATGACCTTCTTTTTAAATTTAGCCGTTGCGAATGCTTGCTCGATTAAGGCTTGATCATAGCCTTTTTCTGTCGCTTCATTTTTTAATGCAGCAACGTATACGTCGAAGTCAGCTTGTGTTTTTTCCTCTGCCAATACAGATGTACTTAATGAAGCACTTAGTAGAACTACGGCAAGTTTTTTAATCACTCTCAACTCCCTTGTCTTTTTTAAATTGGGTTAACAGGTTTTCTTCTGGCGGCGGTAATTGCAAGTAGAAACCTTGGTCAATTAACGCTTGCTTAACCGTTTCTAAGTCTGCCAAGCCTAACTTTTCACGACTAGCAAGATTAATTATCATCACATACTGTGGTTGACCAAATGTGTCCATTAAAGGTTCAGGAACACGCGTAAAATCATCTCTTTTTTCTACAAAAAGGTAGGTATCCGCTTTTTTCTTACTTTTATACACCGCAGTTAGCATTATGACCCTATAATATCTTGCTTAACGAGGGCGCACACTATAACATGACTCTTATAAGAAGATTAAAAATTTCGGTTAGATTTTTACTGTATACGCCTTGTTCAGCCTGCGTTTATTTAAAAAAGAGCTAACCAAGACAATTCAATTGAGCATGTATGTCGGAACAAATTTTTGAACTAAAAGGGAACCTTTTTACTTTATCTGTGTTGCATCTATTTTCAGCAGATACCTCTCTTTTAAGTAAGCAGTTAGATGAAAAAATAGCCCAAGCACCTAAGTTTTTTGCAGGCGCGCCCATAGTAATTAACTTAAGTGATGTACAAGGTGACTCGTTTGATTTTTCTTTCTTAAAATCAATGCTTACCAGTCTATCGTTTAACCCTGTTGGTGTGTGTAATGGCAGCCAAGAGCAAAACGAAAACGCCAAAGCGGCAGGCTTATCAGTCCTAAATTATTCACAGGACGTTAAGGGGGCAACCGCTAAACAACAAACAAATACATCTATCGTTGAGAAAACCGTTCACCTACCTGCACAAGTGATTCACGGCACAGTTCGCTCTGGTCAGCAGGTCTATGCAAAAGATCGTGACCTTATTGTTATTGGTGCGGTTAGTCATGGCGCAGAGGTGATCAGCGACGGTAATGTTCATATTTATGGCACATTGCGCGGACGTGCAATTGCAGGTGCTAAAGGCTACAACGAAGCACAAATATTTTGCCAAAAATTAGAAGCAGAACTTGTTTCAATTAATGGTAGTTATTGGATCAGCGATTCCCTACAAGGTGAACACTGGGGCAACGCAGTACAAATCCAACAAAAAAATGATTCATTAGAAATTTCAGCTTTGGTTAAAGGATAAATCTCATGGCAAAAGTAATTGTCGTTACTTCTGGTAAAGGTGGTGTTGGTAAAACCACATCGAGTGCTGCAATTGGCACAGGTTTAGCGCTTAAGGGCTTTAAAACCGTTATTATCGACTTTGATATTGGTCTACGTAATCTTGACCTTATTATGGGTTGTGAGCGCCGTGTTGTTTATGACTTTGTAAACGTAATCAATGGTGAAGCTAACTTAAATCAAGCCCTTATTAAAGATAAGCGAGTTGATAAGTTACACATTTTACCTGCGTCACAAACACGTGATAAAGATGCCTTAACCCGTGACGGTGTTGAACGTGTACTAAATGATTTGAAAAAAGACTTTGATTACATCGTATGTGATTCGCCAGCGGGTATTGAAGCGGGCGCAATGATGGCAATGTATTTTGCTGATGAAGCAATTATAACAACAAATCCTGAAGTATCATCAGTACGTGACTCTGACCGAATTTTAGGTATTTTGCACAGTAAATCTAAGCGTGCAGAAGAAGGCCTAGAAAGCGTTAAAGAACACTTATTATTAACACGTTATAACCCTGAGCGTGTTGAAAAAGGCGAAATGCTATCAGTTGAAGATGTGCAAGAAATTCTTGCGATTAAACTTTTAGGTGTTATCCCTGAATCACAAGCAGTATTAAGTGCATCAAACTCTGGTCAACCAGTGATTTTAGACGGTGAATCAGATGCAGGCCAAGCCTATACTGATGCAATTAATCGTCTACTAGGTGAAACAGTCGATTTCCGCTTTTTAGATGTAGAGAAAAAAGGCTTATTTAAACGGATTTTTGGAGGTTAATGTGTCTTTACTTGACTACTTCCGCTCAGAGAAGAAAAGCAGTGCGTCATTAGCAAAAGAGCGATTGCAGATCATTGTCGCACACGAGCGCTCACAACGTGGTACACCTGATTATCTGCCACAGCTAAAACAAGATATTCTTGATGTGATACGCAAATATGTGAATGTAAATACCGATGCTGTTCAAGTTCAGTTTGATCAAAATGAAGATGACTTAGCAGTACTTGAGTTGAACGTGACTCTGCCAGAAGAAGAAAAGAAATAGTCAAAATTGGGCGCTTTGTTAATGCTAACAGCGCCCTTTTTTATTTCTGCCACTGCATATGAAACTCATAGTCGTCTGCACCTAGCGTTTTGAATCCTGCCCGTTGATATAGCCCATACGCTGGGTTTGCTTTTAGCACCGTTAAATTAATTTCTGATGTTTGGGCTTTTAGTGCATTTAACACCTGAGTGCCTAGCCCTTTGCCCTGCTGTTTGGGTGCTATTTGTAACTGTAATAAACTGATTGTTTTGTCACTAACAATGAACTTAGCAGCGCCTACACATTGCCCATCATTTAACACTAAGTGGCTGTGTTCAAAGTGTTCCGCCACTCTTGCTTGATGTTGTTCAAGTGATAAAAATAAACCTTGGTTCTCAAGGTGTTCAACCATGGTATTTAACCTTAAGTCGAGTAAATAGGCTTTGTCTTGCTCGGTAGCCGCTACAAATTCAATCATTATTGTCTTAAAAAAGAAAAAGGTACTTTAGTAAAAGTACCTTTTTAGGTTGCAACAAACAACATGTCGGTTAGAAGTTATAATTTGCGCCTAAGTAAAAACGACGACCTGAATACTGGTTATAGGTAAAGCGATTACTCTGTTTCCAATAACCTTCTTCAAGCTCTTCTGTTAGGTTTACTACAGATGCAGTAAACGAGAGCTGCTCAGTTAGATTATATGATGCATTCACATCTAGCTGACCATAGTCTTTGGTGTAAAAGTTATATCCTTTGTGTATGCCGTTAGCACGGTCATCTTTCCAGTTATAAGAGGCGCGAACGCTAAAATCATCATTCTCAAAATACACTGAAATATTATATTGATGCTTAGCTGTACCTGGAATCTCAGCATCTGTTTTTTGCCCGTCTGTCGAGACTTCGCTAGTGCTGGTATCTGTGTAGGTGTAGTTAGTTAAAATACCAAAACCATTATCAAACGAATGCTGGAAGAACAGTTCTAAACCCTCTGATTTTGCATCGCCGCCCCCTACTTTGGTGTTCATTTCAACTTCAATCGGGCCATTACAGCAATCATGCTCTCGCTGCACAATTTCGAGAGTGGAGATTGGTAGGTTTGAGATATCTTTTGAAAACACCGTCGCCCCTAACGCAGAACCTTCTCCATAATACCACTCGACACCTAAATCGAATTGATCTGATAACATAGGGTCAAGACCAGTATTCACAGATGTTCCTCGGCCTCGTCCTGTCCATGAGTCCGGCGAGTTTATATTCACCGGAGGACCATAAGTTTCAGACTGGCTTAAATCTGAATAACTAATTCGTGACATGGTTCGTGCCGCAGCAAAACGCACAACTAAATCTTCTGTGGCATCCCAAGCGAGGTTAAAACTTGGTAAGACTTCGCCGTCATCACTGCTACGCTCATTTGGGTCTGTATCATTATTGTCTTGGCCAATCACTTCATCATACGTAAGTGTTGTCAGCTCAGTATTAACATAGCGTACACCTAAGTTACCGCGAAAGTTTTGCCATTCAAAATCAGCTTGCGTATACACAGACCAGATCTTTTCTTCTAATGCATAAGTACCCGAAAGTGACGGTACAACAGTTCGACTAAAATTGTCTTTTAAGTAATTATCAAGGGCATTGAAATCAAACGCTAAAAAGTTAAATGCGCCTGTATCCCCTGCGCTATTATCCACCAGATCATCGCTCACCAGTGTTGGTGCATCTGGGTGAAAATCAGGATTATGGAACCACTCTGTACCTGGTAAATAGCCACGGTAACCGCCGTTGTCAGCTATGCCGTCATCCCATCGAAAATCATTACGCATGCCTTTAATTTCGTGGTCGCGATATTTGCCCCCCACATACACGCGGGTAAAAAAGCTGCCATCAAGGTCAAATTTTACGTCTGTTTGAATGTAATTTTCAGAGTCTTCATTTTCAGATGAGTAAGAGTCAAACCAATCATAGTATTGATACGCTTCTTTATCGGTGGCTAAATCTGTAGATACTTCATAAGATGGCTTGCCCCCTTTTGTTGACCAATGCCAGCTATTTACAGAGCCAAGGCGAGCATCAATATTTGCATAGGTTTCTTTTGATGTACCACCGTCAGCTTTTGTGTGCCCAAGCTTTAACGTAATGCTGTATGCATCACCATAATAAGTCCCTTCAAAATCAAATGTATTAGACTTTGATTCACCAAAACGCTCACGACCCGTTAGTTGAGGCGACAATAAACCACGGCGAACCGGCACGCCGCCATTTACATCGGCATCACCCCAGTTATTCTCATTTAATAAACCATTATCACCATTACCATAAGCAACGACTGTGTCGCCGTCTAATTCAACACCAAAATAGGGATTGTGATTATCATTCCACTCGGCAAAGAACACTTCTTGTCCGACTTGGTCATAACTTAATTTTGCACCAAAATAATTAAAGCTCAGATCTAAACGGTCTGTTGGCATCCATTGAATAGCAACTTGATACCCATCACGGTCACGATCTTGGTCTGCGTTTTTCACATGTATGCCAGACGATGCCCAAACATTATCATAAACTTCACCTGTAGCTTGGTCTACAATAGCTGGTTGATCTGCATCTTCCGCCGAATCAGAGTAAAAACGCCAACCAAAAGACTCATTTGAAACAGTAACCACCCGTCTTTCTTGGCGTGTAAAGCCTGCTAAAATACCAAAGTTTTCCTCATCGTTTTTCCATGAGTACAATACATTCACTTGTGGTTTTGTGTCCTCAGACACATCATCGTAAGTCACCTCAGCGCTTAGCGCCCCTGAATTTGCTTCCATTTCAAGTGGTTTACGGGTGTGTAATATAACCGTGCCGCCAATACCGCCTTCATCAATACGAGCTTCTGCACTTTTGTACACTTCTACACTTTTGATCATGCTTGATGGCAATAGTGTGTAGTTGAAACTACGTGCAGGGCTCCCTGTGCCAGACGAAGCAATATAGTTACCGTTTAATTGGGTGAGAGTCCAATCCGGTGACGTACCACGAATACTGACACGGCTACCTTCGCCACCATCGCGATCAATGAGTACGCCTGATACACGTTGTAATGAATCAGCGACGTTTTTATCAGGAAATTTACCAATATCTTCTGCGGTGATTGCATCAACCGTGGCAGCTGAAAGTCGTTTTATTGCTAAGTTTTCTGCGGTTGATGAACGAATACCACGGACTTCAATCACTTCTACATCTTCATTCGCTTGTTCTGCCGCGTAACCTGTGTTGATTACCGCGAGTAACGAAATCACAATTGCATTGTGTTTAAAATGCCGTCCTTGCCCTTTTATTTTTATCGCACTTTGCTTGCCCATGCCTATCTCCAGTTGTGTGTTCTGCAAGCTTTATGAGGTCTATACATCTCATAAAACATCTTATTGTTGTCGGTTTAAAACTGATTATTGGGAGTTAATAGCTTGTTAAACTCAGTTTCAGAATAGGGGGGAGCGGTCAAAAAGTGATAATAAAAATTCGGTGACCGATATAACAAAATCGGCGTAAGGAATATTTTATATTCACTTTTGTATTTTCTGACTTATAGTTAGCCCAACAACATTTTAGTTTTTAAGCAGTGCTATGAAACAACAAAAATAAAAATAAATCACTGATTATAAATAGTAAAATAACAAAAACTGTTCTTATTGAATAGGTATAAAATGAGTAAATAAAAACTAGGTGTAATAGATATGGTAAAAACACGACCATGAACAATGGTAAAATTCTCGAAGTGTGCATAAACGAAGGCGATTTAAAGCAGCTAGCTTACAACATTTTAATGGCTAGTAACTTAGGCGCAAAGCGCTTTGAACTGTGCAGTAATTTACACCTAGGTGGCTTAACTCCGAGTTTGTCTGCAATTGATTGTGCTGTAAAAAGCCTGACCAATAGCGCAGAGTTAGTGGTGATGGTCCGCCCTGAAGCGGGCGATTTTATTGTTAGTGCTGAGTGTTACGAATTAATGGAAAAGCAAATAACAATGGCAGCTAATGCGGGGGCACATGGCGTAGTATTTGGTGCAGTTAAAGGAGGCGAACTTGATTTAGACGTGACCCGCTCTTTACTTGCCATAGCTAAACATTATGGTTTAATGGTGACCTTTCACCGTGCATTCGATACCCTAACAAACCCGTTAAGCGCACTTGATAAACTCATTAGCTTAGGAGTTGACCGCGTATTAACAGCAGGTACGCCGTGGCAAAGCGGCCAAAGTGCTGTAGATGGTCTAAATCAGATCAACACATATTTAGCGCACAGTGCTAATCAGATAGAAATTGTTATGGGTGGTGGTGTCACCATAGAAAATGCGGAAGCACTTTGGCAATTAATAAATAATTATTCAGCAAATGCAGCTGTGCATGTACATTCATGTGTGCACAACGAAAACGGTGCAATTAACGCTGAGGCTATCAATAAGCTTCTTTCAAAGGATTAAGCATGGCAAGCAAAGCAACGTATTTTTTAGGTATTGATGGCGGTGGCAGTAAGTGTAAAGTTCGTTTAGAAAACGAAAACAGCTCTTTACTTAGCGAAGCCATAAGTGGCTCAGCAAACGTAGCCACCAGCTGCCAACAAAGCCAAGAATCTATACTCCACGCCACCGAACTTGCATTTCATGAAGCTGGGCTTGCCTTAAGCGAGCTGAAAAACACCTTTGCGCATGCAGGACTTGCCGGAGCTAATATCGACTCTGCCTATCAAGCTATGACCAAATGGCAGCACCCTTTTGCCAAGTTTACCCTGTCAACAGATATGCTGATTGCCTGTAAAGGCGCGCATCAACACCATGATGGCGCGGTGATTATTCTTGGTACAGGCTTTTGTGCAGGTTACCAGCAGCAAAGCCAATTTAGTGAATTAGGTGGTTACGGATTATTACTGAGCGATGGTGCCAGTGGTGGTTGGTTAGGCTTACAACTTTGCCGTAAAGCATTTGAAGTACTTGATGGTGTTGCGAAAAGTTCTGCAGCAATAAATACCCTACTCACCGAGCTTAACTGCGACTCAAGCCAAGCGTTAAGTCAGCGTTTAATATTAGCAAGCCCTGCTGAGCTTGCCAAATTTGCGCCGCTTGTTTTTAGCCATTCTGACGATGCTTTTTGTCAGCAATTAATCAATGAAGCGTGTGCATACATTACCCGCTATATCACTTACTTTGAAAAGCAAGGTATTGAAAACGTTACCTTAATGGGCGGCATTGCCAATGCCATCACGCCTTACTTACCTGATGCCAGTAAAGCGCATTTAACCCCCGCTCTTGCCAGTGCTGAGCAAGGAGCTATTTTAATGGCAAGAGCTGCAATTTAATCACCTAATTGCGAGCGCATTTGTGAAGGGATTTCACCAAACAAACGCCGAAATTGTTTGCTGAAGTAACTCGGTTCAGAAAACCCACACTGGTAGGCCACTTGTGAAATGGGCAGTTGCGTTTCAATGAGTAGCTTACGGGCATTTTCGAGGCGCACTTCGTTAATAAATTGATTGGGAGTTTTTGCTAAGTGCTTTTTAAAGCGGCGCTCTAAAGCACTTACCGACAAGTGCGCAAGCTCTGCTAATTCATCAATGCTGATCTGACGATGATAATGCTCGCGAATAAATTTTACCGGCTCTTCAATTGCCCTTACATGAGAAAGTGCTTTTGAGGTTTTTTGTAGATGTCGGGTCACTCCATAAGTACCAATCACATTGCCATCGTGATCTTTTAAAGCATGCTTTGACGTTGAAAACCAACCAAGCTCACCTTGTTGAGTTTGGTTGAGCTCTAAGCGGTCAGTTACTATGTAGCCTTCCATCACCCGTTTATCGTCATTGACGTATTGAAACGCAAGGTGCTTTGGTGAAAAATCGAAGTCTGTTTTTAGCAATATTTGCTCCAGCGTTTTATAACCCTGATGCTCAATAAAATGCTGATTACAATGCAAGATTCTACTATCTGTGTCTTTTACCCAAAAGAGGATATCTGGCAGTAAATCAAATGCAGCAATTAGCTGATTTACGCCAGCTTTTTTTATTATTTCTTGAATATCCATCGCTTAATTTCGTCTCAATAAAGAACAACCCTATATATTTTAAACGCCGATTTTGTTGCATTGTCAACCGAATTTTTATTAGCGCTTATTGGCTAAGCTTTCCTATTATCAATAACATGACATTAACAGTAGCAGACGCTATTTAAATTTAGGAGCGCTTAAGATGAGCAAAGCTAAGATCCGCATGGCAATGGTAGGCGGTGGCGATGGTGCCTTCATTGGCGCTATTCATCGAATTGCAGCACGATTAGATGGAATGATAGAGCTTGTTGCAGGCGCATTCAGTTCAGACGCAAACAAATGTAAAGCAACTGGTGAACTACTCGGGCTTGATAGCAGGCGTTGCTACGACAGTTACCAGACGCTATTTACCGAAGAAGCAAAATTACCTGCTGATCAGCGTATTGATTTTGTGGCTATTGTCACCCCAAACCATTTGCATTTTCCAGTCGCGAAAATGGCGCTTGAACATGGTTTTCATGTGCTCTCAGATAAACCCGCAACACTCACACTCGCAGAGGCAGAGCAATTACAAAGCATTATTGCAAAACAGCAGGTGTTATATGGGTTAACCCACACTTACACCGGTTACCCTATGGTCAAAGAAGCCAAACATCGCGTAAAAGCAGGTGAGCTCGGCACCATACGTAAAGTGATTGTTGAGTACACTCAAGGCTGGTTAGCACACAGCGAAGACGAAGGTTCAAAACAAGCCAGCTGGCGTTTAGACACCAGTAAGTCAGGCATTAGTTGTTGTATGGGCGACATTGGCGTGCATGCGGCTAACTTAGCCGAATATGTTTCTGATCTCGAAATCACCGAGCTTTGCGCCGACTTAAACCATGTAGTCGAAGGCCGAGCCCTCGATGATGATGGCACTGTGCTACTTAGATTCAATAATGGTTGTAAAGGCGTTTTACTGGCAAGCCAAATTGCTGTTGGCGATGAAAACAACTTACGCCTGCGTATTTATGGCGATAAAGCCAGTCTTGAATGGTCGCAACTTGAGCCTAATAGCTTATGGCTACGAGGCCACAATCAAACCGCCACATTACTTAGAGCGGGCGTGGGTGAATTACACCCTGACACACAAAATGCCCTGCGCGCCCCTGCCGGTCACCCAGAGGGCTACCTTGAAGCATTTGCCAACATTTACAGCAATTTTGCAGCGCAAATTCATGCATTTAAGCAAGGCGATAACGCAACGAATTCAGCATTTGATGTGCCTGGCATTAAAGATGCTGTGCGTGGCATGGCGTTTATTGAGCATGTTGTTGCTTCATCGAAGCAAGATACTAAATGGCACAAATTACAGATTGGATAAAAAAGAATGAATAAAATCAAAGGGCCAGCAATATTTTTGGCGCAGTTTATTTCAGAGCAAGCCCCGTTCAATAGCTTTCAAGGTTTATGTGAATGGGCAAGCGGTTTAGGTTACAAAGCGATTCAAGTGCCAACCTCAAACGCTGAAATTTTCGATTTAGAAAAAGCAGCTCAAAGCCAGCATTACTGCGATGAAGTCACTGGTATTGCCACAGAGTATGGACTTACAATTTCAGAGCTATCGACACATTTGCAAGGCCAGTTGATTGCTGTACACCCTGCATACGATGAAATGTTCGATAACTTTGCCGCAGAGCATGTAAAAGGTAACCCTGCTGCACGTACTAAGTGGGCAACAGAGCAACTGATGCTAGCAGCGAAAGCAAGTAAAAACCTTGGTTTAACAACCCATGCGACCTTCTCGGGTTCTTTTTTATGGCATACCTTTTACCCGTGGCCACAGCGTCCGCAGGGACTTGTTGAACAAGGCTTTAGTGAACTTGCTAAACGTTGGTTACCTATTTTAGATTGCTTTGACGAGCATGGCGTGGACGTGTGTTATGAATTGCATCCGGGTGAAGACCTACATGATGGTGTGACATTTGAGCGCTTTTTAGCGGCAACCAATAATCACCCTCGCGTTAATATTCTTTATGATCCGAGCCACTTCGTATTGCAACAGCTCGACTATTTAGCGTTTATCGATATCTATCATTCGCGCATTAAGGCGTTTCATGTCAAAGATGCCGAATTTATCGCAAATGGCCGCTCAGGTGTTTATGGCGGATTTCAAAACTGGCAAGACCGACCAGGGCGTTTTCGTTCTTTAGGTGATGGCCAAGTAGATTTTAAGCAAATCTTTAGCAAGTTAACGCAATATGGCTTTGATGGTTGGGCTGTACTTGAATGGGAATGTTGCTTAAAGCACCCAGAAGATGGGGCAAGAGAAGGCGCTGAGTTTATTAAAGCACACTTAATAAACCCAACAGACAAAGCCTTTGACGATTTTGCCAGTGGCGCAACAAACACTGAGCGTAATAATCGAATTTTAGGTTTATAAACCGACAACAATAGAACACACAGGACACACAATATGGACAACAATAATTATAACCGCATTGTCTTTCGGCTTTGCTGTATAGCACTGATTGTGACCTCTATGACCTTTGCCATTCGTGCTGGTATTTTGGGTCAACTTGGCAGTGAGTTTGGCTTAACCGACACCGAATTAGGTTGGGTTAATGCCATGGCATTTTTAGGCTTTCCGGTTGCGACTATGGTCGGCGGTATTATTTATAATGCCATTGGCGCGAAGAAATTAGTGGCGTTAGCGTTTATCTGTCATTTACTTGGTCTTGTTTTGACGATAACAGCTGATGGTTTTTGGGGCTTACTGGTTTCTACTTTTTTGATTGGTTTTGCCAACGGCGCTGTTGAAGCAGGCTGTAACCCATTAATTGCAGAAATGTACCCTAAAAACACCACCACCATGCTAAACCGTTTTCATGTTTGGTTTCCAGGTGGCATTGTGATTGGCGCCCTTGCGTCGAATTTTATGTCGGGAGCGGGTTTAAACTGGCAATGGCAAGTGGCCTTAATTTTAGTCCCTACAGTTATTTATGGCGCTATGTTAATCAAAGCACAATTTCCACGCTTTGATACGCGTACTCACTCTACCAGCAGCAATATTCGCCACTTATTCACGCCGTTATACCTCTTTTTAATTGCCTGTATGACACTCACAGCAACCACTGAGTTTGGCACACAACAATGGATTGAGCGTATTCTAGGTTCATCGGGTGCCTCTCCTATGGTGGTATTAGCCTTGATCACTGGCCTAATGGCGGTTGGTCGCTTCTTTGCAGGCCCCATTGTGCATAAGCTCAACCCTACTGGTGTATTACTTGGCTCGGCCATTTGTGCAAGTTTAGGTATCTTTATGATGAGCCAAGCCGAGGGCAGCATGATTTATCTGGCAGCGATGCTTTTTGCACTTGGGGTTACCTACTTTTGGCCGACCATGCTTGGCTGCGTTGCTGAATACATTCCAAAGTCAGGCGCGCTGGGTATGTCGTTAATGGGCGGTGCAGGCATGTTTGCTATGAGCATTTGGAACCCTGTGATTGGTAGCTGGATAGATACAGCACGCTCATCAGCAGAGGCAAGTGGCGCAAGCGCTGAACAAATTGAAATTTTAGCCGGACAGGCTGTATTACAAAACCTACTGATCTTCCCAATTATTTTAATCGTCGCATTCATTGGGTTGTATTTAGTAATTAATAACAACAAACGCACCGAGAAATGTGCGTCTTAAGCAAGTAAATCGTCGAGGAACACTATGTTTAAATCTCTTAAAGCACTGACTTTAATGCTCACCGTTAGTAGCTGTGCACTCGCTAATGCGGCTGACAATCAGCTTACACAACAAGAAAAGCAAGCTGGCTGGCAGTTGTTATTTGACGGCAAAGATATGTCGCAATGGCGTAACTTTAAAAGCGAATCTTTAAATCCTGCATGGGTCGTTGAAGATGGCGCTATGACATTAACAAAAGGTGGCGGAGATCTGCTTACTAAAAAGCAGTACCAAAACTTTGAACTACAGATTGATTGGAAAATCTCTACCAAAGGTAATAGCGGTATTTTTGTATTGGCCGATGAAACCGGACAGACGATTTACTCTCATGCGCCTGAAATTCAAATTATTGATAACGAAGAACACCCAGATACCGAAATTGACTCGCACTTGGCTGGGTCAATTTACGATTTATTTGCAGCACCAGTTGCGGCGCACAAACCAGCAAATAGCTGGAATCATGTGCGTATTAAAATGCAAGACAACCATTTACAAGTTTGGCAAAACGGTATCAGCACCACCAGCATTGTGATTGGTAGTACAACATGGAACACCCTTGTTAAAGGCAGTAAGTTTGCAACTTGGCAAAACTTTGCAACTGCAGAGCAAGGTCACATCGGGCTTCAAGACCACGGCGACAAAGTGTGGTTTAAAAATATAAAAATCAAGGAGCTATAAGATGTCTGATTTTAAACATAAGGTATTGGTTGTTGGCTCTGGTGCTGGCGGTGCAATGGCGGCTTATACGCTTACCAAACTTGGCCACAAAGTATTATTACTTGAAGCGGGCCGTAATTATGACCCGAAAACAGAAAGCCCGATGTTTCGTCGTAACAACGAAGCCCCACTTATGGGTGCAGGTAACAAAGACAAAAACTTTGGCTTTTACGATGCAACCGTAGATGGCGGCTGGCAAGTACCTGATGAGCCATACACCAGCGCCAAAGGTAGCGACTTTTATTGGTGGCGCGCACGTATGCTAGGTGGTCGAACTAACCACTGGGGGCGCTATTCATTACGCTTTAGTGAGCACGATTTTAAAGGCAAAAGCCGTGATGGTCACGGTGCCGACTGGCCATTTGAGTACGCTGATTTAGCTCCTTGGTACGATAAAACCGAAGCACTTGTGGGTGTATGTGGCACTAATACTGGCCATGAAGATATGCCAGATTCGTCACCGGGTATTTTACAGCCGCCACCAAAGCCCCGTGTTCCTGAGCTTTTAATTGCCGCTTCGGCAAAGAAAATGGGCATTCAAGCAGTGCCGATGCATCGTGCGGTATTAACCCGCCCTAAAGATGATCGTATGGCGTGTTTTTATGCGACGCCTTGTGGATCGGGCTGCTCAATTGGCGCTGCCTTTCAAACGACGACATCGTTACTGCCAATGGCAAAAGCTACTGGAAACTTAAAAGTTATTACTGATGCCATGGTTAAATCAGTCAAGGTTGATGAGCAAGGTAAAGTCACTGGCGTCACTTATGTTGATAAACACACAGTAACCGAACACGCGATTGATGCAGATGTGGTTATCTTAGCGGCTAGCGCCTGTGAATCAGCGCGTATTTTATTAAATTCAAAGAATAAAAAGCACCCTAAAGGCCTTGCTAACTCAAGTGGCCAAGTAGGTCGAAACTTAATGGATTCAACAGGTGCATGGTTAGGTGCGCAAATTCCTGCACTTAAAGGTCGCCCACGTTATAACGAAGATGGACACACCGCTAATCACTTATTTATTCCTTGGTGGGGACACCAAGCACAAGCTAACAATGAATTAGATTTCCCACGTGGTTATCACTTTGAAATTGGCGGTGGCTTTAGACAACCAGGTTCGGGTGTATCGGGTGATAAACAAGGCTATGGTCCTGCCCTTAAACAGCAAATTCGTGATGCATATGGCTCTTATGTTGGTTTTGCTCTGCGTGGCGAGATGTTACCGAACAAAGATACCTACATGGAAATTGACGAAAACGTGAAAGATAAATGGGGTATTCCGGTATCAAAATTCCACTTTAAGTGGTCTGACAGAGAATTAAAGCAAATCGAACATGGTTTAAAAACCGCGAAGCAAATCTTAGAAAACATGGGTGCGACCGTTGGCGAACTCCCGCCTGCTGAAAAAGCAATTTCAAAAGGTGGCGAAATCATTCACGAAGTGGGCACCACACGAATGGGCAGCTCAAAGAAAGATTCTGTTACCAATCAATGGGGTCAAACATGGGATTGCAATAACCTATTTGTAATGGATGCGGGTGTATTTGCTTCTAACCCTCATAAAAACTGTACGCTCACCATCATGACACTGGCAATGCGTAATTCAACTTGGCTTGCTCAACAAATTGATAACGGGGTACTTTAATTATGCATCATCGTAACGAACATGACTCATATAACTATGTTTCTAACATGAGCCGCCGTGAGTCTTTAAAATGGCTTGGCCTATTAGCTGCGGGCTCAGCAGTTGGTTTAACTGCTGGCTGCACAAAAGCACTTGAAGATGGCGGTGCAGTCTCTGCAAAAGAGCATTGGCCTGATTTAGATATCAAGCCTGTAACCGCTAAAGGCTATGGTCAAGATCCTAATTTGGTGATGCCACCAGAATCACCTTGGCCGCTGACCTTAACAGCAGACGAACTCACGTTAGTAGCGCTTTTATCTGATTACATTGTGCCGCGTGAAGGAGATATTCCTTCAGCCAGTGAGCTACAAGTACCGGCTGTTATTAATGAGTGGGTGAGCGCACCGTATGAAGGCCAACAACGCGATAGAATTAAAATTTTAAATTCACTCGCGTGGCTTAACGATGAAGCACAGCTTCGTTTTAAAAAGCAATTTGTTGCACTTAACGAAAAGCAACATCGCGCGATTTTAGACGATATTGCGTTTTTAAACGAACAAACACCTCTGCAATTTCAGCGTATTGGTAAAGCCTTTTTACGCTTTAAAGAGTTAGTGCTCGCAGCCTTTTTCTGTACACCTGAAGGCTGTAAAGACATAGGTTACCTTGGCAATGTGCCTATTGCAGGTGATTACCCAGGCCCTTCTGATGAAGCAAAAGCTCATTTAGATCAGGTTTTAGCTGAGCTTGGTTTAAGCGAGTACGCCTATACCGATTAACTTTCCCCCTTGTGTTGTTTTATAACACAGTTTAATGCAGGGGAGCTCTCCCCTGCTTTTTTAGGATTTAAGTATGTTTAAAACCCGCATTTTATTGCTCATTTTTAGCCTTGTATTTAGTGGTCAATTATTCGCAAAACTGCCAGTGAGTGTGCAGTTATGGTCAGTCAAAGACACCTTAAAAAATGACTTTCATGGTACGCTTAAGTCTCTTGCAGAAATGGGCTTTGACGGCGTGGAGTTTGCCGGAGATTTTGGCCCATACTCAAATAACCCAGCAGCCTTAAAAGCAAAGCTCAGTGAATTAGGCTTAGTCGCCAGTAGTGCCCATATAGGCTTTGATGCACTCAGTGAAAACACAATTGATAGCACCCTGCTGTTTTACAAGACTCTTGGCGTTACGACACTTTATGTACCTTGGGATGAGCGAGCATGGCACCCAGAAGGTGTTAAATCTCTGGTTAAAGAACTTACTAAAGTCAGTGATTATGCAGGCCGCTTTGATATGAAGATCGGTTTTCACAATCATAATAAAGAGTTTAATGCTTTTAATAACGCAACGTTTTGGGATTATATTGCCAGTAATACACCCAAAACTATGCCATTGCAGTTAGATATTGGCTGGGTCAATTACGCAGATAAAGATCCAATCTACTTTATTAAAAAGTACCCTAACCGTACACTTGCAACGCACATTAAAGTACGCACGACTGAGGGCAGCAACATGAGCCCGATTATTGGTGAAAACAACATTGATTGGCCTGCCATCATCGATACTTTAGAGTCTCACGGCAACACCAAGTGGTTAGTGCTTGAACAAGAAGAATATCCGAGCGGATTGACCCCACTACAAAGCGTTGCTAAATCAAAACAGAACTTGGATAAGTTTTTACATAATCGCTAAAGAGCTTGGTATTATAGGCCCACACTTTTTGTAAAAATAAGTATGGCTTTGCTAATTCAACTCCACGTGTTTTTTTGCTCTACCGGCTAACTCTAATAAAAAAGCCAGCACAAAAGTGCTGGCTTTTGAACAGTTAAAATTGATAGTTCATTAAAAAAGCAATTTCATTAATATCATTCTTAGAAACAAAATACCGTGTGTAGTCAACACCAATACTAACCGAATCAAGTATTTGATAATTGATACCTGCGCCAATAAAAAGGTCAGTTCCTTCATCCCGTTTGACGATAGTATTTAAATTATCTCTACGACTGTTTATTTTATATTTCCAGTGATACGCACCTAGAAACAATTCCCCTTTGAGCGATGAAGCTAAATCAACTAAGTAGTTAGCTTGGATTGCTAGGCCATTAGGTAAGGCTGGCGCTTTGTCTAAAACCTCTGAATGCGCTTGCTCTGGGTTACTCGTTTCTTTAGAAAAATTAACACTCGCTTCGCCTAAATCAATATATCTAATACCCAACTTCCAATTAGGTTTTAAATTATAAAAAGCACCAACGGACCAACTAACGCTTTCGTCATCAATCGCGGTTTGTACCCATTGCTCAGATGAATATGAACTTTGGGCTGTCGCTTGACCTAGGGTTGCAGACACTTGCCAATCTTCCGCGGCTGCTGAACTTGCTAATACACAACTAGCGGATAGAAAAGCAAAACTCGGTAACCTAGACACTCTACGTCTCACAACAAAAGCAGAAACAACGAGCAAAGTGATCATGCCAAGGCCACCACCTGATGATTTATTGCTCACATTAACAGTTTGTTTTAACTCAACGGTTACTGAAACGCTTCCCTGAGATTGCGCACCTTGTGCATCTCTCACAATATAGTTAATGGTATCCACCCCTTCAAAACCACTCGCCGGTGAGTAGCTCAACGTACCATCACTGTTAACAACGGAGGTACCAAATTCTGTAGTAGCCGAAACTAAGAACAGTTCACCTTGTTCTGGGTCGCTGTCATTAGCTAAAACATCAATTGTGATGGTTTCTCCATTGGTAGATGCGCTATCATTTTGTGTCACTGGAGCTTGATTAACTTTAATAGTCACAATTGCAGTACTATTAGCCGTTCCTCCCATCCCATCAGAGATACTGTATTGAATATTCGCATCCCCGATAAACCCGACTATAGGCGTGTAAACAAGCTGATTATTCTCAATGACAACAGTACCGAAATCAACCGTTGCACCAGTAATGGTAAGGGTATCATTGTCGATGTCTTCATCATTGGCGATCACATCAATAACGACAGATTCCTCAGCCATAATTGTCACAGCATCCGCATTCGCGATTGGGGCGTTATTTCCTGTGGTTGGTACAGCAACACCACCAGGATCTACAATACTACCATTGGCAACACCATCATCATCATTTGGACCACCGTCAACAATACGTAGTTGTACACACCAATCTCCTTCAGATAGCCCTGTAGTCCACTCATTACTACCTGGCGGAGGACAGAAGCCTGGTTCACCTTGCGCTGACAGTACTTCATTGTCGTCAACAATTACAAAGTTCTGCCAATCTCCATTAATTAATTTCCGATAAACACCATTTACAGGAATAGGTTGTCTCTGCGGTAAAACAATACTGTAGGTATCACCAACTTGTGGTAAACCCGTTGCTATAAAATCGAATAGCCCACCAGTGTTGCTTGCAGTTGGATCTTCCGGTAATTCTGTTTCTAGCAACTGCAAACCGCCCGTATTATTTTGCGGGACCGTAGCCCCTTTGCGTAGACATACTCCAGGGTCACCTTCTACTAAAAATTTTGACGACTCTAATGCTTGCTCTTGCATTACGTTACAATCAGAGATTGCATCCATAAAATCAGGAATACCATCATTATCAGAGTCAACATACCCTTCTTGATCATCAGGTATTAAATCGCCATCGCTATCAACCGCAGTCAGTTCAGATAGTGACGGTATTACTTCAATATAAACATCTTTCATAGTCGACAAATTTGGTACAGCATCATCTTTTGCAGTAACACGTACTTTGTAAATGCCAGAAGCTACAACGGCTGGATTAAACTCAAAAATGAACGGATCATTTGAAGTGTTTACAAACTCTGGCGCAGAATCCCACTCAACAGTTACTTCATCCGTTGGATTTGGATCTGATACGTTTGCGGTAATTGTCACCAATTCATCTGAAGCAGTAATGATGCTGCGTTGTTGATTATTCTGTAAAACTAAGGTCTCAATGTTTGGCGCGACATTGTCTTCGACAATTGTCACCGTTGAAGTAGATTTTGCGCCCTTATTCACGGAGTCACCAAGTGTTATAACGATAGTTTCGTTACCTTCATCACTACTGTCGGCAAAAATCATTAGTGGAATACTCGCCGACACGCCAGAGCTAATAACCAGTTCGCCAGATTGTAAATCATGATCAGCGCTGTCCGCTGTGCCAGATACAGTGTAAGGAATTACCACTGGATAACTTGGAGCAGGTCCGTTTAAATACACTTTAACGGCATGCTCTTTATCTTCAGCAACTCGACTATCTTTTTGTAATGATACAAGAGGATTGACGTTTAATTGCTGAGTTGTCGTTACTTGTTGACCTTCATTATCCTCGGTTTGCCAGTACACTAAGTGTTTACCCGGTGCAAAAATGGGGGCTCCACGTACGAGCGAAACAGGTAGAGGATTATCTGAGCTATCAAACGCCATTGCTATCCCCAAATCAACTTTGGTGAATAAACCCGTTGCATTGACAGTTAAATCTGCAGGGGCTGTGATTACTGGCATTGCAGACGAGTCATCACTATTGATAGCAATCGTTGCGGTCGCTTCAGCTCGAGCTTTATTCTCATCTTCAATAATATAATGAATAAGAATTGGGCCTTGAGTATTCTCAATTGCTTGATAACTCAACGTGTTATTGTTGATAGATACTGTGCCTATCGACGCTTTTGCACCAATGATACGCAATGCATCGCCATCAGCATCTGTGTCATTTTCAAGTACTGATAATGTATATTGATTATCAGATACGGCTGCAAAATTAAAGTTATCGTCATTCGCCACAGGGACATCATTTACCGCACTTACATTTATCACCACTGAAGCGTCATTAGATGATAATTGTCCATCAGAAACACGATAAGTAAATGTATCATTGCCATGAAAATTTGGACTCGGTGTGTAAGTAAAAATCGTCCCTTGTACTTGTACGTTACCATTTTCAGGTTGCGAGATAAGTTCGATAACTAATGGATCATCATTGGCGTCTTGAACATCTGCCACAAAGCTCGTTGTCCCATCTTCTTGGACATTTCTCTGCATGTTATTGGCTACTGGCGCTGCGTTAGTCGCAGTAACAAGGATAGAGAACCCTTCTAAACTTACTTGTAATGAACCATCACTGACACTAATGACAATATTTTCATAATTACCTACGTCAGTAATATCAGGCGTGCCTGACAGTCTGCCCGTAGACGTATCAAAACTCAGCCATGCAGGTAGATTAGAGACAGAAAAGCTGAATGTATCTGAATCCACATCTTCAACGGTAGGCGTGAAACTATAGTTTTCACCTTGCTTCACCTCGATAGGCGGTACACCGAAAATAACAGGTGCATCATTAACTGGATTCACACTAATATTAAATGTAGGTAGAGCTGATTCAAGTTCACCGTCAGAGACTGTAATAACAATATTATCGTAACTACCACTTTGTCCCTCAATTGGCGTGCCTGAGATTGTTCCCGTCGTATTATCAAAACTAGCCCATAATGGTAAGTTCGTTATACTGAACTCCAAGCTATCGCCATCTGAATCTGTCGCAGAAGGCGTAAAGCTATAAAGTGTGTCTTCATCTATCGAAGTAATAGGTTGACCTGAAATGACAGGTGCATTATTCGACGGAACACTTGGAGGTACAATTGTTACAACCGCCTGATTGGTGCCCGTACTATCTATCACCCCATCGTTAAAAGTATAGTTAAGCGTGACTGGTGAGGCAGGGTTATTGGCATTATTAATGTAGCCAATTGCTTGCAACACACTATCAACGAGAACTGAGGTCGCATTACTGTTGAAAGTAAGTTGTAATGTTCCTGCTGAATTAGTGGTTACCGCTCCCACCACATTGCTATTATAGCTCAGCACACCACCTTGAGTTAAGGCTCCCAGCAACCCTGTGTTAGTAAAGAGATCATTACTGTTGGCCCCACCCGCTCGCGCGATAGTTACCGATGCGCCATCATAATTACCATTGCCGCTATTAAGTGCGTCTAGCTCACTATCTGCGACTGTGACATTGGCATCAATTACAATCGCTGAACCGCCTTCAGTAAACGTGCTTCCTCCATTCAAGCCACTAAAAACAGGGCCACTATTTGAAGATCCAAAAGTAATTACTGTATTGCTGCCCGAGTCAGCGACTGTATACACAAGATCACTCGCTGGAGAGTTTGTAAGTGAGAGTGATATTTCAGGACTTGAGAAGTCAGTAGCATTGGTATCAATCTCAAGAGTACTGCTGCCATTAAAACGCACATTACTGGTTGATAATCCAGTAATACCAGTAATCGTTATTACGTCACCAATACTCAGATCTGTTAGTGTATCGCCATTCAAATCACTTGATTCACCAATAAAGTTATCATTTCCACCATTACCTGTGATGGTATCTGTTCCCCCACCTGGGCGGAAAGTATCTGCACCACTACCACCAATCATGGTATCTGATCCATCGAAGTCAGCAGCGGTAATTTCAAGAACATCGCCAACAAACGCTGAAGCATCAATTACTAGATCAGCAGTTATTGCACTGCCAGTGGTATTAGTAACAGACACTGTTTGTGTATCTGCATTGAAGTTATCAGTTAAATTAATTGTTGCTAAATTATTAGTGCCAATTGCGATCCCTTCGATCCCCGTAACATTAGTTGTAGCAAAGTCAAAGGTTCCCCCATCCATAAGGTTTAGTGTTTCAATACCTGTATTGCCAGTAATCCCAGTTGTAAAATCATTTAAATTTTCAGCATCAATAGCAACACTTGCACCACTCGCTAAGCTGAGCGTTCCTATACTATTAAATACACCACCACTGACGTCTGCACCATCAGTTACTAATAGAATGTCAGCAACACTATTATCGCCAGTTAATATGCCACTGTAGGCACTTCCGCCGATAGCAAATGTGATAGCATCTGAGGTTGAATTAGCTGTAACAGATGTCGTACCGCTTAAAATTGTGATTGTTCGAGTATTAGAACTATCATCACCAACCAGATAGTTTTCGATACCTGTTAGTGCTGTTATATCCCCGTCACCACTTAGCGTAATAGTTTCCGACCCACTAGCTGTCAATGTACCGTTAAAGCTCTGGTGCTGGCTGACTGTCATTGCAACATTGGCACCCGATTCTACCGTTAAATTACTTACTCCATTGATAGTTGCAGCGGTAATATCAGCACCAGAACCCAAAGATAATGTGTCCGCAGTCGTATTGTCACCCGTGATTGTGCCTGTGTAAGTAAGCGAACCTAAATCGAATATCACTGCGTCTGAAGTTGAAGTAGCTGTAACAGAGTGGTTAGTGTTGCTTACTGTCACTGTTCGTGCGTTTGTAGAATCATCGGACAGTGTATAACTCTCAATCGCAGAAATAGTGGTAATATCACCGTCGCCTGACAGTGTTAAAGACTCACTTCCACTACCAGAAACTGTTCCGGTAAACGACGATAATTGCGCTACCGAAATTGTAGCTGAACCATTTTCTGCTACTGATAAATTTTCAAAACCACTAACCGTTGCGCCAGCAATATTCCCACTATTGCTGAGTATGAGTGTATCTGTACCACTTCCTCCAGCCAGCGTTCCCGTTGCATTCAATGTGCCTACATTTACTGTATCGTCACCACTGCTGCCTGTTACGCTTTGCCCAACAGCTCCGAGCGTAAAGGAGTTAGCTGCTGAAAGTATGTAAGTTTCAATTGCACTATTACCCGTTAAACCATCACTCACATCACTGATTGTAATCGTCTCGGTTGCCGCAGCTGTGATTGTTGAGAAGCTGTCATGCTGAGCTTCCGTCATAGTGACTGACGCATTATCACTCAAGGTCAATGACTCAAAGCTGCTAAGCGTTGCACCACTGATGTTTGCGCCAGTATCCGCTCGTAACGTATCTGTACCCGCACCACCTGCAAGCGTACCTGTCGTCGTAAAACCTGCAACATCTATAGTATCAACTCCAGTGCTTCCCGTAACACTCTGCGCAGAACTAGCCAGTGTAAAGCTCATTGCCGCACCCAGCACATAAGACTCGATATCGCTATCACCGATTAGGGTTTGATCTCCATCAGCACTCGATATTGTAAATTGGTTAGTACCTGAGCCATTGATCGTGGTAAACGCATCATGCTGCGTTTCTGTAAGTGTCAGAGATCCATCATTTTCTGGCGTTAATGTTTCGAAATTAGTTAATGTCGTAAAATTAGCTAGATTAGAGCCTGTTGCTACAGACAAGATATCAGTACCCGCGCCACCATCTGCAATTGAGCCGACAATATGGCTGGGATCAGCAATAGTCAGTGTTTCATCATCACTGGTGAAGGTAATTGCTGGAGATAAATTCGTGCCGTTTGTTGTATTAAAACTGGCTGCAGTACTGATCGCCGCTGTGGTATTATTCACGGAAACAGTCGCTGTGCGAGAGGTACTATTATCTGTACCGTCATTTATGACAACGGTGACGGTTCTAGACGTTTGATTCGGTGAACTGGAAGTATTGTTGTAAGTGATGGCCTGTAGGAAGGTTTGCACTTCTGCAGCAGAAGCAGTTGCGCCAGTTATAGATATTGTATCTTGTAGCGTAATATCAGACGATCCTGAAACTCCCGTCAATGCATCTTGGGCTGATGCACTAATATTTAACCCTTCAGATACACCATCTTGATCGTTTGTAAGACTTACGGTAATGGTTGTTATCGTGTCGCCATCTGTTTCTGTCACAGCCGCATTCGCTGCAATATTGACCGCTCCAGCCCCTTCAGAGAATAATACACTGCTATCGTCACTGCCGCTCGTTGAATCTAAATCAACTACAGGTGCTGAATTAGTCACAGGAGTAACATTGACCGTATTAAAAGCAAACCGCGTATCATAATAACTATTCGACTTATTTTGAAACTTAAATACTACTCTGTCGATAGAATCCCACCCTGAGCCACTATAGTCTGTGTCTTTAGTCATGATAAAAGTGGTATTAGACACATCTCCAGGTATATCGATCGTGGCCGTTACTGAAGCACTTGAAGTGCTGTCATCATAGCCTTCTATCGTGACTTGATGAGTTTGGGTGTTGACATCTCCTGTGCCGGTGTTACGTAAAATAATAAAAGAGTCTAGACTAAAGTTATTACTGTTACTGCTGCTATACACAACATAACCTGTTTCAGTTGTGGTTGGAGACGCGTTAACTAAGTTACTTGAATATGCGCCTAAACCATTACTTATGCCCATACTGCCATCTGAAGTAAATGCAGTGGAGGTTCCAGCATCAAATAAATACTCTATCGAGTTAACCGTAAGACTCACTTGACTCAAGCCCGATGAGCTTGATTGATTAACATAATCTATAGCATCTGCGTTCACCGCAAAACTAGAGCATACCGCAGTCACCAGACCCAAACCTTGCAACATGCAGGTAATTTTATTCAACTTCATATTTCACTCCAAATGACATGCGTTGATGTGTTTAGTAATGGTAAATCCAAAAATTCTTTGATTTGTTCTATTATAACTCGCCAAGTTTTTTGGTTTTCTTGAGATGATTAAATTCCTACAAATCAAATCACTCTTTTAATAATTATTTTCGTCAAAATGCAGGTTCAGTTAACATGCTGAGCCAAACCTGCATTGTAGTTAACTAACTACGAGATGGGTATATACCTTCTAATACAATCTGCCAATTGACAACTTGCAATGGATTAATGATGCTAAAGCTCTCCGAAGCACCCGCATCATTGACTACGACAGACCCTTCACTAGAACCGCCACCATCGATATTTAAGCCCGCTATATCCACTAATGTGGGATCTGGTGATAAACCCGTTTTCTTGTAATACATTGGGCTCGCGGTATTTTTAGCCAAATAACTTAATTCGTCTGGTGTCGATGTGTTGGCTTCATCGGTTGCGGCCTGTAATAAGCCTGTTGCTGGCGAACCACCTGTAGGTATAAACACAGCGCTATGTGTGTGTCTTGGCAATTGCGTTGCTCCCAACGCGATGTTTTCTACTCCAAAACGATAGCCTAATCTATAGTCTCTCCCCCCAGGCATGACCCCCAAACCTACAGGGCTACGACCTCTTAAATCAGGTATACCAAAAGTGGTACGAGCATCACCACCATATAAATCGCCAAGTAGGGAAAATAATGCAGTGTTTTGACTAATTGCTATTACTTGCCCCAAACAAATTGCCCAGTTACGAATGGCAAAATTACCACCAAAAGGTCTCATGGTTCCGATATATGAATCTGCAGACATGTTATTGGTCCTTATTTAGTTTTTACTTACTAATTCGTGACAATCGGACTTCTATAAATACACTCAGGTGCCACTTATTACTTTCCACAACTATATGCTATTATATTACTAATTTTATATCTCTCAATCTGTTATTTCTCCTTTCTCTATACTCAGGGGGTTAGCAAAAAAAGCAGGAGGGATAAACAATTCAGGTAAAGCAATTTGTCGTATATGACCTGAAGAGGTTTTTCCAAGACAAACAGTACCTACATCATTTACATTAAGCTGAATAAAGGCTCCGTCGATGTCGGAAGAAAAACGCCAATAAAGCTCAGAAGTCTTATAGCGTATCAATACCATTTGCTCGTATTGATCAAATTCATCTGGCTGTTCACAAAATTTATCGTGGTATTCAGACAGCCGCTGCTCACCCAAAAACTGCACCAACACGCTCCCCATTCCTGGCACTTTTAAAATAGCGGACTGCCCACGCTCTACAATTAACTCCCCTTTACCCTCAAGTTTGGCGATAGTTTGGGCCGATTCAGGGCTAGGCACAGCACCATCGTTATATGGATATGCTGCTAGGTCATAGCCATAATTATTGGTAAGTTCTATTTTTATCTTCATTTGTTATCTCGCATCTGAAGTGTTACCTAGAGCACCGCGCACATGGAATTACGATAACAGCCCAACTTCTATTGCCTTTCATGCGACTTTGCTCACCATCTTTAATATTATTCTTAACTTGTTGCCTGAGAAGCCAACTCCACTAAATCAAAGAAAAGCCTGCATCAAGTCCAAAAAGTACAGCAAATCTATAACCATCAAAGAGTCCTTGCTGTGAGCCAATAACATCTAGACACACAGAACCATCAAGGGTTTTAATAACTAAACCTTCTCGACGACTTAGTTGAATAACAGTACCTGCTTGTACGCCTTTGATATCACATTCAACCTCACTCGCTTGTAGCACTTGAAACATCTCTTCTCTTAGACAAAAGGTGGCACAGCCAACATCGACATTGCCAGCACGGCACATGTCCACAATTTCCGAAGTGGGCTGTTTACACCAGTTAATAGCCAGCTGCTGCGGTTCGAGCATGGGTGCAAAATGCTCAAAGCATGTGTCTTGCTCACGCCAAGAGATATTTTCTTGCTCTTCTAATTGACAAAAGGTATTGAGTAGATGAGGTAAAGCTTGCGAGACCTTTTGATTTACTATACTTATCGTATCGAAAGGATGAATAATAAGGTCAATATCGATAGCTATATCTCCGCTATCCACTTCTGATGTAACACGGTGCAATGTAAGCTTAGTGGCTTGTTCACCGTTTCTAATTTGCCAATAAAGCGGGAAAGGTCCACGGTATTCAGGTAGAGGGCTAGGGTGAATATTGACTAAGCTGCCATCGAAGTAGCTTATCAAAGTTTGTTTTATAATATGTCTAAATAGATAAATTACACCGTGATTAGCACCTAGCCTGTCCAAATCCGCTATAAGAGTCGTATCGTCATGCTGGTTATACTTTAAAGTAGGGATCTGCGCTTGATGTAGTAGCTGCTGCAATTGCATTAAATCCGGATTTGGCTCAGCATCCACCAAAACTACACATGCTAATTTATGGGTTTGTTGAAGGTATTGGATCGCCGATAAACTCTGGCAACTACCCGTAAACACCGCATACCTTTGCATCATATACTCTCCTGTACTTTTACAGGCACAAAACCAGGCAGCCCAGTCAGTTGATAGTAAAACTGAATGGTATCCCCGCTATTAGCAACAAAGTGAGTATGTTCAATATCTTTAGGTTTAAGATCTATGTAAACGCTATTATCTGGTCTTGGATGTGTGATCCCTGAATCATATTGGCCAACCTCTTCTTGCGCGAAGGTTTCTATGTGGGCATAGACCGCAAAGATACGTTTGCTCATATCTTCGACACCCTTAGGTAGTACAATTTGATTCGCAGGGATCACTTTTATACCGCCTTCAAGTTCAAGCTCGTGCATTTCTAACAAAGTAGACTTATTGATCTTAAGGATTTCGCCTAGTTCCACTCGGTCTTGTTGTGCCTCGTTACCTACATTACTTGAATGACTAAACTCTTGAGTTTTCCATTGCTGATTAAACTCAGTTTCCCCAACAACCATCATACCTTTTACAGACACATTTTGCGGGATCATCCAACCGTCTATGGATAAATATTTTACTAAATGTTTAGCAATACTTAATTGGCCCTCTTTAGTAAAACCATGTTGCATCGCTTCTAACACTAAAAGATCAATCGCATTTTCTGGCTCAAATACGGTCGCATCGGCCTCTTCAATAAGTGAAATATACTCTTCTAGCTGCAAATCACTAACGAGCTGTTTAAGGGTTAATATTGCACCAGGCTGAATATCCACAAGTGTCACTTGGATTTGACTCGGCTTGAAAGTTTGAGTCTCTTTGTAATAACTAAGTAAAGGTAGTAATAAAGGGGCGAAAGGGCCACATGCTGGATACAACACATTAATTGAGGGTTTATTTTTTAACTTACCTTGAATTGCTTTATCGAGCCCGCGTGAATATCCCTTTATCCGGTATATATCCTTTATTGTGTGCTTACAGTTATAGGGTGACATAATCAAACCCGTCGCTGAAATATACTGATGCGTAAGTTGCTCTTGGCTTAATCCCGCAACGGCCATAGACAGCACTGCTTGGTCATACATATTTTCGAATGTTTTCACTAATTGAGTGTGAGGGGCAGTTATTTCAGAAAGTGCCAACGTCATAGCTTCAACAAAACTCTGTTGCAATACAACGAGCCTTTGTTCAACACTAATAGAAGTCTTCAGCAATGATTCCAACTGTGTTCTGACAGAATGTTTGAGTAACGTGTCTATCTCAGGGTTAGCGAAATCGTATAAAGTCTTATTGTTTGTACCGTCTATTCTATCCATGTAATAAAAACTCAGATTTGTTAAATTGCCAATACCTATAGTTATAGATAATTTTATCTTTAACTAAACAATGTCACGCTGTTTTAGATCAAAGCGAGTTACATCAGTATAGTTTTAATACTGTTATTTACAATTTAAGGGTACACTTAAAACAACAAATTATTTATTACACTTTATTACAGGACATTGCATTACCAATTACCTGGTGGTATTTTGAAAAAATGGCATAAAATAAATTGATAAAATGAAAGTACTATCAAGTGTGGTAAATATTATTACCCGTATTTATTTGCCTAGGGTTCGACCAATATTTGAAGAAAAAATCACAGATAAGCTTGCCATGAACAAATTTGAAGAAATATCTTTTCAGATGGAAAATAGCTTGTTATTTCATCCTCGAAAATAAACTTTCGAGATCCAAGTTTATAGCATTCAAAAAAGTTTTCACTGTTCTTCCCTCATTTTTTAGAGAGGATCTCTAATATGAAAAATTATATTGAGACTATTTTAAATTTTTTAACAGAAATAAAAATAGCTTATGAAATGACTGATCTTAAAAATAAAACCCTTTTACCTGGGTTATTTATTCAAAATGGAATTCTTCAAATAGATATAAATAAGCTTAAGTATCCCGGAGATATTTTACACGAGGCAGGCCATATCGCTGTATGCGAGCCTATTTTTCGCGAGCAGCTAACGGGTGATGTTTACAAACATGGTCTATCGATTAAGAGAGAGCCTCAAGCAATGCATGGTGAAGAAATCGCCGCTACAGCTTGGTCAGTTGCTGCAGTAAAATATTTAGGCTTACCTATGGAGCTCATTTTCCATGAAAAATCTTACAAAGGATCTGCACAAAACCTTTTCGATTTATTTGAAAATGGCGGATTGTTTGGTCAACCGTTATTGCAAGCGTGGGACATGACTTGCCCAAACACTGGCTTTCCAATTATGCGAGAATGGATAAGAAAAACAAGGTGGATTAATTCGCTTTCTTAATGAGCGACTAGGCGCTTAGTAAAGAGCTAGCTTCTAAAAAACACTTTATAATGATGGACTTATAGTGTTTGAGCTGGCTCTGCCACATATCAGACAAAGCCACAACAAAGCTCTTTTAAACTAAACGAGCCTTATTTTTCCCAAGCAGAGAGTACATCTTTCACCAACTCATAGCGCCATGAGTTAAAAAGGTCTGGCTTTGACGCAGCTTTACGTTCTTCATCATCGAGCTTCCAATTCCAGCTGATAAGTTGATTAATTTGTTTTTTAGAGGCTAATACATCTTCAGGAATACCCTGCTCTTTTGCAGCTTTAGTAATTTTTTGTTTAATATCTTTAGCGGCTTTTTTGTATGCCGGAAAATCAATTAAACGTTTTAATTGAGCTGGTTGCTCGCTTACAGGGATGGCTTTACCACGTTCAATACATTTTAAAATTTCGACGCCAGAGCGGTTAACTTCCATCGACTCAACACCTGGGACACGGCGAAGTGCATTTAAGCTTGTTGGCTTACGTTTGGCAATTTCGACCATGTTATGCTCTTTTACCACAAAGTTAAGAGCAAGGTTTTTGCGCTCTGCTTTTTCACGTCGCCATGCAGCAAGTTCGCGTAATACAGCTAAATCATGTGGTCGTAATTGCCATGCATTTTTAATGTCTTTGTAAAGCTGCTCTGCAGGGGTTTGATAGGCACGTTTTTGCGCAACTAACTCGCTTTCACTGAGCACTATGTCAAAAAAGCCAGCTTCATCAATTTGTTTTTTAATGATTTCAAAGCAAGGCAGTAAATGATACGTATCGGCAGCGGCGTAATCTAGCTGTTTTTCTGTGAGTGGACGTTGTAACCAGTTAGTGCGCGATTCACTTTTATCAATTTCGATATCAAGCAACTCTCTCACCATGTGCGCAAAGCCCATGCAATTGCCATGTCCTAAAATTTGCAGTGCAAATTGGGTATCAAACAGCGGCGTTGGTACAAAGCCAGCATACTTTTGAAACACTTCAATATCTTCTGATGGTGAATGCAGTACTTTTAGCACTTCTGGGTTTTTAAGTACTTGCCAAAAATCAAAAAGCGACAACTCAGCCAGTGGGTCGATTAACGCTAAATGCTCACCATCATATACTTGAATAAGTGCAACTTCAGGATACAGTGTGCGACGACGCATAAACTCGGTATCAATTGCCAGTACCGGTTTACCTGTAATTTTTTCTACAAAATCATTTAATTGGTTTTGTGTTTCGATCAGTTGATATTGCACTTACACTCCTATAGGAAACATAAAAAAGCCGGCTGATGCCGGCTTTAATTATTTCTTTTCGTCCTTTAAGGCTCTTCTTAGAATCTTACCAACATTTGTTTTTGGTAATTCATCTCTAAACTCAACGAGTTTAGGCACCTTATAGTTCGTTAAATTATCACGACAGTGCTTTATTATATCTTTTTCAGTTAAAGATTGATCTTTTTTCA
>VAOY01008009.1_pt1 | contig 33526 bp, 33 predicted proteins | sample 3393881 | NCBI WGS metagenome assembly VAOY01 (sample SAMN08290430, study PRJNA428436) | hydrothermal vent metagenome | isolation source: Deep-sea hydrothermal vent chimney | place: Indian Ocean: Southwest Indian Ridge
AATGGTTACGTCGTTTTTTACTCATTTCTGCGATTCCTTTTTTGTTTAAGTTCATGCAGAATTTACACTAACACACTGCTCAGTTTTTGGGGTCCACTTCTCTCCAATACCCAACTCCAAGCAACAAAGTTGGCTATAATTAATATTGAAACAACAGGTATATATCTTTTCCTCACTCTGGAATGTAAGGAATTTTTCATAAAATAGTGGGTTGGAATTTTCCATATTACTAATCCTTATTCCTATTTTAATTAATAAAAGTTGGGAAGGGGCAAGTGTTATTTTTGGTTATTAAACTGGCAATGGTTAGTCGTATGAAAATAAACATCCCAGGACTTGAGTTAAGAATCCGACAGAGGAGGAGAGTTGACTTAAGGATAGGGGATTTAGCGCCATCGTTCTTAACTCAACGCTCCTTCGTCGCATTTAAGTCAAATCCGATGCATACGACTATTTGGTGCCGGAGTAACAGTATCATTTAATACTATCTCAACAAAACCATCTTCTTTGTCTGCTTTTCACCTTTAATTTCAATAGACAATACAGTTTCTGTGAATGGGTCTGTCCTATCTTTTTTCGCTCTGGAAACGAGCACATCCCAAGTCGTCTTTGGTAAAATATTTTTTAATATTTTATTTTTATTCAACAGTCGTTTACTTGGTTGTATTTCAGGCTGAATAAGATTGTCCGTTCTTCTATAATATTCTTCAATCATTTTTATCGTTACCGGTTTTTCATCGTTTTCCAGTTCAGAAAATAACATCTGTAAAACAATATCGACACTTTGCGGCTGGACAGACGGTCGTTTATCATTTTCCCAAGCAGAAAGGGATTGACGGGTCACACCGATAAAAACAGCGAAATCTCTTTGGTTTAAGTCAAGAGATTTTCTAATTAGTCGAATGTTTTTAGGTGATATATAATCCTCGCTTTTGGCTTCCCATGCTTTATATAAATCTCTCCACCTATGCATCTCTTTTCCATCATAATTAAATGATCCACATTCACCACATAATCCAATTTTTGCCGATGGGACGACAAATGGTTTTTCAAATATTTTAACCTCATAATTTTTTATTATGGTTTCTTTAACAATCCCATTTTGGCACTCTTCACAATGATAATTATACATTTTTTCTCCTCAAATCAATTTTCATGAGCTGTAACAAAAAAGTATATTTCTTTTCCATCTTCTTCAACGAATTTTCCGGTAGTATAAAACGACAATCCGATTTTAGACTTACCCTTTATGGTATATAACAATCCATCCATAGCAAATGGTCGTTTTGTATCATTATTGATTCCGTTTATTGTATTAGCATTCATTATGCAATGCTCGATATCTGTAAATGAACATTTCCCATTATTCATATAATCAACGATTGTATGTTTTGACACTTTATATTTCTTTTCAATACAAACCAGCATTTTTATTCTCTTTAATGTTTCCTGAACATCAAATTTTTTCGCCATACATATCTCTCTATTTTACATCATATTATTTATAAATGTCAATTTATTAACATTATTGTAAATATTTATACATCCTCTACATTACGTTTACATGACACATTTTATGTAACCTCTTCTGGGTAGAATTCAGTGATAGAATAAACATTATATTTATCATAAGTAACAAACATATATCTAATCCTCATGGCGGAAGATAAGAATATTTTCCGAATAATGTGAGTTAGGAAAATGGATTTGGATTAGGAGTGTGGATTAAGAAAAAACTTCTTCCTTCCTTCTTACTTATTCCTTCTTACTTCTTCCTTCTTACTTCTTCCTTCTTACTTATTCCTTCTTACTTCGTCCTTTTTCGCTCAGTTTTCAGTATGTGTGCTTTCTCACATTATTATGTTATCGGAATAAATATTTATTGTATGCAGTAAATTATCGGGTAAATTTTAAATGAATAACGCACCTTCTTGAGGAAAATAAAATGTCTAATAGAGCTAATATTCTAATAGTAGAAGATAATTCAACTATGGTTGAGCTTCTCAAGCTAACCATGAAGCGTCTGGATTATTGTGTCGTCGGACAGGCCTCAACTGGAAAAGAAGCTATAGATTTGGCTATAAATCTGCTTCCTGACCTGGTTATTCTGGATATTCAATTAGAAGGAGATATCGATGGAATTGAAGCCGCAACGAAGATACGTGAAACCTGTAATATTCCGGTTGTCTATCTCACAGCACATGAGGACGATGCCCTCTTTCAGCGCGCTAAAGGGACCGAACCATTTGCTTATATAATCAAACCATTTGTTGATAAAGAGTTACGGAACGTCATCGAAATTGCGCTTTATAAGGACCAGCAAGAGAAAAAAATCAAGACTATGCAAGAATATACTCGGAATATTATTCAAAGCTCAATGGATATGATCATCGCCGTGAATAATGACCGTAAGATTATTGAGTTTAATAAAATGGCCGAAGAATCATTTGGATATACGCGGGAAGAGGTCTTGGGTAAACATATAAATCTTTTGTACGCTGATAAGGTTGAAGGGCTCGCGATTCATAAAAAAACCTTAAAGTATAAAAGTTGCGAAGTGGAAATTCAAAACCGGCATAAATCAGGTGCTATTTTTCCAAGCCTTCTGGTTTCGTCTATTTTACATGATTCTTATGGAGAGAAAATCGGTATAATGGGAATTTCTCGGGATATAACCGAACTTAAAAAAACAAATAAAGCACTTAAAGCATCCCAGGAATACGCTAAAAACCTTATTGACAGCTCAATAGATATGATCATAGCTGTGGATAGGAACAGAATGATAACCGAATTTAACCAAGCGGCTGAAAAAACCTTTGGTTACGATCGAAAAGATGTCCTGGGTAAATCCATTGATATGCTGTATGTAAACCCACAAAAAGGAGATAAAGCTCATCAAGCAACTATTGAGGAAGGTAGTTTTAGTCAAGAAATCCTCAATAAGAGAAAAAACGGGGAGGTTTTTCCAAGTATCCTGTCTGCCTCAGTACTCAAGAACGAAGAAGGTGAATTAATCGGTGTTATGGGGGTGTCCCGTGATATTACTGATTTAAAACGAGCACAGGAAAAGTTGGAAAAATCCGAAGAAAAATATCGCAACCTCTCAGCTGAGTTATATGAATCCAATAGTCTGAAAGAATTACTGTTGGATATTATCACCCATGATTTAAAAAATCCACTAGGTGTTATCAGCGGTATGGCTGAAATGGCGAAGGAAGAATTCCCTGAAAATGAAATGTTGGAATCCATCGACGATAGCAGCAATACTTTATTAAAGGTTATTGAAAACGCAACGACTTTATCAAAAGTTTCTATGGGTGAGGAAATTGAGAAAGAGGAACTGGATCTAGTAGAAATAATCAAAGGAATTTCCATTGAGTTCGAAAGCCAGTTAATAAATGCCAAGATGAATTTGGAACTGTTGCTGCCAGAAAAACTATTAGTGCAGGCTAATCCCATCATTGCTGAAGTTTTCAAGAACTACATCAGTAATGCGATTAAATATGCAGCTGAAGGAAAGAAGGTTGTAATACAAGATAGAAAAGAGGATGACTCAATTGTCATTTGCGTCAAAGATTTCGGTCCAACCATTCCTGAAGATAAGCGTGAAGAAATATTTAAACGAAGTATTCAACTGGAACAAGGAGAAAAACGAGGCCGGGGACTTGGACTGGCGATTGTAAAACGGATTGCAAAAGCCCATAAAGGAGAAGCCTGGGTGGAACCAAATAAACCCATTGGCAATATTTTTTGTATCAAAAATCCAGAAAATTCCAAATAACTATCCAGCTACTTTTTTTGGTTGAATATTAACTAATAGGTAGGCAGTAATTAAAAATGTGGATTAGGAAATTTTCCATCTACCATATCATTATCAGAGTCTTGCTCCTAATAATTCCGAATCATCATTCCCGTTCGTTGAGGAGTAATCCGTGTCCGGATAATCCAAGCTGAAGGGTACCCTATATTATTTAAATATTGGCGCGTTTTCTCTGCATCCTCCCTGACAACATAATCGCCGATGCGTACTTTATAATTGGGTGTTTCATAAACCACATATACAGAATCTTCCAGCATTGCATTCAATATTGTGCTCAATGAATCTGCTTTTGTCATAGATTTGGATGCTAAAATCTGGACACGAAATCCTTCTGTTACCCAATGAACTTTGTCCGCCGTTAAAATGGAATCAATAGCATTTCCCCTCGGTAGGAAATTATTGATAATTACCGGCCACTTAGGCTGAACATCGCGATGTTTGCTTGGATCAAATATCTTCTTGAGGTCAGACTCCTGTGCGAATAGGATTGATATAAAACAAAATAGAATGATTTTTTTCTTAATATTCATAAACTTCTTTTTTTCCGCAAAGGTCGCTAAAAATACGAAAGTTTATAAAGATAATTTTATTCTCTGCGTTCTTTGCAACTACTTTGCCATCTTGGTGATTAAACATTTTTACAAAAGCCGGAGTGAATTTATAGGTATCCACCCTTTTTTCCCATCTAACAAAATAATTTCCACCCAACTATCCTGTGACTGTGTAATCTCTGCTTTCAATCCTTCATGAATCTTAAACACAATCATTTCATCTCGAACAGCAGGGACTGAATACACATTAACGGTTTGTGAAATGATTACACCTTCTTCTATACCTGTCACGTCCCAAAATTTATCGAGGCAAATGATATGGGTAAGAATCGTTAATACAACAAAAATCGTCTGCAGCCGAGACATCATTGTCTGTCCTATAAATTTGAATTGTCCCAAAGCATAGACGAGTCCAAGCAAAAGCAGAAAACTGCTTCCCCATAATAAAAGATCATTCACTGTTATTGCATTTTTAAAACTTCTGTACCAATCTACCAGAACAAACCCACCCGGAACTTCAATACGGTCTTTCACGCGTGTATTGGTCAAATCCAAATTATGCCTGATATCATTATTCCTGGGATCAAACTGTAATCCTTTTTCATATGCCCATACAGCAAATCCAACTTCGCCTAAACGATAGTAAGCATTTCCTAAATTATAATAAAGATCACCATGCTCTATCGATGACAATAATCGTTCAAATGTCCGGGCAGATCGAGCAAATTTCTCATCTTCAAAATACCGATTTCCCTGCACAAACAGACTATCTGCATTGATAGCAAACACATTTGACAATAAAAGAGTGATAATTATAAACCTCATGTGTAACGATCCACTTTTTGGAGTGTGTTCAGCGCAGTGCCGGCGAAGTCTTGACCCACAATTGCCCCTGGAGCGTAGCGGGCTGCATCGCAGGTTTGTAATAGTTCCACGAGTTCTGTCAATACTTCAGGAGGCAATAACCCCTTCAGTTCATTCCCAACTGTCAATGGATCCATATTGTCTGTTTTCAATTGCCATCGATTTTTTAAATATGCATATACCACAACAGAAACATTATCTAAATCAGAATTAGTTAGAAGTGATTTTTTAGCTCGTTTCAACGCTCTGTGAGAGAGACGCTGCCCAACTGTGGCTAATCTTTGAACTCGATATCGCGATAAGGTCACCGGCGCCAGAAAAAAACCTGCTGCAAGAAAATAGCTGGACCAAACCCAAATGGGGATACCGCGACTGACTCGCTTCACCCAAGATGGAGGAGTCGTAACGTTGTAATGAATGTCCTGACCCAGCAGTGTAATCTCTTCCTTGGTAAAACCGGTAATACCTGTCGTGAACTGGTCTTTTGCCGGGGCAATATTTAGTTCAATGGATTGTGAACTTATGGAATGAAATTTTTCGTCTTTTGGGTTGAAGGTTGATAATTCAATCCGGGGTAGAAAAACTTTTCCTGCTTGACGCGGGATCAAGATAAATTCCCATTTCATCGTTCCGGTGAAATGGTCCCAGAGTTGTTTCTGCTCAAATGAAGATGTGGGTGGAAATACTTCCATGGTTTCAGGAAAATTCAGTTCTGGAAGACTGAACATATTTAAGTTTCCTGTTCCCTTTAATTCGATTCTATAGGTTACGGCTTCATTCGCTAGAATATGGTCAGTATCCACTGAAGCTGAAAGATTAAATTCCCCCACTGCTCCGGTAAAACTGGCCGGTTTTCCATCAGGATAAGGCCTTGCTGTAATAACTGTTGATTCCGTCCGTAAAACTTTTTGCACTGTTTCATTGAAAAATGAATTAAAAAACGGATCATCAAATACACTTCGCTGACGTCGTCGTTTTTTTACTTGTACATTGCAACGCACTGTCATGGGTGTTAATTCTAACTCTCCTATTTTAGTTGGAAAAAGAGCCACTTTATACAGGGTTGCCACATTATATCGAACGCCATTGATCGTAGTTTGATTAAACCGTGGCGGCCGTGGTACTGAAAGTTCTTCCGACCAAAACCCCACACTTTCCGGATATTTAATATCCTCCAAGCTCATTTGCACTCGTGTGTATAATTTATAAGTAACTGTGATTTGTTCACCGACAAAAGCTTCTTCCTTATCCACCTCCGCCAATAGAAATAATTCATCTTTGTTAGCCACCTGTCCAGAATCTTTCACATTCATTCGGATGGGTTTTGTCTTCAGTTTTTTCCCATCCAATGTCACGCCCAGCGCCGGAATAGTAAGGATGCCTTTTCTATTAGGGACCAGCGTCCACGTCAATGTTTTGCTTGACGTTGCTTTACCATTTAACCATTGATAGCTGGTTTGTTGTGCAGGACCGCTGATAACCGTGAAGTTTTTTTCTAACGGTGATAAATCCACCCTGGGCATGTTGTCAGAATCTTTTGCCTCAATCTTCAGAGTAAATGTCTCGTTGACAGCCAATTGATTCACATCCACAGAAGCCGTGACCGACTGTCCTAGAACCACTTGAAATAATAAGATGACTGGTAGAAAAAACCGCATTACCAGTCTTTCTCCAGTTTTTTAGAACGGGCTCTTGACATTTGACGTTTTTGATTCACTTTTTCATCCTTTTTCAAGGCATCTAAAATAGCCTGTGCATGCTCTAAATCCTGCTGTTTTTCTTGATCTTCCTTGGCTTGCTGTTCCTGCTGCTCTTCTGATTCCTTATCCTTGTCCTGATTCTCTTTCTGCTGCTCTTGATTTTCCGGTTGCTGTTGATCCTGATTTTGTTCTTCTTCTTTACTTTCGCCGTCTTGTTTCTGCTGCTGCTGATCCTTGGTCTTCTCCTGCTCCTCGGAATCCTTATCTTTATCCTTATCCTGATCCTGTTTCTGTTGATATCGCAACATTTCATAATTGTGTTTTGCGTCCTTGTCGTCAGGTGTCAACTCAAGTGTTTTTCGATATAGTGCCAGTGCTTCTTCATTTTTCTGCAAATTGACTAACGTGGTAGCCATATTATAATATGCTTTTGATTTCAATTCATTATCGTCTGTTCCCATCGCTTTTTTAAACGCTTCCAGTGCGTCTGGAAAATCTTGCAGTTGAAATGCTGTAGTTCCCAGACCAAATTGCGCTGCGAGGTCTTCTTCCTTTTCGTCTAGAATGGACTCGTAATATCTTCGAGCATTTTCATAATCGCCGCTTTGATAAGCTTTTATGCCATCATCCTGGGCAAAAGCAAATGCTGAAAATAATGCTATTGTTAATATTTTAAACAATCCGTCCCCTCCAAGTCTGTTCTTCTTTCTTCCGTGTGGGCAGAATCATGCTAATACTCAACAACAAAAATGATATAAAAGCAAATGATTGATAACGGTCTTCAAATTCTGAATACACATGCGATTGGATGGTGCGTTTTTCCATGGAATCAATGGCATTCAATATTTCCCTGTGGCTGGCCACACGATTATCAAACCGAACAAATACACCATCACCTGCATCGGCAATATCCCGCAGCAATGGCTCGTTTAAAATAGATGTTACTAACTTACCCTGTCTGTCTCTTTTATATTCTCTTGTTCCATCATTTTGTTCTAATGGAATTAACGAACCTGTTTTCGTACCTACGCCCACTGTATGAATTGTCATATTCTGGTCAGCTGCTTTTTCCGCCAGTTCAATGGCTGCACCTTCATGGTCTTCACCATCTGTTATTAGAACAAAAACTTTATAATGTTCACTCTCTTCGGTAAATGCCGATAATCCGGTTTGTAGGGCAGTACTTAAATCTGTTCCTTGGGTCTGAATCAAACCAGTGTCAATACCGTCGAGAAATAGCAGTGCTGCTTCATAATCTGTGGTCAAAGGTAAATACAGGTAGCTCGTTCCAGCAAAAACCACTAGAGCCACACGATCGCCCTTCAATTTCCGTATCATCTGACTGATCTCAAACTTCGCTTTTTCCAATCGACTCGGTTTTACGTCTTCTGCATCCATGCTTTGAGAGACATCAATAGCAAAAACCAGGTCAACACCTTTTCGTTCCACTGGAGCCAGCCGAGTGCCAATTTGAGGTCCGGAAGAGGCAAAGACCAAAAACATGAGTCCAAATACACCTAACCGCTTTTGCCAGCGAATACGTCCGAAATCAACCCGTTGAAAGAGATTGTTCTGTAGGCTGGCGTCAGAATTTTCAAACACTGTTTTTTGCTTACGAGATCGAATCATCCAAGTCAGCCACATGAGCATGAGAGGAAGGTATAATAGTAATACGAGTGGAAAGCGAAAATGAATCACGTCCGCCTCCGAAACACGGATCGGTCCAATGTTTCATAACCCAATCCAAGAAGCATGGCGGGGATAAGGAGCCAGCCAAACAATTCTCTGTATTGTGTATACTCCTTCACGAGAATTTCCGTCTTTTCCAGTTCGCCAATTTCATCGTAAATATCCGCTAACATATCCTCGTCAGTGGCGCGGAAATATCTCCCCCCTGTCCGACTAGCGATTTCCCGTAACGTTTTCTCATCGATTTCATTCCGTATGTAGCCGCGGTTTGGAATGAATGATACACTTTGATTCGTCCCGGCTCCAATGGTGTAAATTCGAATATCAAACTGGCTGGCCAGATCTGCCGCCGTTAGAGGATCCAGTTCGCCTGCATTGTTACTTCCATCGGATAGGAGAATCATCACCTTGCTCTCGGCTTCACTGAATCGGAGTCGGTTCGTCGCATTTGCAATGGCCATACCGATGGCGGTACCGTCCACTTCTCGATCCGCAATCCGTACATCTTTCAATAAATTGACTAATACATTTTTATCTACTGTCAATGGACATTGAATAAAGGATTCCCCGGCGAAAACCAGGAGCCCGATGCGATCACCGTCCCTGTTTTCAATAAATGTCTTTGCTGTACGTTTCACTGCTTCCAAGCGATTGGGATTAAAGTCTTCTGCCAGCATGGAACTGGAAATATCCAGGACTATGACAATATCTACAACTTCAACATTTTTTTCCAGAATACTTTCCACAATTCGAGGACGGGCAAGAGCTATTATAACTAAAGATACTGTAATCACTTTAAGTATATTAATCAATTTGATTCTACCATTCCCACGTTTACGGAATGATTCAGGAATCAAGGAGATCGATGAAACACGCATAGTGCCATCGTTCTGATAGTTACCCCGCTTTTTCCACCAGAAAAATGCAGGAATGATCGATAGTCCCAATAGGACCCAACTATGTTCAAAAAAGATCATATTTCCTTATTAAGCGTACCAACTTTCCAGTCTATACGCAATTGGAGAAACTTTGTTTCTAGAATTTCAGACAGACGATCGTCAGCCTGATGATAAGATGTTATATATTAATCTGATTTAATGTTGTCTTCAAGGTCTGAAGCTGCATCTTCAATTTCCTTTTTCACTTCATCAGCACCTGCCTTGAATTCCTTGGAAGCTTTACCCAATGAACGGGCTAATTCCGGAAGTTTTTTTGCACCGAAAAGCAGTAATACGACTAAGAGAATGAGCAATAGCTCCCAGTAACCAAATGCTGCCTGAATAATTGTGTACTCCATAAAATTCTCCATTAGTTAAAATATTTTGTCTTGGAAATTACAACAATCAACGGAAATATCGCAGAAAGTAGTATGAACTTGCTAATCCAATAATACTGATAAAATTTATTTTAATTGAAAGACCAAATTTCAAGGTAAGCATGATTATGTCCAGTACAATCACACCAGACTCGTTTCCCACGAGACCCCCAAGATCAAACGAAACGCTAGTGAGGAAAAAATCCTTTACAACTCCTTCCGGTAGAATCCAGCCGAATAATTCTCCAACAAGTGTGCCGGCCATGGCACCGACAAATAAAATAAGAATGATGAGAGTTATGGATCGCTTATTCATTATTTCACTACGGGCATTTCTTCTTCAAAACGATCGTGATCGATCATCCATTTGACCGTGCTCCACAAAATATAAAAGGTCATCAGAGGAAAAAGAACAATACCTCTCCAGATAATTGCACTGGTAATTAATACCAAAACACCCAAGAGCCGCATTGAATTTGATTTTCCTCTCTTGAAAGACAATAAGGGGAATTTTGAAAATCGGATTGGACTGACCATCATAAACCCAAGAGCCACTATCATAGGTAAGGCGATACGGGGATCGCCCATATCTCCAAACACTTGATGGTTAAACAACATGTAACTCACAATGAGAATAGCATTAACCGGTGTGGGTAAACCAATGAAAAATGATTTAGGATCCTCATCCTGTATAATATTGAATTTTGCTAAACGTATGGTTCCGAACAATAATGGAGTAAATGCGATAATACCTCCCAGTAACGGTGGAATTCCTTCTACATAAACTGTATAGATTAAAAGTGAAGGTGCGGCGCAAAACGATATAGTATCTGCGAATGAATCAAATTCAACACCGAATCTGGATGGAATTCCCAGCATTCGCGCCAGCTTACCGTCAGCCACATCACATAATCCGGCAAATAGAATCAGCCATCCTCCGCGAATAGGATCGCCCATAATCATCATCACAATCCCCATAAATCCCAGAAACATATTCAATATGGTGATGAGATTAGGTATAAAATTGCTTTTTTTATATTTTCGTCTATTCATCAAGCTATTTGACCAATTATTGTCGTAGCGCCTTTTACTTTATCACCAACCTGTATATTGATGATTGAATCAGAAGGTACTATCAGATCCGTACGGGAACCAAACATTATAAACCCAAAACGTTCCCCGGTTTTAAAGGATTTTCCTACCTCTGCATAACAGTGAATTCGTCGAGCGATCAATCCTGCAATCTGTTTAATTTTTATCTTTTTATCTTTATGAGAAAGAACAACTATCGTCTGTTCATTCACATCGCTAGCTGCGTGATCAAACGCCGCCTTGAAATCTCCTTTTTTATACTCCACTTTTTCCACTCGTCCTGCTATTGGCATTTTGTTCGAGTGGACATTAAATATGTTTAAGAAAATAGACACTTGTATTGCTTTGCCCACATCTTCATCATTTATTTCTTTAACTAACACAACTTTTCCATCCGCTGGTGAAACAAGATTTTTATCACCATCAGGAGGAATACGAATTGGATCACGAAAAAAATTAATACTGAAAATAAATAAAAACCCAAAAATGTAATAGAATACCTTCAATAAAGAAAAATCAAACCCATAACCTGTTATCCCACAGGCAATCGTAAATACCATGAACGTAATGAGTATTTTTCTTCCTTCAGGAGCAAGCATCAATCGACTTGAGCTAAAATTAAATTTTTAATTATCTTCTGTCCATCACGATATATTTGCAATTTTATTCTATTTCCTGATCGCAAATCGCTTTCTTTTATTATTTTCAAAATCTCCCTGGAACTACTGATTTTTTTACCATTGACAGCATAAATAATATCGCCTATTTGCACACCGGCTTTTTCCGCATTGCTTTCGTTTTCAACTTCCACAACAATTACACCACGGTTAAACGGAATATCCAGATATGAAACAACTTCAGGTGTTAACCTTTCGACAGATAATCCCGTTGAGAAACTACGATCCACTTTCCCAGACACCTTTAATTCATCAGCAATATCCTTTGCAATATTAATAGGAATTGCAAAACCAATTCCAATTGAACCTTCAGCGAATTGCGATCCGGTAAAAATAAATGTATTAATTCCTATAACCTCACCCAAAGCATTTACCAATGGACCTCCGCTGTTCCCGCGGTTGATGGCTGCGTCTGTCTGGATCATGTCCTTATAGATCCTTCCTGATTGGAATCCAAAATCCATATCAATAGCGCTGACGATACCGGCGGTAGCTGTCGGTTGCTTTGCAATATCAAAAAGACCAAAGGGATTTCCCAGTGCAATAACCCATTCACCGATGATTAATTCATCTGAATCACCCAATTTAGCATAGGGGAAATATTTACCATTCAATTTTAACAAAGTTAAATCAGTAATGAAATCCGTTCCTACAATTTCAGCTTCAAACTCTTCCCCTCCCGGTACTGTTACGATAACATTTGTAGCATTTTCCACAACATGATAATTAGTTAATACATACCCATCTGGGCTGATGACTACACCGGAGCCGGAACTATGTACTTCCCTTTTTGGCCTGCGACCCGGGAAGAAAAATTCAAAAAACGGATCTCGTGAAAACGGGCTGTATACATCCTGGATTTGTGTAACACTGATGCTGGCCACTGCAGGACTTACCTCTTTAATTGCTCTTGTAATGGCAGTCTGACGGGATGCATTAATTTCCCACTGACCAAAAAGAAGAGAGGATAAAACAATTAACTTAAAAAATATCCGCGCCATTGTATTCAATGTTTTCGAGAAAAAGTCCCTGTGGAGGAGCCTTGAACACCTTCACATCTTCCCTCGGGTTAATTAATAAATCTTTGAATTCAGTTATAGTCATTTTTCCATTTATCACTTCAACCATGGTGCCCACAAGGTAACGAACCATGTGATGTAAAAATCGGTTGGCAGCCACACGATAATTTACAATGTTCTCCGTTTGTGTCCATTCAGATAAATTAATCTTACAAATTCGATTATCTATTTCGGGATTATACTTTGAGAATGAAGTAAAATCATGTTCCCCTAAAATAATCACAAAGAGATTATTTAATGCTTCAACATCGAGTGGTCCTGTTTGCCATACGGCATGACGATCCATAATGAATTCGTCGATCCGGCATTGATAAAGATACTGCCGTCTTATGGCTGAAAAGCGGGCATGAAAATCATCTGGAGTTACGGCACATTCCTTCACTCTGATTTCTGGCGACAAGTTACCATTCAGAGCAGATGTTATTTCACACGTATCCATATGGGTATTCCATTCAAAATGAGCCACCTGGTCCAATGCATGAACACCACTATCTGTTCTTCCGGATCCAATTACATTAATCTTTTCACCTTTATTCAATTTTGCTAATACTTGTTCCAGTTCGCCCTGAATGGTCCGTTCCTTCTTTTGAACTTGCCAACCATGAAAAACAGTTCCGTCGTATTGAATGTGGATTTTAAACCGTGGCAAGGGTGTGAAATGAAATAAATGTAGTGGATATGATAATGATTACAAACAAATGCAAACCATTAAATGAAACAAAATGTGCGACACCGCGGGGAATCTGTTTTCCATATCTTCGCAATGCCATTGCTTGGGCAATATCATCCGCTTTTTGCAGATGTAGTATAATCATTCCGGGCATTTGGTTTGCTGTTTTCTTCCATTGTTGAAATTTGCTATCATGATTCTTCAGACCCAAGGATTTTTGGATTTCATTATACTTATTCCAATCTCTTTGAAAAGAAGGATAAAACCGTAATGTCATTTCCAGGAATAGAAACCAATCTTCCACTTTTCGCCAGGGTTTATTCATTTTCACCCAAATACTTCGTAAGGCATCAAAAACATTACCGGAATATTTTCCAAAACTATATACGTTCATTATGGCCATGACCAAGAAAAATTTGAGTACAACCCACCCAATTTCATTCATCATTTCACGAAGTGAAGATTGACTAAACAGCAAAGAAATGATTAAATATACGCTAATCATAATCGGTAAAAACATGATGAATAACCGTAAAGAATGGGCAACTTTTTTCATAGAGATATTTTCTATTGATGCCAGAAGAAAAAAGAAAACTCCATAAATCCCCCAATGGATAATCGTAGGACTAAATAAAACGGCAGTGGAATATGACAAAAATAACCACAACCGGACAATGGGCTGACGTAAAAGGAAAGACATAATTAAAATTGAATTTGCAGTGCGATACCTGAAGTACTTTTTTCATAATCAACCATGGGAACAACCGAAATCTTTTGAATTTGCGAAATACGCTGGAGATACAATACGTCAATGGTAGAAATAATATGGTTTAACACAATTCCTCCGACTACAAATTGTGCAGTCAGTTTCCATTGATCGCTGGCGATACGATAATCTCGGTATTGTTTACGCTTTTTTTCTGAAGACCATATCCAAGCCCATTTCGCGTCATTGGGGTATAAAGCATTATATTCACGGAATCGTAAATGCTCTTCATTATGATTTTCACGGGAATTATAATTACCTACATCTATCCAAAATTGCTGATTTTTTCCTTCGGGAACAACTCCAGCATAATCAGCTGCAAATGCCTGAAATCGACCTGTATAATTGTTACTGATGATCAACGCCCCGGCAAATGATGTCCAAAGTGCGGTTTCAGAAATAATAAACGCCCTTCCCCGCCCTGGCTTATCTAAAGCATATTCACCCAACCCAGGTAAAAAGAATGATTTTACAATCGGACTTATCCCTTTGGCAGGTTGTACTAGTAAAATGCCGATTAGCAAAATTCTAATTATAAACGATTTCTTTTTCATTCTCATTTGATATATTGGACTGTTAATTAATCAAAACGTCATTATGTAACATTTTTCCCATCAAACATCTTCCATCTTCCGTGCTTTTATCCATTCCCAAACCACTATTCCGAAACCAATGAAAATACACAATAATGCAAATAAATCTCCATTAACCGTATCCCAATCTGAATTCACAAATGGTAATGCACCAAATAAAATTCCTTGTTCACCAAATCTCATTTTTTGCAGGACACGTCCTGATGGAGCAATAATTCCAGATATACCGGTATTGGCACTGCGGACCACAGGAACGCGATTCTCTACTGCTCTCAATTGAGCCAACCCAAAATGTTGATATGCTCCCGGGGCATCCCCCGACCAGGCATCATTGGTTTCGATGGTGAGGAACTCTGCTCCTCTTTCCACAAAAGCCCTGGCAATTCTCGGAAAACTGGATTCATAACAAATCATATTGCTGAATCGTTTATCACCGATATCAAAAATAGTGTAATCATTTCCGTGATCAAAGTTCCCCTGTCCGAAATTCAATTTTTTCAATAACGGAAATTTTCCTGAAAATGGTATGTATTCAGCAAAAGGCACCAAAAGCATCTTGTGATACATGTTCGTCGAACCATCTGCGTTGAAAAGTATAGCACCATTGTAATAACGACGCCCTGTTTCATCTGATTCCATATCCATTGTTCCTGCCAGCAGTGGAATTCCATATTTGATTACTTTCATACGAATCGGTTCTCGATATCGATAAGAGATCCTCAAATAAGCAGGTAACGCTGATTCGGGCCACAGTACAAAATTTGGCTCCATATTCATAGCAACATCCGTCAATGAATCCATTAGCGCCACTAATGTAACTTTATATGATTTTTCCCATTTTTGAACAGGATCAACATTAGGTTGAATGACCGCTACATTAAATTGTGACTCAGTAGATTTTTTTTCGACTGCTCGTAAACGCCAACTTCCCATGCCAAAGATAATTCCCCATAATACAAAGGCACCAATGATATATCGCCTTGGTTCTTTTTCAGTGATCGCTAAATAAAACAACCCGTTCAAAATACAGATTAAAAACGCGATGCCTGCTGACCCCGTCACATCAGCAGTTTGGACCATGGGAAGTAAGAACACTTGAGTCAGAGCAAGATCTGACCACGGAAAAGCCATGGGGCCAAAGCTCCGGACATACTCCATTGCGATCCAAATAAATGGAAACAAGAGTAATCCTATTTTTAATTTTTTTTGAATGAACGATATACCGACTCCAACAATCAACCAGAATAAGCCCAAGTAAAACACAGCTCCGGCAAGAGAAGCAAAGGCAATTAACGCTGATGTTCCTTTATTCAAACCCATCCAATAAAAAGCGATGGTATTGGCAGTGATTGCTGCAATATACGTCATAGCTGCACTGGTTTTTATATCTCGATTCAGCCAAATAATCAACAACGGTACGAGACTGAAATAATTAAGAAATCCTAAAGGAAAGGGCAAAAAAGTTATACCAAACAGTACCCCGGATATCAGCGCCAGTACCCAATCTGGAAGTTGCTGAAGTTTCAATTTATCTTCGATCCAAATAAAGTTGTAAAATAATCGCCGCGGCTGTTTGATCGATAAGCCCTTTATTGTGGCCGGTTTTAATCCCTTGCAGGATAAGTGATTTTTTTGCACTAATCGAAGATAAGCGTTCATCCTCCAAATCAACAGAAATATTGTGATCTTCTAATCGAGTGACAAATTCTTTCACCAATTTGGTTTGATGGGTTTCCTGGCCTTTCATTCCTATGGGCATTCCAACCACGACTTTCTCGACTTCTTGTTCATCAATAATATCTTTGAGAGATGCTAATAAAGATGAATTATTTGGGATTGTTTTAAATGGTGAGGCTATCATTTGCAGCAGATCCGACAAAGCCAAACCAACTCGCTTTTCACCGTAGTCGATTCCTAGGAGACGTTTCATAAATAAATAAAGTAGACTATGATTGACCCGAGCGTTCAAGGTAATCAACACCGGGAATATTTGCCATTTTTTTTATCATGCGTTCTAATTGCCGAACATTATTCACTTGGACAATGAAAAAAGTGGTTGCGACAGCATCTTTCACCTTTGATTCAACACTGATGATATTTAAATCAGATTTCGTAATACAATCCGTTAAATCATTGAGCATTCCTTTTCGATCTTGTCCTACAATTTTTAAACGAACACTGAAGAGATCCTTTTTCTCCACATCCCACTCCACGGGCACAAGCCGATCGGATTCCTTTTTTAAAAGAGGTAAACTTATACAATCTGATCGATGAACTGTTATTCCACGACCTCGAGTCACAAAACCTATCATTTCATCGCCTGGGATTGGATTACAGCATTTACCAAAGGTTACCATTAGATTGTCTATTCCCTGTAATGTGATTCCTTTTGTCCGTGAACGTGTAAAATCGAAAAATCTTTTTTCTTCCTGACTCTCATCTTTATCCAACTTCGGTTCATCTTCAGGACGTATCTTGTGCAATATCTTTCGGACAGTGAGATCACCCTTGCCAATAGCTTCTAATAATTGTTCAGTATTATTCAATCCAAATTTTTTAAATGAAGATTCAATTTCTGTCGCTAAATCTTTCATTTTTAGACGACGGAGCGTTTTATTCATCAGCTCCTTACCCAATACGACACTTTCTTCAAATTGCTTTTTCATTAATACTTTATTAATGTGTGTCCTGGCTTTTGATGTTACAACAAAATTCAACCAGCCATAACTGGGTTTCTGCGTCTTGCTCGTTATCACCTCTATAATATCACCATTTTGGAGTTTTGTATTTAATGGGACAATTTTATGATTTACTTTTGCACCGAGACAATGCATACCTACTTCTGTATGAACATGAAATGCAAAATCAATAGGGGTTGAATTGATCGGTAATTGAACTAGGTCACCTTTTGGAGTAAATACAAATATTTCATCATTAAAAAGATCAATCTTAAGCAGGTTCATAAATTCCCGGGGATCGGATGATTCTGATTGTAAAATATCCACCAGTTCTCGCAACCATTTCACATGGAGATCAACACCCTTCGACGTAGAGCCTTTCTCTTTATAATGCCAATGTGCAGCAATACCAATTTCGGCTGTTTCTTCCATTTCTTGTGTTCTGATTTGTATTTCCAACATCCTGCCTTTTGGACCAATCACGGTTGTGTGTATCGATTGATATGCATTTGATTTTGGGGAAGCAATAAAATCTTTAAACCGCTCTTGTACTGGGGTGAACTGGTTATGCATGATGCCTAATGCTAAATAACAATCTTCAGCTTTTTCAACGATAATGCGAATAGCCAGGTGATCATATATTTCTTTAAAAGATTTATCACGCTTTACCATTTTGCCGTAAATAGATGAATAAGATTTCACCCGTCCATAGATTTTTGCTTCTATTCCAAGCTTATTTAATTCCCTTTGCAATGGATCAGAAACTTCCCTAATATATTTTTCTCTCTCTTTACGACTTGATTTTATTTTGGATTCAAGGCTTTTGTATTCTTTGGGTTTAAGCGTCTTAAAAACCAAATCTTCCAAAAGAAATTTAACCGATGCCATTCCCAAACGATGAGCCAATGGAACATATACATCTCTCGTTTCTACAGCAATGCGATGCTGTTTAATACGCGGTAAATGTTCTATGGTTTGCATATTGTGAATTCGATCGGCGAATTTGATGATAATCACACGGAGGTCTTTTGCCACAGATAAAAGCATTTTCATGAAATTCCCCGCCTGCTTTTCTTCTCGACTAGTGAATTTGATTCCACCAAGTTTTGTCACACCATCCACTAGATTTGCAACATCTTCACCAAATCGTTCACGAATATCAGCTAGGTTTACACCCGTATCTTCAACAGAATCATGAAGTAAACCACCCATAATTGTACTATGATCCATTTTCCAAGATGCGAGCAATTTGGCAGTTTCGACACAGTGGTTAAAATAGGGTTCACCTGATTTACGTTTTTGCCCTTCATGACTGGTTAGACCAAAATCATACGCCTCCCACAGGAGGCGTTTTATTTCTTCTTTTTCATTTTCAACCGGAATATTCACATTTTCAAACAAATCCATGAATTGCTTCGGAAATTCACCCACCAAATGAGGTATAAACCTGGATAAGGGACTTGGCATTAGAACGGCACTTCTATTCCCTGTTCATCCCGAATGGACGCATAATTCTCAAATCGTGCAAAGCGATCAATAAATGAAACATTCATATTACCTGTGGGTCCATTTCTATGTTTTGCAACAATGATCTCCGCTTTTCCCCTGTCTTCATCTTCCTGTGTATATATCCATTGTCGGTATAAGAAAATAACTACGTCAGCATCCTGTTCGATGGCACCACTTTCACGCAGATCGGATAATACCGGCCGGTGTGCAGTACGCTGTTCTACAGCTCGGGATAGCTGCGACAGTGCAATCACAGGGATATCTAATTCTTTTGATAGAGCTTTTAAAGATCGTGAAATCGTCGATATTTCTTGTTGCCGGCTTTCCACACCTCTGGGTCCCTGCATTAGCTGAAGATAATCAACAATCAGTAAATCAATATTATGCTCCGCTTTGAGGCGTCTGGCTTTCGCTCGTAATTCCAAAACACTGATGGCGGGTGTATCATCCAAATGGATGGGTGCTTCAGCCAGTGTCCCCACAGACCTGCTTAAATTCTGCCATTGCTTTTTGGGTAACTTTCCTGTGCGGACTAAATGGCTGTCCACTTTCGCCTCTGCACAAAGGAGACGTAAAGCCAATTGGTGGTTCGCCATTTCCAGACTGAAAATTCCAACGGGATGTTTATAATCGACGGCGGCATTACGAGCCATCGTTAATGCCAAAGCAGTTTTACCCATAGCAGGGCGGCCTGCAATTATCACTAATTCACCGGGCTGAAATCCGGATGTGAGTTCATCCAAATCGATTAAACCAGACGCAACTCCTGTCACATCTCCCGGTTTGGAATGAATCTGGTCGAGCTTCTCGAATGTTTCATGGAGGATAGGATCGATATGTTGAAACCCGCCTCTTAATCGTCTTTGAGAAATCGAAAAAATGGCTTGTTCAGCCTTGTCAAGAAGTTCATCCACATCTTGTGAATCTTCAAACGCATTTTTGGATAAATCATGAGAAATTAAAATCAATTTCCTTAGCATGGCCTTTTCGAGGACAATCTTTGCATAATTTTCCACGTTGGCTACGGATGGAACTGCTTCCACAAGTCCCGTGACATAATAGGCTCCACCCACACTTTCTAATTCTTTCTTTTTCTTTAATTGATTAACGATTGAAACTGTATCAATCTCCTGTCCTTCATTGAATAGTTGAGTCATACATCTGAAAATTTTACTGTGAGCTTCCTTATAAAACAGTTCAGTAGTCAGCCATTGCAGGGATTTACTAACCGCTTCCTTGCTGGAAAGCATCGCCCCTAATACTGCCTGCTCGGCTTCAGGCGATTGAGGTTGCACATTTAATGGGTGTTGTAATTCATTTGCCATGTTAATTTTTCTTCTCCAAGAATTCTTTTACAATCTTGAAATCATCCCAAGTGGGTCGTTTCAGATCTGGATTCCGTAACAATGCTGCCGGGTGATATGTGACCATTAGTGGCGTGCCATGGTAATCGTGAAACGTATTTCGCAGACTTTTCAACGATTTATCCACATTTAATAGGGTCTGTCCGGCAACTCGTCCCAAAGCTAATATAAGCGATGGTTTAATCAAACGAATTTGATGTAATAAATATAGTTCACATTGTTCCACTTCAGAGCGGAGTGGATCGCGATTATTAGGGGGTCTGCATTTCAATACATTACAAATATAAACGTCTTTTTCCCTGCTTCGACCAATTGCAGTTAATATTTTATCCAGTAGTTTTCCGGCACGGCCAACGAAGGGCTCGCCTTTTTTATCTTCTTCTGCACCAGGCGCTTCACCTACTAATAATAAACTGGCATCCGGATCTCCAACGCCAAAAACGAATTTAGAGCGAGTGCTGCCTAAAGAACATTTTTGACACACAAAAATCTCTTTTTCAAATGAAGAAAGATCAGTGTTATTATTTTTACTAGTGAGTACGTTTTGAGATTTGAGATCTAAAAATAATTCATCCCCGAATAATTCCTGATTTTGCCTCAAATACCGGCGTACATCATCACTTCGAGGAGACATTCTTATATATCTAATTCATCGGAATTGCGCCACTTTAATTTACCTGCAACGTACTCCTCCAATGCTTGAGTGGTCGATTTGACTTCCTCTTCATAATTTTCTTTTGGTTCAGGCGGAAGTTCATCAAATACGCCCATTTCTGATTCTTCAGCATCTCTAATGGCAGCATCCATGAAGCGATTTTGATTGATTTGATGTGCTCGTTTAGACATAACAATTACTGATTCATAAACATCCTCAGATTGCTTTTCCATTTCACGCATTGATATGGTTTTAATTGACATGAAGTACTCCTTCATTTTGTTTATTAATGATTGAAATAATGTTTGTTGTCGCATTATCGACATTATCATTGATGACGGTAAAATCAAATTTTTCTTTATAACTGATTTCAATATCCAATCGCTCCAAGCGTTTTGCGATTCGTTCCCTCGAATCTGTACCGCGTTTAATCAATCTAGCTTTAAGGTCCTCCAAATTAGGAGGCAAAATAAATATTGATATGTTTTCCTTCGGATATAAATTTTTTATGGACATGGCTCCTTTTACATCCACCTCAAATAATAAAATTTCCTTTGTTGAAAGTGCAAAATCGATTGATTCTTTCAATGTGCCATACATGCAACCGTGAACATTTTCAGTTTCAACGAATTCGTTATTTTCCAAGCGCTGTTCGAATTCATCTTCAGATAAGAAATAATAATCTACTCCATCTACTTCATAATTTCTTCTTTCTCGTGTTGTACAGGAAATTGAAAATTTCATATCCGTGTTTTCCTGAAGGGCACGGCAAATGGTTGTTTTCCCGGCTCCAGAAGGTGCAGATATCGTCACAAGATTTTTCATAAAATATTTTGAGCCTGTTCCCTGATTTTTTCCAATTGATTCTTGAATTCGACAACAATGTTAATAATGCTGCTTGTACCGCTTTTAGACCCCACTGTATTTATCTCCCGGTTTAATTCCTGGATCAAAAATGAAAGACGTTTTCCAACCGGTTCATCTTTTTCAGTCAAATACTTATATTGTTCAATATGACTTCGAATGCGAACCAATTCTTCTGAAATATCAGAGCGATCAGCCAAAAAGGCTACTTCCTGTGCCAATCTGTTTTCGTCAATAGAAACATTTTCTATCAACTCGGACAACCGATGACGCATTTTATTCTTTTGTTCATTAACAACCTCTTGTGACTGTTCTTCAATCTTGGAAGTCATTTCTGATAACTGATTTAATCGTTCCACAGTATCATCAAATATGGCCTGACCTTCTTTTTTACGCATGGATTGGACTTGGTCCAGTGCTTTATCTAATGCAATAAAAACGTCTTTTTCTGATGTTTCCAATTCCTGGCTTTTAATAAAAATATCGTCAGCAGAAAGTAAACTGCTCATATCCAAAGAACGTCCGTATTTTCTTTGAATATTCAAAATAATCTCTTCCATCGCTTCAAACTTCTGACGGTTAAAACTTAAATTCTTTATGTCATTCTCCGGCTGTTTTTCAAAAGAAACATGGACAGTTCCGCGAACCAATAATTTGGTGATTTTTTCACGAACAGTTGCTTCAAGCTCCGGAGTCAAAGCAAGGCCTCTTACCTTCATTTCCAGAAAGCGGGCATTGTATGATTTAACTATCACTTGAACAGCCGCATCACCCTCTCCGGATGACCCGCGGCCAAAACCTGTCATACTTATTAGCATATTGTAATTTTTTTATTCTAGAAAAGTTTGGGAATTTACAGTTTTTATTATATCTCTCACAAACAAGGATTCAATCATTTTCAATCATTTTTTTATTATCAAGTTTCTTTATAAGAAATAAAGGGATTTTTGAATTTGTATTAATGATTAAAGTACTGCAGACTGGAATGATCATCATGCGTTGATGCAGCAACAATACAAATTGGTTCTAATCATCAATATCCGGTTTTTGACGGCGTTGTTTTTTTTGCGATAGCTGTTTCTTGGCGACGATTCTCTTATTATGTGCTGATTTTGGCGTCTTTGTTTTAATTCTCTTTTTGGGTTTTCGGTTTAAGATTTCCAATTTTTTCCGCAATCGCTCTAATGCCAGTTGTTTATTCCGATGCTGGCTTCGCTCATCCTGGCACGTTACGACGATTCCGCTGGGTATGTGTGTGATTCGCACAGCGCTTTCCGTTTTATTCACATGCTGCCCCCCCTTGCCGCTGGCACGATATGTGTCTACACGACATTCTTTCAGCAGATCTACATCATGTTCAGGTATGTTAATCATTTATATAACGGTTTTAAACTAATTAGTTCAACGCTTTGGAAGTAAGCGCCTTTTTTACTGTGTGAACCGGTATAAAAAATACAGCGTTAAACATATAATTTAGACGTGTAGTATCTTTATCAACTATGTCAAGTGGATGTAAAATAAATCCATCTCCATCCTTGGTATTTTTTGGACGAACTTCAAATTCCATTGGACTAAGTGTTCGGAGAAGATTCATTTTTGTTTTATACCCCTTATCCCCTTTCTTGGGCATTAGATTTCCATTATTTCGATTAGTCTTAAGCATGTTTAATAATAAATGAACTTTATCTTTAAAAATGACTTTTTTCCATTTTATAGTGCCCATAGAGAAATGGAATTCAGCATTTTTTGCCATTAATGGATGGGGTCGTGTTTCACGTATAGCTTCAAGGAGTTGAAGAAAGTAATTTTTCCCACCAAATGCTTGAGCACACTCGATGAGCTGTTTTTTAGTGTCGTTTTTTATAGGTTTGTTTTGCGTGCCAACCATGAAAGTCTCCTAATAGTCATTAATTAATAGAAATGAATTTAGTCTTTATGAAACAATCCTATTTACCCAATATGGCGAAGCATGTGATTAGGGTTATCTCCTGCTTTGCAGCTTAGCCAACAAGCGTAAGATTTCCAAATAGAGCCAGATTAACGTCACCATCAGACCAAAGGCTCCGTACCATTCCATGTACTTGGGTGCACCCATTTCTGCACCTTCTTCGATAAAATCAAAATCCAATACCAGATTCAACGCAGCAATCACAACTACAAATCCACTAAATAATATTCCCATCATGGAATTTCCATGAATTACGCCAATCCCGGAACCGAAAAATCCCATAACAAAGTTGATTAAATATAAAATTGCAATCCCACCAGTGGCCGATACTACTCCCAACTTGAAATTTTCCGTCGCTTTTATAAGCCCGGACATGTACGCCAGAAGTAATGCTCCTAAGGTGCCAAATGTGAGGAAGATAGCTTGAACGGCAATTCCTGGATACATGTTTTCAAAAATACGAGAAATACCGCCCAAAAACAGTCCTTCTGCTAAAGCATACAAAGGAACGGTGATTGGCGCTGCTGTTGGTTTGAAAATTGTTATCATGGCTAGAATCAGTCCGACAATAACACCAGGGATCATTAATCCACCCAAATCGGGATTGTTCCAAGTGAAGGAAGCGCTTACCATGAGCAAAATCAGCGCAAATGCTGTTTTACGAACAGTGCCTTCCAGAGTCATGGTACCCTCGGTCACACCGGAAAGGTGTTTTTTAAATGTGTTGCTCTGCAAGGCGGGATTGCCCGACCTCAGGGCTAAATGGTTATTCATCGTCTTCAACTTCCTCTATTCTTATCCATGGTTTCCCGGATTTCTCTCGTTTCTTGATAAGCTTAATGATACTCAGCACCACAATTACGATGAGTGGTATCCATAAGATTATGACCGGATATTCCATAGCTTAAATTACAGCTGTTTGATTTATTTCAAAAAATGGAATCACAAAAATAACAAAATTCAATTCGTTAATATATCAACTACCCAATCACTCGCTGTCATTCATAAAATTTTTCCCATCTGTTTAGCCAGCCACTTTGGATCCAATCGGAAAGACAGCAAATGGGAATCTCCCAAAAAAGTTGAGTTGACGACAGTAGTAAAGGCGTAATGGATAGCCATATGCCCCCAGTCTAATCCAAGTCCTGCACTAGTAAGGGCATTTAATCCCCGCCCAAAACGTAACGCGAATGTTTTATATTGTATCTCTAATCCTCCCCGATAGCGGCCGCCCATCTCACCCAATTGAAAATCATCATCCAATCCGCGGTTGAAAGGATCCAGTGCTGCATCAGCCATCAATGTAAAAGATAGCGGTATTTTCGCAAATCCAACTTTCTGGCTAATTCCGGCCAATAATTCAGGAGAAAATCGTTCAATGGAGCCATTCTCCCATACGAGCCAGGATGTAGTGACATCGGTAACAACTAACCCAACTGTGTTTCCTTTCCAGAAGGACGTAGTAGCGCCAATATCCATTCCAATTCCGGTGGCATAATGTTCTGCCAGCGAATGAAAGAGTCCTTTTACCCCCACCCCAACATTCCAGTTTTTTACCTGCCAAGTAGTACTTAAATGAATCCCCCATTGTGATTGTCTAAAAAATGATACTTGATCAGCATCGAGACGTTCACCCTCATCCAATTGACCGTTATTCTCCCCTGCATCGCCGGTTCCAGGAATACCATCTGTTCCCCAATCCAAAAGGATATTTCGTGTATCAGGAATCTGGCTCACGCCTTCATGGAATAAGAGCACGTTCACCGGTCGGCGAAAACGCATTAATGTGGGGAACGAAAGCAAGTCACTATTCACCATTCCGGCAAACCGATTTTGATGGGCATAGAGATATTGGTTAACTGTTTGCTTGGCATGGGCAGGATTTTGTAGAACAGATGCTGCACCCGTATAAGCAGCCGCTTGGCTTTGCCCCAATGCGAGTGATTGAGCATCACCGGCATTCTTGAAGGCTTGCCAACCATAGCGTACCCAATACGATTTAGCCACTAATGATGAAATGAGGAATAGTGGAATAATCAACCATATAAATTGGTTAATTAAGCTATTATTGTTTTGCTTATTTTTCATTTTCTAAAGTCTGGTCATCATTATTATTCCACCACCCCAATCAATTCTAGAAAATAGTTTAAAGATTTATAAATCCCCTCCTCTTATGAGGAGGGGTCTCAGGGGTGGTGTTAAATATCGTTTATCTTTTCAAATTTTTAGTATTTTCAATAAACTTTGTGTCGTTTCGCATTCTTCCCTGCCCGCCACATATCTAATTTTTCAAACGGGGCAGGCGGGGTGGCTTACAAACCGTGTTTCTTTTTCAATTCATCGAGTTTTTGCAGTGCTTGGATAGGCGTCATGGAATTCACGTCCATTATTTCGAGATCTTTTTTGAATTCTGCTTCCTGCTGTTCAAACATGGATATCTGCTTTGACGCCGGTGGTGGCGTGGATGTTCCCGATTGTTCCGACGTTTCCAAATGATGATTTAATATATCTTTCGCCCTGCGGATGACACTATTTGGCAGACCCGCCATTTGAGCCACATGAATGCCGTAACTCTTGTCTCCCGGCCCAGGAAGGATTTTTTTTAAAAACACGATTTGGTCGCCGAATTCCTTCACAGCGGCATGGTGGTTTTCCAACCGCTCCAGTGAATGTTCCAGTTCGGTTAATTCATGGTAATGTGTGGCAAACAATGTCCGAGCCGCTACGGATTCATGATTGTGCAAATATTCTGTGATAGACCATGCCAATGAAAGTCCGTCAAAGGTGGCCGTGCCCCGACCTATCTCGTCCAGGAGAATTAGGCTCCGATTCGTGGCATTATTGAGAATATTGGCCGCTTCGATCATCTCCACTAAAAATGTGCTCTCTCCGCCGGCCAGGTTATCACTGGCGCCCACCCGGGTGAATAAACGGTCTACCATGCCAATAGTGGCTTTTTTCGCGGGCACATAGCACCCAACCTGGCTCATGAGAACAATGAGCCCGATTTGACGTAAATAAGTGGATTTACCGGCCATGTTGGGTCCGGTAATGAGATGGATCTGGCTATTCGCCACGTCCATTTTAAGGTCATTCCCCACAAACCGTTCGGACGCCGGAAGTAGATTCTCCACCACGGGATGACGCCCATCCTTTATGTCCAACACGGCTTCGTTCACTAATGTTGGTTTGCAATATTTCTTTTGAACGGATAGATGAGCAAAGTTCGCTAGTACATCCAGTCTATTCAGGATCTTGGCATTGGTCTGGATTAAATCTGCCTGGTCCAGAATTTTCTGACAAATTTCATCGAATAACTCTGTTTCAATGGCGATAATATCTTCCTCGGCAGATAGGATTTTTTCCTCATATATCTTCAATTCTTCCGTGATATAACGTTCGGAATTCACCAACGTCTGCTTGCGAATGTAATTGTCTGGCACCTTGTCCTGATGAACCTTGGAAATTTCCAGGTAATAGCCGAAGACCTTATTGAATCCTACTTTCAATCTGCTGATACCGGTCTTTTCACGTTCTTGCTCTTGCATATCGGCGATCCACTGCTTCCCTCCACTGGCCAGTTTTCGCAGTTCATCCAATTCGTTATTAATTCCCTCTCGAAAGACATTTCCCTGCTGAAGTTGAGCCGGTACTTCACTATTCAATTGACTAGCTACTAATTCCACTACGGCATCAGTATTTTCAAATGAATTTTTAACAGATTTTAAATATTTATTATCTGATATATTCAGCAGTTCATTTATTTTCGGAATAGACCTCAAGCTTTCCTTTAAACCGACTAGTTCCCTTGGATTCGCTTTGTTTTGGCTGATTTTCCCTAGGATACGCTCAATGTCAGACACTTTATCCAGTACCAACTGGACCTTTTTAAGCAATCGCTTATTTTTAACAAAACCTTCAACAATATTCAGTCGATCATTGAGTCTATCAATGTCTGTCAGCGGCCGGGTCAGCCATTGCTTTAACAACCGCCCGCCTCCGTTAGTCACGGTTTCGTCCAGCAGATCCACAAGAGTTCCATGGGTTCCTTGGGTCGCTAATGATTTGAATACTTCCAAGTTACGGTTGGTAAAACCATCCAAACCCATGATGCCGTCTTCGGATACCGGGTTGATGGTTGTCACGTGGGCAAGAGATCCATTTAGAGCATTTTTTACATGATAAAAGATAGCTCCGGCAGCGGTTATTCCCAGCTTCATGCCCTCACAACCAAACCCTTTCAAAGATCGAACTTTAAAATGATCCGTGAGAGTTCGCAAGCCCTGATCATAGGACAGCACCCAGTCTTCTATGGTGGAAACGAATGGCTTTAATTCCCGGTACCACTCCGCCAGGGAGTAAACTATATTTTCTGCAAGAAGAACTTCCCGTAGAGCATATTTTCGAAGAGCTTCCGTCAAATCGTTTAAAGTGCATTCACCGATGAATAATTCACCCGTTGACTGATCCAATACGGCATAACCGACCTCTTTACGATTATAATGGATTGAAGCCATAAATTGATTGGTTTTTTTACTCAGTGCTGCATCGCTGGTGATGGTCCCCGGTGTCACCACTTCCACCACTTCCCGCTTGACAATGCCTTTTGCCAGTTTGGGGTCTTCCACCTGCTCACAGATCGCCACCCGGTGACCTGCATTCACTAACTTGTGCAAATAATTATCGAGAGCGTGATATGGAAATCCAGCTAACGGTACATCGGCAGCGGCTCCGGCCGAACGCTTTGTCAGAACGATTCCCAGCACTTTTGATGTGGTAACTGCATCTTCGTTGAATGTTTCGTAGAAATCGCCCATGCGGAAGAGAACGATTGCATCACTATATTTCTCCTTTACTTCCATATACTGGCGCATGAGGGGCGTTCCCTTCTGTTTATCTGCCTTCTCGCTCACAGATTGTCCCCTTTTAGGCGTTGATTACCATCCCGACTGGTCCAACCCCGCATGTCGCAGTATTCCAGTACTGGAATGGCGAATTTCCGTGTTAATCCGGTCATTGTCTTAAAATCAGCCACATTCATTTCGATTTGAGTGTTAAAATGGTCATTCAGCGACCGGCGGAGTTTAGCCATGTTTTCGCTGTGCACCCACACACCGTTTAAAATTTCCTCTACCTTTGTCTTGCCTTTCAAAACATGAAGGATTTCCAAAATACCCTTTTCACTTTCATTCAATTTTGCTGATAACTCTAAAGTGGTCATAGGTGTAAACCCACTCTTTATCAATCCATCTTCAATATTAGAAGACAGGTCAGCCATACCGCCCTCCAGTTCAACCTTATGACTTGCCAACGCCACTCCGGGGCCTTCAGACTGAACCAATCCTTCTGCTTCCAAAATATGTAATATTTCTTTCAGCCATCGATCACTCATCTTTGTTTCCTGCTTCAGTACATCTGATCCCATGACTTTCCGTAGAGGATATTTCTTATGAAAATGCTCTAATTCTTTTAAAATCAAAATTTTACATCCATCCAAGATTTGATCGGTATAAATCATGCTGTGTTTTGATGTTTTCAAATCCGATATTTTTACAATCTGCCTGACTTGATCATCTGTAATGTGTATCAATTTCCCCCATTCGTTAATGGTCTTCGGCTCTAATTTGAACGTCATCACAAGTTGAGTAAAGCGACTCACCGGGTCAATTTTTAGAGATGAAACCCAGTTTTTAGTCTTCACACCCTTGGGTATAAATGTCGTCAACACCTTCCCTCCACCGATGGTCGTCACAGGCGAATAAGTCCGAATCACAAAGCGGTCCTCGCTGGCCATCACCGCCGGATGTTCCAGTTTGAAAATAACATTTCCAGCACTACCGGCAGCCATTTTCTTATTGGATGTTAAATACACCCTGGCCATGACCTCCGCTGTGCCCAGGTGGACACGAATCCGTTGACGGTGTTTCAATTCTTTTTTCATGTCCTCGATGAGCTGAATATGAGCCGTAAATGAGTCCACAGCCATCAATTTTCCCGGAGCAGCCAATTCTGATCCACGGAAAATCTTACCCGTGTCTACTCCGGAAAGATTCACGGCGGCTCGGTCGCCCTTTTGGACCGAAACTACATTTTTCCCATGGGACTGAATTCCTCTGACTTTCGCTTGAATATTTCCAGGCAATGCCTCAACCATATTGCCTTTTTTCAAGCTGCCGGAAATGACGGTACCGGTCACCACCGTTCCAAATCCTGTCATGGAAAACACACGGTCGGCCTGTAATCGGAAGAAGCCTGATTCTTCTGTCAACTGTATTGCTGCAGCCTTATCAGTCAATAATTGTTTTAATTCATCAATCCCTTTATCAGTCGTAACGGATGTTCGCACCACTTCCATATTTACAAAAATGCCTTCAGTTAATTCACGAATTTCCAGTTCAATGAGGTCCAGCCATTCGTCATCTTCAGCCAAATCAATCTTCGTAATGACTACGACACATTGGGGAATGTTCAGTAGCTTCAAGATATGTAAATGCTCTCTGGTTTGCGGCATAATACCGTCGTCGGCGGCTACAACTAAAAGAGCAATATTAATGGTGGATACTCCAGCTACCATGTTGCGAACAAATTTTTCATGTCCGGGAACGTCAATAATGGTAATAGAATCGTTTAAAAACGCAAACCCCAAGTCAATGGTCATTCCTCGGGCTTTTTCCTCTGCCAGTCGGTCTGTGTCCGTACCGGTGAGAGCTTTCACCAACGCTGTCTTACCGTGATCAATATGCCCGGCAGTTCCGATCACAATTTGGGGCATATTAAACGACCCGAATGGCCTGAATCAGTCTGTCTATTTGATTGGGTAGAACAGCTTTCAGATCAATATAAAAAGTGTTACCCTTTGTATAGCCAATGACGGGAATTTCTCCTGTGCGAAATGCTTTGGCCAATGCAGAAACTGATATCGATTTTGGTTGAAACTTGAGAGCGGCACTGGGGATGGATTCCACCGGCAATGAACCACTTCCGGCTTCCACCATGGATTCAACAACCGATATACCCAAATCCTTCACTTTTTTCTTTTGAACACCGGTCAATATCTTTTGTCCCCGTTTCAAGAGGGTGTTTTGAGATGTCGTAAGGAGTTTCATGGAAAGATTATCATTGCTCACAACATTTTCTGAACGATAGGTCCGTAATGTTTCTTCCATAAGAGCAATAGTCCATTTGTCACAACGGTACGTTCTATATAGTGGATTTTTATGAATGGCTTTAAGAAAGCGATTTTTACCTACAATGATCCCGGACTGAGGTCCACCCAGTAGTTTATCCCCTGAGAACGTGATGACATCAGCACCTGATTTTACCACATCAGTTACAAGTTCTTCAGGGGGAAGATTCAATTTTTTCATATCCAATAGTGCTCCGGAGCCAAGATCCGCCACCAAAGGAATGCGTTTTTTCTTCGCAAGTTCAGACAATTCAGCCAGGGGAACTTCTTTTGTAAAACCCTTCACTACATAATTGCTAGTGTGAGCCCAAAGGATAGCGCCGGTGTTTTTGTTGATGGCTTGTTCGTAATCCTTCAAATGAGTTCGGTTCGTGGTGCCCACTTCCACCAAGTTGCATTGGCTCTTGCGAATCACGTCAGGAATTCGAAATGAACCGCCGATTTCCACCTCCTGCCCCCGGGACACAATGACGTCTTTCCCTTCAGCTAATGTATTCAATGTAATAAGCACTGCTGCGGCGTTGTTATTTACCATAAGAGTGTTTTCTGTTCCGCACATTCCGGAAATCATAGCATCAACGTGATTCTGCCGCTCACCCCGTTTGCCGGATTCCAGGTCGAATTCAAGATTGACATATCCTTCCAGTCGTTTGGAAACATTGGAAATTATTTTTTTTGAAATTGGTGCTCGACCGAAACCAGTGTGTAATACGACACCAGTCCCATTGATAATATTTATTAAAGATGGTTTTGCCAAGCGGGCAATTTCATTCAGAATTTTCTTAATAATATCACCACGTTGGAGTTTCAGCTTCCCTGCTTTAGCTTGCCCACGAAACAAACCTATCTCTGATTGAATTATTGAAGTGATATAGTTGATATGAAGTTTGGTACATGGATTTACTTCAAGTAATACTTTAGATACTGATGGAAGTTGTTGGAGTTGGTTCTTGCTCATAACAATAGGTGAAATTGATGAACATTTACAGATAAAACAATCATGATTTTTTAATAACCATATAACTGGTAAAAAGTCCGGGGATCAATAGAAAACCCATGATAGGAAATACGGACGCAACACCCATGTTCTCTGCAATATACCCACCGAAACCGGCAGCGAATGCACCAATACCAAAGCTTAGGAAAAAACTGATACCGTATCCTAGTCCCCTGTTATCACTTTGAGTAAAATCCGCAATCAGTGTATTAGCGATAGGCTGGATACTGAAAAAGGCCATACCCAGGCATAAACTGAAGAACACCAGCATGAAATCCGTACTGGTACCCATGAGCATGAAAAAGGGAATATTTACAGCTACAAGTACGATGAGCATTTTAGGCCTGTTATAGCGACTCCCCAGCCGTCCGCCAATGAGTTGACCAATGATTCCAGCTAGAAAAACCATAGTGGGAAAAATACCTGCTTTCATGGTGCTGGATATAAACGGCAGAAATTGATTTGTATTCTCTGCAAAATGGGTGGGCATAAATGTAGTGAATCCATAATACGCCATCCCCATGAGCATACTCGTTAAATAAAAGAATATCAGTGCAGGACGATTGGTCTTTTCAACATGATTTTCTGAGGGTGTTTCTTCGACATCGTGTTTACGCTTTGGAATTACGAAAATCGTAATTAGGGCGAGAATGATGTTAAACACACCTAGCGCGGCATAGGATGCCCTCCAAGAGATTAAAGATGCCAAAGCTGTGGCCATAATGGGTCCTATTGCTGAACCCGTGGTACCAAAGATGCCGTGGACTGCCATTCCCCTTGTGAGAGCATTTACCCGGTGAGAAATGAGCGTCAATCCGGCAGGATGATAAATGCTGCAGAAAAAACCCATCAGGCCCAGTCCCGCCACCATCATGATAAAGGAACCTGATATTGAAACAAGTATTGCTGACAATCCGGAACCAAAAAGGTACATTAACAATAATGCTCTACCGCCCAATCTGCGCTCAGCCCAGCCGGATGGAATTGCACCAACGCCGAACATAAAGGCGCTGATGGTTACTACAAGACCAAGAGTATCCAATCCGACGTTGAATTCATTTCGAAGAATGGGGATTAGGCTGGGTAACGCCAACATTAATGCATGGACGGACAAATGACTTCCGCCGGTGATGCCTAATACTATTTTTTCAAATCTTTTCAATTTTCTACTATTTTAAAACCATTATTCAATTTTAAACCTCTCCTAAATCCCTGCCTATCCGGCAGGCAGGCCCTCCTCATCTCCGGGGTCTCGAGGGTGGTGATAAATTTTGTTTAATTTTTCGAATCTGTTCATTTTCTTTTTTCGTCATTCTAAATGATCCATTTTAATAGGAGCCTGAAACCATGCCTATGTATCCACTACGGCAGATAAAAATCTCAAGGTTTCATTGCCTTATTACTTGAGATAAGAGGTGGACCCCATAGTCTGAGCACTTTTTTTACTTTTTAAGGTGTAAAATTCTGCGGGGTTTTTCATTAAGCAGCCAATTCCTTTATTGACCTGCT
>VAOY01007692.1_pt1 | contig 33460 bp, 21 predicted proteins | sample 3393881 | NCBI WGS metagenome assembly VAOY01 (sample SAMN08290430, study PRJNA428436) | hydrothermal vent metagenome | isolation source: Deep-sea hydrothermal vent chimney | place: Indian Ocean: Southwest Indian Ridge
ACGTCTTATATCGCAACCAAACCTGATTTTCAGTGCCAACACTGTGGCTTTACCAGTCATACCATTTATTGGGTATGTCCATCTTGTAAGCACTGGGAAACAATTGTTCCAAGCCGTGGCATAGACGGTTTTTAATTCATATTAGTCCATTAGTTTTTAGGAAAGTTATGTCTGTCGAAGATTCAAAAAAAGTATTAATTGCCCTTGATTATGATGATCAACAAACAGCCCTTGCGTTTGTAAAGCAATTATCGCCTGATACGTGTCGCCTTAAAGTAGGCAAAGAAATGTTCACGTATTTTGGTCCTAGCTTTGTTAAGGAACTAATCGACTTAGGTTTTGATGTATTTTTAGACCTAAAATTTCACGATATTCCAAACACAGTGGCTAAAGCTGTGACAGCGGCTGCAAAAATGGGTGTATGGATGGTTAACGTGCATGCCTCTGGTGGCGTTGAAATGATGACTAAAGCAAAACACGCTTTAGAACAGTTTGGTGATGATGCTCCATTACTGATTGCAGTAACTGTACTAACCAGTATGGATGCCTCAGAGCTTACTCGATTAGGTGTAGATAAAACCCCAGAAGAGCAAGTAATTTACCTAGCAAAGCTTGCCAAAGAATCAGGCCTTGATGGGGTAGTGTGCTCAGCACAAGAAGCGAAAAAGCTAAAAGCAGAACTCGGTGCAGACTTTAAACTGGTTACCCCTGGTATTCGCCCAGCAGGCAGCGATGCAGGTGACCAAAAGCGCATCATGACACCAAAACAAGCCGTTGAAGATGGCAGCGACTATTTAGTTGTAGGCCGCCCAATCACTCAATCGGCAGACCCAGTTGCAACATTAAAAGAAATTAACGACTCACTAAAATAACCCTCGTTATTTTAAAAAGCCTTTAAAGAGCATTGTAGGGACGGTTTATATCGCGCTATACAGTGCTCTTTTTGTTTGTGGCAATTTGAAAAATACTCTAGGTTATCTACAAGCGAGAATCAGATGATCGAGCCAACTCGTTTTTGGACAGAAAAATTTAGATCTTAAGGGCGGCTTTGTCCATTATCGGTAGTTTAATTGTGACTATAAAATGAAAGACTCTGCCTTACATCGTTTCATTAAAAGTGAGGCGTTTTAGGACGGACCAATAGTAGCTAAACTAACAATGAGTTAACACATTTTTTAATACATTGAGGTTGATTACAACAAGACCAGAAGGCATAGTTCTCTTAATTATCTCAGCCTAGAGAATTTTTTAATTAAAGAACAATGCTTAGCGAAGTATCCACTGTTGCTGGTATAGTACATCGTTTAGAACTTTTAGATGAATGCTTTTAAGGGAATTAAATTTGTATATAGAAAATTTCACAATCAAAAACTACCGTAAATTCAGGGAAAAAGATAACACCATCTCTTTTGTAGAGCCCCAGCAAGTTGAGTTAAACGGTAAAGAAGCTGTCGAATTTGGCTCTGTGATTGCTCCATCAACTACACTAATTATCGGTAAGAATAATACAGGCAAAACTACAATAGTTAATGCGTTAAAGTTAATAATCGAAAATGGTCAACCTAAGGCGTCAGACTTTAATGTTAATTATCTAAATGAAATTTTTTCAAAATATCAAAAGGAAGGTATTGATAAAGACAATTTACCGAAACTTGAATTTACACTCACAGCAAAGGTTGATCTTTTTAACAGCGATTTGATGACGAATTTATCTGAGTTTGTAACATTGAATGCAGCAACTAATGGTATGTCGGAAGTAAAAATAACAGTAAAAGTTTTAGTGGCTGAAGAATCTGCGTTTGCAGACGCAATTGAAGACCTTATACAACATATAAAAGAAAATAATCTAGATGATATAGAAGGAATATCACTATTTTTTGAGTTACTTGAACGAAAATCGGAATTTTTGAATTTAAGCAATGATAAAAATTTATTCAAAGTTCATTTTTATAATGTAAATGGAATAGAAGCTACAAAATTCGCATTGAAAGACTTGATCAACCTACAAGAAATTAAAGCTAACCGTCACTTGAAAGAGGGAGTTTTAAGAGAGGTTTTTAACAAGATTGTCAGGTTTCAATTTGATAGTAATAAAACGGATAAAGATATATTAGAGAGTAAAATTGAAGTTATTAATACTGCTTTGACTGAGGTGGTCGAAACAAAAAATGCTAATATTTCAGAAGTACTCAAACAGATAGAGAATAAGGAGCATGTAGATCTTGCTTTGAAAGGTAATGTTTCTTATGAAAGTATTGTTAAGGACTTGATTAAGTATAATTTTTCAGATGATGGTAATTATATTCCTGAGGGGCAATTTGGATTAGGATACGTTAACTTACTCAATATAATTGGTGAAATTATTCACTATGTTGATAGTTATCAGAATGGTAGCCACAACAGTCAGATTAATTTACTTTTTATTGAAGAACCAGAGTCATTTATGCATCCACAAATGCAAGAGTTCTTTATAAACCGAATTGATAACGCAGTAAGGAAAGCTTTAGTTATTGCAAATGAAGAGTTAGATGATAAGAAAGTTTTAAACTGTCAGATTGCTATTACTACTCACTCTTCTCATATCGTAAATAGTAAAATCCATAGTAGTAACTCATTTAATAATATTAATTATTTAACCGCGATCAATAAGGCAACTTCAGTAGTTAAGTTAAATGATGATATTGTAGCAGGGGATGAAGATTTAGATAGTGACAACTTAAGGTTCCTAAAAAAACATATAAAATATAAAGTTTCAGAGCTGTTCTTTTCTGATGCTGTAATTTTTGTAGAAGGAGCTACAGAAGAAGCTCTACTACAGTTTTATTTAGATAGAAATAAGAAATTAAAAGACTATTACATTTCTGTTTTCAATATTAATGGAGCTCATGGAAAAGTATATTTCCCTTTGATTAAACAATTAAAAACGCCTTGTTTGGTTGTTACTGACTTAGATATTTTCCGACAAAAATGTGAGAAAGGTTTAAAACATTCGAAAGAGGATGATGATTGCGAAGTTTGCGGACATAACAAGGGTATAGCTGACTCTGAAGAAGTTTTGAGTAAAGTTCACTATAAGCAAGTTACTTCATTAAAAGGACTGCGTACAACGAATTCTACAATAAAGGATTTTCAAAAAAGGAATTGCTGTGAAGATGATAAAATGGATGGAAAACTAGACAATATAAATTATTTTACTGATGAAAATCTTCATCTTATTTTCCAAAAAGATGCTATTGAAAAATACTACGCGACAAGTTTAGAAGAAGCTTTTATTCTAAGTAACTATGACAACGATATTTTGAAGAATGTTTTAAGAAAATGTAAGCCTAATATTTACAGTTCTATTACTAAAGGAAACGGGGAAAATCTAATTGAACATTCCTTTAAATTTCAAAAAAAGCTAGCAGATAGTAAAAGCAACTTTGCAAATGACTTGCTTTATCAATGTATTATTAATGAAGAAAGTAAAACACCTAAACTGCCCAGCTATATTCAAGATGGTTTTAACTGGCTAATTAAAGCTCTATCATCTGGTATGACTCTTGTAGAGGTGAAAGCTAATGACTGCTAATGAAATAGCTGAACTTGAAGTTCAAAAAAAAATAATAGAATGCTTTAATAGCTTTAATAGTTTTCGATTTAACGCAGGTGCAGGGGCTGGTAAAACTTACGCTTTAATTGAAAGTATAAAATACATTCTAAAGCATAAATTAGAAACCTTGCAAAATAATAATCAGCATATTGTTTGTGTAACTTACACTAATGTAGCAGTTAAAGAGATTAAAGAACGATTAGGTAATTCAGATTTAGTAATTGTTTCTACAATACATGAAATGCTTTGGGAGATCTTAAAGTTACATCAACCACAGCTTGTTGAGTGTCATTACCAAAAACTAGTTAGCGAGTTAGATTTATTAAATAGTGAATTAGATAATCCAGAGCACTCTAAATTAAAAGTATTCAGCTCCTTGCCCGAGAAAGATAAAGAAGTTTTCAAATCTTTTGCTTTTGATACAAAAAATATTTATTACCAAAATATAAATGCTAAAGCAGCAGACTTTAGAGCCGCATACAGTGAATTTAAAGAACAAATTGGCGATGCCAATTTTAAAGCCTGGTTTAAAAATTACGATAATTACAAAGAAGTTGTTAAAAGACTATATAAACAAAAGCGATATTTATACTGTAAAGAAAGAATAGAAAATAAAGATAGTGAGTATTGTTCAGTTATGTATGACAGTACAGCTAATACAGATCGCTTAGATAAAATGAAGTTTAGTCATGATACTTTGTTAGAGTATGCGCTATTCTTAATTGAAAAATATCCGTTACTTAGAAGGCTAATTATTGATAAATACCCATATTTTTTAATAGATGAATACCAAGACACTAGCCCTGAAGTTATAAAGTTAATTTATTTAGTTCATGAATATTCATTAGAACAAGATAGAAAATGGTTGATTGCTTACTTTGGCGATACAGCGCAAAGTATTTATGAGAATGGTGTTGGAGAAGAAATATCAGTAATTCATCCCGATTTAAATGAAATTTATAAGGTATTTAATCGCAGGTCTCATTTTCAAATTATTCAATCAATCAATACAGTAAGAAACGATAACATTAAACAAAAATCGTTTTTTGAAAGCAAAAATAATGGTTTGGTTGAGTTTTATCACATTGATGCAAAGGGTGACGATGAAACAAAAATACAGTACATAAATGATTTTTTGTTTAAGTATAAATCTTCTTTGAAAGAAAGCTCAGGTGTAGATGATGGAAAAATTCATTGTCTTGTATTAACTAATAAGCTGATGGCGATGTTAAATGGCTTTGGAGAAATCTATGATGCTTTTAATAATGCTGAAAATATTTACTATAAAGATTTGAATACAAAACTTTTATCACATGAGTTATTAAAACTCGATCCAACAATTAGGCTGCTTTATCATTTTGTAAGGCAGTTCGTTCAAATAAATAATGTTAATGCAACTTATTATGATGTGTTTGGGACCCGTGGTAAAAAACTTAAGTTTTCTTCTGCTAATAAATTAATAAATGATATTAAATCAATTAACCCTGCCACATTAGGAGATTTAATTCAGGCCGTTTCGAACCTATACAAAGTTGAATTTAGAAATGAAGAGCTAGAAGCCTATTGCTACCAAAGTTTGAAAAATAAAAAAGAAGATATAGATAATTTTGGAACAATTGAACAAATGTTTAATAGCTTAATACGTGAACTGATGATAACTACACAAACGGTTGTCCAAGAAAGTGTAGCTGTTAGTTTAACCGACGAGCAAAATGATGAACTATCCGATCAAGAAGTTGAAAAAGTTAAAGAGCTGTTAAATATACCGCTAAGTAAATGGATTAAATGGGTGAGATATATTGATAAAGATCTAAATAGCGATATCATTTTTCATACTTATCATGGAAGTAAGGGAGAAGAGTATGAAAATGTTGCGATTATAATGGAACATAGCTTCGGAAGAGTTTATTCAGGAAGAAATAAATTTAAAAAATATTTTGAACACCTACAGTGTGATCGGAACATACAAATTGAAAAATTAGTTGATGATGAGTATTGTGAAGAATTTTATAATACTAGAAACTTAGTTTATGTAGCTTGTTCGCGAGCAATAAAAAAATTAAAGATTCTTTACCTTGATGATGTAAGTGATATTGAACAAGGGGTAAAAACTATTTTCGAAAAAAAATTAGAATGGAATAAGCCAATTATCTAGATGACTTTGATTTTTAGTTTAATGAAGTATAATTATCTTGGCATTTTAGGTTTTGTTTCTTTTAAAATCACATCAACGAAAATTTTTTGAATCAAACCAGTAGTCTTACTCGTCCCTTTAGTCCTATCTTATACATGAAGCGTGATTTGAAAGAGTCGTGCTTTATGGCTTTCCATTTTTATATTTTAAACGATATTTATCATTTAAAATTAAGAGCTAAATTCGAGCCTAAGCATAAATTTTCCTAGAACGAGAAAAGAATTAAAAGTGAATAACTAATTTATAAACTCATTTGCTTTTTGGTATTTTCTTTGGTTTTTAAAAATTCTTACTTTAATGAATTAATAGTGTCAAAGTTTTTGATTGTATAAGTACTATTAAACGGAAGTTATTGGTACAAAGTTACAGGTTGACTCTAACTTATAATTTTTCAAAAAGACCAACCCGTATTCGCCCTTACCTTAACACGCCTTGAAGCAAAAATGAGTTAATCCGGTAAGTCTGCTTATGGCACAATACTGTATTTCATTTCTAAATTAAATTGCTCAAAATAGTGTTAGAAAATTTACTGCGTCTATTCATTAAAGCTATTAGTACCTCTAAAACCAAAAAAGAGTAAAGCTTTTCACTTTACTCTTTTCTTAATCACTTAATACAGATGAGCTTACAGCTTACTTCAGCCTAATCGACGTTGCTTCAATCTCGATTAAACCTTGCTTAAACAAACCGCCTATGGCTTTTTTGTAGTTTGCTTTACTGGTTGAGAACGTCTTTTTAATTGCTTCTGGGTCTGACTTATCACCTAAGTGAAGTACGCCGCCTTCGGCTTTTAATTTTGCTAAAATCTTTTCGCCTAGGTCGTTCACTTTGCCCATGCCTGGCTTTTCAAGTTGTACGTCGATTTTGCCGTCTTCACGTACTTTTTGAATAAAGCCTTTTAAACGTTGGCCAACAAACAGCTTTTTAAATACGGTGTTGTAGTAAACAACGCCAATGTGGGCTTCGTTTACGAGTACTTTGTAGCCAAGGTCTGTTTTACCGGCAACGATTAGGTCAACTTCTTCCATAGTTACGTAAGTTGGTTCTTCTTTCGATAAAAACTTATTAAAGTTGCTCGATGCACAAATACGTTGGCTGGCGTTATCGAGGTATAAGCGTACTAGATAAGAAAAGCCGTCTTTCATTTTTGGCTTTTGTTCGTTGTATGGCGCTAGTACGTCTTTTTCGAGGCCCCAATCCATAAACGCACCGGTACTATTAATTGCTTTAACACGTAGTAGGGCAAATTCGCCTACTTCAGCTAAAGGTTTTTTTGTGGTGCCAGTTGGGTGACCTGCGTGATCTAAGTAAATAAATACTTGCACGCTGTCGCCAGCTTCTAGTTCGTAATCAATTTCTTTGCTTGGTAAGAATACTTCGCCTAAATCACGGCCATCTAAATAAGCACCTTCGTTAGACATTTCGTTAACGAAAAGGGTTTGTGTGGTTCCTAAAATACTCATTGTTATTCCTGTTCTGGCTTTTTCTTACGGCGCATTGGAGCAAAACCATCTACATCAATTGGTGCTTGAATAGGGGCTTTAGGCTTTTTAGGGGCTGCTTTGCGTTTTGGTTTAGCAGGTTTAGCGGCCACTTTTTTCTCTGCTTTTTTCCAAACTGTGTTTGGTTTTTTCTCACGCAGACCTTTAAATTTACCAACAAGGCCGTCAACGGTGAAAAAGCTTAATTCATCATTTAAAAATGCTTTAATTGCTTTGTAGCTAGGCCAATCTTTCGGGCCCACTAACGAAATAGCAGTACCTTTAAAGCCTGCGCGACCAGTACGACCAATACGGTGTACATATTCTTCAGCATGTTTTGGTAGATCAAAGTTAATTACGTGGGTTACGCTTAATAAATCAAGACCCCGTGATGCAACATCGGTAGTGATCAAAATTTTAAAGTTTTCACGGCTAAAGGCATCCATGATTTCAAGGCGCTTAGCCTGTGTTAAGTCACCCGCAAGCGCTTGCGCTTTAAAGCTTTTATCATTTAACAGCTGGCTTAAACGCTGGGTGTCAGCTCGTGTTGCAGTGAAAATAATGCATTGGCCAACATTGTCTTGTTTTACAAAGTGCTCAAGTAGGGCTTCTTTGTGATCTAGATGATCAGCTAAATAAAGCTGCTGAGTAATATCACTATGTTGCTCGTTAGAAGCACTTAACAGAATTTGTTTTGGTGAACGTAAAAGGTTACGTGACAGGGCATCAACTTGTGCATGGTCAAGGGTTGCTGAAAACAATAACGTTTGGCGTAAACGGTGATCAGCAAGTTCGTTGATCATTTTAACTTGTTCGGTAAAACCTAAATCTAGAATACGATCAGCTTCATCAAAAATTAACAGCTCTAAGCCTGAAAGCTGTAATGAGCGTTGACTTAAATGGTCAGCAATACGCCCCGGTGTGCCTACTACAAAGTGCGGGTCTTTACGAAGTGCTTTAATTTGGTCATTAAAGTTTTCACCACCCAGTATTTTTACTGCACTAATGTTTGTGCCTGCAATTAAAAGTCTTAATTGGCTGTATACTTGGGTTGCTAATTCGCGTGTAGGCGCAACGATCAAAACGCGAGGGTCGCGTTTACTGAGTGCTTTTTGTTTCATTACACGCTGTACAGCAGGTAATAAAAACGCCAGCGTTTTGCCCGATCCTGTTTTTGACTGTGCAAAAATATCATGGCCTGCGATAGCTGTTGGTACCGCGTGAGCTTGAATGTCAGTGGGCTGGGTGATGCCTTGATGCGCAAGTTGTTTTTCGAGGCGTGTATCAATCCCAAGTTCAGTAAAATGCAATGCGTAATCTCCGATGAGCAAAATTTAGTAAATCTTGTTCATTATAACGCACTTGCCTCACTAGGAGACAGTAAAAACACAGCTATTTCGCATCAGTTTTTGCAATTATCGCTAATTCGCGTAAAATACGCGCCCTCAATGCGCCGGATTTGCGATTCGGTTAACGCCCCACATGGGCATTTAAAGCAAAAGGTAAAACCATGACTGCTGTTCATAAAGACAATGTAACGAGCGAGCACTTTGTTGTTTGCGCACTTTACAAATTTGTAGCCCTTCCTGATTTTGAAGCGATTCGACAACCACTACTTAAAGTGATGGAAGACAATGAAGTACGCGGTACTTTGTTACTTGCGGCTGAAGGTATTAACGGTACTGTTTCTGCTAAACGTGAAGGTATCGATAACCTACTTGCATGGTTAGATGCACAACCAAACCTAGATAACATTGTGACTAAAGAGTCATACGATGACGAATGCCCGTTCTACCGTACTAAGGTAAAACTGAAAAAAGAAATCGTCACTATGGGTGTTGAAGGTATCGACCCACGTGAAGTAGTGGGTACATACGTAAAACCAGCGGATTGGAATGCGTTAATTTCAGATCCTGAAGTGATTCTTATCGATACGCGTAACGATTACGAAATCGAGATCGGTACTTTCCAAAATGCGGTTGATCCAAACACGAAGACATTCCGTGAATTCCCAGCGTGGGCGAAAGAAAACCTAGACCCAGCAAAGCACAAAAAAGTCGCTATGTTCTGTACCGGTGGTATCCGCTGTGAAAAATCAACTGCGTACATGAAAGAACAAGGCTTTGACGAAGTATTCCACCTTGAAGGCGGTATTCTTAAGTACTTAGAAGAAGTACCAAAAGAAGAAACCATGTGGGAAGGTGAGTGTTTTGTATTTGATAACCGTGTTGCGGTAAATCACGACTTACAAAAAGGTTCTTACGACCAATGTCATGCGTGTCGTATGCCTATCACTGAAGACGAAAAGCAAAAGCCTGAATACATGGAAGGTGTTTCGTGTCATCACTGTCACGACAGCCTAACAGAAGAACAACGTGCCCGTTTTGCTGAGCGCCAAAAGCAAATCGAATTAGCACAAGCGCGTGGCGAAGGTCACATCGGTAACGAAGCGCAAGAAGTTCTTCGTAAGCGTAAAGAAGCTAAAAAAGCGCAAAAAGAAGCACAGCGCCAACAGTAATTCTTAGCTCTATGAATTGATAGAAACCCCAGCATTGTCTGGGGTTTTTTGCGTTTAATTATAGTGAAAACTTTAATGTCGTTCCTTAATGATGTACATTAGCGCCGCTTTTGATAAATTTTATACAACCAACTAATTTTTAAATATTTTATACAGAGCTTTAAATTGGCTAAATATAGCAATTAGCCTGCCTTGCTATTTAAGAATGTTGTAACAAAAAGAGAAGGATATCTATGAAATTAAAGCTTACAACAGCGGCACTATGCCTAATGCCGCTACTGTCGTACGCCAATTCTAATAATGAGTTCAGTTACTTTGGTTTGGCTCTACAAAACAATAATTACGATATCAATTTTATCCCTTCGATAGAGCAAGATTCTTTCGCACCACTAAATTACAGCGATGAGCAGTCAGGTAAAGGCTTTAGAGGTTTTTATGGTTACCAGTTTAACCAATATTTTGCCGTTGAAGTGGGGCTCGGTTTACCAGGGGAAGCAAACTTTAATATTTACCGTGATACGGTCAATAATAAGAATGAACCGACTAAGGAGACTGTGTACGAGGGAGATTTTAAAACACTTTTTTTTGATACACGAATTATTGCCACTTACCCAATTACGGGGAGTTTTTTCCTAAGAGCACATGCTGGTGCCTACGTCTGGGACAATGATTTTAGCTATTTACAAGAATCAGCAGAATCTTATAGCGTGGTTGAAAAAAGTGATACCGGAGTATCCTTGTTAACGGGCTTTGGTGTTGGCTATGGTTTTAATGATAATGTAGCGGCTACAATCGACTATGAAAAAACAGATATAGCTGATATCTCAACACAAACAATCGTGGCATCGCTTGTGTTTAGGTTTTAACAGTTACCAAGGTAAACATCTAGTCGCTCGATTTATTTAAAAAGTGAGTAGCCATTGCCATACTACTCACTTCCTAGTAATTACTCTTTACTCCGTCCCCCGCGCTATATCAATTAGCTAATAATATTTTGCTTGCAGCCCTTGATTAATAAGCCTAACCAGTCTTTATAATGACATTAGCCGCACTGAACTGCTATTAATCGAACATATCTTCTTATTGATCACAAAGCTGTTACACTTCGTAACAATTAAAACGATTCTTATTTAGGTGAAATTTTGAAGCTTGGCAGATTTCAATCATGGACATTTTTAGCCTGTATTAGCTTTATAACAGTAGCGCATGCAGCAAATGTTGGCGTACACCCCGTTACATTAGAACAAACAAAACAGCAAATAAAAGCTGTTGGTAACGCTGAGGCAATTCATTCAGTAACACTTTATCCTGCTGTAGGGGATAGAGTCACCCATGTACATTTTAAACCAGGAGACAATGTCGAAAAAGGTGAATTGTTGCTCGAGTTAGATTCTCGCCGTCAAAAAGCAGCCCTTACAGAAGCTCGAATTACATTACAAGATACTGAGCGCACTATGAAGCGATTAGTTGAAAGTCATGCCAGAGGAGCTGTCCCACAAAGTGATCTAGATGATGCTAAAACCTTATTTGAACTGGCTAAAGTTCAGTTAACTCAGGCTAAAACTGAATTAGAAGACCGCCAAGTGCGTGCCCCATTTAGTGGCGTGATGGGCCTTACCGACGTTGAAGTAGGCGATAGGATCACCACCCAAACAGCTATTGCAACGATTGATGACACAACTGAGCTTTACATTAACTTTAATGCCCCAGAGGCCGCAGTTAATGTATTGCGAAGCAAAGGCAGTGTGGAAGTGACTCCTTGGCTTAGCGAGAAAGCTTACGAGGCAAAAATTGCACAATTAGATTCGCGTATAAATGGACAAACGCGCACTTTAAGAACGAAAGCAAAACTTGATAACTCAGCCAAGCAGTTTATGCCAGGGATGAGCTTTCGAGTAAATATAAATATACTTGGTGATGATTTCGCTGTAGTACCTGAAGCTGCCATGATGTGGGGCGCTGCAGGCCCTTATGTGTGGAAAAGTGCTGATAATAAAGCAACCCGTGTTGATGTTAAAATTGAACAACGATTAGCAGGGCGTTTACTTGTGTCCGGTGGATTAAAAGAAGGTGATTTACTCGTAACTGAAGGTGTTCAGCGTTTACGACCTGACCAAGAGTTAGTTCATATTAATGATATTAAACTGGCCAAGGAGCAATAATGAAACAGCAACCTATGATGGAAGATTTACCATCAATGGCGATACGTCGGCCAGTATTAATTGTGGTGCTGAATTTGTTGATCATCATTGCTGGTATTGCGGCGATTGCAGGTGTTGAAGTTCGTGAATTACCTGACGTGGATAGACCTCGAATTACTGTTTCAGCCTCATTTCCTGGTGGCTCACCTGAAACTGTTGATACAGAGGTGACCAGTAAGCTTGAAGGAGCTGTAGCAAGGGTAAGTGGCGTTAAGACTATTCGCGCTCAAAGTGAAGAGAATAACGCTCGCATTGTGGTTGAGTTTCGCCCCGGTGTTAATCTGGATGATGCAGCAAATGAAACCCGAGAATCAGTCGCGCGTGTTCAGCGTGAACTACCTGAGGAAGTTGAACGTGTATCTATTATAAAAGCCGATAACGATGCTGAAGCGGTTGTATCGTTAACGGTATCAAGCGACAGCTTGTCACTTGAGGCGTTAACAGAGCGCGTTGATGTCGATTTAGCACCGCAGTTTTTAACTATTCCAGGGGTTGCTGATGTACGCTTAAACGGTGACCGCGAACGCGTATTACGTGTTCGAATAGACCCACTTAAACTGAGTAGCTTTAATTTAACCGTGCCTGATATTGCTAACGTGCTTCGTCAAGCGCCTTTTGACGTACCTGCGGGAAGTTTAAAGTCGAGCGATCAACAAGTGATTGTGCGTGCCGATGCAACGTCTATTTCTGCAGAGCAGGTAGCCGATATTATTGTTCGTGATGATACTCGAATTGGTGATGTCGCTGCGGTGTATTTTGGCCCTGCAGATCCGCGCTCATTTGTAAGACTCAATGGCACGCCTGTGATTGGTATGGAAATTATTCGTCAAGCACAGTCAAATACTATCGAAATCTCTGATGAAGTTCTTAGCTTAATTGAAGGAATGCGCGAACGTTTTCCTGAAATGGAATTTACGCTTACCTCTGATGATGCACAGTTTATAAGAAGCTCCGTTGATGAGGTTATCAACTCTTTATTACTGACTGTATTGCTGGTGGTGATTACGCTGTGGGTGTTTATTGGCTCATGGCGAGCAACCCTTGTTCCCGCATTTGCAATACCCGTGGCATTAATTGGATCCCTCGCGCTTATTTGGGCACTTGGTTTTTCGATTAATATTTTAACTTTATTGGCGTTAGTGTTAGCAACAGGTCTAATTGTTGATGATGCGATTGTGGTGAGTGAAAACATACAGCGGCAACGTGGTTTAGGGTTGGGTAGGCGTGCAGCAGCGGTTATTGGCACGCGTGAAGTATTTTTTGCAGTAGTAGCAACGACCGCAGTACTTGCCGCAGTATTCGTGCCTATCGCTTTTTTACCTTCAACAGCAGGGCGACTGTTTAGAGAATTTGGTGGGGTACTAGCCGGTGCAGTAATTATTTCCAGCTTTGTAGCCCTTTCATTAGTACCTGCACTGACCTCAAAGCTGAAATTAAAGCAAGGTGGTTTTCATCCTTTCGCTAAATTGGGACATGGTTTAGCAGCAATATATAAACGCTCTATTCATGGTGTGCTTGAACATGCGTGGTTAACATTTTTTGCGTGTTTATTGGTTGCTGCAGGCTCTGGTGCACTTTATTTCAATTTAGATAATGAGTTATTACCGACAGAAGATCGCGGCAAAATTAGGATTTTTGCCCGTGGCCCAGATGGGGTTGGCCTTAATTTTATGGATAAGCAAGCTGTGCAGATGGAAGATATTTTATTACCTTATGTTGAAAGCGGAGAAATTGAGTCAATTTATACTGTAGTTGGGCAGTGGGATCCTAACATCGTATTCATTACAGTTCCGTTAAAACATTGGGATGAACGTCATTTTAGTCAGCAAGAAATTATTGATAAAATTCGCGAACCATTGGGTAATATTCCAGGCGCGGCGGGTTATCCAGGTGGCTCAAATAGCTTGAACTTACGTGGTCAAGGTGGGGGAATCGAGCTTGCATTACTTGGCCAAGATTATTTAGAGATATTTAAAGCTGCACAAGACTTCTCTGCTGAAATTGAAAAAGCGATGCCAGCTGTTGCCCCTGTGCGTATTTCGTATCAGCCATCGCAGCCACAATTGCGGGTTAATATTGATAGGCGCCGTGCTGAAGAATTAGGGGTATCGCTCAGTGATATATCAGTGACGCTACGAGCGGCAATTAATGGTGATGATATCGCCGATTTAAACATTGGTGACCAATCAATCCCAATTATGCTGCAAGCTCAAAACCAAACAATAACGAACCCTGATGATTTAGCCAATCTATATGTTGGTACGCGCGATGGCGAGCTAGTACCACTTAGCAGCGTCGCAACTATAACGGAAGAGGGTGTTGCTGCAGAGCTTGAGCGCCATGCACAGCGTAGAGCCATTGAGCTTAGTATGGAGTTACCTGAAGATGTGACAATCGCTGAGCTGGTTACTAAAATTCGTGAAATTTCGCAGCAAAGTTTACCAAGCGGTATTAGCCTTGCGTTCAAAGGTGAAGCCCTTACCTTTGAAGAAACCGCCAATGAAGTACTTATAACCTATGTTCTAGCATTCTTAATTGTTTTACTTGTGTTGGCAGCCCAGTTTGAGAGCGTTAATAGTGCTATAGTGGTAATGATAACCGTACCATTTGGTATTACATCGGCAATATTAGCCCTGTATTTAACGGGTACTTCATTGAACATTTACTCGCAAATTGGTTTAGTGATGCTGATTGGTTTGATTGCTAAAAATGCGATTTTACTGGTGGAATTTGCTGACCAGCTACGGGATCAAGGCCGCTCCGTTAGAGTTGCAGTTGAAGAAGCCGCTTTAGTGCGTTTACGACCTATTGCCATGACATTAGTCTCAACTTTACTGGGTGCTTTACCGCTCATTCTTTCAACGGGGGCGGGAGCCGAAGCACGAAATGCAATAGGCTGGGTTGTATTTGGAGGCTTAGCACTTGCTGTGTTATTTACGCTTTATTTAACCCCTGTTATTTACCTCGGTTTAGCGCGTTTTACTAAACCAAGAGGGGATGAGTCTAAACTACTTGCCGATGAGCTTGAAAAAGCTTAATTCATTTAAATCGGCTATTTTTCTTTGAAAAAATAGCCGATTACGCTCACAATCAAGAAAAAGTTTCTGACTAGGTACGCATATGCAAGCCGAACACATCGATATTGCCCAATTTTTGAAAGATCACGCTCCTTTTGATGATCTCCCTGATGAGGCCATTAATAAACTCGCATCACAAGTTGAGATTGCTTATTTTCGCGCAGGTACACAAATATTAAATTATGGCGAAGATATCGCTGATTTATACGTTATTCGTACCGGTGCGGTTGAAATGTATCGTCGTGACGGAGACTTGTATAACCGTTTAACTATTGGCGGTATTTTTGGGCAAATGGGTTTGCTAATGAATCGCAAAGTTCGGTTTCCAGCAAAAGCACTTGAAGACACACTTGTTTACTGTATCAATGTAGAGTTATTTAACCAGTATTGTGATCAGTTTGAACCCTTTGCGGACTTTTTTGAAGCCGATGGCAATGTGCGCTTACATCAAGCAATCGTTGAGCAAGCTGATAGTAACGACTTAACTACAGCCAAGGTAAAATCTTTATTGCACCGTGATGTTGTAACGGTTGCCAAAGATGCAACAGTTCAAATGGTGGCGCAGGTGATGACACAAGAGTCGGTTTCGTCAGTTCTAGTCACTGATGCAGACAAACCTATTAGTGATGACCCCGATGATGATGACGGTCAAGTAGTGGGGATCATTACCGATAGAGACTTACGCTCAAGTGTCATTGCAAAAGGGCTGAGTTATGAGTCACATGCTCAGCAAATAATGCAAACAGATTTAGTACTCCTTGATAGCAATGCGTATGTATTTGAAGCCGTTCTTGCGATGCTTAGAGACAACATTCATCACTTGCCCATTGTGGTGAAGAAAAAGCCTATAGGTGTTATTTCATTATCCGATATTTTACGTTATGAGTCGCAAAGTAGCTTGTTATTAGTACGCGGTATATTAGCACAGCAGTCGGTGGAAGATTTAGCTCATTATGCAAGGCAACTGCCGAGTGTGTTTGTACGTATGGTGAATGAAGATGCCAATTCACATATGATTGGTACGGCAATGGCTGTAATTGGGCGCACATTTAAACAACGCTTGCTTGATTTAGCTGAAGAGCAATTTGGCCCACCGCCTGTTCCATATTGTTTTATTGCATTAGGGTCTATGGCACGAGATGAGCAGTTAATTGTGACCGACCAAGACAATGCCATTATTCTTGATAATAGTTTTGATGAGTCTTTGCACGATGATTATTTCCAAAAGCTCGCTGATTTTGTCTGTGATGGCTTGGCTGAGTGTGGTTATAAGTACTGTGATGGTGAAATTATGGCGTCATTTAAAAAGTGGCGTTTGACACGAGAACAATGGCAAGAACAATTTGCAGGCTGGATAGCAGAGCCTAAGCCTCAAGCTTTATTACACAGTTCAATCTTTTTTGATTTGGACGGGGTTTATGGCAAAACCAAATGGGCTGATGAATTAAAGCGTTTTATTGCAAAAGAAGGGCGTAGCAATAAACGATTCTTAGCCAATATGGCAGCTAATGCGCGTAACCGAACCCCACCTTTAGGCTTTTTTAAAGATTTCGTTTTAGAGCACAATGGTCAGCACAAGCGTTCTATGAATTTGAAACGCCGTGGGACAGCACCTTTGTCTGATGTTATACGTGTACATGCACTGGCAATTGGTAGTAAAAAGCAAAATTCATTTGAGCGCATTGAAGATATTATCGATGCAAAGCTTCTTCCCGAAGGCAAAGCGCAAGACTTACGAGATGCCCTTGAATATATCGCTATGATCCGTATTCGACATCAAGCATGGCAAATTGAAATGCTCGATGAAGAACCTGATAACGATTTAGAGCCACATTTGCTATCACCTTTTGAGCAGCGAAACTTAAAAGAGGCGTTCGCTATCTTAGATAAAGCGCAAAACTTCTTAAAATTTCGCTACTCAGCCAATTCAGGAATGAAATAATGGCTGCTCACCCTTCAAAAATTGATTGGCCGAAGCGTTATGAGCTGTTAGCTGAAAAAAGTACGCACCCAGTGATTAAAAGTTTTTATCAATCAGCTGTATCAAATGGCAGTTTACCAATTAGTGAAGTGCCATTGGTCGCGTTAGATTTTGAGACGACCGGTCTAAATTTTGATAAAGATGATATTGTTAGTGTGGGGTTAGTCCCTTTTACATCAAAACGAATTTATTGCAAAGACAGTGCCCATTGGCTCGTCCAACCGCAGCAAAAGTTAGATGAAGAGTCTATTGTTATACACGGAATAACACACTCTGAGCTCAAACATGCCCCTGATTTTTCGTCAATTATGGAGCCGGTACTTGAGGCTTTAACAGGTAAAGTCATCGTGGTTCATTTTGCGCCAATTGAAAGGCACTTTTTGTATCAGGCAATGATGTCACGCGTTAATGAAGGGGTAGAATTTGCCGTTATTGATACATTAGAGCTTGAAAGAAGGGCTTTGAAGGCAAAGCAGGGGTTACTTGGTCGGTTATTTAACTCCAAACTTGGCTCGGTAAGGTTAGCTGACTCACGAACACGCTATTCGTTACCCGCATATCAAAATCATAATGCTTTAAATGACGCCATAGCAACCGCCGAGCTATTACAAGCGCAACTCGCTTACCATTACCGACCAGATACTGAATTGTCTCAACTCTGGTTTTAGCTCAGTAAGGAGCAATTGTGAAAATAGATGATATTAAGCTTTTTATGCTGGTGGTTGAGCTACAAAGCTTTTCAAGTGCTGCAGAAGCGCTAAATCTACCAAGATCAACTGTGAGCAGACGAATTAGTGAACTGGAAACACAGCTGAGTGCCAAGTTACTAATTAGAACAACACGTAATCTAACGCTAACGACCACGGGGTTAGATTACTACAACAATATGTTGAATATTATTCCTCAACTTGATAAAGCGAATGAAGTTGTAAGAACTCAAAGTCACAGTCCAACAGGGCGTATAAAAATAGGTTTTTTAAATGAATCAGACATTCTTTGTCATGATATTTTGCAGGGTTTTTTACGTCAATATCCGAACATTCAGATCGAAACTCACCTAAGTAGCTTGGGTTACCATGACATTATCAGCTATGGTTTAGATGCCAGCATTCATATTGGACCAATAGCAGACAGCTCCTTTGTAGCGCGCCAAATCAAGCCTTTTAAACGTAAGTTATATGCGGGCAGGCAATACATTGAAAAGTTTGGTAAACCTAAGTCGTTAAATGAGCTTCAAGATCATTCTATAATTTTACTGCGTTGGCCTGATGGTCGGCTAGAAAATATCCTGCAATTTCAAACTGAAAGTGTAGTCGTAAACAGCCAATTAATTGTTAATAACTCCTATTTTATAAGGCATAGCGTATTAGCTGGCTCAGGAATAGCATTGATGCCTGAGATTGTTGTGAAAGATGCCCTAGCCGCTGGGGAAGTCGTTGACATACTGCCAGAATACGAAACTATGATTGAGGATATCTGGTTAGTTTACCCAAGTAGGCAGGGTACTTCTCATGCCGCTAGGTTATTTATTGATTATTTCTTAGATCAAGTAAACAAGTGGCAGTAATTGTCTCAATAAATGGAATAGTGTTTGCCGCTATAGGCTAATTATCTCACTATTATTAAATAATATAATCGCTTTCCCAAAACAACATATGGAAAGCTATATTATGAATAGTTTAAAAACTTTATCTATCTTAGCTGTGGCAATCGGGGTAACGGGTTGCCAAGCTGAACTTAAAACACCAGAAAAACCACTTAGACCAGTCAATGTTGTTCAATTAGAGCATAAGGAAAACTACAGAAATTTCAGGCTTAGTGGCGTAATACAATCACAAAAGCAGGCTGATTTGTCGTTCCGCGTTGCTGGTAAAGTTGAAAATATATTTGTAAACGAAGGCCAGTTTGTCAGAAAAGGTCAAATACTTGCGTCGTTAGATAGCCATGATTTTGAAGTGCAAGTCAGTGAGTTGCAAGCACGCTTAGATGAAGCCGTTGCGAGTAAAGAGCTGGCAGGGCTTGAGCTTTCTCGTATTCGCAATGCCAGTAAAGATGGCGCAATAGCAAGTATAAAGCTAGACCGTGCTGAAACTATGTATAGCCGTGCAATTGCTAATGTAAAATTAGTTACACAAGCCCTGCAAAAAGCAGAAGACTCGCTACGTTATACCAACCTTAAAGCCCCATTTGATGGTGTTGTCGCACAGATTGCTATTGATTCATTTGAACAAACATCACCACAATTTTCTGTTTTAACCCTTCATCAACCAGATTTACTCGAAGCGGTCACTGATGTGCCAGAAGGCGCTATTAATGAAATTGCACTTGGTATGCCTGCACAGATTAATTGGCATGGGCACGATAATTCTTTATCAGCGACCGTGACGGATATAGCAAGCGTACCACATCAGCTTAAACGCACTTATGAAGTCACTTTTGGAGTTAAAAACCCGAATAACGAGCCGCTTTTTTCCGGAAAGCCTGTATACGTAGACCTTAATATTGTAGATGAAGAAGGTAAGTTCTGTGTTCCTACGCAAGCACTGGTGCAACAATCAGTAAATAGTTTTGTGTTTAAAGTAGAAGGGAATACCGTTCAAAAGCTACCGGTTGAGATAACAAACCAAAAACAATCGGTTGTGTGCATAGATGGTAAGTTAAAGCGTGGCGATTATATCGTTACTTCAGGCAGTGCATTTGTTGAAGATGGTCAGCAAATAGGCTTTGTTCAAGAGGTGAAGTAAGCTATGAATTTATCTACTTTCGCACTTCGCCAACGAACATTTGTGATTTTTTTCACAATACTTTGCATGATTGCTGGTGTTTACTCTTATTTTGACTTGGGTAAGTTAGAAGATCCCACTTTTACCGTTAAAAGTGCGGTTGTTGTTACGCTTTATCCTGGTGCATCAGCCGAGGAAGTTGAGCAGCTCGTAACGGACAAAGTTGAAACGCGGCTGCAAGAAATGGGGTCACTTTGGAAGCTTCGTTCGTTATCTCGCCCAGGAAGCTCAATGATTTTTGTTGACCTCAAAGAAAGCTATTCTTCTGAAGAGTTACCCCAACAATGGGACTTGTTAAGACGAAAAGTTCAAGATGTTAAATTAGAGCTACCGATTGAAGCTCAAATATCGGTAGTGCAAGATGAATTTTCTGAAGTTTATGGGATGTTGTTTGCAGTCTATGGTGACGACATTCCAATGCATCAACTAGATGATTATTCGAAAGAATTGCAACGTCGAATTAAAGCTGTTGATGGCATTAAAAAAGTACAATTACATGGTGTGCGTAAACAGGTTGTCAATATTGCTGTAAGCGATACAAAGTTAGCACAAAGTAATATTTCTATGTTGCAGCTTGTTGATCAACTTAATGCTCAAACAAGCCCAGTGAATGGTGGAGACTTTGATATTGGCAAAGAGAATATTCGTGTTGAGCAAACAGGCCAATATCAAAATCTTGCTGACATACAAAATTTAATGATCCGTACAGGTATCAATGAGCTTAAAGATAGTTCTGGGGTCGTACGTCTTGGTGATATTGGCACTGTTACTATGGGTTATGAAACACCAATCAATACAGCTAGCCGTTTTAATGGTCAACAGGCAATTACACTGGCTGTTAGCCCAGAAAATGGCATAAATGTCGTTAATATTGGTGATGAGTTAAAATCTGTACTTGCAGATTTTGAATCTGAACTGCCTATTGGTGCAAGTGTTGGCATCATTGCTTATCAGCCTGATGAGGTTACAAAATCAATCAACAACTTTGTCGCTAATTTAATTGAAAGTGTAGTAATTGTGGTTGTTGTGCTGTTCATTTTTATGGGCTGGCGCAGCGCGACAATTGTTGGTGTTAGTCTGTTCTTAACTATTTTATTTACATTAGTGTATATGAATATGACTAATGTTGATCTTCAGCGTGTGTCACTTGGTTCATTTATTCTTGCCTTGGGTATGTTAGTTGATAATGCGATTGTAATTGTTGATTTATTTGTCGCTAAGTTAAAGCAAGGTATACAAAGAACAGAAGCCGTTAGAGAGTCCATTTCAGAAATGGCTTGGCCATTATTAGGCGCAACTGTTATTGCGGCGATGGGAACAACGCCAGTGCTGTTTTCACAGACAGACTCTGCCGAGTTTTCCCTATCAATAGTGCAAGTGTTATGTAGCTCATTATTGCTCTCGTGGGTTGTAGCAATGATAGTTACGCCACTACTATGTTGGGCGTTTATCCGTGTTGATCACAATCCAACAAAACAGAAAGAATCTAAGGTCATGGCAGGGTATCGCAAAGCAGTTAACTGGACTGTCGATAATCCTAAAAAAGCAGTTTTAATGGTCGTTCCTTTGCTTGTTGCAACACTCCTCGCGGCGCCAATGCTAAAAGTAAACTTTATGCCAAGCTCAGACCGTGCAATTGTGTTTTTAGATTACTGGCTACCTAATGGTGGTCGAAGTGATGTTGTTTCTGAGGACATGAAAAAAGTTGAACAATGGTTACTCGCACAGCCAGAAGTAAAAAGTATTTCAAGCTACATTGGTGAAAGTGCGCCCCGTTTTTCTGTAACAGTTGAGCCAGAGCCCCTGGATTCAAGCTATGGGCAAATCCTCATTAATACACAAGACTTTGCAGGCATAGCACCATTAGTTGAGAGAGGCGACCAATGGTTAGCTGCTGAGTTTGCACATGCTGAACCGCGCTTTAGAGATTTAAAATTAGCGACGAAGGATAAGTATTCAATTGAAGTTAGATTTGAAGGGCCGAATCCAGAAGTATTAAAGCAACTGTCAAAACAAGCGAAAGACATTATGAGCTCACATCCAAATACCAAGTACGTGCGTGATGATTGGCGTCAAGAAAGTAAGGTTCTTGTTCCAATTATAAATCAAGAAGCGGCAAGGCTTGCGGGTGTAAACCGTACTGATATCGCAAGAGCACTTAACCAAGCCTCTGAAGGCATGCAAATAGGTTCTTTGAGTCAAGGTGATGACTTAATCGCAATTAAGCTAATCAATAGCGATAGTAGTATTGAGCAGCTTGATAATATTCCAGTGAGATCATTACTTTCAAGCCATAGCGTGCCACTTGGGCAAGTTGTCGATGATATACAAATAAAAGGCGAGCAAAGTGTAATTTGGCGTCGAAATCGTCAACCAGCCATTACTGCACAGGCGGGTGTAGTTAATGCAACTCCTGCATCAGTACGTTCTGAATTAGCACCTCAAATAGAGTCGATGACTTTACCTAAGGGCTACAGCATGCATTGGGGAGGAGAGTATTATGATGAAAAACGCTCGATTGATGATCTTTTAGAGCAGAACCCTAAAGCGACAGTATTAATGCTGCTTATTTTAGTGGCCATGTTCAATGCATACCGTCAGCCACTGATCATTTTTATCACTCTACCACTTGCAAGTATTGGGATTATTTGGAGCTTAATTGCATTAGATAAACCATTTGGCTTCATGAGTATTGTCGGCATGATTTGTCTGTCAGGCATGATTATTAAAAACGGTATTGTACTAATGGATCAAATTGAGCTTGAGCGAAAAAATGGCAAACGTATTGTTAATGCAGTGAAAGATGCAACTCTCAATCGTACTATGGCAATTTCAATGGTTGCGTTGACAACGGCACTTGGCATGATTCCATTATTAACAGACAAGTTATTCGACCAAATGGCCGCCACTATAATTGGAGGGTTGATGGCCGCTTCTGTTTTATCACTGTTTATTATGCCTGCACTATATCGTTTGTTTTATGCAAAAGAAGAGCGATTAGAAAAGCAACTGCAACACGATAAAGGCGGGGAGTATTAAAATGAAAAAGCTAACATTAACAATCATTTCATCAGCATTACTTATTAGTGGCTGCTCTATGACGCCAGATTATGAAAGACCAGACGTGAGTGTTGCTGATGTGTATTTAAATGCATCAAATTCGAAAGAGATACAACAGCAATTAACACAGCAGAATTGGTGGCATAAATTTGCTGATGAACAACTTATTGAGCTTGTTGAGGATGTTCAACAGCAGAACATTAATATTAAACAAGCCAGTGAGAGGATTAACGCAGCGAATGCTTATCATCAATCAGTCGCGTCGTATAAAGTTCCGACTCTTTCTTTAAGTGCAGGTGTGGTTGATTTACGGTTTAGTGAAAATGAAGCCGTTGCCGGTGGGTTAATTGGTGATATTGCCTTACCAGACAGTTTTGGTGGGGGCTATATCTCCGGTGCCAGTAGAGATAGTAAAGATCATTTTGTCGGTTTAAATGCCAGCTGGGAGCTAGATATATTCGGACGTATAGAGAGTATGTCTGCCGCTGCAAAAATTAGAGCTGAACAAGCAGAGGTTATGAAAACAGCTGTCAATACAGCTGTTACAGCTGATGTTATTAACAACTATTTGCAGTACCGAGGCGCGCAATCTCGCCTTGCTATTGCTCAGCAAAATGTAGTGCAACAAGAACAGTCTTTAGCGCTCGTTAGATCATTATTTGAAAATGGTTATAGCTCTGAATTAGATATTGCCAATGATAAAACAATGCTCGCGACGACTAAATCTGCACTCTTGCCACTTAAAACAGCGCAGCAAGTTCACCTGAATCGCATTGCTATTTTGCTTGGTGAGTCTGTGAACCAAACTAAATTGAGATTTACCGATGCACCATTACCACAAATGCAAGGGCTGGTGCCAACAGGGTTACCTTCACAACTACTGACAAGACGTCCCGATATCGCACTAGCGGAGCGAGAAATTGCTGCCAAAAATGAAGAGGTGGGTGCGGCTATCGCTGCTAAATACCCAAGCCTTTTCCTTACTGGTGCGCCAAGCTTTGTAGCTGGTGACTTTGATGATCTTATTAATTCGGATTCAATATCTTGGTCATTAGGCGCTGGAGTAAGTTGGAATATATTTGATGGCGGCCGAGCTCAGGCCATGGTTGATATGCAAAAAGCCAATTTTAAACAGTCAGTGTTAAGCTATCAGCACACTGTTAATGCTGCATTTAATGAAGTTGAAACAACGCTCTACGCGTATGCGAATGCTCAGCAATTCAATACTCAAATTTCAAAAGCTGTTAGTCATGCTGAAATGGCATTGAATAAAGCAAGAGTTTTGTATCGTGCTGGTTTAATTGATCATATTTCTGTTCTGAATGCGCAAAAACAGAACAATCAACTAAAAGATGCAGAAGTGTTAGCCAGATTAAACACTGCAACCACAGTCGTAATGTTACACAAAAGCTTAGGAGGGGATTGGCAGATAAAAAAATAGTTTAAGAAATTCCATATGTTGAAACAAAACCCAACAAGAACTGACTCTCCTGTTGGGTTTTTATTTTTTATCGTCCTCTTGGCTCAGTTCTTAAACCAAGCAGCAAGCTCACACACATTAGCAGTAGCACTACGGTGAAAGGTAAGCCTGTTGATACAGCGCCAGCTTGAAGCGCCTCTATTGCTTGCGTTCCGCCAATCCAAACTAGAGCAGCAGCAATTGCGCCTTCAATGGTCGCCCAGAAAATGCGCTGTGGTACAGGTGCATCAACCTTACCGCCTGCGGTAATCGAATCGATAACTAATGAACCTGAGTCAGAAGAAGTGATAAAGAACACGAGTACCAGCACAATTGCAATGAATGAAAGCACTTGTGACATTGGTAATGCTTCAAACATTTGGAACATAGCCAGTGGTACATCAGTTAAGCCTTTTTCACCTAGTACACCCACTTTATCCACCACTTGTTCAATAGCGATACCACCATAAATTGACATCCAGAAGATAGTCACAACGGTAGGCACAAGCAATACGGCAATTAAGAACTCACGAATTGTACGGCCTTCAGATACGCGCGCAATGAACATACCTACAAACGGTGACCATGAAATCCACCAAGCCCAATAGAATACAGTCCAGCCATGCATCCAAGTTTCATCTTCACGGCCATGCGGGTTACTCAGTGGAATAATGTTTTCAACATAACCCATTACCGTATTAGGAAGGTTGCCAAATGCTGCAGAAAAACCAACAAGTGCAACAAATACAAGTAATACAAAAGCGATAAGCATGTTTACGTTACTAAGCAGTTTTACACCGCCGTCGATACCGCGAACTACAGAAATCACAGCAAGTAACGTCACACCTACAATAACGCCAATTTGTAAGCCAATGCCGCTATCGGTTCCAAATACATGATTAATACCTGCAGCCGCTTGTTGAGCGCCTAAACCAAGAGACGTTGCAAGACCAAATAGCGTGGCAAGTACAGCAAGAATATCAATAAGGTGGCCAGGCCAGCCCCATGCTTTGTCGCCTAAAATAGGGTAAAAAATTGAACGAATAGATAGCGGCAGACCTTTGTTATAGCAAAAGAATGCGAGCGAAAGCGAAACAACCGCGTAAATTGCCCAAGGGTGTAAACCCCAATGGAACATAGTTGCACCCATTGCTAGTTTTGCAGCTTCTGGTGTGTTAGCTTCAACGCCGAGTGGTGTTTCATACCAGCCTGTAAAGTAGGCAACGGGCTCAGCTACGCCCCAAAACATTAAGCCAATACCCATACCTGCAGCAAATAGCATTGCCAGCCATGAAATACGAGAGTGGGTTGGTCGCGCTTCTTTACCACCAAGTCGGATATTACCGTAAGGAGACACAATCAACGCCAAGCAAAACAATACGAATAAGTTTGCTGACCACATAAAAAAGCCATCAAAATTATTAATAATGTCATTCTTTATACCGTCAAGGGTTGCTTTGGCCGTTTCGGCGTCAGAAATGAGTGTAGCCACTAAAAATAGCGCAATTAAGCCTGCACTAATACCAAATACGGGGTTGTGCACATCAAAGCCCCATTTTTGTACATTGTCCTGACCGACAGTGTAATCTGTATTGTCGATACTGTACTTGTCATGATGTTCGCTCATGAATACCTCTTGTTGTAATTTTATTTAGCAGATAGCTAAACGGCCGGTAGGCACACAAATTAGCTATATCAGTATTTTTACGTTCGAAATTTAAAAATAGTTTGAATACTAATCATAATAGTGCCCATGATTAATCTTTAGTGTAGGAGGTCGTACACAAATGTAAATGCTTTTGTCCCTAAATATCCGAATAAATACAGTTTTTTAGCTCGTTTGAATGTAATTTAAACAGTTATGGCGCAGGTAGATAATTATTTGATGACAGTGAAATTTTCGAGAAGCTAATTTGTTACGTTAGTTAAATAGCTGCAAGTGGTGACTTGCAGCATAATATCAAAAGCTTATTTTTTGTATGCGTCGTTGTGAACCCCAGCAGCACGACCAGAAGGGTCAGCATTGTTTTGGAATGATTCATCCCAAGCTAGAGCTTCAGGTGTTGAACATGCAACAGACTTTCCATGGGGAACACATTTAGCTGCAGCATCACCAGGGAAGTGTTCTTCAAAAATACTACGATAGAAATAGGCTTCTTTAGAATCAGGCGTATTAATCGGATATTTATACTTCGCATTGGCAAGATCTTGATCGCTTACTTGCTCATTCACATACTCTTTTAAAGTATCAATCCAGTTATAACCTACGCCATCAGAAAACTGCTCTTTTTGACGCCAAAGCACTTCGTCTGGTAGGTAGCCGTCGAACGCTTCACGAATAATGTGTTTTTCGATTTTACCGTCTTTACACATTTTCGCTTCAGGGTTAATACGCATTGCGACATCAACAAATTCTTTATCTAAGAATGGCACTCGCGCTTCAACGCCCCATGCAGCCATTGATTTATTAGCGCGTAAGCAGTCAAACATATGAAGCTTAGACACTTTACGATTGAGCTCTTCATGGAACTCTTGTGCATTTGGTGCTTTATGGAAGTATAAATAACCACCGAATAATTCGTCAGCACCTTCACCCGACAACACCATTTTAATACCCATGGCTTTGATTTGGCGTGCCATTAAATACATAGGTGTTGAGGCGCGGATGGTTGTTACGTCATACGTTTCGATGTGGTAAATCACTTCACGCAGTGCATCAATGCCTTCTTGAATAGTAAAGTGAATAGGGTGATGAACCGTGCCAATCATATCAGCTACTTTTTGTGCCGCAGCTAAGTCAGGTGAACCTTCAAGCCCAACCGAAAATGAATGAAGCTTTGGCCACCATGCATCAGATTCGTCGTTATCTTCAATCCGTTTTGCAGCAAAGCGTTGCGTTATAGCAGAAATAACCGATGAATCTAAACCACCAGATAGTAATACACCATAAGGAACATCACACATTAATTGACGTTTAACCGCAGCTTCAAGACCTTGTTTTACATCACTTGCTTTTGCATCGTTGTCTTTTACAGCATCATAGCTTTGCCAATCGCGGGCGTAGTACTTACGAAGTTGACCATCTTTGCTCCATAAGAAGTGCCCAGGAGGGAATTCTTCAATATGTTTACAAATTGGCGATAATGCTTTTAATTCTGAGGCAACATAAAAGTTACCGTGTTCATCGTGACCCGTATAAAGCGGAATAATACCGATATGGTCACGGCCTATTAAGTAGGCATCTTGCTCTTCGTCGTATAAACAAAACGCGAAAATACCATTTAAATCGTCTAAAAACTCAGGACCTTTTTGCTTGTATAAAGCCAATATGACTTCACAGTCTGATTGCGTTTGAAAAGTAAAATCGCTTTCTAGATTTGCAGCTAACTCTTTGTGGTTATAAATTTCACCATTAACAGCAAGTATATTAGTACGTTCAGGATTATACAGTGGTTGGGCACCACTTGATACACCTACGATAGCAAGGCGTTCATGAACTAAAATCGCTTTATCAGACGAATATACGCCAGACCAATCTGGCCCGCGGTGTCTTAAAAGTTTTGACATCTCAATTGCTTGACCACGCAATTGTGTGGGATCAGATTTAATATCTAATACACCAAAAATTGAACACATAGTGACTCCTCATTCCTATTATGTGTGCAGTTAACATAAATTTAAAACTGCGAACCTTTGTTTTAACAGAAATAATTACCTAAGTCACACAGGTTTTCTAAATATTTAAGAATAAAATATGCACCATAATAGGTGGGTGCCGCACCAAAATGATCAATAACTGTTTTGCAATAAGCTTATAGACAATGAATAAATTGGAAATCGCTCTATATCCAAAAGCGGGCAGCTATTTTTTAGTTAATCTTTGCACTGGTTTTGTGCAATAGAGTGCTTAAATAATTTGTGCTGGTGATCTTGTGTATACAAGTATCTATAAATTAAGCAGCACAGAGGTGTGCTGCTCACTATTTTACTGTTTATTTTTATATTCTAGAGCAATTTTTAATTGATTTAGATGAGAAGTTAGTTTTTGTTGTGCTTTAGTTGCCTCATTTAAACTGACGAATTCAAAGTGTAAAAAATCCCCCGGTTTTAATTGGGCAAAGTGTCTCAAATCAGCCTCAATAACTGTACCTAGTAATGGATAACCACCGGTTGTTTGAGCATCATTTAAAAGAACAATAGGCTCGCCACTCGGTGGCAACTGGATACTACCAGGCATGACTGCCATAGAAGGTAATGATAAACCATGTTCTAATTTGCATTCATCACTACTTAACCTCGCTCCCATGCGGTTACTACTGGGCGAAATATGCCATGAATGATTAATAAATTTGTCGATGCTTTGCTCTGGCAGTAATTTATTGTGAGGGCCTTCATAAACGCGTATGTGTGTACTTTTTGGTGGAAGCATCGCACCTAAACCAATTTTGGTTTTGTATTGTGGTGTTATGTCTATGCTGTCACCAGGGTTTAAAGCGTTACCATGTAAACCACCAAACTTAGCGGTTAAATCGGTAGAGTAAGAGCCTAATATAGGCGTTGGTAATTGCCAAATACCACCTATAGCAAGGTAGCTTCGAAATCCATGTCGTGCAGCATTAAGTTTTAATACATCGCCTTTTTTTATGTAATAACTCCAGCCTGGTTGAATAGGGTTACCATTGACTGTAGCTTTCATATCCGTGCCGTGTAGGGCAATATAGTAATCATTATCGAATTTAATTTCGGCAAGACCTAACGTGATTTCAAGTACAGGGCAATTATCAGGGTTACCGACTAATCGGTTACAAATAATTTGTGCATATGGGTCGATACAACCTGATTGACCAATACCTAAATGTCTTGAACCTGTGCGTCCTTGATCTTGTATAGACATTTGCATACCCGGTTTAACAACGGTGATCACGATAGCACCTCCTTGATTGTAAACTCGATGGTATCACCTGGCGCAAAAGCGCAAGGAGAGGGAGCATTAATATCAAATAATTTAAAGTCGGTGTGACCTATAATTTGCCAGCCACCTGGCGAAGTTTCTGGGTAGATACCAGTTTGTTCACCGCCAATAGCAACTGAGCCTTTAGGAATAGATGTACGAGGATCGCTACGTCTCGGTGTGTATAACTTTTTATCTAAACCACTTAGATAGGCAAAGCCTGGCTGGAATCCTAAAAATAATACATGGTAGGTGCCACTACTATGTAATTGTACTACATCATCCACGCTTAGGTTGTGATAGTGTGCAACATGCTTAATGTCAGGGCCATGAACTCCACCGTACCGTGTCAATAACTGATGGTGGGTAGAGTTAAATTTTAATGATGAGACTTCAAGCCAGTGCTCATGCAAAGCTGATAACCAATATTGACGTCTTAAAGGATCGTTTAAATATAAAGTCAGATTATTGTTTGCCGGCACTACATCAATAAAATCACCAGATTGTTGGCAGAGTTGTGCTAAAGCCCAGACTTTTTTTTGTGTTTCTAGAATTGTCTGTTCTGAATGACTTACATCAAAATAAATGCAGTGAGTGGTAAGTACAGTAATCGATGGCGAGCTGTATGTAGTCATTGCATCCCAATTTAAAAGTGATTAGTCATAGCAACATAGCATAAAAGCACGAATTTGTTGATGTAAATACAGTTTTTGTATTTTAATCGAGTGTTAATTGCCTACAACCTGCTGTTGTAGGCAATCTCTTTGTTACTGGTTGTTTAGAAGCCAGTTAGATAACAAACGCACACCGTAACCAGTGCCGCCTTCAGCAAGCTCATCTTTTGCTTTGCTGTTAAGCGCATTTCCGGCAATATCAATGTGAACCCAGCGAGTTTCACCCGCAAAGTTTTTCAGGAAGCTAGCTGCTGTTGTTGCACCTGGACCATGTGAACCAATATTTTTTAAGTCTGCGATATCAGACTTTAATGCATCTTCGTAGCCAAGGGGTAAACGCCATACATTTTCGTTTACTTGCTTACCAGCGATCGTTAGTTGCTCTACTAATTGGTCATCCTCAGAGAAAATGGCGGCATAGTCATTACCTACAGCACCAATTTTAGAGCCGGTTAATGTTGCAACGTCAACCATAATACTTGGTTTAAATTTATCACGGGCGTACCACATTGCATCGCTAAGCACTAAACGACCTTCAGCATCGGTGTTTACAATTTCTACGCTTAGACCTTCGGCTGTGCGTACTACATCGCCAGGTGCAACGGCAAATTGTGACACCATATTGGCTGCCATGCCCATTACTGCAACGACATTAGTATCAGCTTTTGCAAGTGCCATTGCTTTAACCGTTCCAAGTACCGCTGCTGCACCTGCCATATCTGATTTCATGCGGGCAATTGATGCACCCGTTTTTAGACTATAACCACCAGAGTCAAATGTAATACCTTTACCCACTAAAGCGATCGGTGTATTTTTGTTACCTTGATAATGCGCAACAACTAAACGTGAACCTTGTTCGCTCCCACGACCAACTGCTTCTAGTGCACCCATACCAAGCTTTTTGATTTGCTTAGGCTCTAAAATAGAAATTTTGACACCTAACTTTTTAAGTTCTTTTGCAGCTTTTGCAAAATCAGCTGGCGTCATTTCAGTTGCAACTTCACTTGTTAAGTCGCGAGCTAAAAATACACCTTCTTCTATATGTTGTAGTAAAGTATGGTTTTTGACCGCTTGGTCTATATTTTCTACATCGACTGTATAGCTCACTAAGTGACTATCTTTTTCTTTTTTGTAAACTTCAAAGCGGTGGTCACGTAGATTTGCGCCATGGGCAAACTCTGCAGCATATTTAGCGTTAGTTTCTTGAACAGTGATTGTCGAGAAATCAAGGCTGACGTTTTCTTGTTTTGCTTTATGTAGCTGTGCATGTACATTGCCACCAAGCTTTGCCATTTTTGCTGCATCTAGCTTTGCTTGTTCACCTAAGCCAACTAGAAGAATACGTTGATGCTGACTACCATTTGGAGCAATGATCTCTAATGTTTTACCATATTTAGCTTCAAAGTCCGAAAAATCAATCACTTTGTTGATGTGAGTTTGTGTCTCTGAGGCTAAATGATTGAATTTGGCGATTTGTGTTTCAGTGTCTAAAAACAATACCAAAGTGTTATCTGTTGCTTGAATAGATTGCTTAAAAGTGAACTCTGCTGCATTCACTTGCGTAGCAAGCGTTATACCCAATGCAAGAGCAGATAGGCTATGTGCAATTCTCATTTATATATCCCAATGTTAAAAAAAGCTTTTTTTACCCTATTAACACTAAAGAGTTAAATTTTAAGCGGTGAATAGCCCGTGGGATGCGTTTAAGTTGAAATATTTTATATTTCTCTTAGGTCTATTAAATACACACGCTATGACGAGGTAAATTAGTATGACAATTAAGTCTTTATTGGTGGCATGGTTCACCGTCAGTGCAGTTGCTAGTATCAGTCCCGTTTTGGCCAAAGAAGACCTGTCTAATGCAACTAAGCATATTGAAACTATAGTATTAGGTTCGGGTTGTTTTTGGGGAGCAGAAAAACGCTATGAAGCCCTCAACGGTGTGCTCGATGCGGTATCGGGTTATGCTGATGGTCAAGGCTTTAAGGCGACATATAAAAACATTACACGTAGCTCTCGTCGTTTTGATGAAAACAATTACGCTGAGGTAGTTAAGGTAACTTATAACAGCAACAAATTAACGACAGAAGATCTTTTAAAACATTACTTCGAAAGTCATGATCCCACACAGCTTAACCGGCAGGGCAATGATATTGGCACACAATATCGGTCGACTATTCTAACCAGCAACTCCAATCAGCTTGTTAGTGCAAATCGCCTTAAAGAAGAGTATCAAAAAAAATTATCATCTGCAGGCTTTGGTGAAATTAAAACGGTTATCAAACCGCTTGATAGGTTTTTTAAAGCAGAGGAGTATCACCAAGACTATATAAAGAAAAATCCGAATGGCTACTGTCCTGATCATTCTACAGGGGTTGTATTTAGCCCATTAGAAAAGCCTAAAATAGATAACACTGCCTTACTCGCTAACAAACACATCGTAGTAATAGATGCTAAAGGCTATTGCCCGTATTGCGAAAAATTTAAAAAAGAAGTTGCTAATGCTTACAAGGGCACAATCCCTATGACTTTTCGCCATGCTGATCAACTCGCTGGCTTGGTTATTAACACACCTACTTGGGCAACACCCACACTTTTATTTATCGAAGATGGTAAAGAAGTTTATGGGCGTCAAGGGTATGTAAATAAGGAGGAGTTTTACAAAGCATTGGGCGCATTTAAATTGGGGGACAGTGAGGCCTTTCGAGTGGCATTTCATTCCAGAACAGACAGCCCGTTTTGTAAGGAATATGACATTTTTAAAAATACCCCAGATGGCATTTTTATCGATAAATTAAGTGGTGCACCATTATTTGATACCCGAGATAGGTTTAATTCAGGAACAGGGTGGTTGTCTTTTACTCACCCTGTTAAAAATAGTGTAACGATGCATGAAGATAATAGCTATGGTATGCAGCGCATAGAGCTAAAATCCAAAAGCTCAGGGATTCATTTAGGGCACTTATTTCCGGGGGAAGGTCCAAGAGGACAAGATAGATATTGCATCAATGCAACAGTACTTGAGTTTGTTCCGCGTAGTTAAATGTTATTAGTAAAAATTAGTTGAAACCATAGTTATAGCCTATCCTAAAACTATGGCTGGAGAAACAAGATACTTTTTGTGTTGAAAACCAAACTAATTTATACGTTAATTTTAAAATTGTGCTTATTTTCTAATGGATTAGTGTGTAAGGAATTAAAAGCCATCGTGATAGGTGTAGAGAATATAGAGTATCTACCTTATTACGATGGCAGTGACAGTAAAAAGCCTAACTTCACAGGATTTAGTGAAAAATTGCTTAAACAATTCAGCAGAGAATTTGGTTATAGCGTTAAGTTTTATCCCGCCCCTTTAAATCGTCTTTATAGGGATCTGGTTACTGAAAGCTTGATCTTCCCCTAACACTGTAGACATCTTTTATTTAGAAAATGAAGTATGATGAGAGATGTTATGAGTAATAATAAATATCCCCAAGAATTTAAAGATGA
>VAOY01020813.1_pt1 | contig 33285 bp, 27 predicted proteins | sample 3393881 | NCBI WGS metagenome assembly VAOY01 (sample SAMN08290430, study PRJNA428436) | hydrothermal vent metagenome | isolation source: Deep-sea hydrothermal vent chimney | place: Indian Ocean: Southwest Indian Ridge
CATACGCCACACCCACTTCCAGAAGAGAGACACTGGAGGTGATCGCTGCGATTCCGAGCAGCAGGAAGAAACCGGTTCCAAAAATGATCCCGCCTATGGGTGCCGGCGGCATCTCACCCAGAAGGGATGTCAGTACGACGAAGACCATGCCGGGACCGCCCTCCTGAAGGCCGAGCCCCGCGTGAAAAAGAGTCGGAAAGATTATCAGACCCGCCAGGATCGCAATACCGGTATCGAGGCCGCTTACCCAGAGTGTCGATGAAACCAGGTCATTCTTCTTTGAAATGTAGGAACCGTAGGTGATCATGGTCCCCATACCGAGGCTGAGGCTGAAAAATGCCTGCCCGGCCGCCGCCAGTATCACCCTGGCGTTGATAAGACTGAAATCGGGCTTGAAGTAGAAGGTCAGACCCTCTCCCGCTCCGGAGAGTGTTACAGCCCTGATGCCGAGCAGCAGGAGCAGGATCAGCAGGACCGGCATCAGTACCTTCGTCCACCGCTCTATTCCGTTACGTACGCCGCCTGTCACCACGTAGATCGTCAGGCCCATGAAGACGAGCAGATACCCGATGGCACTCAACGGATTGCCCGACATCTCCTTAAAGATGGCCAGAGTGTCCACACCCGGCTTGAAGGTGCCGATGATGCATTTAAAGATGTAGGCTACTGTCCAGCCGGCGATGACCGCATAGAAGGAGAGAATGATCACACCGGTTACCACACCCAGACCTCCCAGCAGCTTCCACATTGATTGAGGAGCCAGGGCCTTGAATGCGCCGACCGGATTGCGACTGGTGGAGCGACCGATTGCGAACTCTGCAAGCATTACCGGTGCGCCGATCAATACGACACAGATCAGGTAGACCACAAGGAATGCCGCACCACCATTTGCAGCTGCATTTGTCGGGAATGCCCAGATATTCCCCAGTCCTATTGCACTTCCTGCAGCAGCCAGGATGAAAGTAAGCTTCGATCCCCAGGTATCGCGGGGCTGTGACAGATTCGATTCCATATTATTCAATCTTCCTTACATGTCGTTGATCACAGCGAACCGTACCGCTTCTTCTGGAAACGGCCATCATAGTGTATGTGAGCAGGGGGAAGGCAACCTTCAATGTTAACGGCCCCGCTGGCAATTCAACCGGAGGGGGGCCATGCAGTAATGTCTTACAGGCTTTTAAACCGGCCGCAGATGCCGGTCAGAAGCTGATCTTCAGTCCCGTTGAGGCACCGATTCCCTTGATCCCGCCGGGAGTCAGCCCTGTATTGGCGATTCCAAAGTCCCACACCAGCACACGCAGATCGAGACCAAAACCGATGGCTCCCACCAGACCATGTCTGCCCCCAAGACTTAATCCGGCACGCAGAGGGAAAATGCTCAGGGGGCGCCACTCGATACCGAGCCCCAGGCGCGGCATCAGGTTATATCCCATGCCACGTGTGAAGGCCTGTTCTATCTCGATGTTGAATGTCGTCCTCTTGTATCGGAGAGTCGTACCCATACGCAGAAGCACGGGTACCGGTGTTGTGAAGGAGCCTATTCTTGTAACATCCAATTCAGACGTTGTGAGAGAGTCCAGGTCTGCCTGCTCAGCCTCATCACCCGGTTTCCACGTCGTACCAAGACCTATTGTATCGGCAGAAGCAGTCAGCAGGATTTCGTAGGTGGATTTATTCCAGGAGATTCCCGGACTCAGGTTCAGCAGACCGACATGAAAGGACACCTGGTCATTTATTACACCTGCAATACCCAGATCTATCCCGAATCCGCTGCCGGCGATTCCACTGAATGTGCTGTCTGCGACAACCTCCGGATCATCGGAATCATCATCCACAAGACTCCCGGGAAGTCCGGCACTTCTATAAGAATAGAAAGCATTTCCGTAAATCCCGCTTTCAGTGAAAGTCAGGTCAACAAGTCCATCCTCGATCCTGGCATACTCGTGCCCCATGTAGTACTTCAGGCTGACACCGCCATATAGCTGGCGGACAGGAATGATCGTCATGGGAATGTAAGAATCGGCAGGAACAGGCAATTTGAATCCGTACGAAGCGTGTATAACGGATACGCTCTCACTGTTGATCCCGAAATCACCGAAATTGTATGTCCGGTTAAACTGATTGCCGTTGAGAACCAGATCGAACAGGTCCTTTGGCAGGCGGGCTTCTACATCGAGGATGTGGTAAGCACCGAGTGCAAAGGGGCCTATCTGGATGCCCAGAGTCGATACTTCAGTCAGGGCATTGACTTGAGCAAAATCACCCAGTGAGTCAAGGAATTTAGTTTTTTCATAACTGTCGAGAAAAGTGCCCTGCCAGCTGTTCCATCGGGCTATCGACATCACGTTCTGGTCGACATGAGCCGAACCGGAAAGGAACCTGAAACTGAAGGAACGACGGCCAGGCAATGCAAGCAGGGCCGGGTTGACCAGGGCAGCGTCGATATCGTTCGGCAGAGTTCCCCTGCCCCCGGCCATCGAGTAATGCCCTGTGCTGTAATTGCCCTGTGCCAGGGAGGGAACCGGCCGGATCACTGTTGTCCCTATTGCCAGCAGCAGGAGACCGCCGGCCATGCGAGCCAGTTTATCGCGAGTCATCACCGGTCACCTCCTCCCCCTTTACCACCTGGATCTATGATAGCTTTTATGGTGGCGAAGGCTTTCATGAAGAGGCGGTCGTGTTTGGCGAGCCTGAAAGGTGTGCCCCCTGTCGGTGGGATCACAATTCGTATTCCGTAATAGAAGGGCTGCTGCAGCAGTTCCCACTGTTCACGGGTCAGGGTGATTACCGTATCCTGGCTCGCCGAACTGGTGCTGGTGATCGCCAGTACCAGCTCAACATCGGGATTGGAGTATACCTGGGCAGAGTCCGTTGCGACCATCATGCCGACCGTAAGGGGCAGGCCCATGGTGCCTGAAATTGCATAGGTCAGCGTTGCTTCCTGGATCTCAAAAGCACTCTCACCGCCGGATGTGAATCCTTTGTCGTTGAACTCCTTGTCGAACTCGAATACCAGCTCTTCTGTCACGTTGAAAGACAGGGGAGTGCTGAAATATAGATCAGCCTGGAATGACGAGTAGCTGGAGATGCTGCCCAGGTAGCTGCCGTCACCGACGCTGGCTGAACCGGAAGATGTTATCGTCGTAGGAAACGCGTTGAGAAACTGCAGCAGGTTCGCCTCGGACTCGTTCATATCGGTCAGGGTGTAGACCCGGGAAACCATGGTTGTATCAGCCGGTCCGGTCGGCGAGAAACCAGAGGGATCGAGGTGGAAAGCGAGATTCAGCTGAACAGGATCAGGAGTACCCCCTTCACCAATCATGTTGAGCTGGACATCCGCAGGAAAATCGATGTTGTGCCTGATGGTCAGCTCCAGATCAACATCTGTGAGGTTGAACTTTCTGGCTTCCTCCAGGAAATTGCCGTTATCGGAGGCCACCTCGAATGATTCCTGCGGAATCGTGACACTGGTACTGTCCAGTACTCCCGAAATCGACTCCAATATCAGACCGGAGATCGCCGCCTGAATCGAAACGGCATCGGTACTCGAAAGTGTGACCTGCGCGCCGCTGCTGCCGGGTGAATAGACATTCACCGAAAGGGTCAGTTCCTTGCCTCCCGATCCGTCATCATCGGGTGCGAGAGTATGGTCGGCAAGATTGCGGAATGCACTCCCCTGCGCTCCTGCAGAGGCCTGTGGATTCAGAAGTACGAGTGTACCGGTATCGTCGGTGATGTTGGGCAACCCGATGGTCAGATCGAGAGGGATCGGAAGCTGATTGTCCACCGTCAGAGTGAGGCTTCCGGCTGACAGTACCGCTGATTCCACCGCGGTAGCGTCTGTAATGGAGATCGTCGGAAAGAAGTCAAAATCTATCTCGCCAACCTCTGCGGTAGCAGATGACACCCTCAGTTCACCGACAGTAACCAGTATGTCGATTCCCTCTGTCCCATCCAGAATCGTGGTTCCGGCTATTGTATGTCCGATTATCTCTACCGTGAGGTCGTTACCGATCGTCTTTCCATCCAGTGCTTCGGTTACACTCAGGCTGCTGCCATCCGCCAGAATGCCCGTACCGGTTACGTTCAGGGAGACTATGAGGGCATTCCCCGCTCCTGCATCCAGCAGGCGGACATTGAGCGTATCGAAATCCACTTTAGTGTTGTTCGTGACAGTTACAGAAACCGAGCCTGTGTCGATAACCACCTGTGCAAAGGCATCGAAAAGGGGGAGACCCTGCGTGATGCCCGAGAATGAGAGTGCAGGGATCGGAACGGGAAAACCGCCGCTGCTGCCGGGTCCTCCCAGCTTCTGGAAGCTGATCGTTGTTGTCTGCGGGGGGGCAGCGGGTACGCTGAAAGTTCCAATCGTCTGGGAGATCGACTGGTTCAGGTCATCGAGAGTTATATCGCTGCCTATCTCGATCTTCTCCAGACTCTGTTTAAAATTCAGCGCGAAGATGCTGTCGGCACCGAAAGGAATGAACTCATCCTCATTGATCAGATCGGTGATTTCAAACCATTCGTTAAAGAGCGGCAGGTTGTATTCCACTTCCCACGATGGTGCGCTGGGGCTTTTAAGGGAACAGCCGGCGACAAGGGTTGTTGTTAGTGCTCCTAACAATAGAGCCGTGTCAAACCACTTCGGGCGGCCGTAGAAACGGTCACTCCTCATATTGACTCCTCTTCCTGGGTCCCGGGAATCTGCCTGGAACCGCAAGTGGCAGGCGGCTGGCCAATCGATCCGTGCTGATATGCACAGAATACTAATATACGACAATTCATGTCTGAATAAATCCTGAATCACTCGGATAATCTGGTGTCTGATCAGGTGCCCATCTGCCACGATCCAAGGTAAACCTTCTGCTCCTCGGTCAGGGTGTCGATCTCTATGCCCATTGTCTCCAGCTTCAGACGGGCGACCCAGCTGTCGATTTCGGCCGGAACGCCGTGGACCTCCACGCCGAGATTCTCCTGTTTCAAAGCCCACTCGCAGCAGAGGGCCTGGACCGCAAAGCTCATATCCATTACCGACGCCGGATGACCCTCGGCCGCCGCCAGGTTGATCAGACGTCCCTTTGCCAGTACGTTGATCCTGCGCCCGTCGGGCAGGATGAAAGCATCCACGTTGTCCCTGACGTTTTCCTCAACATTTTCCGCCATCTCCTTCAGTGCCACCAGATCCACCTCCACGTCGAAGTGCCCCGAATTGGCGACAAGGGCTCCATCCTTCATTACTTCGAAATGCTCACGGCGGATAACAGAAGTATCACCGGTAAGGGTGACCAGAAGATCGGCCTGGCGAGCTGCCTCGAGCATGGGCATCACCTTGAAGCCGTCCATCGCTGCTTCCAGCGCCTTGACCGAATCCACCTCTGTAATCACTACATGTGCACCATGGCCCCGGAGCCGGTTTGCAACGCCCCTTCCACACCAGCCGTATCCGGCTACAACGCAGGTGCTTCCGGCCACCAGCATGTCGGTGGCACGGATGATACCATCTACTGTTGACTGCCCGGTTCCGTACCGGTTATCGAAAAGATGCTTGGTCATTGCGTCGTTGACTGCCACGACCGGAATCTTCAGCGCCCCGTCGTCGGCCATCGCCCGCAGACGGATCACTCCTGTGGTGGTTTCCTCCATCGAACAGCGCACTTCGCGCAGGCTGTCGGCGTAATCGGTGTGCAGGGTGCTTACCAGGTCTGCTCCGTCGTCCATCGTGATTACCGGTGTACGGTCGAGAGCAGCCCTGATGTGCCTGTAATAGGTGTCTTTGTCTTCACTCCTGATTGCCTGCACCATTATCCCGTCGTGATTCACCAGGGTTGCAGCAACATCATCCTGCGTACTCAACGGATTGGAGGCCACGAGCAGCAGATCTGCCCCGCCTGCCTTGAGAGTCCTCATCAACACAGCCGTTTCAGCAGTTACGTGCAGGCAGGCGCTGATCGCTTTTCCTTCAAAGGGTTTCTCCCTGGAAAACCTCTCTCTTACAATTCCCAGAACAGGCATCTGCATCGACGCCCAATCTGCGCGGCGCTTTCCTGTATCTGCCAGAGAAGGATCAGCTATATGGGGTAAAGTCGGTTCGGTCATATTGCCTTTCTTATTCCCTTGATGTGGATCTGATAACCGTGTTTCGCTACAGAGCGGCAGCGGCGGCTTTAAGTTCATCCAGTGCAAAGAGGCTCTCCCATGTAAACTCGGGGAGCTCTCGCCCGAAGTGTCCGTATGCTGCGGTCTTCCTGAAAATCGGCCTGCGCAGATCGAGAGTGTCTATCATGCCTTTCGGTGTCAGAGGAAACACCTCTCTGACAAGTTCGGTAAGTTTATCATCCGGCACTTTTCCCGATCCCGATGTATCTATCAGCACGCTGACGGGATCGGCAATACCTATGGCATAAGCGAGCTGTACCTCAGCCTGGTCTGCAAGATCTGCCGCAACTATATGCTTCGCAACGGCCCTTGCCATGTAGGAGGCGGAGCGGTCAACCTTGGTTGGATCCTTGCCTGAGAAAGCACCCCCGCCATGACTGCCGTAACCGCCATACGTGTCGACGATTATCTTCCGTCCCGTCAATCCCGTATCGCCGTGTGGACCGCCGATGACGAATCTCCCCGTTGGATTGACCAGGAATCTGGGATCTTCCTCCATCAGTTCTGAAGGGATAACCGGCCTCACAACGTGCTCTATCACTCCATCTGCAATGGTATCCTGGTCCACGTCTGGAGAGTGCTGCGTCGAAATCAGCACAGTATCAACCCTTACTGGTATCCCATTATCGTATTCGATCGATACCTGTGACTTTCCGTCAGGTCTCAGATAGTCGAGGATCCCCTCTTTGCGGACCTGGGCAAGACGTTCCGCAAGACGGTGGGCCAGCTGGATCGGCAGCGGCATGAGCACATCGGTCTGCCTGCAGGCGTAACCGAACATCAGACCCTGGTCTCCTGCCCCCTCCCTGTCCACTCCGAGGGCGATGTCTGCCGACTGCTGGTGGATGGCCGTCAGAACCGCGCACGTTTCGGAAGCAAAGCCGATGGAGCCGTCTGTATATCCGATTTCCCGGATCGTCTCCCGGACTATGTCGGGTACCTCGACGTAGCAGTCACACGTTACCTCACCGCCGACTATCACCATACCGGTGGTCACAAAGGTTTCGACCGCCACACGCGAATCGGGGTCACCCGCAATAATCGCATCCAGAATGGCGTCTGAGATCTGATCTGACATCTTGTCGGGATGACCCTCGGTAACCGATTCGCTGGTAAATATGTGCTTCATGGATATTCCGCTCTTTCTGATTATTGATTATTTGTCTTCGAGCCTACTGCCATGTCACGCGACAACCGTCGCATTCGAGCAGCGCCGAATCCCGACCGGCTGCGTTCCGCCTCCTCGCCCAAGGAGCCTGCCGGAGAAACACTACGCCAGGACCTGCAGAACCTGTTCGTAGATTCCCAGAGGAGCACTTATCTGCACTCCCTGCACAAGGAGCCGCACCGCGTCGAGCACCTCCCTGGCGATAGCAACCCCTTCTTTTCTGGCACTCTCTTTATCAGGAGCTGAAGCCATCCGCTCCATGACATTTTCAGGAACGACAACACCTGGAATCTCGTTATGCATGAACTCCGCGTTGCGGAGGCTCAACAGCGGCCAGATTCCGGCGATCACCGGTACCTGCCGTATTCCCTCCATTTTGCGAATCTGCTCAAGAAATACCTCCAGCTGGGTTACGTCAAACACTGGTTGTGTTACCGCAAAGCAGGCACCTGCATCTATCTTGTACCAGTAGCGCTTCAGTTCCTCTTCCATGTTGACCGCTACCGGATTACATCCTATACCGTGATAGAGTGCTGTAGGACACCCGAGATCCTTCCGTCCGATATCCCTGCCGGAGTTGAGCATACGAGCCACATTGGTCAGACCAATCGAATCAACATCGTATACAGCCGTGGCATCGGGATAATCCCCAAGCCTGGGTGGATCTCCCGTGATAATAAGAACATTGTGTATCCCAAGGGCGTCCAGACCAAGCAGGTCTGACTGCATCGCCAGCAGATTGCGGTCGCGGCAGGTGTAATGCAGAACAGCCTCTATCTCCACCTCTTTCTGTATAAGCATTGCAGTGGCCTGAGCGCTCATTCTGGAACTGGCCCGAGGGCCATCGGGAATGTTGATAGCTGCAACACCCTGTTCTTTTAGAACCGAAGCTGCTTCAAGCACTCTGGTTGGATCTGGACCGAGGGGGGGAGCCAGTTCCGCGCATACTACCCACTCATTACGCTCCAGGCGCGCTGCCAGCTCAGACCTCTCCCTCTCCGGCACCGGTTCGTAATCCGGCAGGCCGGCTTCATCTTTAACATCTACAATCGTTGGATGGGCAGGCACATGCATGCGCACGGCAGCTTTCATTACCTTGATGTGGGCCGGCGTTGTACCGCAGCACCCTCCTACAACCCTTGCTCCAGCCTGTATATACCACGATGCATACGCGGCCAGGTAATCAGGAGTCGTCAGATAGATATTCCGTCCCTCTACATCCTTTGGAACACCGGCATTGGGTTGTGCTGCAATCGGGCGGTCGGTCACTTTGACCAGCCGCTCAATCGTTTCGAGCATGCTGGCAGGTCCATCGGAGTGGTTGACGCCGATAACGTCGGTCCCCGCCCTGTGCAGCTCCTTGCCGAACACCTCCGGAGGGGTACCGAGAAGGGTATTACCGTCATTGCCACAGGTCATCTGAGCAATTACCGGCAGATCACACACTTCACGGACCGCTTTCAGTGCCTGTAAAATCTGGTTCAGATCGCTGAACGTCTCGAGAACAACGCAGTCCACATCTCCCTCCACAAGCCCTGAAATCTGCTCCACGAATAGTTCCCTGGCTTCATCAAAACTCATCGGACCGAACGGTTCTATTCGTATGCCAAGCGGTCCAACTGAACCGCCAACGTATGTCGTCTCACGAGCTTCCAGCCGGGCCAGTTCAGCTGCCTTCCTGTTTATCTCGATTACACTGTCCTCCAGCCCGTACTGTTTCAGTTTCAACCTGTTTGCGCCGAAAGTGTTGGTCTGGATCAGTTCGGCGCCCGCCTCTATATACTCCCGGTGTATTTCCCTGACCAGGTCGGGCTCGGTGAGATTGAGCGCGTCGAAGCAGGTATTGATAAAGACACCCCGTTCGTAGAACATCGTACCCATCGCTCCATCCACAATGAGCACATGATCTTTCAGAAGATCCGGTATGTGTATAAGCCTGTTCATGCTAATTCAGAATAACTCCATTTGCATCGAAACAAATCATCTTCACGAATTCCTTCACCCGATTCGATATCTCATCAGAGGTTACATCCAGCAGTCGACGAAGGCTGAAATCCTCCACGTTGAATGAGGCTGCCACACTGCCCACAACTATCCCCTGCCGTACCGTATCGGGATCGTGCGTCCCTCTGGAGGATAGGTATCCGAATAATCCCCCGGCGAAAGTGTCACCTGCGCCGGTGGGATCGGCAACCTCCTCGAGCGGGTAGGCCGGCGCGAAGAAGACCTCTCCCTCATGCCAGAGGAGTGCGCCATACTCGCCTCTCTTGATGACAATGTACTTCGGTCCAAGCTCTGCGATTTTCCTGGCGGCCCTGAACAGGTTAGACTCACCGGTAAAATCCCGCGCCTCCGCTTCATTGATGGTCGCACAATCGACCCTGCGGAAGACCTCTTCAAGGGTCTCTCTCTCCCCCTCGATCCAGAAATTCATCGTGTCGGCTCCCGCGAATTTCCTCTCCGGTGTCTGTTCCAGCACCTTCAACTGCAGTGCAGGATGGATATTTGCCAGAAAGACATAATCGCTATCTTTATATGCTGCCGGTAGTTTCGGATCAAATCTCTCGAAAACGTTCAGTTGAGTATCCAAAGTAATGGCCTGGTTCAGGTCAGTGCTGTAACGTCCCGACCAGCGGAAAGTACGGCCCTGTTCCCGCTCCAGTCCCTCCAGGTCTATACCCCTGCTGCGCAGCATTTCCACGTGCTGATCGGGGAAATCTTCACCCACCACAGCCACCATCCTGACCCCGGTCAGCAGGGAGGCTGCTGCCGAGAAATATGTGGCAGATCCTCCCAGAGCATCCTCAACTTTGCCCGCAGGAGTCTCCACCGAATCGAGAGCCACACTTCCCACTACCAGAAGACTCATACCGCTTACCCTATCCTTCGAAGTTGATCTCTGAGGAATCACCGGCGTTGACCGACATCGACCTTCCGCGCACCAGAGTGTTGTCTCCCAGCAGGCTTCCATCCAGTAGTGCACCTTCGATATTGGAATTGCGGCCTATTATCGAGTTGCGCACCACACTTCCGCTCACTCTTGCTCCATCCTGTATCGTTACATAAGGTCCGATCACCGAGGCACTGAGCTCGACCTCATCACCCAGATGAACGGGTGGAATTATGACTGCCTCTCCCAGAGTTCTGATACCGTCACCGTCCTTTTTATCGAGGAGAGCGCGGTTGGTTGCCAGTACCGTCTCGGGCAGGCCGCAGTCATACCAGGCCTGCAGCGGAAAGGTCCTGAAGGCGGCTTCCTTTTCGAGCATCAGTGCCAGCGCGTCTGTGAGCTGATACTCGTCTCTTGTCCGGATATCTTCGGCTACGAGTCTGTTGAGGGATTCGAGCAGCAGATCGGTATCGGTTATGTGATAGAGACCGGCTATAGCCAGATAGCTGAGTGGCTGCTCGGGTTTCTCCACCAGCCTGACAACTTTCTCTCCCTCTACGACCACCACCCCGAACCGGGAAGGATCATCCACCTCCATCACTCCCAGACTGTTCCCCCCTCTTTCCAGTACTGATTCAACATCGGCTTCGAATATCGTGTCTCCCAGTACGATGAAAACCGGGGTACCGGCGATCTCCCTCTCAGCCTGAACTATTGCGTGGCCCAGTCCGAGGGTCTCACGCTGCACAACCCATTCCATAGGAAGATCGTAATGCTCTTCGGCCCAGGCTCTTATCTCTTCCCCCATGTAACTGGTTATGAAGCAGAACTCCTCTATACCGGCATCCGCAAGCCGATCCACAATGTGGCCCAGAATAGGCTTGCCGGCCACATTGATAAGGGCTTTGGGTGTCGTATATGTAAGGGGCCTGAGCCTCTTGCCGACTCCGGCAACCGGGATAAGTGCCTTCACCTGGCAGCCTCCGACAGTTTCGACTTCAAGTAGTTTATTTTTTCAACTGGAGTCGGATCCACTTTCCAGCCTGAAGCAAGGTAGACGCTGGTATAGTCTCCGAGGGCTATCAGGCTGGTCATCCTGGCAAGCAGCCCCTCGCCACGGGTTGCTACTCTCCGCACAGATCCACCCGCCTGCTCGATAATCACTGCTGTAGTATCGATGCGCAGATCGAGTCGATCCCCCTGGTCGGCATCCTCGAACAGGAGGACCCGCGACACAGGATAGATCTCTTTCTGCACCTCCCATCCCACTATCTCGTTGTGATTCATCTCGGGGAGGTCATGTCCCGAAGCGACCCTTTTGCCGTTCTCACCTATCTGCCCGCGCCAGCGCATCGCCACCGGTCGCAGGGGATAGAGCGGAGCGTAGATAACCGGCCAGCCGGTTCCAAGCCACAGCGCCATTTCCTTTGCCGGATTCTCAATGACGGTACGGGCGCGACCGTATTCCTCCCTCAGTTGCTCGAGCATTGCCGCCGCTTCTTCCATTTCGGCCAGGGTAGCTGCTCCCCCTGGAGCCATCTCTCCTTCTGTACCGACTCCCGAAAGGAGCTTCAGCAGCGATACCAGACCCACCGGCAGGGCCGCTCTTGGTGGAAAGCCGGCTGGAAGGATATGCAATGGCACGCCAGCCTTTTCTGCCTCCTCTCCAAGCGTTCCCCCGGTTGTAATGGCCGCTCGTGGCAGGTTGCGCTCCCCGGCATCGCTCCATGCGCTGAGGGTTTCTTCTGTATTACCCGAATATGAACAGGCGACAAAGAGCGTATCTCCGTTCACCCATGCCGGCATTCTGTAATCCCTTATCACGGTCAGCGAAACCGGCCATCGCCTGCTCAGATATGTGGCAGCGATATCGGCGGCGATGGCCGAACCTCCCATACCTGAAATCACAACCCTGTCGATTTTCCTCCACTCTGCCGGAAGGTCCAGGGTGGCTGCTTCAACAGCCTGACGCCACTGACCGGCTGCTCCTTCGACCAGTCCGAGCATGTCGTCGGGATCGTATTTGGCCAGTGCTTCCTCAGAATCGAGCAGAAACCGCGGATCCTCACGCATCATCAATCTCCTCTTCAGTCAGTTGAAGCAACGGCGGGAAAATCGCCGCTCCCTCTCCAACATCTGTCACAAGCTCTCCCAGCTTGCCTTCCGTGTAACGTCTGGCAACTGCTGTAACACCGTCAACCGTCCGCTGCTCGAGTGCTTCATCTGCACATGCCTTGGCTTCCGCATGCGTGCAGGAGCGTATGATCTTTTTGATCTCCGGCAGCAGTTCCGGACTCAGGCTCAGCTCATCGAGCCCCAGACCGACCAGAATCATCGTGGCCAGCGGGTTTGAAGACATTTCACCGCACATCCCAACCCACTTGCCATGCTGGTGGCCGGCGTCGATGACCATTTTGATCTGTCTCAGAATGGCCGGATGAAGCTCCTGATAGAGATAAGCCACCTGAGCATTGCCCCGGTCGACCGCGAGGGAGTACTGGATCAGGTCATTTGTACCTATCGACAGGAAGTCCGCTTCAGTGGCCAGGATATCGGCAATTGCACACGCCCCGGGAATCTCCATCATTATGCCGACCGGTATCTCTTCATCGAAGGGGATCCCGTCTTCACGCAGGCTTTTCTTGGCTTCATCCAGGATCGCCTTGGCATGTTTCAGTTCCTCCAGCCCGCTGATCATCGGAAAGATCGTCTTCACGTAACCGTGAGCCGAAGCGCGGAGAATCGCCCGAAGCTGCTGCATGAACAGATTCGGGTTGGCCAGGCTGATACGGATGGCTCTCCAGCCCAGGAAGGGATTCCTCTCCAGCGGGGTGGCGGGAACCACACCGAATTTATCGCCACCCAGATCGAATGTGCGGATGATCACCGATTCGGGAGCAACCTGTTCAACGATCTTCCTGTAATCTGAATACTGTCTCTCTTCACTGGGGAGTTCATCACTGCCCAGATAGATGTACTCGGTTCGAAGCAGGCCTATCCCTCTTGCTCCCCAGCTGAGAGCCGATTCTACATCATCGGGGTTTTCGACGTTTGCCGACAGTTCCACCTCACGCCCATCGAGCGTCACCGCAGGCAGATTCTTCAGTTTGAGCAGTTCCCGCTCCAGTTCCGCAAAGAGAGCCTTCTGGGCCTCGAAGAACTTGATCGTCCGTTCATCGGGATTGACCGCTACCTGTCCCGACGTACCGTCCACGGCCATCAGCGAACCACTGCGCACCCGGTCCGTTATACGGGAGACACCGGCGACGGCTGGAACACCCAGGCCGCGGGCCATGATGGCCGCATGACTGGTGCGTCCACCCGCTTCGGTCACAAAGGCGAGAACTTTTTCCGGGTCGAGATGCGCTGTTTCAGACGGGGTCAGCTCCTTGGCAACGACCACTACAGGACGACGCAGCTCCCTCAGAAGCAGTCTGCCGCCCGGGGCCAGCTGCATCAGAACCCTGCGTCTTACATCCTCTATGTCGAGAGATCTCTGGGCCAGATATTCATCCGCCGCTCCGGAGAGGGTATCTCTCATCCCGGTCATTATCTCATCGAAGACCGCATCCGCATTTCGGTTGCGTTTACGTATCTCGTTAATGGTTTCATCCACCACCATCGAATCGTGAAGGATCATCAGATGGACACCGAAGATCCTGGCCACCTCTTCCCCCATCGTGTGGATGATCTTCTCCTGCAGAGCCTTGATTTCGATGCGCGCCTTCTCCAGAGCCTTCTCGAATCGCTGGATCTCACTCTCCACCTCACCAGGCTCAAGAAGGCGCTCTTCGACCAGTATCTCCCCCCGGTGCAACAGGAATGCCTCCCCGACGGCGAACCCGGGGGAGGCGGCTATGCCGTTAATCATGCGATCCATTATTTATACACTCGTTTCTGCACCGGAAAGTACGTCAGTTCCCATCCGGAGATTGCTCGCCGGCAACAGCCGGACTCCGGATGGAACTAACTCCGGATCGGAGCCCGCTAAACCGGTCCGTAATTATTGAGCGGTGTACTCAGTCATCTTCGAAATCAGAGGTTACCAGTCTGGTGAGGGCTTCCATGCAATCGGCAGCATCTTCACCGTCTGTCTCTATCGTAATCTCTGAACCCTGTTCAGCAGCCAGCATCATAATCCCCATGATACTCTTGCCGCTAACCCGAATATCGTCCCTGCTTACGTATACGTCACAATTAAATCGTGCTGTAGTCTTTACAAAGAGAGCTGCGGGGCGGGCGTGCAATCCCAAAGTGTTTTTTATGATTACTGTCTTCTCGATCACTGCTGCTCCTTTCCCGGCACTATTTCTATCCGGGATTCAGAGGAGGAATCAATCGGAATAAGCGACAAGATCATCACGACAGCACACAGTAAAAGGCTACACCGACCACAAGGCCCAACATCAACAGGACAGGCCTGTTCCATCTGCGTGAAATGGTCCAGGCAGCCGCTGCAGTGAAAGCGATCAACAGTGACGCCTCAATAATGCCCGGGGTTTCAGTGTGGGCTATCGTATGAGGAATCAGCATGCCGAGGGCCACGGCACCTGCACGCTTTATCCACAAGATGGCCATGGCGGCCCATTTGCCGCCCATCACGGGTAATATTCCAGGACCCGACTCGTATCCCTTTCTGATACCGTCAGCTCTGGCCAGCAGGTGAGGTATGTTGTAGAGAACCAGCAGTGCAAGCGCACCGTAGAGAGGCGCGAGCAGGAATACGATCAATCCGGTAATCGCTGCGAACGGCAGCATCCCGGCCCAGAAAAACCGATCTCCCAGACTCCCCAACACACTTCCGCTCGCCTGTTTGAAACGGGTGATTTCGGCGTCGCTCATGGCATCGGGTGAAGCAGCAGCTCTCTCCTCTTCAGCCTTTATAACCGCTCCGATTGAAAAGGTAGTCAGGTAGGGATGCGCACTGAAAAAATCCAGGTGGCGTCTGAATGCCTCATTGCGGGCATCCTCATCCTCATAGATCTCATTCAGGGCGGGAAGCAGAGCTGCAGCGAATCCCAGATTCTGAAAGCCATCATAATTGAAGCCTGCCTGTATGGCGAAACTGCTCAGAAAGGCCGAAAACCTGCTCGATCTGCTGGAAAGACCGGCCATCAAAGGAATACTACTATTAACGTACCGGCAGCCAGTCCACCTATCAGCCAGGGCAGGAACTGTGGCCCGCCGTAGAGCTTCAGCGTCGCTCCGAGTCCGACTCCCAGCATGCCGGCCAGAAGGGTGTAGGGTGCGATCTTTCCTGCAAGCGGCAGCAGGCCGGCTATCGTAATCAGCAGAAGTGAGAGAGCAGCAGTCAGAAGGGCCATCAACACGCCTCTGACTGCCGAGTGCCCGATACCGACAAGGAGGTACCACCGTACCACACCCGGCTTATTTCTTTCCAGGGCTGCAATCACCCGGGGAAAGAAACCACTCTGCAGTTCGCGCTGCCAGCGCAGGAGGTGTCCACCGACCCATGCCAGAGGGATCGCGGCCAGCAGTACCGCCAGGCCGGAAATACCCATATCTGTGAGCCCCGATTGCATGGCAACCAGAGCCCCTCCTGCTGCTCCGGCCGAAGCCGGTCCGCTGTCAGAGGAAGCTGCCCCCCCGACCGGCAGTTCCGACAACCACAGCATCTGCAGGAGAGCACCCAGATAGGCCCCTTCGAAGGGGAGACCCACAGCAGCACCGAGCAGCGTGCAGATAACCAGCGGCTGGTTCAGCATCCCCTGAAACAGTGTGGCCGTATCTATCGCCGCCACACCGCCGGCGATGGCAAGGATCAACCAGGCGCTCACCTGCCACTGCCCGGACGCAGGTCTACTACGATAACCCCTTCAGGGATGTCGAACTTGAATTTCTCTGCCGGCTGCTCACCTATCTCTATATCTTCGAGCAGATAGGTATGATCGTTTCCAGCACCATCGGTGTACTCCGCACGCGTTGCCAGCATCCGCCCTGTATCTATCCACACCTCAACCCTCTGCGGGTCGGCCTCCTCACCTCTCAACAGACGTATCACCACAATCCGTGTCTCTCCCCTCAGTTCCTCCCGAACCCACTCAGCATTCACATTCTCCGTATAGGCAGCGAACAGCTGTTCCTGTGTAGTGATGTTCCTGGAAGCGTCGACCTTGTAGAGCAGTACCTGATTCTGTTTTGGATCGTAATCCCAGAGGGTCGTGCCGTCAGAAACCATTGCCCTGCCGTCGAACTCAATACGGAAACGGTTCCGGCCTGCCAGGTAGATGTCTCCTTCCGTCACCTGCGTTTCACCGGCGAGAACCCACTCGAATGTATGTGTGAACTTTGCCGAGAGACCTTCCATATCCTGCCAGTTCTCCCTCAGCTGTGACATGATCGAGGCCAGCTGGGGCTGACGTGACTGCTGTGCTTCACCGGTTAAGGGCCGATACAGCACCAGTGCCCTGTCACGCAACAACCGTGGCATTCGAGCGGCGCCGTATCCCGACCGGCCGCGTTGCGTCTCCTCGCCCAAGGAGCCTGCCGGAGAAACGCTCCGGCTGCGGATTGCGCTGGCATCCGGCGCCAGCGCGACCCTCGCTATCGTCGGATTCTCCGGCAGGCTCCTGACCACGCTATACCTCGTCGCCACGCCTTGCCGGTCAAGCACGGCGTCACTCTCGATGCCGACATTTGCTACAAGACATGACACGAGGAGAACCAGCAGATATCGAGTTTTATTCAATTTCATTTTCACCGCCCACCCCAGGCCAGATCATCCAGATCCTCTTCTTCCATAAGTACCTTGCGTGCCTTGGTGCCATCGGGAGGGCCGACCACACCCAGCATTTCCAGCTGATCCATCATACGCGCGGCACGCGTGTAACCGACGCCAAGACGTCTCTGTATAAGGCTTATCGAACCCTGGTCGTGGGTGACAACCACCGATGCGGCATCTCTCAGCATGCTGTCGAGGACTTCGCCGGCCGCACCCATGCCACCCACATCACCGGCTGCTTGAGCGAAAATGTCCATATCCTCTGTCTGCAACTCCTGTTCCCTTACCAGGTTCACCAGTCTTTCGATTTCATCGTTGGAGAGGAAAGATCCATGTATGCGCAACGGTTCCGGGAAAGAGGGATTCATGAACAGCATATCTCCCCGCCCCAGAAGCTTCTCTGCACCATTCAAATCGAGGATCGTGCGGGAATCCGTTTTCGAAGGGACCTGGAAGGCTATCCGGCTCGAAAAGTTGGTCTTTATAGGACCCGTGATCACATCGACCGAAGGCCTCTGCGTGGCGAGGATCAGGTGGATTCCCACGGCACGTGCTTTCTGGGCCAGTCTCTGGATGAGGGGTTCGATATCGGCCACCGCCGTCATCATGACGTCCGCGAGCTCATCCACGATGATGACTATATACGGCAGAGGTTCGGGAATCTTTTCTTCCTCACCTTCCGGCCCGGTTACCTCCTTCTTCTTCTCCGCCTTTTCTTTCAGCTGGTGCACCTTGCTGTTGTACTGCTCCAGGTCGCGCACCATTGCTGCAGCCAGTGTATCGTAACGGTCTTCCATCTCATAGACAGCCCACCTGAGTGCCTCCACGGCCTTCTTCGGGTCGGTCACAACAGGAGTGATCAGATGGGGGATCGAATTGTAGATTCCCAGTTCGAGCATTTTGGGATCCACCATGATGAAGCGGCATTCCTCCGGTCCCATCCTGTATAGAATGCTGGCAATGATACCGTTGATGCAGACGCTCTTGCCCGAACCGGTCGTACCGGCCAGCAGCAGGTGAGGCATCCCTGCCAGGTCGGCGACAAAGGGTTCGCCGCTTATAGTCTGGCCGAGAGCAAGCGGGAGAATGTTATTTCCACCGGCGAAACTCTCCGATTCGAGGATCTCCCGCAGCCGGACAACTCTCTGTTTAGGATTCGGGATCTCGACACCGACGGCTGCCTTTCCGGGAATAGGTGCCACGATCCTTATCCTCTTTGCCCTCATTGTCAGCGCGAGATCGTCCGCCAGGTTAACAATCTGGTTCACCTTGACGCCCGGCGCCGGCTTTATCTCGAAACGCGTTATCACCGGCCCTGTCTTCCAGCCTGTCACCTCCGCCTTTACACCGAAGGAGAGCAGTTTCTCCTGAAGCAGTTCAGCCTCCTTGCGGACTGTTGCTTCGTCGGGACCGGTCTCCCCTTCAGTAGGATTGGCGAAGAGGCCGAGCGAAGGAGGCTCATACGCACCACTTCCCGCAGTTTTCCGACGTGCAAAAGGCCTGACCGGTTTTGCCGGGGCTACCGGTTCCGGCATATCTGTCTCGATTTCACCGAAAAGGTCAGGTTCTGCTGCAGCAGGCTTTTCACTTAATTCAACCGGTTCCCCTTCCCCGGCAACATCGATCCCGTCCATACCGGCAAACGCCAGATCTGCAGGGATCTCCTCACCAACCGCCGGTTCCCCGGTTTCCAGAGCAGCTTTTTGGGCTTTCCCTGCACGGCGCGCCGCAACAGATGCGGTCAGACGTTTTGCCAGCCCGGTTGTGAATACAGCAACAGCCAGGACGAATCCCGCAAGAGCCCGGGTTGACTTCAGGAGGAAAGCTCCGGTTGCCCTGAAACCTCCGGCTATTCCTCCGGCTATCTCACCGGGCCTCCACCCGAACGCTCCTATCAGAAAGAGCATCAAAAGGCTGGCCCAGACCAGGGGAGCTCCAACCCGGCCGGTGTAATCAAACATTATTCCGGCCAGAGATCCTCCCATCCGGCCAGCCAGGTCATAAGAGATATTCTGGCTGATCAGGTAGTGCGGAAAAGCCAGAAGTATCGAGAGGAGAACCTGTATCCCCAGGATCTTCACAGATAGGGTGATGAGAGAGCGATCGACAGAATGACGCAGAAGCCTCCAGCCCCAGACGAAAATAACGGCAATGGTCAGCAGCGGCGGGAACCTTCCCAGCTCCTGTACCATACCGAACGCCAGCAGGGCCCCTACTATTCCCATCCAGTTTTTCGGGGCATCCACCGCTGAATCGAAGGCCGGCGGATCGGTAGGGCTGTAGGAGAGCAGGCTGAGGAGCAGGACCAGCGCAACCAGAAGAATAACAATCCCCAGCGCTTCCAGTCGCCTGTCACCCGATTTCTTCGGGCGGCGCCTCCTTTTGACCGTTCTGCTCATCTTTTATGTCTCCAGCTCCCGGATTTACTCCGAAGGAACAATGATATGATCTCTTAAAACGGGCAGCACCGGCCATGCATCAACGGCCGCGCACAGCACCAGATCACTGCCAAATCCCTCTTCGTCCAGATACCTTCCGTGTGCCGAACGACGAAGCAGCCTCAAGGGATTATTCGCAGTCTTCCTGCCCAGGTCGAGGGCCACCCATGCTCCGTCATTCAGAGGAAGAACCTCCTCTCCTGTCTCATCGATAAACCTGCGCAGCAGCATCCCGGCACATGCTGCGTCCTCCAGTGCGAAACCGCCATTGTTGCCCGCACAGAGAAGAACCACCTCCTTTTCCTTTTTCATCGTTGCTACAATGCGTGCGGCGTTCACGTAACCGGCAATTAGTACCCGACTGGCACCACGAGCCTCCAGAATTGCTCCAGATCCGTTTGTGGTAGCCAGTACAAGCAGTCTGTCCTTTACAATCTCTTCGGTATATTCCGCAGGAGAATTCCCCAGATCGCATCCTTCAACCTGACGCACATCCCGCTCGGCGCACAGAAGCACGTCCTCGATGCCCAGCTTTACTACCAGTTCGGTGGCGGCTTCCAGACTTCCCGATGGTATCACCCCTCTGGCACCATTGCAGAGAGCAGCCACGATGGTGGTAGATGCACGAAGGACGTCGATGACGACGACGGTATTGCCCCGGACCGTCTCTTCTTTCAATTCCGATGGAGTGAAAAAAACCCTGACTTCCACCTTAGCACACCGTCCCGCAACTACGCCGGCATTCAAGCGCCGATGCATTCCGGCCTGCCGCGTGGCTCGTCGTCGCGATAGACACCACTATCCCTTCTCCTCGTGCCTTGCCGGCCCGACACCTCGGCGCTCTCGATACATCACCGTAATTACGGAGCGGTGCACTCAGCACACCGTCCCGCAACTACGCCGGCATTCAAGCGCAGATGCATTCATCTGCGACTGCCATCCTTGTAGAATGGTAAATCCACCACAGTTGCTTCTGCAATCCGGCCACGGCAATCAACCGAAAGTTTCGATCCTGTCTCGCTCAATTCAACAGGCACATATGCCATGGCGATCGGAATATTTACAGATGGCCCCACCGTACCACTCGTAATTAATCCTACCTCTGCATCTTCCTTAAGGACGGCATATCCCTGGCGCGGAAAGACCCTGCCACTAAGCTCAAGACCCACCAGGCGCCTTCTGATGCCCTCCTCCTTCAGCCTCTCTATCGCTTTCCGTCCCACAAAATCCCCCTTATTCATCTTTACTACCCAGCCCATGCGGGCCTCGACGGGATTGGTATTCTCCCGGATGTCATTTCCATACAGATTGTAGCCTGCCTCAAGGCGGAGAGTATCGCGTGCCCCGAGACCTGCCGGGAGAATGTCCTTATCCGCTCCCGATTCCATTATTGCGTCCCATGCCCTTTTGAGTCCGCCATCTTCCTCGATATAGATCTCGAAGCCGTCTTCCCCTGTGTAACCGGTTCTGGAGATAACTGCTTCGATTCCAGCAACACTCCCGGTTGTAAACCAGTAGAAACCCACTCTTGCCAGGTCGACATCTGTAAGAGGTTGAAGGATTGTCTCCGACCGGGGACCCTGCAGTGCTAGCAGGCCTGTCTCAGCGCTGCGATCACGCAGTTCAACTCCCTCGAACTTATGCTGTCGAAGCCATGCCAGATCCTTTTCGATATTCGACGCGTTGACTACGAGCAGGTAGTGGTCGGGAAAGCGATAGAGAGTCAGGTCGTCAACCAGACCCCCATGTTCGTAGCAGAGACCGGTGTACTGAACCTGAAATGTCTTTAATGCCGAAACATCGTTGGTAACCATTTTCTGGACGTAATCGAAGGCCTCGCCACCCCACACTTCGATCTCGCCCATATGGCTGATATCGAACAGTCCGGCTGCAGATCTGACACGTCGATGCTCCTGCTGAATACCTCTGTACTGCACGGGCATGGCAAACCCATGAAAATCGACAATCCTGGCGCCCAGTTTCAGGTGAGTTTCATAGAGAGGTGTTCGCTTCGGCTCCAGGTGTTCTGACATACGTTTTCTCCGGTCTTTCCTCTGCTGAATATACTGTTCCCGACTATTGCCAAGTTACCGACCGGGCCGACCACGAGCAAGCCGACCTGTCCAACGAGGAACCATCCCGCAGGGAAGATGGACCAGAGGCCCGACGCAACCCGGGTACATCGCTCCGTAATTACGGTGATGTATCGAAAGTGCCGAAGTATCAGGCCGGCAAGGCACGAGGAGAAGGGATAGTGGTGTCTATCGCGACGACGAGCAACGCGGCCGGGCGGAATGCATCGGCGCTTGAATGCCGGCGTAATTGCGGAACGGTGTACCAGATACATCGCTCCGTAATTACGGTGATGTATCGAAAGAGCCGAGGCGTTAATAGAATGTATGGAACCACGATGCTTTCAATCCTGACAACCGACCACTCTGAGCGATCAATTGGATATGAGATCCCTCACCATTATGTAATCCGAGGAGCAGGCGTATTCCCCGTCTGGTTTCGTAGCGCAGGTTCCACCCGTAAGCCGGTCCCGGTTCATACCAGTAGAGCGGGAGATCGACAGAGGGCCTGGAGAATGTGGCGCGAACATATCTGGTCCATTTCCGATCAACCGATTCCGCCTTGACCCAGATTCCATTTGATGAGGAATCGGATCCCTCCCCCTGCATGCGAAATCCTCCATACCAGCGGATCCTCCTCCCGGTCGCCGATCGCACCTTAATATCCACGAGTGATCGGCCGTGACTCGACCAGTTGAGCCACGGCATCGCCTCCAGTTCATCTGTTTTCTTCAGGCGCAGCTGCAGACCAGCCGAGGCGGCCCTGCCGCAAAACAGCTGAAACTGGCTGCGCCACCAGAGTGATTCCGGATTTCTCCCCCGGTTGAACGCGCTTTCCAGAGAGGCGGCAAGTCTAACATTGTCGAGTGGCTTCACTTCGATTGACATGCGTCCTCCGAACCTCCTGCCGGCGGCCGCACCCCTGGGTGGAGGAGCCAGGGGAGGCTTACCGCCCTGCCACGACCAGAGCCGCAGTCCCCAGCTCGCCGTACTCCCTCTGCTGGAGACCAGAAGCTCCGCTGACCCTCCATCTCCTTCCGATACGGTATTCCAGACCGCTCCACTAACCCTCCACTCAACCGCGTCACTCCTGCTTCCAATCGAAGCTTCAAATCCTCTCTGATCTTCCGAACGCAGAAATACCGCCCGTGCCATCCCCGATGGCCGCAGCTCTGCCAGCAGGAAATCGATACCAGCTTCCTTCCTGATAAAGGAAAGAGTGACCCATGGCCGGCCGGCAAGGCTCAGCGAGACCGTCTGAGGTCTCGGGTACCCCGCATATGTCGGACCTACCCGCAACCGGGTCGGGATTCCGGTCCAGGCGGATTTCACCCCGGCTCCCGAAGAATTCCACAACCGCTCTCCAACCATCAATCCCGCTCCCATTCCGCCCCTGACCGGTCCCATCGACAGCCTCCAGCTGCCCACTCCGAACTCTATTGCCCCGCTTATTCCGGTTCTCTGCAGGTCATCAATCCATTCGACCCTGACCTGGAAATTGTAGCCAGCCATCCCGGCATTGCCGCTGTAACCCGCATTCAGCACAAACCGCTTCCTCCCCTGTTCGATCGAATATCTCGCTCGCAGACCTGAACTTCCTATTATCAGTGGCTGTCCGGACTCTATCATTTCGACGATCTCTTCCGTAGCAACGAGCCAGTAGCAGTCGGCCAGGGGTCCGGCTGCAAGGGCCCGCAGCATCAGAAGAATCAGCAGGGAGTTCACTTATTCCCGATGGGGGTGCTTGAAACAGACCAGAGGAGATTGAGGCCGAGACCGGGCACCCACCTTCCCTCAACACTCCAGCACATTTCCCTGACTGTCAGATGCAATCCAGCCGCGGGCATGGGTGGAGTACCCCACGCTCCGATGTCTATCCTCAGATGTTCCAGATAGCAGGCCAGAGAGAGTGACGGTTCGAGCTGCTCGCCCCGGCGCAGCAGAAAGCCCGCACGCAGCGCAGACTTCTCATTCTGCCATCCCCCGGCAAGCCCGATCCACGACCTTATCCAGCCATTCCGGCCGCCGACTCCCCTGTTGAACAGAAGAGCCGCCCGCCATCCCTTCAACCAGGCGGCTGAAATGCCCAATCGGTAAAACCTGTCAGCGAGTCGCCGGGTACCGGTGCCTGTGAGGACCTGATATCCCGCTGCCGCACTCAGATACAGTTGAGGTGGCTTGAAAAGTATCACCCGCCTGCACCTGACCTCGGCTTCTATATGGTTCAGACCATCGCCCCGGAGCTGCTTCCAGCCGACTCCATATGCACCGGATTTTGCAGGCAGAGATACGAATGCCCCTGTATAAGTAAGTCCTTTCACCGAATAGGGATTTGAAAGCGCCAGCCACCATCTGAACTCTCCGGGGGCCTGCACCGGATCCCTGAGAACCGGACCGTAAGCTGACAGGGGGTCGGCGAGTGTGGAGGACCCTGAGACCGCCCAGCCGGGACCCGGTGGCAGCAGATCCTGAGCTCCGGCAGTTACAGCAGATACTGTTGAGGCAGCGATCAGAAGCAGTGTGCACGTTTTCGCTTTCGGGGCCTTCACGGTCGCACTCCCAGCGCCCTTTTGACTGCCCAGCTTCTGCCGGTGTCGGCATCACTGGCATGGACAGCCGCTATGTAGATACCTGGCCTCACTCTCCTTTCAGCAGAATCAGGATCCCAGTCATAAGTGGAACTGCCCGGAACCAGCACCCTGCTCACAAGAGGGGATACCATCCTGCCCGATGTATCGTACAGATCTGCCTGAAACCACAATCTTGCGGCACGGCTCTCCCATTTCAGACGGACTCTGCCATCGCTCAAGTGCTGGATTTCCAGCCTGAATCCCTCCTGAGTTCCATCGGGCGGTTTCTCTCCGCCAGATCCGGTCAGGTCGAGATCGGCGGTCCAGCCGGGCGAGATGTCCTCTGCCGAAGTACCTACTCCCCAGGCAAAGGGATACCAGCCGGGCAACAGGTGATCCCATCGCTGCCAGCTGTGACCCCTGGGCAGATCGGGAACCGGTCGCAGCACCGAACTGTCCACTGTTGCACCGGTTGGATCTGCAAGGGTGATGATCGTTCCGCTGTCAGCAAGTCTCAGCCCCGGCCACATAATCAGATTGACCGGCCAGGAGCCATTCTCCCGATCGACGGTACTTCGAACAGATTCCCCCGATGAGACGAGCACGACCTTTCCTGACACCTCACCCAGCAGAAGAGACCTGCCGGCCGAATTGGGTGATGATACCGAACGGACCGTAATACACCACTCGTTCCACGAAACCGGATTGACCTGAGCCGATCGTGAAGTTTGAGGAATCGCCCACAATTCAAGCCACTCCTCATACCCGCTGAGAGGCCTCGGCTGGGCTTCTCCAACTACTCGTGATAACGGAGCGTGGCTCACTGCAACAGAGATGGTATCCCGATCATTCCATTCGCGCGGTGCCGGCGGACCAGCTGCAGCGACGTGCAACTGCCACTCTCCTCCTTCAGGAGGCTGCCATTGCCAGATGACCGATACAGAATCGAACGGAGCCACGGTGGAGACTCTTTCGGGAGGAAGGTTGTCTGTTCTTGTCCCCGGCAGGCAGGCAGCAGCTTCTAGCACCACCTCTGTCAGACCGACCCCACCATCATCCTTCAGCACAGCGGTGATGGCATATACTGTTCCATCAGCGGCTGCCCTACCCCCTGGCATCCTCCACCTGACAGAGCGATCCAGCGGGATCGGCGTCCACGAATTGATTCTTCCAGGAGTGGACAGATCGGGAGACCGGCACGCCTTCCAGTTGCCATCCTCATTACCCCCGTTTACACGTTCCCACGAAACACCATCTCCCGCTCCATGGGACCACTCCGCACTGTCGTTAAGATTTCCCCATCGATCGTAAAGAAGGATCTTCTCTCCCGATCCTTTCAGACCGTTCCCAATGGATGAATCATCGGGCCGCAGGAGCAGGACTTCCGGCGGCAGGTCCAGATCGGCCGGCTTGCCATCGGGGTCGAGAATCAGAGCGAAGGCTCCGGCAGGAAGTAGAACCGATCCTCCTGGCTTCCATGGGACAAGCCTGTCTACCGGATCGTTCTCATCTCCCAGCCACCATCCGGAAAGATCGATTTCTATCTCGCCATTATTGCGGAGTTCAATCCATTCCCCTCCGCCATTTCCTTCGAGGCCGGGTGCATCGGCCAGCACCTCGTTGAGAACAACGCCCTCCGCCGCTTGTGCCCTGTCACGCAACAACCGTGGCATTCGAGCGGCGTCGGGTGCAAAACCATCCGCACCGTGCTGTGCCGGCATCTGAAGGGCAGATACAGCCAGAAGGGCAACCAGTACATATTTCAGTTTTTGCATGGCCATCTCGATTCATGCGATGGCCGGGGAGTGGGCCGCCGGGGGGCGGTTTCAGAGCTTAGTGCGCCGTTCCGTAATTACGGAGCGGCGTACTGTGTGTGCCGTTAAGCCAGTCCTCCAGGGGGTTCTTCCTCCTTCTCGTACATCAGTTCCGAAGGAAGTCTGAGAGAGGGATCGGCATCGATATCAAAAGAGTCGCGGTGACCGCTGGCCAGGCGATATGCACCGGCGGCTGCGATCATGGCCGCATTGTCGGTACAGAGCCTCGGGCTGGGGAAGGCTACCTCGATATTTCTCTGGAGTGCCAGATTTGTGAATTCCCTGCGCAGCAGACGGTTGTTGGCCACACCGCCGGCTACCGCTATTCTCGGCGCATCCGTATCATCGAGCGCGCCGGCTGCACCCTTCAGAAGCGCCTCAACCGCCGCCTCCCGGAAGGAGGAGGCTATCTCCTTTCTCATATTCTGCCGATCAGGTTCCGCAACAGCCTGCCAGCGCAGAAGCACTGCAGTCTTGAGGCCGCTGAAGGAAAAATTGTGACCGGGTTTGTTTACGCTGGCGATCGGGAAGGGATCCCCTTTTCCATCAGCCTCGTCTGCCAGTTCATCCAGGTTGGCTCCGGCAGGATAATCGAGGCCCAGCATCACTCCCACCTTGTCAAATGCCTCGCCGGCGGCATCGTCAACGGTCGCACCGAGCAGACTGTATGATCCCAGCTCATTAACCATGTGAATTTCAGTGTGCCCACCGCTTGCTATCAGCACAAGATAGGGGGGCTTCCATTCGGGATCTTCGAGGAGGAGACTGAAGAGGTGGCCTTCGAGATGATTCACACCGGCAAGAGGGATGTTTCGTCCGAATGCCAGTGATTTGGCCAGTGAGATGCCCACCAGAAGGGCACCAACCAGACCTGGACCGCGCGTGACTGCAATGCCGTCCAGATCCCCCCACTTAATCCCGGCTTTCGACATCGCCCGCCTGACGGCAGGCAGGCAGAGACGCAGGTGTTCCCGCGATGCCAGCTCCGGAACCACTCCACCCCAATCGGCATGAATCTCCTGGCTCACAACCACATTCGACAGAATTCTACGCCAGCCGCAGACGACAGACGCAGCCGTTTCATCACACGACGTTTCGATACCCAGGACCAGAGGCCCTTCTGTTCTGACAATATTTTTCGGCATCAGCTGTTTTTCTGTAATATCAGTATTCAGTTACCCGGAACTGCCGGGGATCCAGAATCAGGAGGGTTATGCCTTCTGGAAGCTCTACCTTGGGTGTCAGAGGGGTCTGTATGTCGGGTCTGATCAGATTGAGATTGAGAATCAGCCGGATATCTTCTTCCGTCAGCTTCTCGAGCAGCCTGACTCCTCCCGAAACCGTAACTCTGGCAGTCTGGGGTTGAGCCAGATAGCGGTCGGTATTTCCTCTGCCTTCGAATCGGACCGCGATTTCTCTGAAGGTTCTCTCGCCAAGAGGTTGAACATCCTGCACCAGCCTCACCAGGGAGGGCTCCATTGAGAAGTTGTATATCGGGAGGTTTCTGATCGCAACCTCCTGATCGACAGGTTCCTTGACCCTTCTTCTCGACCGGAGGGTATCGGTTTCGACAAAAACGAGATCACGCAGAAATGAACCGGGACCAGACACGGTAACCGAATCGGGCACGACTTCGACGGTGCCGACAAAAGTATGGCCCCCGGCTACCTGGATATCCATTCTGGCCACTACAGGCAGACGCATGCTCACGAATCGATCTGTTTCTATTGTTATCTGGTCCGGTTCCAGTATCTCCACCACCGTGAGGTCGGGTCCCTCGGGATACATCACGTTGCTCAGGTTGAGACGGCGCGGACGTGTCCCCCTTGTCAAGATATCGCTGGCATCCACTACCACCTGTACATCCCTCCACGGCAGTGTTAGCAGATTCTTGCCCCTGCCGTGAAATCGAACCTGAACTGTCAGGGGAAGTTCTGCCGAAATGATCAGATCGGAGGGCACACCTTCAACCTGTATCGGAACCTCAAGGATCCGGTCGTACGTATCCTTTTCGGTGGCGATATGAAACCACAGGAGCAGAGCGACGGCCAGGGCGCCGACTTTCAGCCCCATGTTTTCTGTTATTCTGCCATGATCCATGGGACGACGGAACTTCGCCCGCTTATTTCTTTATCGGGGCCGGTCCTATTTTTTCCCCCATACTCAATTCCCCGTTGTCTATCCGGATATGGAATCCACACTGGGGATCTGTACAGACCCAAGCCTTGTACATGATACTGGCGCCATCACGACCGTAGTCGGACAGAGGTACCAGAGTTCCGTTGGTGCATTTCAAACATTCTGGAAAAGACGTTTCCATGCGGGTAACTCACCTCCCCTCTCCTCGCAAACGCCCACACAAGATGTCGGCATGGCCGACCTGGAAGCGTGCTGAGTAGTGTCTGTAGATGCACAGGAGTATAAAAAAGGTGGAGGTGACGGTCAACCCCGCACGCTTCGAGTACAATTTTTTATGAGACAACGATAGTGTTTGGAGTACATTTCTAATGATGCGATGCGCATTCTTGACAGCAGTCAGGGTAGAGCCGTAGTTACGGTACGGTGTGCTATGTGCATCGCTCCGTAATTACGGTGATGTATCGGGAGCACCGAGGCGGCCGGCCGGAATGCATCGGCGCTTGAATGCCGGCGTAATTGCGGAACAGTGTACTCAGGGCCCAAACCCTGGAAGAGGTACTTCTGAATGAACGCTGCATCACTCCTTCTGCTGGCTCTGCTGGCTCTGGCGGCTGGTTATCTTTTCTATGGCAGATTCCTGAACCGCGTGCTCGGGATCACGCCAGACCGCGAAACACCGGCTCATACAATGAGCGACGGTGTCGACTACGTTCCCGCCGGAGCACCTGTGCTTTTCGGTCACCATTTCGCTTCGATTGCAGGGGCCGCCCCGATCATCGGGCCTGTAACGGCCGCGCTTTTCGGCTGGGTGCCTGTCTTCCTGTGGATCCTGGTCGGATCCATTTTCATGGGGGGCACTCACGACATGTCGAGCCTGGTCGCCAGCCTCAGGCACAGGGGACGTTCCATAGGCGAGATCATAGACGAGAACATCGGTATCAGCGGCAAGAACCTCTTTCTCATCTTCAGTCTTTCAACCCTTATTCTGGTTGTCGCAGTATTCGCCAGCATCGTGGCCAAGACATTCGAGAATACACCGGAAGCGGCTACAGCCTCGATCCTCTTCATATTACTCGCCATTCTCTTCGGACAGGTCCTCTACAGGTGGAAACTGCCTCTCGTACCATCCACTGTGGCTGGTGTCGTGCTGCTCTTTGCCAGCATCTGGGCAGGTATGAGATTTCCAATACAGATGGACGAAAGCTTCTGGCTGATCTCACTCTTCGTCTACGTGTTCCTGGCCTCGGTTACACCTGTATGGGCGCTGCTTCAACCCAGGGACTACCTCAATTCCTTTCTGCTCTATGCACTGCTCATAAGCGCCGTCCTGGGGATACTGGTCGCCCGTCCTGAAATTCAGTTGCCCGCATTCACCGGATTCAACAACGAGGTGCTGGGACCGATCTTTCCATTGCTGTTCGTTACGGTTGCGTGCGGGGCGATTTCCGGTTTCCACAGCCTGATATCCAGCGGTACAACGGCCAAACAGCTCGATAATGAAAAGAATGCGAGGGTTATCACCTACGGCGGGATGCTCACTGAAGGTCTTCTGGCGGTTGTGGCGCTTTCAACGGTTGCGGTTCTCTCCAGCAGTATTCACGCGGCCGGACTTAATGATGTCGGTCCTGTAACCCTTTTCAGCCAGGGCGTAGGAAATTTCCTCTCCTCCCTTGGTATTAATGTAGTTGTAGGCACATCTTTTGCGGCACTGGCGGTTTCCGCCTTTGCCCTGACCACGCTCGACACTGCCACCAGGCTGGGCCGTTACGCCTTCGCCGAGCTGTTCGAGCACTTCAGTGACGATCAGAAGCAGAAGGGGCCCTTACGCTGGAGTCAGAACAGATTTGCGGGAACCACCTTCATGGTTGCGATCAGTGGCGCGCTGGCCTTATCGGGCCAGTGGCAGGTCATCTGGCCGATATTCGGCAGCGCAAATCAACTGCTGGCCGCCCTTGCACTGCTTGCAGTCTCCATCTGGCTGACTCACACGGGCAGGAGAGCTCTCTTTACGCGCATTCCGATGTACTTCATGTTTGCTGTCACACTGACCGCTCTTGTCAAGTTCACATACGACAACATCATGCAGGGACAATATTTCCTGGGGTGCCTCAGTTTCCTGCTCCTCATTCTGGCAATTGTTCTGGCACTGCTGTCGTATCAATCGCTCAGGCGGACCAGGTCTGGTCACGGGCCCCGATCAGACTCAGATGGCGTTGAGGCTGTTTCCTCTTCCGAAGGCTGACGGAATATCCTCCAGGAGTCGCAACAGCGGATCCGGACCTTCAGCACACAGGACCTCTCCCGGAGCTCTCTGACCCAGACCGGGATGGGCTCTGGTCATCCAGTCGTCAATTGATTCGGGACGGAGAAGATGAGTCAATCTCTGATGCAGTCTTTCCAGTGATGCAAGCTGGCGCTGGGCAAGCTGACTTGGAGCTGACTCCCCGGCTTCCCAGCGGGCAACCGTTCGGACGCTCACTCCGACAAGCCTGGCAAATCCTTCCTGGGAGAGTTTAAAAACACTCCGCAGACGCTTTAAAGAGTCCACTTGCATAATGAAATAATATAAACCAATCACATGACATATGTCATGACGAATACTTCTTTGTCAATTTGGCGAAAAATTTCGAACGATTAGAAATCCTGGTTTGCATGCTTCGGCTGGAATTGGACATTTATTATGTCTAAATACAGGCCTGATGCAGATCAGGGACGCTGAAGCGTCTCCATATATATTGTGGTTTGATAAATCTGTGAATACAAGAAGGCAAATAAGAAATCTTTTTAATCTGTCTTACATTCAATACCGATATCTTACAAATGAATCTTTCTTTCTTACTTGCCTGCTATGTCGTTCATTTATCTTACATTTTCCACGAATTACCATATTATGGGTTTTCTCTCATTCCGGATGGCAGGAGAGCTACCATGCCAATAGTCAGAGTTTCATCAAAAGGTCAGATTGTCATACCGGCACTGCTTCGAAGGAAATACAAGATCGATAAGGGAACAAAACTGAACGTTCTGGATGGGGATGGTGAGATAATTCTCAGACCGGTTCTGCAGGATGCCGTTCAGCAGGCGAGGGGACTCTTCCGGGGTGGTGTATCCTCTCTGCAGGAGCTGGTAAAAGAGAGGCGTGAGGGAGGTACGGTATGAGCCAGCCACTGGGAATCGAAGTACCGCGGAATATTGTACTGGACAGCCACGCCCTGCTTTCCTACCTGGAAGGCGAGCTGGGGGCGGACTTCGTTGCCAATGCCCTGGGAATGGCAGACCAGGGAACCCTTCACTGTCTGATGACTATCGTCAACTGGGGCGAGGTCTACTACAGCCTGTTGCGGGCGAAGGGAGATCGCCGGGCCCACGAAGCGACTTTCGTAATCGATCAGCTCCCGGTAGAGATCGTCAATATGGATATGAACCTTGTTCAGCGCGCCAGCCGCTTCAGGGAAGAGTACCGAATCCCAAATGGTCTCTGTTTCGCCGCCAGTCTGGCTACCAGTCTCAACTGCCCGGTAATGACAGGAGATCAGATATTCAGGAGGCTTGAGGATGAGGTTCAGGTATTATGGCTGAAGTGACATTTCTCGGACTTGGAGATATACACGGTAGTGTCCGGTGGACCGGGAAACTTGCAGCCGCCGCCCGAAGTGCCGATGCTGTTCTCGTCTGTGGTGATATAACGACGTTCGGAGGACCTGTTGATGCCTCTGCCGTTCTGGATGATATTCAGGCTTACTGTGACACACTGTATGCCATATCCGGCAACTGCGACTCGGATGAGATCGACGACTATCTGACCAAACGTGGAGTGTCGCTCAACGGACACGGTGTCATGTTCGACGACACAATCGGTCTGTGTGGAGTGTCCGGATCCAACCGTACCCCTTTCAAGACACCTCACGAATTTACCGATGAAGAGCTGCTCACTACTCTGATTCGCGGCTGGCAGGAGATAGAAGCGGCTGAAGTGCGCCTGGTAGTGCATCATGCCCCTCCTTATAAGACCAGGTGTGACAGGATGAGGCTCGGGTTGCACATAGGGACGCGCGCGCTCAGGTCGTTCTGTGAGGAGAAGGCACCCGATCTGGTCCTCTGCGGCCATATTCATGAGGCACGCGGTCGTGATTCGATAGGTGATACTATCGTCGTCAACGGCGGCATGGCTGCCAAAGGGAACGGATCACTGATAACTGTTTCTGATTCTGGAATTGAGGTTGAGCTGATCTAGAAAAACGCCCCTTCACAGGGGCATTCACGTTATTCAGATAAATTTCGAACCGATCCTGCTATTCTTCATCCGCACTTATCGACAGATCCTCCCTGTCGCTTTCATCTTCGCCCGGCAGGGTGATCCGCTGAACCCGCTCCTCGCGCTGCGACCTGCCTCCCAGGCTCTCCTTCTCCTGCAGCTGCTTGCAGTCCTTGCATAGAACAGTTGTCGGTATTGCTTCGAGGCGATCCCTGTTTATCTCTTCTCCACAGTTCTCACATTTGCCGTAGGAACCGTCGAGCACTTTCTCCAGTGACTTGTTGATCTCCTCCAGACCGCGAGCGTCCTGTTCGATGAGCTTCGAAAGGTATTCCTTGTCATCAGAGAGGGTTACTTCCTCTTCATATTCAGCTGATCTGCTCTCGTTTATCTCCTCCAGAGTTCCCTGAAGACGTCCGAGAGCGCTCAGCTTACGTCTGCGTTCCTCCAGGATCAGTTGAGTGAAATAATCGCGCTCTTTCTTGTTCATAGATTACTACCCCTTTTGATCGGCCCGTAAAAAGAACCATCAGATCAAACCCGATTCATAAAAGGACGCATTAATCTATCTGTTTCCAGCCCGCTGTCCAATGGAATCCGTATCTTTCAGGTGCTATTTTCTCCTTCGTCATCAACAACTTCATAGTCTGCTTCGACCGGATCACCGGTCGTCTCACCCTGAGAAGGTTCACCTGCCGACCCGGCTTCACCTGCCGCCTGCTCCTGAGCGCTCTTCTGATACAGTTCTTCAGATGCCCTGTACCAGGCCTGTTCCAGGGTTTCAGCCTTGGATTTAATAGCATCCAGGTTCTCACCCTTGAGAGCTTCCTGCAGGTCGGACAGTGCCGAGACCACTGCACCGCCGGCCTCGGCGGAGAGCTGTTCCCTCTGCTCTTCCAGCTGCTTCTCGGTTGTGTAGGCCAGTTGTTCGGCATGATTCCTTATCTCGACGCGCTCGCGCTTCTTCTGGTCTTCCTCTTTATTAGCTTCCGCGTCATGCATCATCCGGTCGATCTCTTCACGAGACAGCCCGCTCGAAGC
>VAOY01036219.1_pt1 | contig 33089 bp, 33 predicted proteins | sample 3393881 | NCBI WGS metagenome assembly VAOY01 (sample SAMN08290430, study PRJNA428436) | hydrothermal vent metagenome | isolation source: Deep-sea hydrothermal vent chimney | place: Indian Ocean: Southwest Indian Ridge
CAGCAGGTCAATAAAGGAATTGGCTGCTTAATGAAAAACCCCGCAGAATTTTACACCTTAAAAAGTAAAAAAAGTGCTCAGACTATGGGGTCCACCTCTGAACCCCGCATTACGTATGAGCCTTTGTTGTAGCCAGTTATTCAATTATTGTTTTATATAATTCATCTTTAAAATCTTCTTTTTCCATTTGATTACCAATTTTTTCACTTTTCTCTTTGAAACTTCTATTGTTAAGTAATTCTAAAACTTTCGGTCCAAGATTTTTATTGGTTATTCTACTTATTTTAACACCTTTTGGTCCAGCTCCCAGTTCAGAAATAATTTTATCCCAAACAAACTGGTCAATAAAATGCGGAATTATCATTGTTGCACAACCATATTTTATTGCTAAATGTGTTGTTCCAGCACCACCGTGATGAATAACAGCATACATTTTCGGAAAAATCCAATGATAAGGAACTTGCGATACAAAATAAATCAATTCTGAATTGAATTTATCGGATTTAACTAAGCCACCAGATGCTGTATTTATGATAGCTGGTATTTTATTTCGTTCAAGAATTTCAAGAATTATTTTAGTTTTTAGTTTAGGTTCAGGATTAAGCATTGAGCCAAAAGTGATAAACAATATTTTTTCATGTTTTTCTATGAATTGAGTTAATTTTTTTTCGGGTTTCCAATCTGTTTTTCGCTTTAATTCTTGATGTCCTAAAATTTTAATATTACTTTCCCAGTAGCCTGGTCGCGGGAATAGACTTGGCGAAATTGTATAAATAAATTTTCTACTGTAAATTATATTTTTTATTTGCTTTCGCGTAATTTTATCTTCGATTTGTAGCCACTTTTTAGCAATCATAGTTCCTGTAACTACCCCAAATTCATAAAATTTAAATGTCAATTTATTAAAATATTCTCCATAATTTTTACTAACAAGAAATGAATGTCCTTTTATATAATGAAAATATGGGAAAGGACATACAAAAATTGTTTTTCCTCTGTTTTTATATTCCCATATTAATGGATAAACATTTTTTGAATGATAAACTATTCTATCTGGTCTTTCCTGTTTAATAAGTTCGTATAACTTAAACTCTTTTTCTTGCGGGGCTTTTTGACTTTGTGCAAATCTCATAAGTTTGATATAAGCAAAGAATTTCTTAATTCCAGACCCTCCCATAACTGTTCTACCGGCATCGCTTTCAAGTAAGTCATCATTCTTTTTTCCCAAAGAAGCAAATTCTATATCACCATTTTCTGTCAGTTCTCTAAATTGTTCTGAAAATGCACAAATAACCTGATGTCCATTTTCTTTTAGAATTTTTCCAATTGCTAAAAATGGTTCAATATCTCCTCGCGTTCCTATTGCTGTTAAAATTATTTTCATAAGCTTTTTTCCTAATTGGCTACAACTATTGGATTAAATGAAGTTGTGGAAATAATTCAAGACAATTCCCATAATCAATGGCCTTTGGCTTGCGATACCTTTAACTTTTCCACTCTTCAATAGAGTTAATCTTTTGACCTGCTTCTTTCATGTCTTCAAACTTGGTATGTCCAAAGGAATAGTAACGATTCAACTGGAAATTAATTGTTGACCTATATCCCGAATTCGAATTAGGAAACCATGTAAAGCAGCCTCATCCATAACTTTACCTGAAATAGTAGTAACACCTTCTTTGTAAGAAATTGTCATTGTTATACCATCAAACCAATTAGACCAATGACTGCCAAGTCGTCCTTTAACCTTAATTTGGTAGCATGCCGGTCCATACCATGCTTTTTCTATATTCATAAAACGATTCCTTTATTCGAAATGTCTATTCTTGAATCCACAATTTTAATCTTGATTTGAATTATCGTTCATTGTTTCATTACAAAATTACATGACTAAGGGTAGGTGTGTAATCATCCGAAAGGATGATTTTTAGGGGTGATTTTTTAAGTTTAACCGTTTAAACGGTTATGTATTAATCGATGGTGTTCATGATCCCCGCAATCAATCCGGGGGATACTCTCAATTGGAAAAAAATACTAAATAATGAATCAATCTAAACTGACAAAACCACCTCTTCCGGAGGGATGCCTCGGGCAAATGGTTTCAATAGAAATCTCAAATAATTATAACAACCCCAACTCTTTTGCCTTGGCTACAGCTTCAGTGCGGCTATGCACGTTAAGTTTACTATAGATGTTCCTAATATGGGTTTTAATGGTGCTCGTTGAAACAAAAAGTTCTTCTGATATTTTCTTGTTCGATAGGCCGGCAGCGATAAACCCCAAAACCTCCATTTCGCGATCACTTGGTTGCTCAACCAAACTGTCATCTGTGTTTATCAGTTTGCTAAGCTTAAATGCTAACAACAGTTTTTTCACATAGGTCCGTGGAACATCAGCTTTCGCCTTAAGGATTTTTTCCAATAATTCAGCCATAGTTGAACCTTCATCGACAAAGATACGGATAAAGCTTCCTGGCTTGGCTAGGGACAGGGCCTTTCCCAGAGTGGCCATAGCTTTGTTGGTATCACCCAGTGCCTGGAGGGCCAGTGAATGAACCAATAACATTTCGATCAGCCTTGAAATCCGACCGCCTGACTCTGCTTCCTTGATCAACCGGTCCAACAGCCTGCTAGCTTCATCTAACCGGTTTTGAGTAATAAGAATCCGGGCTAGCATTACGTGTTCAGTCTCACGCCGAAATGTGAGTTTATCATCTATTTTCAATCCACGTTCTTGCACCCATTGGGAAGTAGCATCCACTTTACCTTGCATTAGCCATATCCGTGCTTTCCAGACTGCCATCAGGTTTGTGATCCAGGGTGGTACATAGGATTCTCGTGCGATTTTCTCCAGCTTTTGGATTGTCTCCTCAGCTCCATCCATATCTCTCCTAACAAACAAGACCCTCGTCAGGCACAGGTAGCTCCAGCCGAGAATCACCACATCACTGCCAAGCCCGGTCAATTCTGCACCTTTTTTGGCTTGCTGCATAGCACCATCCAAATCATTTAATTCGGCCAGCACCTCGCCCCATATCGTCAATAAACAGCCTCCCACTGCTGTTTCCGACATTCCACTTTCGTTTGCTAGTTGCATTTGTTGCTGGCAGATCTCAATGACTCGCTTCAACCGACCCTGCTGTCTTAGGGTTACTGTTAATTTCAGACTGGCAATCAGGATAAGGTAGATATTGCCCGCCCCTTTACTCGCCTCCAGCGCTTCTAAGTAGGCACCGTAAGCAGCCACCACCTCGCCATTAATACTACGCGCATCCCCCAGGGCAATGGCAGCAGTACTACGCCAGGTTAGGTCATGCTCATGTAGATATTCAAGCGCCCGGCGTGAGTATTGAATGATCCCAGGCACATCTCCTTGGTGAGAAGCCAGAAAGGACCGAATTGTAGCCACTCTGCCTAGCAGCTTCATCCTGCCAGCGGCAGACAGTTGGTCTTCCTCTATCTGTGTGGTACCAGATGTGCGATCGGTAGTGGGGATCAACGCCTGTTCGACAGCCTGGAGACTCAACTCAGCCGCACCATGCTGACCGCTGGCTAATAGATCCCAGGCATGAAAGATACAGAGATCTGGTATAGACGCCATTTGTTCGTCAGGGAGCGCTTCTAACCATCTCATCAATTTTGTATGATTACCGCTTTGCCAGACAGTCTCAGCAATGTCCTTGATCAGATGAGCCGCACGCTTAAAATCGTATGCTGCCAACGAATGTTCTATCGCATCATCCCCTTGACCATTATGCTCATACCACTCGCTTGCACGTCGGTGTAATTCAAGTTCAAGATCACTTTGTTTCCCGTGCAATCGCAGCTTAAGTAAATCTGAAAAGAGTTGGTGATAACGATACCAATGACGCTTGTTGTCAAGCGGAACGATGAATAGATTATCCTTATCCAATTCACTCAATATTTGTTGGCTGTTCTTCTGTCCAGTCACAGCGTCACATAAAGATCCTGACAAACGGTTAAGAACTGAAGTTTGCAGTAAAAAATTCCGGACATGCTCCGGTTGTCGATTAAATACTTCTTCTGCCAGATAGTCCACAATATGTCGATCATCTCCCGAGAATGCTTTGATGAATGCGGGGATGTCTTTGCGTCCCTGTATCGATAGGGCTGCAAGCTGCAAACCTGCAATCCACCCCTCTGTGCGGGATTCAAGCATTGTGATATCATCCATCGATAATCCCAAGGTCATAACTCTATTGAAGAATTCAGTCGTCTCATTGGTCGTAAAACTCAGATCAGAGGCACGAAATTCACTCAGCTGATTTCGACCCCGTAAACGTGCCATTGGCAGAGGAGGATCAGCGCGTGAGGCAATAACTAATTGCATCTGTTGAGGAAGATGATCAAGTAAAAACTCAATAATATTGTGGATCTGCTTGGTTTCGATCAAGTGATAATCATCAAGCACGAGTATAAAGTCTTTTGGAATTGCAGTAATCTCATTGATTAAGTTTGTTAAAACAGATTCTACAGGTGGCGGTTGAGGAGATTGAAGAACAGTTAGAGCAGCCTTGCCAATACTGGACTCAATCGTCTGTAACGCAGCAATTAAATAATTCAGGAAATGAACTGGATCACTATCTCCCTTATCCAGTGAAATCCAAGCCACCGGTTTTTTATTCTGGTGGATCCATTCACTGAGGAGTGTAGTCTTTCCAAAACCAGCTGGTGCAGAAATCAATGTTAATTCGACTTTCGTTTCTTCATTCAGCCGTTTTATTAAACGCTGTCGTGGTACCAAATTAGGTCGAAGCTGTGGGATATAAAGTTTGGTGGATAGAAGAGAATATTGTGATGCTTCACTGGTGGAAAGATTATTTTTAGATTTCGATTTAGTCATGACAAATTTTTGTTCTAATTGTATCTAACTGGGATCAAATTACACATTAATCAATCATCTTTTCTTGAAAATAAAACTGATCCTATAATCCTCAATATCCTGACCTATATCTAAAATTCTATTTATTGTTGGTTAGGGTATTATTCTGTGATTACCCCTGATGTTAGTATATTATCACTTGTAATGATTGTTACTCTCTAAAATTTTATGGTTGATATGACAGAAGTAGACACTAGACAATCTAAACTCAAAAGAGTGCTCAAATGGTGACAATATTTTCAAAATATCTCTATAATAGTATGCATTCATCTATATAAAAAACCCCCGAATATCGGAGGTTTTTTCGTCGGGAAAGTGGATGTCTCGACGGTGTCGGAGCGACAGGATTTGAACCTGCGACCCCTGCAACCCCATTGCAGTGCGCTACCGGGCTACGCCACGCTCCGTTAATGATGATGTAAATATTCTATGAGTGCTTCTAGCTCCTGCTTTACTTTAATCAATATTTTATTTGAACCGTTTTTATTATCCACTATTGAAGTGCTTTCTACGATTTCTTTGAATGTTTCACCTAGGGATAACTGGCTTTTTGCACCTTTGATCGTAAATTTTCGACTATACAATAAATCTTTTATTAATAATATCGAATCAATATCTTTCTGTCGATATGTACGATTTCCAGCTCGATTTTTTGGTGGAGCTAACTGCCTAAATTCAGTTTCCCAATAACGGAGTACATAAGGCTTCAAACCTGTTATTTCACTGACTTCGCCAATGGAATAATATAATTTTTTAATTTGTTTTGGATCGGTTCCCATGAATTCGTTATTTAAAGTAATACTTTAAATTAATGCAGAGATAGCGACGGTGCAAATAGTTTAATTTAATTCTTTAACGCAATCTTTATTTTATTGGATTCCAGACAAAAGCTGTTTGTATCATTACTTTCTGTTTTTAATAAGGAAGCGTTCAATTCGATCAAAAGCTTCATTCAGAATTTTCAAATCTGGTAAAAATACTATTCTATAATGCCCTTGTCCGTATTCCGATGAGAATCCAGAGCCGTGAACAACCAATACATGTTCTTCATGCAATAATTTCAGAACAAATTCTTTGTCATTTGATTTCCACAATTCGTCTGTTAGGCGAACAAACATGTAGAATGCCCCATCCGGTTTTGTAACCTCTAAACCATCTATGGATTGGATTCGTTTAATGCACAGATCACGTTGTTTAAGAAGCCGATTTGTGTAACCGTTCATCCAATCTTTAGGACCTTCTAGTCCGGCTAAATATCCTAATTGAGCAGGAGTCGATGCGCATAGTCTGGACCGAAGGAGTCTCTCAACACCGTCTCTTACGAGTGACAATTCGTTAAGTGGATCATGCCATGCCATATATCCAATTCTCCATCCTGGAGCATAGAACACCTTTGAAACTCCGTTTAGAGTAATTACAGGAACATTTTGTGATAGAGAGGCGGTGGAAAAATGATTGCCTCTAAAATTAATCTCATCATAGATCTCGTCGCTGATGATAGCACAATTTGGCCAAGAACAGGCAATTTTAATAATTCTTTCAAGTTGGTTTATATCTGCCACACCGCCTGTTGGGTTATTTGGATTTATCACGACAATTAATCGAACTTTGTCATCCATTTTGGATTCAAGATCTTCCAAGTCAATCGACCAGCCATTTGCTTCATCTAACGAATATTCTACAGTCTCTCCATCGAATAATTGTGGATAAGCCATATAAGGAGGATAATGAGGTCCGGGAGCCAGTACTTTATCACCTGATTGTAGAAATGCAGCAAAAATTATCTGTAATGCTTCAGTAACTCCATGGCAAACATAAACGTCATCGGAAGAACAATTCCATCCACCATTTTTCTTATTGGATTCATCTAACGCAATTGCTTCTCTTAATCCTTGAATTCCATATGATGGAGAATAGCCATTATTTTGATTTCTTAAACCCTCACAAAATGCGTCGATCATGTGGTCAGGCGTTGGAAAACCTGGATATGCCAGAGGATCACCAATATTTAGTTTTAGAATTGTATGACCCTTGCGTTCCAATTCCATTGCCGGAACAACAACATCCCGGATAGCATATTCTATATTTGATGCTCGACTTGATACAGGAAAGTCACTCATTATTTTCACCTATTATTAGCAAATTAAAATAGAAAAACCACTGGGTTCGCCAGCGGTTTTTCTATTAATACATCATGACCAAAACAGGTCAGTTCTAAAGCAGTTTGAAGTTTGAAATCTATTCGATTCTCTTGAGCTTTAATCTCTTTTAGAGTATCGATTATCATTTTTCACTTCTCGCATTTAAAAACGTTTTTTGAAAGGACGACGTCCCCGATTTCCTCCATGTCCTCTGTCACCCCTGTCGTGTCTTTCTCTTTTCGGTCGTTCAACCCAACCTTCCGGTTTTGGAAGGAGAGCTTTCCGGCTGAAATCGAGTCTGCCCTGATCATCAACTTTGATAAGTTTCACCCGGACATCATCTCCCGTTTTTAACACATCTTCCACCTTTTCAGTGCGATTCCAATCCATTTCAGAAATATGCACCAGACCTTCACGACCGGGAACAAATTCAACAAAAGCACCGAACGTCATCAAGCGAGTAACAATTGCATCAAATTCCTGACCGACTTCCGGTTCAAATGTGATCGCTTTAACAAGTTCAATTGCATCATTACATTTATCTACATTTGAACCAGCAACGGTTACATTTCCATCATCATCAACATTGATTTCACATTCAGTATCCTCAATAATTTTTTTGATGTTTTTACCGCCAGGACCAATCAAAGCACCGATTTTCTCAGGATTAATTGTGATTGAAAAAATCCGAGGAGCATATTGTGAGATCTCATTCGCCTCGGGCAATGCTTCATTCATTAGATTAAGAATGTGCAAACGACCTTCACGAGCTTGCTCTAATGCTTGCTCCATTAATTCAAATGATATTCCTTCTATTTTCAGGTCTAACTGAATTGCGTTGATACCATCTGCAGTTCCGGCTATTTTAAAATCCATATCACCGAGATGATCTTCTGCGCCCAAGATATCGCTTAAAATTGCAGAACGTTTTCCATCCGTAATTAAACCCATCGCAATTCCTGCCACATGACCTTTTAACGGTGCACCGGCATTCATCAGAGATAAGGAACCACCACAAACAGATGCCATAGAGGACGATCCGTTGGATTCCATAATTTCAGATACAATTCGAATGGTGTATGGAAAATCATCATAATCTGGGAGCACAGGTTTAATTGCGCGCTGCGCTAAATTCCCATGACCAATTTCACGACGACTTGTAAATCCAATACGTCCAACTTCCCCAACACAATAAGGTGGGAAATTGTAATGAAGATAATAATTCTTTTTATAATCTTCATCCATGCTGTCAATGATCATTTCAGAGCTTTTTGATGCTAATGTTGTCACAACCAACGCCTGCGTTTCTCCACGTGTGAATAATGCTGAACCATGTGTTCGGTTTAAAAAACCCACATCAATGGTAATTGGACGAATTTCAGTCGTTGACCGCCCATCGCTTCTTTTGCCGGTGGCAAGTACCTGTTCGCGAAAAGCATCTTTAAACCGATCACCGATAATAGACTTAATTGTTTTACCTTCTTCAGGAAAGGATTCTTCTAGTGCTTCAAGAACTGAATCAATCATTGAATCCTTGGCGGTCGCTCTCTCATGCTTGTCAGCAATATTAACGATATCGGAGATCTGATTTCCAATTTTTTCATCAATAGCTGCAACCATCACTTTATCCGGTTCTGGATTAACAAACTCAACCTTTTGAATATCCATTTCGGATAACAATTCATTTTGAAGTTCAATGATTTCTTTGATAACAACATGGGCGTGTTTTAAAGCATCTAATATTTCAGATTCGCTAGCGCCATCAGCTTCACCCTCGACCATTACAACTGTCTCCTGATTTCCTGAAACAATCATTTCCATATCAGAATCCAATAGATCTGTACGAGTTGGATTAATAACGAATTCGCCATCAATTCTCCCAACGCGTACTGTGGCAATTGGACCATTCCACGGAATAGTCGATGTGATTAACGCTGCAGATGCTCCAACACCGGAAAGCGTATCAGCCATGTTTTCACCATCACTCTGTAAAACAGTTATCATTACTTGGACTTCATTTTTAAATCCTTTTGGAAATAAAGGCCGAATAGGGCGATCAGTTAACCGACTTGTTAACACCTCATGTTCAGCGGGTCTTGCTTCCCTTTTGAAAAAACCGCCGGGGATTTTTCCACCCGCGTAGTGTTTTTCACGATACTCCACTTGGAGTGGGAAATAGTCAATACCTTCTCGCGGCTCTTTGGAAGCATTTACTGCTGCCAAAATGACTGTTTCTCCATAGGTTACCATTACGGAACCATTACTTTGACGGGCAACTTTGCCCGTTTCTAATCGCATTAATTTTCCTGCGATTTCTCTTTCTTTACTTATCATTTTCTTCTCTTATCCTCTTATTTTCAATTCCTGTATCAATTCCACATAACCTTCCGGTCTCTTGCGTCGCAGGTATTTCATTAGTTTCTTTCTTTTTGCAACCATCATAACCAATCCTCGTCGGGAATGATGATCCTTCTTGTTTTCTTTTGCATGTTCTGTTAATTCACGAATACGCTTTGTCAGAATCGATATCTGAACCTCAGGCGAACCTGTATCCGTTTCGTGCTTTCCATGCTTTTTAAGAATTTCTGTTTTTTCTTCTTTTGTTATAGACATTATAACTCCTATAAATATTTTTTCATTAATTCATTACAAAACTGCTTATCTTTATGCAGTTGATTTACTAGTTGCTCCGGTTTATCAAATTTAATTTCATCACGAATCCTCTCAAGAAATTCAATTTCAATTTCATTTTCATATAAATCATTGAGGTCGTGTGAAAAAAAGTGAATTTCTGCTACAAAATCTTTCTCATCGAACGTTGGTCTAGTTCCTAAATTACACATTCCATACAGTGATTTACTATTAATCCTTCCTCTGCAAAAATAGACTCCTCTTTTAGGAAATAGTTGATTTTCCTCTGTTGGAACAAAATTAGCAGTCGGAAATGAAAGATCTTTGCCCCTTCCTGCCCCTCTAACCACAACTGCTTTAAAACCATACACCCATCCAAGTTCGAACGAGGCGCGTCTGACATACCCTTCATGTATTAACTGGCGTATATGGGAGCTGGAAAGTATGATTGAACTGTCCTTAACAGCTTTTATAACTTCACACGTAACATTTTTACTTTGGCAATATTCTTCTAAGAATTTCGGAGAGCCTTCTCGATTGAACCCGAAATGATGATCATATCCAATAATGATATGTTTTGGATTAAAATTCTTTACGACTATTTCGTCCATAAATTCTTTCGGTGAAATAGTTGAAAATTCCTTTGTAAATGGAATGACCAACACTGTATCTACAGATAAATTCTCCAAAATGGATAATTTTTTATCAATTGACATAAGCAATGGTAATGCTGAACCTTCATCCAAAACATGCCGTGGATGAGGATCGAAGGTAATGACAACCGATTTAACATTTTGGGTCTGTGCTTGAGATACAACTTTTTTTATAATTTCTTGATGACCGCGATGAAGCCCGTCAAAAGAACCAATTGTTACAATCGCTTGACTGTCCTGTTTAATGTCTTTAAATGATGTCAGGACGTCCATTTTTCCTGTAATTCCTCAATACGCAATGTATCATTCAACATAAAGTCCCCAACACCAAGACGAGTTAATTCAACCAAATGGCCCACCGTTCCCAATTTTTCAGCAATATCACTGCCTATAACTCTAATATACGTTCCCTTTGAACACGTTACCTGAAAGGTGACCAACGGAACACTATAGTTAATCAGCTCTATTTCAAATATATGTACTTTGCAGGGTTCACGTTCAATTTCAATATTTTTACGAGCTAATTTATACAACCGAGTTCCATTTACTTTTTTTGCTGAAAACATAGGAGGAGTTTGTAATTGTTCTCCAAGAAATGATATTACTACTCTTTTAATTTCATCTATAGATAAATCCGGAATTTCGCTTTCGGATATAATGTTTCCATCGATATCCAAGGAATCGGTCTGGACTCCAAGTTTTAAAACTGCTTTATAGATTTTCTTTGTCGATGAGATTTCTGATAGTCGTTTTGTATCTTTTCCCGTCCCGAGAATAAGAACACCTTCAGCAAAAGGATCAAGCGTACCGGCATGCCCCACCTTCTTTTCTTTCGTAATATACCGCACTTTCTTTACAACATCAAACGAAGTCCACCCTTTTGGTTTATACATATTCAAGATCATGAATCATCTTTGTGTAAATCATGAAATATTTTCATCATATGATCTTCATGTTTTAAAGAATCATCTTCAATAAACTTTAAATCGGGTGTGTTTTTTGTTCTGATTTCTTGTCCAAGATATTTACGAAATGCTTTTGCAAGTGCATTTAATTCTGAATTCACACGTTCTAGAGAAAATTTCTTATTCAAAACACTATAAAATACTTTAGCATGTCGAAGATCTGGAGAAATGTTGACTTTTGTGAATGTAATAAAGCCAAGATGGGAAATATTAATGTGCTTCGTAGTTATTTCGCCTAGAATTTGCAAAATTTGCAATCCTACGCGATCCGTCCGTTTATAAGGTTTTTGATTTGTCAAGATGTTACAAGAGTCCGCTTGATTTCCTGGATTTCAAAGACAACTATTTCATCATCCGCTTTGAACTTTTGAAAGCCCTCTACTCCAATACCACACTCGAGACCTTCCTTCATTTCTTTCACATCATCTTTAAAACGCTTTAATGAATTGATCATCGATTCATGAATAACTTCTTCATCACGAATCACGCGAGCTTTTTCACCTCGTTTGATAATTCCTTCATCTACTTTACTTCCAGCTATAAAACCAAGTTTTGGAATTTTAAATGCTTCTAATACAGTCGCACGTCCAAGAATATTTTCAACTTTTTCAGGTTCTAATAAACCTTCAAGTGCCAATTTCACATCTTCAACAGCATTGTAAATCACATTGTAAGATCTGATTTCCACGCCTTCTTGATTTGCTAATAGTTTCGCATTTGAACTGATTTGGACATGAAAACCAATAATAACTGCGTTGGATGCAGACGCGAGTAAAATATCTGATTCAGTAATCATACCTACAGCTTTATGAATTACCTGGACACCCACTTCCTCGTGTTCAATTTTTTCTAACGTTTCAGATAACGCCTCGATAGAACCATCCACATCACCCTTAATCACAAGAGGCAACATTTTAATAGAACCATCTTTAATCATCGCAGACATGGCGTCTAATGATTGGGTTATGACTCTCTTTTGTTCTATTTCACGTTTCAGGCGTTGACGTTCTGATGCAATTCGTTTTAAATCTTTTTCATTTTCAAATACAGCAAAAATATCAGCTGCTTGAGGTACTTTTTCAAAACCAAGCACCTGTACAGATTCTGAAGGACCGGCTAATTCAATACGTTGCCCACGTTCATTCATTATCGCCCTGACTTTTCCGGAATAATTGCTGCAGATAAAGGAATCAGTAACTTTTAATGTCCCTTTTTGAATGAGTATCGTTGCAATTGGACCATGACCTTTATCAAGCTTTGAATCAATTACTGTTCCACGAGCTTCAGTATCCGGATTGGCTTTTAATTCTAAAACTTCGGCTTCCAGCAAAATAGAATTCATTAAATCCCCTAAACCATCTCCACTTTTTGCAGAAACAAGTATCGCCTGGACTTTTCCACCCCAATCTTCTACTAATACATTATGTTCCGATAATTCTCTTTTAACCTTATCTGGATCAGCTGCAGGCAAATCCATTTTATTTATGGCGACAATCATGGGTACTTCTGCCGCTTTTGCATGATTAATCGCTTCAATTGTTTGAGGCATGACTCCATCATTCGCTGCGACTACAATTACGACAATATCAGTGACTTGGGCCCCTCTTGCACGCATGGCTGTAAAGGCTTCATGTCCAGGTGTGTCTAAAAATGTAATTTGCTGACCATTTTCTACGTCAACTTTGTATGCACCAATATGCTGCGTAATTCCACCGGATTCCCCGGCGACAACATTTGTTTTTCTAATATAATCCAATAATGACGTTTTCCCATGATCAACATGTCCCATTATCGTAACCACCGGTGGGCGAGGTTTTGCGTTTTTAATATCTTCCTCTGTTTCATCTATCGAAAATATTTCTTCACCTACATTGGTTATTTTTTCAGCAATAAATCCAAAAGAGTCTGCTAATAATTCAATGGCGTCCCAATCAAGTCTTTGGTTCATCGTAACCAACTTTCCCAGTCCTAAACATTCTTGAATAATCTCACTGGGATTTACTTCGAAATATTTACTTAATTCTTCAACATTAGAAAATTCGGCTACCTTAATTGCCCGTTTAATGTCATCACTGATCTGTTCTTCGACGTCTGCTTTCTTATCTTTTTTATACTGCTTTTTCTTTCCTTTAGTAACTATTTTTGACAACGTTTGTTTAACAGCATCTTTTACACTTTTTTGAATCTTTATTTCTTTCTTGTCGGCTTCCTTCCTTTTCGGTCGGGATGTTTGGCCAATTTGTGCTTCAATTTCGGAAAGATCTATTTTACGTAATTTTTGTTTTTTAGGTTGAGCGAGTTTCTTTTTTTCATCTTTCGCTTTCTTTTCTACTTCCTCTTTCTTCTTCTGGTCTTCTTCTTCTTTTCGCTGTTCTGCTTCTTGCTTTTTCTTTGCTTCTTCGTCAGCATTAATTTTTTCTAATTCTTCTATCTGACGTTGTTCATCTAACGATAAAAGCTTAATTTTTTTTGTGGCTTTTTGCTGCTCGACTATTCTGGAATGATGAATATCCCGGCGAACCTGCTCTTTCCTATATCGAGCAATATTTTCCTTATCTTTAGCGAATTCTGATTCTATAAGTGTGATGGCACTCTCGTCAACCGGTGACATATGACTTGTGACATCAACTCCGTTATCTTTAAGGAAATTCACAATTTCCGTATGGGAAATATTCAGTTCTTTTGCTAGTTGAAATATTCGACGTTTTGCCATATTTTAGGACTCAATTTCTTCCATATTTTCTTTTGAACCTTCATTAGAATCACTAAGTGTAGATTTGTCAGATTCATTAGTGTTATTTTCTGATTTTTCAGGATTTTCATTAGATAATTTTTCTAAATTATCTTCAGACTCTTCTTCTAAAACTAATTCATTTTCTTCTGTATCTTTTTGATCAATATCCTCATCTTTTAAATCATCAGCACCAGCGAGAATTTTATCTATATCGATTTTATCCTCTTCTTCCTCATCCTCTTCTTCTACTCGCTCAATGAAATCCTGAACGACATTAAAACACGTTTCCAATACTTCATTATCAAAATCATCGATTGCCAAAAGTTGTTCTTCATCTGCGTTTAGTAGGTCGGAAACGATACTAACATTATTATCAGCTAATAATTTTGCAATTTTCTTATCGAAGTCCGGAACTTCGGTTAATGAGGTGGCTTGATCTGTTTGCTGGCGCTCGTATTCATTTTTGCCAAATGCATCGATTTTAAAACCAGTTACCTTGGAAGCTAGATTAATATTTACGCCTCCCTTACCAATGGCAAATTCCAATTCATTTTCATTAAACAACGCAACACAGTATTTCCGATCGTCATCGATGTACAGATCAATTGGTTTCGCAGGTGACAAAGCCCTTGAAATCAATATTTCCGCTTGCCCGCTATGATTAATGATGTCAATTTTTTCATTATTTAATTCTCGGACAATTGCCTGAATCCTGCTACCGCGCATGCCTACACACGCTCCAACCGGGTCGATTCTTCTATCCTGTGATTTTACTATAATCTTTGCACGATCACCCGGATGACGTGCGATCGCTAAAATTTCAATAATTCCATCGTCGATTTCCGGAACTTCCATTTCAAATAACTTAAAGAGAAAATGGTTATCACTTCTAGACACAATGATTTCAGGTCCGCGAGGAGTCACTTCGACCGATTTAACAACTGTTCTTACTGTATCTCCCCTGCGATAGCGCTCCGATTGAATTTGTTCACTTTTTGGCATCCGTAGTTCTGCCTGCTCAATATTGATGAAAATATTGTCACGCTGGACTTGATGTACTACACCGATAACAATTTCACCGATTCTTTGAGAATAATCTTCGTAGATATAATGTTTTTCAACATCCTGTATTCGTTGACTGAAAAACTGTTTTGCCGTATTGACCATTCTGCGACCAAAAATTCGCGGATCAATAACTTCAACAAATACGTCACCAATTTCAAATTTTTCTTCTGGCATCTCTTTTTGCGCATCTTCCAATAAAATTTCTAAAACAGGATCGTCTAATACGTTCACAATGGTTTTTTCAGCATATATCTCTATCTCACCCTTATCAATATTTACAATAACACTACAATTTGTGTTTTCACCGCGCTCTTTTTCGATAATATACAGAAAAAGCTGTTCAAGGATACTTCCAAGTTCAGACCGTTCAACATTTTTTTCTCTGGCTATTTCTGAAAAAACGTCTATTAATGCTCTATTGATCACATCGGCTCCATATTCATTTAAATTGAATGATAACTTTTGCTTGTAAAATATTTGCTAATACTAATTGAAAATGACCTTTATTTTTATTCTGTAAAAAAAGGGTTTCTCCGTCAAATCCTGTTAGTTCTGCTTCAACGTTTTTTCGAAATCCATTTTTATCATACGTGATATTTAGTTTTCGGCCAACATTTTTTCTGTACTGAAATGAATGAGTTAAAGGTTCTGTAACTCCTAAAGATGTCACTTCTAAAGATGCACCGTCAGAATAAAATTGATTCAAAACACCAGAGTTTTGAATTGATTTCGATATCATGGTCGTATCTTCAAGTGAAATAAAATCTTCACTATCAATTAAACAACGAACCAATCCTTTGTGCGGATCTTCTTTTATGTCCATTAAATAGAATCCTGTTGGCATTAATTTTTCTATCTTATTTCTTAATTCATCCATGTCTATACATACGAAAAGTGGGCACGCAACCCACTTTTCGGGCGAAAAATTAAGCTTTAATATTCAGGTTTACAAGATTATTGTTCGTCGGAAATCGCTCTATCAATACGTCCTATAATTTCATCGATTTCATTTTGAACTTTTATTGGTTGGTTAAAGGGTTTTGACATACCCTCCAATAATGATTTTGCATCATTATAGTAACCAATTTCTAAATAATATTTTATTAGACTAACTTGAAGTTGATTTTTCTGAAGATTGGTCGATGAAAATTTTATAGCCTTTTTATAATTGCTTATGGCAGGTTCCAGATTGAGGTTATTTTTTTCAATCTCGGCCAATAGCAGAAACGCACTGGCATTAAAGTCATCCGATGGATCGTCTAAAAAGTCGTTTAGATAGGATTTAGCTGTCAAATAATCTTCCTTTTCATAATAATTTTTCCCTAATAAATATAATCCTCTTTGGGCTGGTCCCGATCCGGAAAAATCATCAATCAATAGTTCCAATAACAAAAGCCCATTGTCTATGTCGCCAATAGTCAAATTCACCATTGCCTTTCCCAAAGCAGTTTCTGCCGCTTCATTTTGGGCCATTCTTTTGTTGTTCAGAAAGGCAATGACAATAACGGCTAAAATAACTCCGATAGATATTCGAGTAATTTTTTGTTTGTTATGATCAAAATATGTTTTTATTGAAAAAAGGCTCTCCAAAAATGGATCTTTTTGTATTTCTTTTTTTGTTATCTTTTTTCTAGCTTTTAACATACAGTCTTTATCTCCATAAAATGGTTAATCATTTGTGCCCACAAGAGGATTCGAACCTCTGGCCCCAGGTTTAGGAAACCTGTGCTCTATCCTGCTGAGCTATGTGGGCAAAAACGAGGCGGGAAAATTACGATAGTTGAATTATTGGAAAAAGAGGGAAAACTGCTTTTTATTTTTCAGATACTAGGTCTCTATTCATTAATTCACTAATTGCTTGTTTAGGATTTTTTCTTTCAAACAATACTTCATCCACCGCTGAAGATATCGGCATCGAGACATTATATTTTTCCTTCAATTGACGTACAGACACCGTCGTTTTCACTCCTTCTGCAACCATTTTCATTTCATCAAGAATTTCATCCAATGTTCGACCTTTGCCAATTTCTTCCCCGACATATCGATTTCGGCTATGCCGGCTCATACAAGTGACAATTAAATCACCTATTCCACTTAATCCTGAGAAGGTTTCTGATTTGGCGCCCATGATTGCTCCAAGTCGTGTAATCTCGGTCATGGCTCGAGTCAGTAAAGCGGCTTTAGTATTATCTCCATAACCAATACCATCGCATATTCCTGCGGCAATGGCTATTACATTTTTTAATGAACCGCCTAACTCAACACCAAGAATATCCGTATTTGTGTATACTCTCAGCACTTCAGAAGAAAACGTATTCTGCACAAGCATAGCTGTATCCAAAGATTCGCAAGAAGATACGATTGTTGTTGGCATCCGCTTGGCTACTTCTTCCGCATGACTTGGACCATAAAGGCTCACAACTCGGTTCGGGGATATTTCTCCGACTTGTTGGATGACTTGGCTCATTGTCATTAACGAGTCATTCTCTATTCCCTTTGCAAGATTTACATAGGTTTTCTTATCGGTTTTCACCCCAGCTATCGATTCCATTAGTGACCTAACGATATGAGATGGAACTGCAATGACAACGATTTCCGCATGGTTTACAGCATCTTGTAAATTCATTGTAAATCGAATTGAATCTGAAAATTTTAATCCCGGAACTAATGGATGGGTTCTGGTAGAATTTAATTCCTTAATCTCTTCCCGGAATTTACTCCACGCAACAACTGAATGACCTAACCCGGCCAAATGTTGGGCGATGGTTCCTCCCCAGCTACCAGTTCCAAGAATAGAAATATTACTCATAATAATTCAACTTATATAATACTTTAAGGTATATTACCCTATTCTTTATATATACTATCTAATATTTCTGCGTACTTTACTTCAACTACCTTACGTTTTACTTTAAGCGTAGGAGTTAATTCTCCCGAATCAACTGACCATTCATCCGGAATTAATTTAAACTTTTTAACTGTTTCATATTTTGCGAAGTCTTTCATGGATTCTTTGACTTCATCTTCAAATAATTGGATCGTTTTAGGATCGTTCAATATGTCTTCGCTCAATCCTTTTCCTTCAGCCCATTTAGCTAATTTTGCCATTGTTGGGACTATTAATGCTGAAATGAAATTTCGTTTATCGCCAATAATGATTGATTGCTCTATATATTGAGACATAATCAAAGCAGTTTCCATAGGAGCTGGTGCAATATTTTTGCCCCCTGAAGTCACAATTATATTCTTTTTTCTGTCAGTGATACGTAAGAATCCCTCATTATCAAATTCACCAATATCACCAGTGTAAAACCAATTATCCTTATCAATCACTTCAGCTGTTGCTTCAGGACTATTATAATATCCCATCATCACATTATCCCCGCGACAAAGAATTTCACCATCTTCTGCGATTTTCACTTCCACTCCGTCAATAGGCTTACCAACTGTACCAAACTTTACGGACTCTGGGGTATTCATAGAAATCACCGGGCTTGTTTCTGTCAGACCATAACCTTCTAAAATAAGAACATTTGCTGAAGCAAAAAATTCTGCAATTTCTTGTGATAGCGGAGCGCCACCTGAAAGAAAAAATCGTAAACGGCCCCCCACTTTTTCTTTTATTTTTGAAAATACCAATTTTTCAGCTAATCCAAATTTAAATCTTAACACACCTCCGGGGCGTTTTTGTTTCAATAAATATGGAGTTACCTTTTTACCAATTTTAATAGCCCACCAAAATATTTTTTGTTTAATAGGTGAATCATTATTTACTTTATCAATTATACGAGCATACATCTTTTCATAAAGACGAGGAACACTTGTCATAATCGTTGGTCTCACTTCCCCCATATTATCGGCAACTGTTTCAACCGATTCAGCATAATATGTTTGAGCTCCGCCATAAAATGCGGAAAAATGACCAGCCATTCTCTCGTATACATGGCTTAAGGGTAAAAATGATAGAAAAACATCATTTTCATCAACGTAAATTGCTTTATGTCCACTTTTGACATTTGACACAAGGTTTTTATGTGACAGCATTGCACCTTTGGGATTTCCGGTTGTACCACTCGTGTAGATTAATGTAAGCAAATCATCCTCATTTATAGATTTCGCATTTTCGCTAAAATTAAAACCTGAATCTTTTTTATACGTTATCCCTTTTTCAATTAAGGTTGAAAACCCAATAACATTATTCATACTACTTTCACCATCATCCATCAGGATAAAACCTTCGAACTTTTTACATTCATTTACCAATGTTAGTGTTTTATCCAATTGTTCAGCATTTTCTACGAAAGCGTATTTTGTTTCAGAATCATTACAAATATATTTTATATGAGGACTGGTTAATGTTGGATAAACGGTTACTGTAACTGCACCAAGCCCCGTGATAGCGTAATCAGCGATAGCCCAACGGGAAGAATTTGTGGATAGAATGGCTATTTTATCTCCTTTTTTAATTCCGAGCGATGTAAGACCACAAGCGACATTTTCTACTGCTTCACCAACTTCTCGATATGTTATTCCCTCCCATGAACCATTAATTTTGTCAAATAAACATGGATTATCAGCATATTTTTCAATACTGTCCAAAAGCATACCAGGTATTGTTTTGTAACTCATTTTAAAAATTCTCCCATAATATTATGTGCAAATATATAGACATTATAGTTAATATTTCGTCCAATAAATACACCGATATTGCCGAGGTGGCGGAATTGGTAGACGCGTTGGTCTCAAACACCAATGGGGGCAACCCCGTGCCGGTTCGATTCCGGCTCTCGGCACAATTTTGATTTTTTTCTTGCATCTTCTCATTTAAACTTTTACTTTAAGCGTGAAGGTGCTGGTTTGGTACCTTTGGTATGTGGAAGGGGTAGATCTTCACTTAGCACCGAGGTCTTTGTGAAATCTACCCCACTTTTTTAATCTTTATCTCATTCATTCCTTCTGTTGAACCACCTCTTTTATATACTTTATTAACACGTCCTATCAACAGATTCACTTCAACTAATTCTTTAAGTTCATTTTTTGATTCGAGCAAGCGATCCAAAGATAATTTTAATAAATAATCCCCGCCTCTTTTTCTTCCACTTTTATAATTCAGATATGCCCCAGTAAGCATTATAAGGGGTTTCAGGGATAATTTAGTTTTTGAACTTTCAAGTATTTTCCAACAATGCTCCCAAGTTATATGAGCTTTATAATACTCTTGATCATTGAAAAATTCAATCCCTTTATTAAATGATTCTATATCTAGCATGTCCATAAACACTAAAGGGCTTTTTTTTATAAAGCCCTTTAGTGTTTTTTCATTAAAATAAATAAGTTTAATTACTTTTTCTTTTTATCCTTTTCGAAAACTTTTTCCGTAACAGTATTTAATTCTGTTTCTAACAAAGTAAGTTTTTGATGAATTTCAGAAAGAGTTTGAGTAGTTTTACGACGTAACCTTCCAAGATCGTCTTCTAAATCTGCAATATCCGTTTCTACATCGCTAAAACGCTTAAAAGTCTCTCGTTCCACTTCATCCAAATTGTATTGAACCTCTCCAATCATATCAGCTAAAGAATCAGCTGTAGTATTGATTAATTTCGTATTTGCTATAATATCTTGTTGAGCTCTTTGCAAATGTTTTCCTCTGCCAATAAACTGCAAATTTAATACTCGAAGATCCTCACGAAATTCATTCTGTACAACGTTTACATGCTCCTTATCATTCAGATTTAATGTATCCATACGCTTAATCATCTCGCCGGACATATACTGAAAATAGCCACCTGCCAAAATCAAGATAATTAATATACTAAAAACAATTTTATCTTTTACAGTCATTCTTCTTCCTCAAATGTTAGTTACTCAGAGTTTCAAGCCTTTTTTCCCATTCACTCATTTCTTTTACTTCTTCAACAGAGGAACTTTTATCTGAAGTTTGTTTTTCAGATTTGCCTGCTTTAATGCCCTCCATCATTTTTTCTTTTAATGTAGCATTTTCTTTAAGATCACTTAATAACGAAAGAACCTCATCGTTAAAATCAGTAATTGTATTTTCTAAACGTGAAAGCAATTCATTCGCAAGAATTTTACCATAATTTTCATTAACACCTTTCAAAAGTGTTTCTAGTTTTTCACGTAATATATAGTCTGCTGACATATTTAAATAAGTATCATAGGTTATTTAGAAGTCTCGGAAATTGATACGCCTGAAGTATAAACAACAAGCCATATTTTATGCATCTGCCATTGAATTATTATATAAGTGATTTTCGCTGCTGATTGTTTCAATTAGAGTCAGACTATTTTTTGCAAATTCATCAATCAAAGGCAAATAAATTTTTTGCTGTAAAGAATATGGCAACCAATCCACTGTATCCATTTCGGTCATTGATTTGCCCCCGCCTAATGATGATTCGGAACTGCGTTTAAATATGTGCTTTCGGGCAATGATATATACTTCTACTTGATCTGCCACGATTACAGCTAAAGAATAATCATACCTGCGAAAATCTTTTTTTATGGGTGTATTGAATGTTTTAATTAAATGGCTTTCTTTTGTGTAAAATTCAATTTCATAGCCTAGATTTTCTAAAACCGTACGACTTATTGAAAGCGCTTCTTTTTGGCTTACTTGATATCGAAAATGCCTGGCCATCCGTGGAGGATTTGGACAAAAGGAAAATTGCACGCTAATTAAGACAGCTAACAAGCTTCTGGTAGCGAACATTATTAATATATTTCAAATATTGATGGAAGCTCTTCTATTTGTTTTTCTTCTTTTCCATTAGTCATAAAATCAGGATTATAATACACTAATCTCAAAAAACTAATATTACCTTCTAGTAAACTACTTTCAGTTTTGGGTTGCTGGACAATACCGTTAAGGACTAGGACGATTCTAACCGGCGAGGCATTCCAAGATGATCTATAAAAAGCACGAGAGTATTTTACGTTGAGGAAATTATTGTATGAGTTTGAAAGTCCATTGACTGTTTGATCAGTGGAGAATGGATTGCCGTAGACCTCACTTACATTTTTCTCTATCCGCAAAAATGACTCAATCTGTTTGTCTATATCTTCAACTAATTGAAAGTCAATTTCAGATTTCCAAAAACCACTATCACTGTATACAAATGTTACTCTAGTAGAATCCAATCCCAGCATTCCAAACATTAACATACTTTTACTATCGGAACCAGGTTCTGCACCTGACATATTTTGTAATCGCGGTAAGTTTGATATATTTGAACCCCATTGATACCCTTTGTAACCAAATTCCAAACTGAAGTCTATGTCTTCTAATGCCAAATTGACTTCAGACACATCGCTAGAACCTTCCATAACTTCTAATTCGACTTCAGAAGTGTCATTAGCCCCCCCCGGGAATGCCAATTGGACTTCAGACGTATCAATAGTTTCGTCCACGAGCGTTGTATCCACTGGTGCTTCAGAAATTTCTTCTTCCTGTGCAATAATGAATGAAAATATAATTATTGGGATTAAGATTCGGTTCATTTTTTCTCTTACTTCTTTAATTTTAGTTTTGTCTAATGTAAAAAAATACAAAGCTAATTAAGTTAGTGCAAGGTGAAATATACTACTTTATAATAGTGCCAATTCGATTAAATCGCGGTATCCATGTATCTAGATTTAAAGACATATATGTAAATAATGCTTCACCTAGTATATGATCTTCCGGTACAAAACCCCAGAATCTTGAATCGAGACTATTATCTCGATTGTCACCCATGGCCCAAAAATAATTCTGTTCAACTATATATTCATCAAGATCCATAATAGGTTGGCCATCAAATAGTAATTCACCTCTTGGCATATTTGTGGACCAGGGATTAATCAAGTTGCCATTTGGGTAATAATCATCAAAAACATCATATGAATTTTTTCGCCGGTATAAATCAGTTGGATCAATCGTTGTGAATTCATATTCATGATTTTCGTTTTTTAATGTCAAGTTATGACCATCGAACAGCATTATTTGCATGGCAAGTAAAGCTGTTTCGGGTTGTATAAATATTTTATCCCCCTTTTTGGGAAGGATTAATTGAGAAAAATTATCTTTATTTCCTTTTCCTAAAAAAATATTTGGATCTTTTTTTCTAGGATCTGCCATCGGAAGAATAAACCGCCCATGCTCCGGTAGCTCAAACTCTATTCCATTTATGTACACTTTCCTATTAACTATCTGCAGCGTATCTCCAGGTTCAGCGATACATCTTTTTACATATTTTAAATGAGGATCACGAGGATATTTAAAAATGATCACATCTCCTTGATGTGGTTTTTTAAATTCAGGAAATCGATAGTATGGGATTGAAAAACCGAGATCAGTATAAGGAATCCCAATCCAATCCGGTGTCCTCATTCCATAAACGAAGCGGTTGCCGATGAGAAAATCTCCCACCATAATGGTTTTTTCCATACTGCCTGTTGGAACGATGTATGCCTCAATTAATGTCACTTTTAGTGTAAAAACTATAAGAATGATAATTAGTAAAGACCGTGATTCACTTAAAATTTTCTTTTTATTCATGATTAAAATTAGGAGTTATGTTTCTATAAACAATGATTATTCAATTTCAATGCCTTTAAAATGTTTCATCTTCGGGCCATTTTTTCGTAGTGTAATTGCATAAACATCTAATCTGATATCTTTTTTTACTTCGTTATCCATTAGGTATTGATTAATAGCATTTGTCAATTTTCTAATTTTTGATGCGTTTACCTGATCTTCCACATTTCCCATTGTTTTACTTGCGGCTGTTTTTACTTCAACGAATATTAATTCATTTGCCTTTTCCGCAACAATATCGATTTCACCGTATGGTGCACAATAGTGATTTAATAAAATGATTTTATATCCTTTTTTATATAAGTCTAAAGCCGCTAAACGTTCCCCGAAATATCCGACTTTTTTGTTTTTCTTTAACCATTGAATTGTTGGAAGATGTTTATTTACCGGCTTGAATGTTCGCCTATGAATCGGCGAAGCTTTTTGTTCAATTAATTTTTCAATATGTTGTTTTGTACCATAGCCTTTATGCTGGGCAAAACCGTATTCTGGGAAAATGATATTATATTGTATCATAATTCGATCACGAGTCACTTTTGCAATGATTGAAGCAGCCTTAATGGAATCTATTAAATCGTCTCCGCGTATAATTCCTTCGTTCGGTACTATTTGGTTTGGTAAAGCAAAGCCATCAATCAATGCTTTTGTGGGTTGAGGTTTTAATGTTCCTAACGCTTTGAACATTGCTTTATAAGTCGCTTTTAGAATATTCGTTCTATCAATCTCATCCCTATCTACTATTCCAATGCCGACACTCAATGCCAGTGAATTTATTTCAACAAAAAGTTTTTCACGTTTCTTTTCTGAAAGCTTTTTTGAATCGGCCAATCCTTCTATTCGATGATCTTCGGGTAAAATGACGGCAGCTGCCACGACAGGACCAGCAAGAGGACCTCGTCCAGCTTCATCTACTCCTGCTATCAATTCCATTTGACTTCCATAATATTTTTCCCATCTGATTGTATCCAAAGGGCACCTTTCAAATCGGTTCTGTGAATATTTATTTTTCTCGATCGAAACCGCTCCAAAACGATTGGCGACGGATGGCGAAACTTATTTTTCCACCCGACAGAAATTACAGACAATGTGGGATTTACTAAATCCAATAATGGCTCTGTTGAGCTGGTGATAGAACCATGATGAGCTACTTTCAACACATCCGATTTCAGCAATTGTTGATACGGAATTAATAGTTTATCGCCCTCATGTTCAAGATCACCGGTAAATAATATACTTGTTTCACCGTATACTAATTTAAACACTATACTGGCATTATTCACATTATGCTCTGATACTGCAAAAAGAGAATCCGGGGCTAAAACAAGAATGTAAACATTTTCTGATAATCTTTTCGTTTCTCCACTTTTGGGACGATTTATAATTATACCATTCGAATCAGCAAAATCGATAATTGTATGATAAGTCCATGATGTATAAGGGATAAATGTGTCCCATAACGTATCAATTTTAACTTCATTTAATATGGAAATTATTCCACCAATATGATCACTGTGGGGATGGCTCATAACGACCCAATCGAGCTTTTTTATTCCTAAATGGTTTAAAAGAGGCAAAACGACATCCTTACCCATATCTTCATGACGGCTGCGTTGTCCAACATCGATCAGCATCACTTTTTCATTCGGAAGTCTTACAATAGCTGCATCTCCCTGTCCCACATCTAAAAATATTACATCCAGTTTTCTGTCATTAAACGACCACTTCCAAATACTAATATTCAAAACAAAAAGAATGATATATAATCCATATTTCCGTTTTTGTTTGTCAAATATGAAAACAATGGAACCTAAAACCAAAAAGTATGCAATCACTAAAAACAGTGAAAAATTGATATTTAATGTGGAAAATGAAAATCTTGAAAACGTATAAGTAAAAAATGTGATGATTTTTGAAATAAGCCAAGCTGAATTTCCCAGTGTAAAGCCCATTCCGGGTATCCAACCCAAAAATAAAAGAAAAAATCCAATTCCGACTAAAACACCAATCAACGGTACGATCAACACGTTTGCGATAAGGGCAATCAACGGTAATTTGCCAAATACATACGCTGTCAGTGGTAATGTACCAATTTGTGCGGCAAGAGATACTAAAAACAGCCCCCAAATGAATTTTAATGCTTTATGACTAATTTTACTGACTTTCACTCTGTCCGGAAGCACTTTTTCAAACCAATTATAGAAAAAGATGATGGAACCGACTGCTAGAAAACTCAATTGAAATCCCAAATCAAATAGATCCAATGGTCGAAAACACAAAATACCCAATGCAGCGCCACCAATAATATTCCAAATATTCGCTGTTCGGTTAAAAACAGGCGCCATAACGTACAAGCCAGCCATAATGGATGCCCTGATAACACTTGCCTTCCCTCCTGTTAAAATAACAAATATCACTAGACCAATAATGACGACAATGCGGTCTACACCCCAGGGGAGTCGAAATATATTTTTAATTAGCAGCAAAACGACTAGCACATAACCAACATGCAATCCTGAAACGGCCAAGACATGGATCACTCCTGTATTGGCAAATGAATCTCTTATGTCAGGATCGACATCGGACTTATCACCCAGAATCAATGCGCTTAATAAACCACCGGCATCACCGGGTGCATATTTATTGAAATGTGTTCTGATTTTTTCCTGGATTTCGTAAATGAATCGACGAAAATTGAAATGATTGTTTTTGAGAATCGTCACATGTTCATTTTTATCCGGAAATATCCAACCATATAAATTTTTACGATTGAAAAAGGACTGAAAATCAAATTCTCCTGGGTTTCTTGCCGAACTGATTCGTTGAAATTCCCCTTTTCCAATTAATGTATCGCCAATGTCACAATTCAACTCTGTTTTCTGGTAGAGCCAAATATCAATATTTTGATAATCGAATAAATGCAATCGATATTTAAATCCCTTTTTGGTTTGTTTTATTTCAGCAATATCTCCCTGATACTCAAATATTGTTTCGTGGAATTCATCTGTGATATATTTATGATGGTTTTGATGGATTAAAGTTGTTTGCATTCTTTGGGTCCCAAACGATATTAGACAGACTAGAATACCGAAAACAAAAATCGAATCTTTTTTAATAAATAATGAACACAATCCAATAATGAATATGATAAGGGTAACAAAAGCGGATGAAACGAATTCTCCCAGAATTAACCCGAAAATAAATGTCAGACTAATAAATACTAAAGGTGTCTTTTTAAATAAATCAACTACATCCATACAATCTTAAAGTAATTAAATCAAATGTAAAAGGCAATTGCCTGCCACAAAACAGTCATGTAAACTTGGCTTCAATTTTTAATCAAATCAAGGTAACTATGAACAGATCAAAAGCAGGTATTATTTCATTCGCGGTCATTTTATTAATATTAGTGTTTTTTGGAGTAGATTTTTATGAAGGTATCTGGTCCTTCCCTACTTTTTCTCCTATTCCATTAATGGTCATCGCTCTCGTTGGAACGGGAATATTTACAACCATCAAGTTAGGCTTTCCACAGTTAAGGTATCTAAAGCATGGTGTCAATGTCACTCGAGGAAAATATGATAATCCTGATGACGAAGGTGATCTAAACCATTTCCGGGCATTGACGACTGCATTATCAGCAACCGTTGGAATTGGTAATATCGCGGGAGTGGCCACTGCAATATATTATGGAGGCCCAGGTGCATTGTTCTGGATGTGGGTTACGGCATTTTTTGGAACAACATTAAAATTTGCAGAATGCTCTCTCTCTTTAAAATATCGCGAAATAGACAGCGATGGTATGACAGCTGGTGGCCCCATGTACACTATTGAATCCGGAATGGGGAAAAATTGGAGATGGATGGCTGTAGCTTTTGCCAGTTTTGCAATAATATGTTCCTTTGCTACGGGAAATGCGATCCAAGCCTTTACTGTTTCTGATCAAATATATTCTGAAGTATCACAATTCCTTGGAACAAACCATTTTCTTACCTTAAAACATCATGTTTGGGCAGGGTTTGAATTATCCGTCCAGCAAGTGATTAATGGTGTTATTCTTGTCGGAGTTATCGGTATGGTTATTATTGGAGGCATAAAGCGGATCGGGTATGTCACCGGATATCTGGCGCCTATTATGGCAGTCATTTATGTGTTAGCAGCTTCGCTGATTCTTCTCGTTAATATTGATAAAATCGGTCCTAGTATTGCATTGGTTTTCGAAATGGCGTTCAACCCTCCTGCAACGATTGCAGGAGCTGGCGGAGGAATTTTGTTAACAATGCTGTGGGGAATTAAACGAGGCTTATATTCCAACGAAGCCGGCCAAGGAAGTGCCGCCATTGCCCATTCCACAGCGAAAACAAAATATCCAATTCGTGAAGGTTCCGTAGCCATGCTTGGACCATTTATCGATACGATTATTATTTGTACACTGACAGGTCTTGTGATTATTTCTACCGGAGCCTGGCAGCATACACAATTCTATATGAATATCACTGATCCAACTCTATCGCATGTTAAAGATATACTTGAAGTTGGTTTATTTAACAGCAGTCTTTTAACATCTTATGCGTTTAAAGAAGGTTTGAGTTTCTTATTCAACTATGGTGATAAGATTGTAACAGTTTCCGTGCTCCTGTTTGCCGTTTCCACGGCCATTAGTTGGTCATTTTATGGCGATCGTTCAGCTTTCTACCTCTTCGGCCGTAAAGCAATCTTACCCTATAAATGGATATTTTTAGTATTTGTTTTCATCGGCGCCATTGCTGAATTGGAAGCTATATGGGCTTTTGGGGATGCCGCTCTGGGATTTATGACGTTTCCAAATTTGATTTCAGTTATTTTCCTTTCAACAGCCCTAAAGAAAATGACGAATAAATATTTCTCACAGGAGCATTTACCCTATAAGAAATAACGGTGAATTTAAATCACATCTACGATGTGGCTGTAAAAGCAGCGACATCTGCCGCTGATCTCATTTTATCCGCCCACGAGCAACCTAAAGTTGCAGACTATAAAGGCCGAGCTGATCTCGTTACTAAAACGGATACAGAGTCGGAGTATTTGATTTGTAAAATTATTCATAAAGAATTCCCTGCTCATGGAATTCTTGCAGAAGAGTCCGGTTCCTCCCTTCCGAAATCAGCAATTCAATGGATTATTGACCCGCTTGACGGAACCACAAATTTCGTGCATAATTATCCATCATTTGCGGTATCTATCGGCGTTTATCACAATCATAAACCAATGGTCGCTTGCGTAGTCGAACTACCCGTAAATCGCGTTTATACTGCTGTTAAGGGTCAAGGTGCATATTGTGATGACTCCATCATTTCTGTCTCAACTGTGAATGAACTTGAAAAATCACTCCTTGTAACAGGTTTTGGATACGAACATGGTGAATTATGGGAAAGAAATATGGTTCTTTTCAAGCAGTTCACTGAAATGACTCAAGGTGTTCGGAGATTAGGCGCTGCAGCTGTTGATTTATGTCACGTCGCTTGCGGAAAAGTAGATGGATTTTGGGAATATGAACTTCATCCCTGGGATACAGCTGCAGGAATATTATTGGTTGAAGAAGCAGGCGGGAAAATCACTAAAATGGATGGTTCGACATATTCAATATTTGACAATCAAATTCTCGCTTCAAATTCTCTTATTCATGAAGACATGAAGCGAATCATAAACGACTGATCAATCAATTTTCTCATAAGGAATTTCAATATATAATCCCCATCTAAATCTTCCCCACATTGGGGAAGACCTATAATTTCTTCCCCATCTTGGGGGAGATGTCCTTCGGACAGAGGGGAATATATTTAGAAAACTACTATCTTTTATTTTCCATTATACTTCTATAAATCTTCCCGTGCAATATTCACCACATCATTAAATGTAAACCGTCCATCCCCAGTTACCCTGCCAATGGTTGTGGACGGAATGCCAATGGACATGCAAATTCGCTCAAACTCCATCAAATCACTTTCTCCGATTGATACAATAACTAACCCTTGCGTTTCACCAAATAACATTTCATCCTGGCGGAGTTTTCTGGATAAATGAATTCGCGCTCCGAAATCATCTTTAGATTGACTTAATGCCTTGGTTATTGCGGCAGCCAGCCCGCCAGTGGAAACATTGCTTACAGATTTAATTAACCGGGTTTGAATTCCCTGTAGAACAACCTCCTGCAAGCGAGCTTCCATTCCCAAGTCCACGGATGGAACTAAATCACTGGATACTTTTTGTATTTCCTTTTGATACAAAGAACCGTTCAATTCACCGCGATGACTTCCTAACATGGTAATAAAATTATTTTCATTCTGAAAAGATTCATCAATGGAGATTGTGTTGATTAATTTTTCACCGAAAACACATATTTCCAAATCAGGATGATCATTATCGGTTGTAATGAGTGGATTGATAAATTTAATATTTAAGAATTGACTCGTCTCTACTGCCCCGGAGTACATTTCCTGCATCTCCCATTGATCATCATTATTTCTTAAATCGCGTCCATGCATTATCATAGTAAAACCTACAGGTTTAAACCCTTTATTTACCAACTGTCTGCTTGCATTCGCTATTAGAATTCTGCTTCCTGTTTTGATATGATTCTTTAAAAAATGACTATTATCAGGAACAGCAATAGCAATATCCTTTTTTTTGTTTTTAAAAATGGCCATTGTGCCAGCAGAGTATTTTTCAGGCTTTAAATAATTCGATTTTTGTTTTTTGATTATTTTCCAAATAGTTAAAACATGCTTGCTGTAATTTTTTAATTCTTTTAATGTTTTTACTTCGGTTTGATTTTCCTGCTTTTTAATAACCGGAATTAATGTCTGCGAAGGAGGTTCAGAGGGAAAAAACGATGAAAGAGACAAACTTGCTTTTACATTATTCTGAATCAATAGTGAAATAGTATGGGGTAATTTCAATTTCCCTAATGACCGAATGATCAACTGCTGTTCTTCACAAATATTTTTTAGGCTGGATACCATATCTTTATCTCCAACACATAATACACCATGTACTTTACTATCGGATAATATTCTGATGTCATCCGTTTTTGAAAGTGTAAGATCAAGACCAAATGAATTTTTTGACAAATCCAGAAGGACTTTACCTAACGAACCCGGATGAACTATAGAGATACTGGAATTCCCTATATCGATTATTTCTGAACACGCTTTTTTCAAATTGGCGTCATCCTGAATGAACAATAATGATTCATTGCCACGAATTGGATAATTCAGTTTTTTATCCTTATTAATCCTTCCAAGAGTAATTTTTGAAAATGAGCTATGATATGTAAGCGCCGAGGTTGTTCCATACGCATATTGTGTCCGCAATGATGAATTTGTCGTGATAGATTTCTTGCTTTCATTCCCTACGATAAAGGTATGGGAATCTGAGTGCAAATATGGATTATCGTTTATCGTGAATATATTTCTTAATTCAGGAATTGGATGGCTCAAATACTTTGAGTAAAAAAAGTGTTTAATGAGTGTAAATTCAATTTCAGATGCTTGTCGGCCCAATAGTGTTCGGACATCTTTTTCACTTAATTTAAAACGGTCGTATTTTTTCAGCACTGTGTTATCTCCTGTTTGTGTATGTTATACGCTATCAGGTTCCCTGAATACATTTTATTGTCGTAACTAGAAAAATCCTGTAAAGAGATTAATTTATTTTAGTAGAAATAATTGGCTGGAATTAACGAAGTTTATATTAAACCTTATGACGTTCATAAATTTCCTTTCGTACAGGACACTCGCAAAGCTTGGTTTTCCCAAATGATATAAAGTAAGGACATATTTTATCTTCTTTACACTCAATGAAAACTAGTTTATCTTTAATATAGTGTTGAATTTCGCACAATGGATTTTGACTCATACCATCAACACACTGATGGTTTTTAGTACATTTTCCTGCTTCTTTGATGATCGCTTCGGGTATTTCAAATTTCACTTTTCCTCCTCTTTTCAATATTTAAACCTAAAAAAACAGGTCTCCAAATAACAAATTCTATTACTCTAAACTTCATTTCGTCTTTCTGGTGCTTATTTATCATGCTGTCAGCGTTTCACAGCCTGCCCCGATTTATCGGGGTCCGTAGCGGCGTGTGTTAACCATATTTTCACTCATAATGTGACCACATGCGAAGAATTTTTACAATTTTCAAATCAATTAATACTTGATATACTAACCTGTGCTTTATATTAATGCGTCTTGAATACGCTCCTGATAAATCACCAATCAATTTTTCATAACTAGGTGGATTTTGAAATGGATCATTCTTCAATATTTCAATCAAATCCTTTGCCTTATTTTGAAGTCCTGTTTGTTTAATCTTTTTTGCATCTTTCTGACATTGTTTAGTGAATACTATTTTCCATTTCACAACTCTATTTCCTCTAGGCATTCACCCACAGGAGTATTCATACCTTCAATGATTGATTCTCTCATACCTGGAATAGATGTTAAATACAATGTTTCTTGAATTGATCTCCAATCGTCTTCTGAAACCAATACTGCATTGGTCTTCTTACCCGTAATCTGTACTGGTTCATGTGATTTGGAAGTTTCTTCTAGTAATTTATAAAGGTTTGCTCGTGCATTGGTTACGTTTATCGTTTTCATAATATCCTCAATTATTTATTACTAACGTACGTATTATAGTACGTATTGTCAATAAAATTATTTCAACATTTAAATATTTGGCCAACGAGGTAGCTCTGCGGCGTGAATATTATTGGTACATTTCATAATTGTTAAATCTAACTCCTTTTGACTTCAAAACCCAAGTTTCGTGCTACCTGCGTTTCACAGCCTACCCCGATTCATCGGGGTCCGTAGCAGACGGGTGTTAGCCATTAAATTGCTCATCATCTTCTAGCCTTTTCCCCAAGCCAACTACTCTGTCATCTAAATATCCTATTGATTTATAAAATTCAATTACCTCTATATTTGTATCTCTAACCTGTAAATTTATTTTTGGGCATCCCATAGTTTTTATCTTATTCTCGACAGCAACCATCATTTCTTTTCCATATCCCAATCGTCTATACTTTTTACCAACCGCTAAATAGTTAATCCAACCACGATGACCCTCATACCCTCCAATAACGGAGGCTATTATCTGCCCACTTTTTTCACCTACTAAAAATAATTCAGGGTTAACTTTGAGCTTTCTCTCTATATCTTGGTCGGGATTATTCCATGGTTTAACAAGATCACTTTCAATCCAAAGAGAAATGACTTCATCTTTATCTTTAATATTAAATTCTCGAATATTCATCATTTAGTGGCTAACGATATCTATGTTCCTCTTTGCCGGAAGGCAAAACATTGGTAATGTTTTAAGCAAACTATCCCCAAACCAACAAAGAGGAACAAGAATGAATACGA
>VAOY01030253.1_pt1 | contig 32967 bp, 28 predicted proteins | sample 3393881 | NCBI WGS metagenome assembly VAOY01 (sample SAMN08290430, study PRJNA428436) | hydrothermal vent metagenome | isolation source: Deep-sea hydrothermal vent chimney | place: Indian Ocean: Southwest Indian Ridge
GAAAATCGATTCAAAATAAGCTCCAATAAGCTTTATTTTAAAAGATTTATCCTAAATACTTTAAAAACCCTCTATTTTTTCCTTGCTTTCATAGCAAGTAGAGATAGCTCTGCGGCGTGTTTGACTAACATTTTCTATACCTTAAAATTCATTTCGTCATTCTAACTCCTGTTTCCTTGCTGAAGGCTTTTGCCTTTTTCAATTTGCAATTCCTTTGCCAAGTCACGCAAAAGGCGTGACAATGTCATGGTCTGCTTGATGTAATTGTTAGCTAGCAGCTTTGGTCGATTATAATAACCGAGCATAATCCACTGCCCGATTCAGTTTCAAATCCAGATATTCTTCTGCTTCTTCATTTGATTTACCAGAGTCATAAACTAGCGCCACTCTAAACTCACATTGGCGGTTAAACTCGTGAGATTTTTGAGCAATGTGAGGCTTGAAATCTAGCAAATCGAACGATGAGCTGATTTCACCTTTTGTGTACATAACATCATAAGTTGCAACGTAAAGTAACTTCATATCTTTTGGTTTTTTCATCAATGCAGATTTTACTAGCTCATCTATGAATAATTTTGTATCAAATATTTCAACTGAATATGGTCCCATTTCATCTAGAAAGTATTTCCACTCAACTTCGGGTTTCGACATACAAAAGACGTATACAAGGTTACCAAAAGAGCCTTTATGATGCATCACACCAGGTGAGGTAGAAATCCCTAATCCCCTTTTAGTTTTTAAATCAACGTGTATAATGTCTATCATTTCTTCTGTTTGAATATAGGTTTCACCCTCACTTCGATCTCTTCTAGATTCATCTTCAATTTTCTTGAAAAACTGTAGTGTACGAAGCCTTATTCTACCTTCTTCAGCAAACCCTCTAGCAAAATCTTCTTCACCATACCCCTTGAAAAGGCAAGCTGGTAACAGATCAGAATCTACTGAGATTAGATTCTTCATTCTAAATCACGAGTTTAGTAGTAATACGTAAATAAATATCCATCTTCCTCTTATCGCTCCCAATAGCTCTAAATTCTCGATTAAATGACCCGCATGAATCCATAAATTCTGTCCAGCTAACTAGTCAATATGCGGAAACTTTTGACCCATATTAGCCTTATAGACTGCCTTTTAATTCCGCCTATTGTGTTATTATGATTGGAATCTGGAAATACTGTGGGCAATATTCCGCATATCATTATATAAATATTGTTCGTATAGACTATTAACATATTCCAAGGGTAAACTTATCAAATAATAGGAAAACCTAAATCCACTTTCAAATGACTATCGGTTTTTAAACCGCGAAATAGCAACGCCTAATCCCCAAGTTATCAAAGGAATACATAAATAGGTGACACCTATGTCATCTATGTATTCAGAAATACTCATTTTCATTGGTCCTCCCAGAAGCATGAGTGGTGCATCAATTAGAATTGAAATTACAAACCAAAGAGCTCCAATTTGAACGCCTTCCTTAATGACACTTTCCCTAATATTTTTCAGATAAGCATTCCCAAAGACAACTGCTGTTGCACACACCGTAACGGCCATAACCGACTCAAAGAGTGGTCTTGCAGAATCATGAATGGGATATAAGATAAATGCGACGATAAATGGTATTAACCAAACGAGAACCCCAAAACCAATTGCTTTACCGAATGATTTCATTTCTCACTCCCTGTCTAATGTTTTTCTAAACGACAGTTTCAGGTAATGATTAGCGACGCCAATAAAATGTCGTTTTACGTAATTGATTCTAATGAATCAATTTTATTATTTAGATAGTCGCTGCAGATTTCTGATAATCCCCAAAATGCCGGCTATTACAAAAAACATTGCTGCAAGTTTTAAATTGCTGCTGTTCAATTCAACGCTGGCAAAATATAATGCTATTGCAGCTATTGTGTAAAAAACAAACCGGCTTATTCTTAATACACTAAATTCGTTAAAATCTTTGCTCATAAATTGTCCTCTTTTATTAAATTGTTTGCAGTGAAATTTATAACGATTTTGGAAATATTTTTATGTGTTTTAAAATATTAAGTTGAACTGACAGTTTCTGTTCGAAGAAAAGCTTTTTTAATCAACATTTTCCCTGCCTGCTCCGCCAGCTGGCGGATTCGGCCTTTAGGTTCTTTTTGTGTTTTTTATTCGTTTCGTTAAAATAAAAACAATGAATCATATTATCAAATATGACAGACAGACATCTTTCACCTATTCTCTTCCTCTTTACCTTTTTTTATTATTATTTTTCCATCATCCATGCTACATCTTCCATGTCCCATCTAATACAGTCTTGATAATATCCCACCGGTGTCCTCTTCTTTGTAAATAAGCCAAAAGCCTGTTTCTCTCTTTTTGGGTTAATTCTTGTCCTGACTTGATATTGCGTTTTGTCATTAGTCGCTCCACAAGTTCCTCTTCGGAAATTTCATCGTAAGCTTTCTGGATCGATTTTTCAATAAGTTCACTGTTTAATCTGTGGGGAATCAGCTCGCGACGTAAGGCAATGGGACCCAATAATCGGGAATGGATTTTGTCGTTAATAAACGCTTTGGCAAACACTTCATCATTAATGAATTTCTTATCTTCCAATTTTTGGATAACAGTCTCAATTGTTCCGGACTCATACCCTTTTTCAGCTAATCGTTTACGTAATTCCGCTTTGCTGCGCATGCGATAGTTTAGCAGGGAAATAGCTGCATGAAATGCCCGATGATCATTTTCTTTTGATTCCAGTTCCAATAAATATTTTTCATCAACTTCAGAACCTACTTCCAATCCTGTTGAAACAAAAACGTCTTCGGAAATCCCAAAGACGCTTTGATCATCAAAAATTAATAATCGTTTGGATCGCTTTTGACCCTTTCGTTTGATGGCTACTATTTTACGACTCAGCGTTTTCCTCCTTAATATCCATACCAACGAATGACTTTACATCAGATACTATTTTATCCAAAATGTCCTGATTCTCCTTGAGAAATGATTTTGCATTCTCTCTTCCCTGTCCAATCTTCGCATCGTCGTAGGAATACCACGCTCCGGTTTTTTGAATAATTTCACCTTCAACAGCTAAATCGACGATATCACCGATATACGAAATACCTTCACCATACATAATATCAAATTCAGTCTGTTTAAAAGGCGGCGCTACTTTATTCTTCACCACTTTTACACGAACCCTTGAACCGATAGAATTCGTTCCGTCCTTTATATTTGTCACTCTCCGAATTTCCAACCTCATAGCTGAATAAAATTTCAACGCTCTTCCGCCGGTTGTTGTCTCTGGATTGCCAAACACGATGCCAATCTTTTCTCTGATTTGATTAATAAAAATGACGCTTGTGTCGGTCTTTTTCACTGTACCTGTTAATTTTCGTAATGCCTGTGACATAAGTCTTGCATGCAGACCCATAAAAGAGTCACCCATTTCACCATCCAGTTCAGCTTTTGGTACTAAAGCGGCAACAGAATCGATAACAATCACATCAAGAGAATTACTGCGAATGAGTGTATCCACAATAGAGAGAGCCTGTTCTCCAAAAGAAGGTTGAGATACAATTAATTCTGTTGTATTGACACCCAGTTTTTTCATGTATTCCGTATCAAGTGCATGTTCCATATCGATAAAAGCTGCGATACCACCGGCTTTCTGTGCTTCCGCAACAATGTGCAATGCGAGGGTTGTTTTTCCGGAAGATTCAGGACCAAATATTTCAATTACACGGCCTTTTGGAATACCTCCGATTCCAAGAGCGATATCTAAAGACAAACATCCTGTAGAAATCACATTATCTCTAACATTCATTTTATCACTATCTAACTGAATAAATAGTTCTTCACCCCTATATTGTTTTTCTAGTTGTGCTTTTGCCAGTTCCAAGGCCTTGGATTTTTTATCATCCATAAATACTATACTCCATTATTGAAAATTATCTTAAAAAATGAGTGCCTAAAATAGTATAAACTGAACCTTTATGAAAGAGTTCGCTGCTCATTAGATGAATTTTATTAACATTAAACTTAATTGGGTCATAATTATAATTTAAAAATCCAGAAATATCCGGTGTAACCTTTTGCGGATATTTTATCCTGGCCAAAGTGAGATGAGGAATATACTCTTTCTCTTCCTTTGGATAACCCAATGGGTCCAACGCATCATTTATTTTGTAGACCAATCCCTGTAGTGGACTTAAATCTCCATCAATTCCTAACCATAAGATACGAGGTCTTTCCTTTTTTGGAAAACATCCGGATCCATTGATCATAAAATTCATTGTGGATGTATTTTCTATGATGTGACCAATGGTGGAATTGATTTTTTTCACTTCATCTTCGGGTGTATCGCCGATAAATTTTAATGTGAGATGAATATTCCCATCTTTTACCCAACTTATTTTTGCTTTTTTTTCTACGATTGTTAACTTCAGCTTATTCTGAAGATAGGTGATTTCATTTGGTACCGGAATCGATAGAAACGTGCGTAACAATCGTTTACTCATTTTAATAAATACAACCTGACCATGTTTAATGCGGCCTGGCTGCTGGCATTTTTATTTAATGCTCTGTCCTTTACAAAACGAAATTCCTTTACGATCGTATTGTTACTATCAGACAGGGCGATATAAACGAGTCCAACCGGTTTCTCTTTAGTTCCGCCGGTGGGACCTGCGATTCCTGTAACTGATAAACCTAAATCTGCTTGTAAAACCTGACGGACATTTTCCGCCATCTGAATAGCCGTTTCTGAACTAACAGCCCCATGTTTTTCCAACACATTATGATCAACATTCAATGCTGTTTCTTTCACATCATTGCTGTATGAAACAATTCCGCCTACATAGTAAGAGGAACTTCCGGAAACATTTGTGATTCGATGACCAATTAAACCGCCTGTACAGGATTCAGCAGTGGCAATGGTCATATCCTTTTCGGATAATAATTTTCCTACAGTATCTTCCAGACGATCATCGTCAAAACCATAAATATATTTCCCAACGGTTGATTGAATTTGTCCGACTAAATCATTAATTCCTTTCTCGTCATGGCCACCCAAACGAACATCAACACCAATAAATTGTGGTAAAAATGCTATAGTTAAATCTTTTGGAGCATCATGGACAATTTGTTCCAATTTTTCCGCCAATGCCGATTCCATAATTCCTGTCGTTCGAATGGTGCAAACAAATAACGTATTTATGCTGTGTTGTTGAATAAATGGAAGAATTGTGGATTTCATCATTTCTTGCATTTCTCTTGGGACTCCCGGTACAGCAAAAATATGTTTATCCTCAATTATAAAATGAAGTCCTCTGGCAGATCCAACGGGATTGTCTATTACATTTCCTTTTTGCGGTCTCATGGCCTGATTTCTATTCAGGTTAGGCAGTGTCATATTACGCTTTGACAATCGTTTCTGCAGATTATTCCAATATGATTCATCAAATACAGGTGAATCATCAGCATAATCATACAGTGCATATGCTGTTACATCATCATGAGTTGGTCCCAAGCCACCTGTGACGATAACTGTATCACATTCTGATGGAACAGATCTCAGTGCCTGATGAATTTCCTCTTTTGAATCACCAATGGTTTGATGCCATAAGACTTTACCCCCGGCTTTTAAGACCTGGGTCCCAATCCAGGATGCATTCGTATTCACAGTAAATCCTGCTAACAGTTCATTGCCGATGGTTATTAATGCAATATTCATGTGTCCACACTGAAAAGGAGTTAAAACCCCTTAATTGTTGTTATATTGCCTAATCCCCGCCCTAAAGGATGGGATAAATAATTAGCTGCATCTTTCATAATACTTTCACTTACTCCGACATTTATGTCGGGGTGTAAAATTCGTAAATAGATGGGATTCATCCCAATTAGACCTTTTCCGGAGTGGAATCATTCATAAATAATAAAGAAATCCGTTTAATATAGTGCAGGTCATTACTCCTGCTGCAACATCATCCAACATTACTCCCCAACCACCTGGTAATCGTTCTAATTGCTTTATCGGTGGTGGTTTAAAGATGTCGAAAATGCGAAATAGAACAAATGCAGCAATTCCATATCCTATTGTGTGGGGCAACGCGATTAATGCGAACCACTGCCCTGCAAGTTCATCTATGACCACTTCGGACGGATCGCTTTTCCCTGTAGTTTCAATCACAACATTAGAAGTTATTACTCCGATGAAAAAGACGACTACCGAAGTGAAGATCAGCAAAAATGGTGAAATCTCCGTCATAAAGAAATACCAAACGAAAACAGCTGCAAGGCTCCCCCATGTTCCCGGAGCTAAAGGCAAATATCCTATCCTGAAACCGGTTGCAATCCAGCTGGAAATGGTATTCATTTATAGTGGATTAAGAAAGGAACTGTCGTATTGATGAGCGGTTTTCATATATGTATGAAAGACCGGTGATAACAGTAAAAATAGTTGCTGTAAGAGTAAGGTTGTAAATCAAATTATATTCCCGTGCTAATTTGATAAAATCGGAAAACCAGCTAAAATGTAAGATACCGAGTCCCAGGTAAAGCAATATGGTAACAATAATCACAATCTGTACCGTTGTCTTTGCTTTTGCAACATTGCTGGTAACCATTTTGAAACCCTTATTATTCATCACCATACGTAAGCCTGTAATAAACATATCTCTAAAAATAATCAACGCAACCATCCAATAAGGAATAATTTCCAGCACAGCAAAAGAAATTAGTGCAGATGATACAAGAATTTTATCTGCTAAAGGATCAAGAAATTCTCCATGTTCTGTCACCTGATCGTGTTTCCTGGCAAAATAACCATCAAAAGCATCGGTGATGGACGCAACTAGAAAAATAATTAATGCCCAAAGTTTCGCATAAGGATGATCATAAAAAAGAAAAATGATAAAGAATGGAGTTAAAGCAATTCTCAACAGTGTCAACGTATTTGGAACATTCAACTTCATAACGCAACCCGTCCTTCAATGGCGCGAATCAAGGTAGCTTCATCAGTATATTCCAAAGCACCACCTACGGGCAATCCCCTGGCTAACCGGGTGGATTTTATACCTTTTTCTTTCAATAATTTACTGATGTATAGAGCAGTTGCTTCACCTTCCACACTGGGGTTTGTTGCCAATATTACTTCCATATCAGTATTCACACGGTCTAATAGTCTGTCAATGCTCAAATCATCAGGTCCAACACCGTCAAGAGGAGACAAAACACCACCCAATACGTGATATTTCCCACGAAAGCTATTTGTCTTTTCAAAGTGAAAAATATCGCTGGGTTCTTCAATAATACATAATAAATCTTCCTGACGTTTTGAATCGGAACAAATGTTGCATGGATCATCTTCTGTTATACCACCGCAAATCGAGCACGATAAAATATTCGTTTTTACATCCATCACCGCCTGGGCTAAATGAACCGCTTCGTCGTTGTTCCTTTTTAACACATAAAACGCCATACGCTGTGCTGTTTTTTTACCAATCCCGGGGAATCGTGCAAAAGCATCAATTAACTTTTCGACAGATTTAGGTATAAAGCCCATTTTACATTCCGGGTAAGCTTAATCCGCCTAACATATTTCCGGTTACAGCATCCATACGCGATGCAGCTTCATTCTGTGCCTTTTGCAGTGCTTTTTTCATAGTCGTAAGAATTATATCTTCTAAAATATCTTTATCTTCAGCCATTGCATCATCCGATAACGTTACATCAATTATTTCCAATTTACCATTCAATTTTATAGTCATCATCCCGGCAGTAGATTCTTCTATGATAACGTCTTTTAATTCTTCTTGGACATTAACCATTTTGGACTGCATTGCCTGTGCTTGCTTTAACATTTTGCCCATGTTACCCTTATTGAACATGTCTTCTCCTTATCTTAATATTTCGCCATCGAAAAGTTCAATCACTCTATTAACGACCGGATCGCCCTTTATTGGTACAGATGACGCATTAGGTAATTCGTGTCTGATTTCTTCTTGTGTGCCTTCGTTTAATAAAAAAGTCATTCTCACCGGATGATTAAAAACTTCTTCAAAGATGTTTTCAATTAATGATCTATTTCTTTCCAGTCTATCAAAACTGAATTTTGGTTGATCATATACGGCAATATCTAACTTTCTGTTTTTTAAGTCCATTGGCATTGTTTGTTCCAAAACCATTGCAACGGATGTTTTAATACTTCCGATCTTTTCAATCACTTGATGCCAATTAGTTTTGATGTACTCCATGTCTAACGACTCATTTGGTTCTTCTGATTCCTTATGAACTTCTTTAGATTTTACTTCTGGTTTTTTCTCGGAAGCGCCATCTTTTTTAACATCAGCAGCAGGTATTACAGTTTCTTTTTCTTCTCTGACATGCTCTATCGTTTTTTTAGAGGACACGGAAAGATCAATTTGTGATGATTTTTTTTCTGGAACTGCATATTGGACTTTCCGATCACCCGAAGAATCTGGATTCGTTGATAATAATTCTTCAATGGTGACAGACTTGTCCATTTCCAACATCTTTAGCAAATTGATTTCAAAGAGAATTTGCGGTTGAGAAGCTCTTCTAATTTCGGGTTCCATTTTGCTAAAGATCTGTGAAATACGTATCAAGTCTCGACGATCCCAATTCATAGAGTCATTTGAATAGCGTTCCTGTAATTCAGAGTTCATTTCTAAAGTAGAGGCAGCGCCTTCAACTGTGCTTATCAATAAATTTCGTAAATGCTGATTGAATCCGTTTACTACATCTTCCAGCGGTGTTCCTAAAGATCGAATGTTATTTAACACTGATACAAGCTGTTGACCATTTTTCTCTTTGATCGCTGCCGTCAAATCAAAAAATAGATCATAGGGAATTAGTCCAAGCACCTTGGATATTTCGTCAAAAACAATTTTATCTCCGGCAAACGAAATAACTTGATCCAGTAAACTCAGTGCATCGCGCACACTTCCATCTGCTTTTCGGCTGATAGCTGACACAGATTCTTCATCAAATTCAATTTTCTCAACATCTAGGATATGTTTCATCCTGTCAGCAATAATGCTTGAACTGATGCGATTGAAATCGAATCGCTGACAACGGGAAATAATGGTAGCCGGCATTTTATGTATATCCGTTGTACACATAATAAATTTTCCATGTACGGGTGGTTCTTCCAATGTGCGGAGCAATGCATTAAATGCCTGATTCGTAAGCATATGAACTTCATCAATAATGTACACCTTAAATTGAGCACTCATAGGCGGAAATTTTATATTTTCCCTCAGATGGCGAATTTCATCAATTCCCCTGTTTGAAGCACCGTCAATCTCCAGAACATCCATACTTCGACTTTCAGTAATCTCTGAACAGTTCGTGCATTTGTTACAAGGCTCATTGTCAACGGGACTTTGGCAATTCATTCGTTTCGCCATAAGTCTTGCCATGGTGGTTTTACCAACACCACGGGGACCTGTAAATACATATCCTTGAGCAATGCGATCTTTTTTGAACGCATTTTTTAAGGTCTGGGTTACATGGTCCTGTCCGACAACATCATCGAATGTTTGCGGGCGCCATTTTAATGATAGTACTTGATATGTCATTTATTTTAATAAGATTGGTCGTGCACCATAGCTTGACAAACCTGTTCACCGCCTTAAACCAGCAGTTAACTCCATTTCAGGGATCCATCGGCACATGGATACATCACCTACCGCTGCTCCCTTCCGGGCCTGACGGGTTTTAGTGTGTAACCATTGCGATGGGTTGAAACTTCAACATTACTTACTGATAATCAGCAATTCAGCATAAGCCGCACTATGGCAGTTGATCCTGCTATAGCGGGTTGCAGGTTACAGGGCACCGCTATCTCCCCATCTAGCACGACCACATTTTCAAAAAGTTTTCACTCGTCCAACTTCTGTCAGACGAGTGGAGCCGATCGGGATTGAACCGACGACCTCAGCATTGCGAACGCTGCGCTCTCCCAACTGAGCTACGGCCCCGTTATATTAAGCAATAAATTTAACTGTGGATAAGGACGTCAGGCAATCTGACAATGGATAATATTTTTGAGGGCTTTGCAAAGCCCTCTTGAAATAAGTAAAGAAGGACTCGATTTTTATTTTTTCCGCTTAAAAAACCCCTTCTTTTTTGGTTTCTCTTCTTTTGATTCTATTTTTTTTTCAGCTTTCAGTTTTGGACCTTTAACTGCGGCTTTCTTGCTTTCCAACCGTTTTTCCCAGGGACTCATTTCTTCAGGAACTTCTTCTGGGGCTTTTCCCACAGCATCCGTTTTTTCTTCTATGGGTTCTTCATCATTTCGATGTTCCCACAAATTCTTCAATTTGCTTCGTCTTTCATCTGAACCGGCCTTAAGGCTCTCAATCATAGTGGCCACTTCGTCATGGAATTCACTCACTGTTTTATCCAGGCGCCCAGCCAGTTCCACTTGCAGCGGTTCGCCATGACCAGGGTCTACTTTTTCTAACAGATTATCAATTTGATCTTTTAACAATTGTTCTTCAGGTGATAAAACGTCTTGTTCTATTTCTTTAGCCATAAAAGCCTCCTTTTCAGTCTCTTAATCTATCCATTTCTTCCGGTGTTAATGCAAAAAATGTTTTGGGCGAAGTTAATACATTAAATGTTTGAAAAACTTCAATTCCTGCCAACATACCTGCAACAGCACCTAAAAATCGATTGTACCAAACATTATCAATAGCTGGTCGAGTTTGCTCATTCCAACCCTCAGCTAAAGCCAATCCCGCAAGGGCTGAAAAAGCAAATAGTGGATATTTCCAGTCAGATCTAATTTTAAACGATTCCCGATACGAAATAGATTCCATATCCCAGATCGGAATTTTTTCTAATGATATAGCTGTTTGGACAGTCAATTCCTTACTATCATAGTTGAGCAATGTTCCTCTTAATCTTCTTCCACTACGGTGCTTAATCACCACAAACTGATTCTCGGGAATACTGGTTAATATATTATTTGTTGACAAATATGTTAGATTTTCTTTTACTAGTCTTCTGTCTTCATCCGTAATCCACGGCTGCACATCCACAGCTTCCTTCATGCGAAGGAACTCCATCATGGAATGTTTCCGTTTAGATATTTTTTGCTGTGAATATTCTACAATAGTAATTCTGGCAATAACTGTTCGCAGGGATATTTCATAGAATTGAGCGCTTTCAAACCCCTCAATATCATACACGTTATAGAACAGATTCTCCTCGGCATCCAAGACAGTTCCCACTTTTTGGCTTAAAGGAATTATTTCACCATTTTGAGCCAATAAGCACGTACACAAAAATAATGGTAAGATATATTTAATTCGATTCGATAAGATCAATAATCTCGCCATCGTTTGGGAATCGATCCAGTTCTTTCTTTGAAAAAATTAATTGATTATTTTTAATGATTTCAAACACTCCTCCGCCGGAGGGAATAATCGTTAATTCAGAAATATTTTTACCATATTTCTCCAAAATTTCGTTAGCCAAACTGGCCGCCCTTGGTAAATAGTTTCAAACGCTGCAGTATTCAATACTAATTTTCATTATAACTCCATGAATTGTGTAAACAAGATAACGGAAATAATCACCAAACTTCTGGTTAATCCGAAGGAGGACATACACCGCTAGCTAAAACGTTCACACTGCGGTGTACCACCGATATACAGTTTGCCATCGTCAACAGCGACTTTTTCTATTAAATATCGAAGGAAGTTTCAATGGTTGTTTGTTTAACCGGTTCTAAGTTACCTGTACCATCATCTCTGTAAAATTGACGAAAATCCCAAATAACGCTAACGCCCTTACTCACCTCATAACCAAGTCGATATCCCAGGACTGTATTGATTGACGGATTACCAAAATCAAATGGATTCCTATCGTTGTTACGTTGATAATATGCTGTTGCAACGCTCAATTTCGGAATTTTATCCGGATTCAAATTTATCGCAGCAACAAAACTCTTAACAGTATCATTTGCTGATGACATATTTGCATATGACCCGCTCAAACTGGCGAAGCCAAAAACATTTGCACTTATAGATCCAAAATATCCGCTTAAATCCTCACTCATGGATGAATCAGCGAATAAAAGCATATCTTTAGTATAGATTTTAGCCACATCGTCAATATACATGGGAGTTACACGTGTAATATCATAAGATTGATCAAAGAATTGTGGAACGTAATAGCCACTCTTTAAACGATATTCAAGATTGATATTCAAGAATTTGAATAAACCTATCCTGACACCGGGAATAGAAAATCCACTCCCGGATTTAGCCTCTCTGTAAAATTCAGTCTCTTTTATTCCTGCTTTTGGAATATTCAGAAAGTTGAATTCAGAATACAAAAGTAGGGAAAACATTTTATTACTGAATATCGGATATCCGACGTCGAATGCATACGCCGTCACGGATGCTTTATTATTCTCAATGCTGAATGGTGTTCCTTTTAAAGAGGATAGGTCATCGTCCATTAAATCGTAAATGTTGTCACCATCCGCATCAATATCCCATGTAGTTGAATCTATCCCACTATGGGGATCGGGTATGCCATCCCCATCCGTATCATTCCACAAATTTTTGTCATCCGGGAAATCATCAAATATGTCCGGATAAGAATCGTCATCAAGATCTTTCATTCCACTGAATTGATTAACATCTATAATAAAGTTGGCGCCAATCGTTAATGGAAATGCTTTTGAAACTTTATAGGTTCCTCGCAGACCAATTAACGTTCCACCGCGGGAAAAATCCTTGACATTGGACATGAATAATTCAGTACCATAATTGCCAAAATTCAGTCCTGTATTGATGCCCAATTGTCTGACTGTGGGGAATTCCATCATATTAGAATATCCCATCAATAATCCGCCATATCCCAGTGTTACATTATCCAACGAGCCCAATTTAATCCAGAATGGATCTTGTTTTTGTCCCCAGCGCACATATAGGATTTTATCAATTATTACTGAAGGATCATTTTTAACATCCCATTCGTTGGGGCGGACGTTGCCTTCATTGTCGATATACAGCACAAGATCAAGACCCACTCCCAGCTTTCCGAAACTAAATTCCGGACGCAGGGCAAACTGGTTGTACAGCATTCCATCGATAGTTACTGAACCAATGCCTAGACCCAACCCATACGGTTTATCTGGTTTTGGTGCGGACGGAGGTTCCTGGGGCTGTGGAGCTTCCGGTTGAGCTTCTGGTTCTGGTTGTATTTCATCAAGTTCCGGTTCCATTTCTTCAATTTCCTCTTCGACCTCTTCCTCGGGTTCAACCTCTTCTTCCGCTTCTTCAACTTCTTCTTCGATGTCTTCAATTTCCGCATCGGGTTCATCGGGGTAATCTGCCGGATCAAAAGGCTGTTGGGTTAATGTTCCCAATGCATTGGAGATTGCCTGCTGTCCGGGCTGCACGTTAATCGTTTGTCCGCTAACGGAATTGTATACATCAAAATTACCATCCTGACAGAAAAACTGATCTATTCCGGCAGGATCGGAAACGACTGCAAAATCAGTTCCTTTTACAGATGCAACTGATACAGGTGTTTCTACACGAAATGATTTACCATCTTTCTGCTTATTGACATTATTAAAAATTGTACCTTGTTGTAATTCAAGCGTTCTGGTACTGGGAGAATCAATAAACTGGAATTCTGTATTTTCACGGATTTTAACAACTGATTTATCATCGATAAAAATGACAATGGCAAAACCGACTTCCCCTATACGGATAGCATCGCCATTGTTAATGCCATGACCTGCTTTTACGTCAACTGAAAATGTTTGTTTGCCCACAGATTTTAACGTGACATTACCGTCCGATTTCATTACCCGTGCAATAGCTTCGGCATTGGCAATGTTTACCAGGAGGAATAATGATAATGTTATGGGGGATATAATCCGTTTCATGATAATACCTCAAAAATGGTGTTAGAATTTGGTGAAATTTACTTCATATGTATTATTTTACAAGTAATCTAGTTTACATGATTTTTTTTCAAGAATTCCTGAACCAATTCAATGATGGAATGAAATGGAACACCTGTCGCTTGTGACATGGTAATTTCACACATTCGGCTTGTAGAAACTCCTATACTGCCTTGCGGTATCTTATTATACGATTGTGCACAATTTCTACCTGCGCTTTCGGTAAGTTCGGGGATGAGCAGTCCTTTGTCTCCTGCCGTTGCACAGCAGCCATTCGTTTCTTGAATAATGATCTTATCCGCAATTTTCTCTATAACGGAAATAAATTTGTCCTCATGGTGCATTTTTTGTGTCGAGCATGTATGATGAATTAATACTTCACAATTTAGTTTTTCATATTGATCGAAACCATGTCTTTTATCATATAGTAATTCTATTATATCTACAAATTTTAACGCATCTAATTTTTCAACCCCTTTTTCGTTTTTTAATTGGTTACTACATGGCGACATATCTATTAATATTGGGATTTGACCACTATTACTTAATGTATATAATTCATTGGCTGTTTTGTTAATCATTGTTGAATGGGCTTTAAGATATCCTTTTGAAGAAAAGGGCATGCCACAGCATAAAGAATGGATGGATTCCGGAATGATTAATTTCACTCCTAATTGTGGTGCGATATCCATCATTATATTAATAACAGATTCCTTCTTGTTAGTACCAAACGAACGATGAACGCACGATGGAAAATAGATTATTTCTTCCCCCTCTCCTGATGAATATAAATTTATTTTTGCAGCACTAGTTAAATACGAATTCCATTGAGGTATTTTCTTCAACCCAAGTCTGCGTAATCCACTTGTTATTTTTTCCATTACGGAAGTACCTATTAAATTCCCTGACTTTAATCCAAGTTTGATCAATCGTTGAACCATAGAAAAATTCCTGATAATAATATTAGCAGAAATTTCAGAAAATAATGAATGCTGCGTGCTTCTTTGTTCTTTAATAAATGCGCCAGTGTCAATATTCACCGGACATTTCAAGGCACATAATCCATCAGTGGCACATGTTTGGTTGCCATCATAAGCGAAATCATACTGCAATTCATCCAATTCTAATTGCGTGAATTCTGATAGCATCATTTCTCTGTTGACGACGATTCGCTGACGGGGAGTCAGTGTTAAATTTCTCGAAGGACACACAGATTCACAAAAGCCGCATTCGACGCATAAATCTACACTTTTTGATACCAGGGGCATTTGTTTTAGATTTTCCAAATGAGTATTTTTATTCCGATCTAATAACACACCCGGGTTTAAAATATGATTCGGATCAGCTAATGATTTGATTTTCCACATTATTTCATAAAGTTCACCTCCCCATTCTGTTTCTACGAAGGGGACCATATTCCGACCTGTGCCATGTTCAGCCTTCAATGATCCATTGAATTTCCCGATAGTCATTGAAACCAAATCTTTCATCATTCCTTCAAATCCTTTAATACCATCCTTATCATTTAAATCAATTGAAGAAACAAAATGCAAATTGCCATCTTTGGCGTGACCAAATACAACAGCATCATCATAGTTCCATGAGCGAAAGATTTGATGCAATTCCTGAACTGCGAATGGAAGATCCGTATGATTGACACAAATATCTTCTGTGATAACACTTGTTCCGGATTTTCGCAATGCACCGACTGCAGGGTATAATCCTTTTCGAATGTTCCATAGAGAGTCTCGAAGATAGGGATCCGAACTAAAAGGATGAACAAGGTTCCCTCCCATTTTCATTATCTCTTTTGATGAATTTTTAATTATTTCGAGTAAATGTTCTTCAACATCATCCTCAAATTCACACAGTAAACCGGCTTGGTTTGGGTGCAGTGTATTTATGTCAAATGGGGGTGATTTTAAATGCTTGGCTGTTGTCAATGATGCATAATCCATCACTTCCAGCGCACTGGCACCCTGCTCACTTAAAAATGGAATAGATGCGCATGCTTTTACAATATCATCAAAGAGAATGAGCCCTGTTCCTTTTGACGGCGGATCTTTTATGGTATTTAGAATAACTGAAGAAATGAATGCCAGCGTCCCTTCCGAACCAATCAATAAATGGGTAAAAATATCTAACGGATGTTCATAATCAATAAATGCATTGATAGAATACCCCATTGTGTTTTTAATGCGGTATTTATTACGAATTTTATTAGTCAATTCAACACTGGCTAGAATCTGTTTTCTACATTCAATAATGCCATTTGCCAGTTTTTCTTGTTCAATTATGAATCGTTCGTAATCAGATTCGACTGATGTATCGTACAATTTCCCATCTGATGTAATAAATCGGATGGATCGCATTGTGTGATAAGCATTATTCTTTACTCCGCAGACCATCCCCGAGGCATTATTTGCCAGAATTCCACCAATCATGCACGAGTTTATAGACGCCGGATCCGGGCCAATTTTCCTGTTAAATGATGATAACAGTAGATTTGCGTGACCTCCTATCACTCCCGGCGCTAATTGGATTGCTTTTCCATCATCCAGGATTTTTCGTTGTTTCCAATCTCGGACAGTCTCTGCTATAATACCCTCCCCAACCGATTGACCGGACAATGATGTTCCAGCTGTACGAAATGTTAAGGGAGTTTGGGTATCATTACTATAATTCAAAAGAGCAATGACATCTTGTTCATCAGATGGCCTAACAACCGCTTTTGGAACCACTCGATACAAACTGGCGTCATGGGCGTAAGCCAGTCTATCGATTAAACGGGTGTGAATTTTATCTTTAGGGAATCGTCGAGAAAGATCAGCTATCATGCCAACATCGATTACGTATCACATCAGGTACATTGATTGTTATTTGCCTTTTATAATCAAACGAGATCATTTTGAAACTTCCAACAATACAGGGGTGAATTTGACTCTTTTGAAAAACCGCACAGAGAAAATCGAAACTTTTTGAACCTACACGATTAATCCGATGACAGACACATAATTCAGATGGGTGTTCTATTTGTGAAATATAGTCAATATTCATCCCGCCGAGAATTATTGACGGATTCTGTTGAAGGCTATTATTACCAAATCCAAGCGATAAATAATATTTTACTCGTGCTGTTTCGATATATGTTAAAACCTTTGCATGATTAATATGCCCAAGGGCATCCATATCGCCCCAGCGTGTGGTAACAATTGTCTCTTGTTCAAAATCTTTTCGGGTCAGTTGACGAATTTTTTTCATACCATTAAGCAAAGAGTAGAGATTAATACCACTGATACTCCAAAATGTAACGCGCTTTTGGAGTTTTATCTCTTCAAAATATTCACTATCAATATACGCAGTTTTTTATATTTTCGAATCCCAAATAGTTAATTTCGTCCAATTCCAAGGCTTTGAAGATGCATTACGAAATTCACCGTTTCAAAACCATAATAATGTGGTCCAAATATAGGGTGTTGGTCTCTATTCAGTTGGAAATGTAATGTAGAATATATTACCTGTTGGTTTATTCGGTTTAACACCCACTTCGGCGTTATGTGCTTCAGCAATACGCTTAACAATTGCTAATCCCAAGCCACGACCACGCTTTTCACCCTCTTCCAATTGTACACTTCGAATAAATACGGCTTTGCGTTTATCTTCGGGAAGTGTTTCACCAAAATCTTTAACGTTTATTGTTATGGAGCCTTCAACCTCTTCACTGGTAATTAAAATTTTCTTTCCCTTATTAGCATACTTTACTGCATTACTGATATAGTTTTTAAATACTTCAGAAATAATTGGATTTGCCATTATACTAAGTCTGCTTGGAAAATCTGTTTCCATTGTCATACCGGCATTATTTAATATAGACTTCCATTCTTTTGCTATCTCCTGAATTACTTCTGCCAAATTGGTATCAGTCTTTTTAATCTCATCACCAAAAGCAACCTGTGATAGTACTGTTGCATTATCAATTACTTCCAAAAGTGTGTCACTAGAATTTTTTACTGCCTCCACCATTTCATTTTCCGGTAGCTCCTCTATCATCATTTCTGTCATTCCTTGAATTACACCGGCTGGATTCTTCAAATCATGGGTGATTACATCCAATAGCAATTCTTTCATTGAGTTGGATTTCTCCAAATTTTCCGATAGTACACGATATCTTTTTTCCGATTCCTGCAATGAATCTTGGGTTAGCCTATAGGTCATGGCGTCGGTAATATTAGATGACACAAATTCAAGAACTTTTATATCCTTTTCTGAATACAAATTAGGAGCTGTATAACTCTGAACAACCACTGCCCCTACCGCCTGATCACCAAACAAAAGTGGTACTCCCAGCCATTGTTCTGACGGTGTTCCAATCTGATCGACTTTTCCACTTTTTATTAGTTTTAAAATATCATGTTTACTCAGGAATAATGACTCTTTCGATTTTAAAATATATCCGGTAAGACCTTTACCTGGTTTTATAGGTTCTGTGTTATCGTCTACCTCATCGATATAATAAGGAAAAGTGATTAAATCTATATTATGATCGTAATAGGCTATGTAGAAATTAGACGTATCTATGATCTTGCTCAAACTTTCATGGATCAATCGATACATACTTTGCATATCTTTAGATGTACTTACCGCACGGGCAATTTCATATAATACGGTCCGGATATTTTCGTCACGTTTCTGTTCTGAAATATCGCGATAGATACCGAAAATGGCTGGATGTCCATCTTCAAACTTTACAGGGGTTCCGATAATCGACACATCTACAGGAGTACCGTCTTTCCGAATCCGGACGGACTCTTTTTCAACACGCTTTCCAATCAAACTAGTGGCGGAAATCTTTTCTGCTTCTTCCCGTAACTCTTCGTTTGTCAACAAATTATCTATATTTTGACCCAAGACCTCTTCTCCATAGCCAAACAAGTTTGTGAATTCTTTATTTATCCGCTGGACATTACTCTGTTTATCCAAAACCGCAATTGCCAGAGGTGTACTTTCTATAAGTTCTGCGAGGTACGCCTTCTCAATGCCAATCGCTCTCTCGGCTTGCATCCGTTCAGTTTCATCTCTTACGATTCCACGAAATCCTATGGGCTTACCTTTTGATCCGCGAATTAATGAAATAGCAGATTCTGCAAATCGTTTTTCACCATTTTTTCTTATGAACTCCCACGTAATTATTGTTGGTTCCCCGGTCTTATAAATTTTATTAAACTCCATAAAAACCTGATTTGAGTTTTCTTCATTCATATAATCTCTGTTATTCATTCCCATCAATTCTTCATTTGAATACCCAAGTTGTTTTCGAAGCGATTCGTTGAAAAATGTAAAATTTCCAGCCAGGTCAACTTCAAAATATCCATCTTCAATATTCTCAATAATTGTGCGGAATTTTTTCTCACTTTGTATAAGGGCGTCTGCTACTTCAACAACAGCATTTCTTTTTTTTATCCTATAAACAAAAGCCCCAACTATCCCAATGGCGATAACTCCCAAAATTGCAAACATCATACTTTGGCGCGCATTTTTTTCTACAGCACCTTGTATTTTCTCATAGGGCGAGCCCAAACAAACAATCCATTTTTCATTAAATAGAGGTATTGAGTAAGCTGTTCTGTTTACAGAACCCTTGGATGGATATTCTTGAATAGAATAAGTTACGTCCTGTTCATCCAATGATTGTTTTAATACGTCAAACTCATTTGGTAAATGACAGGAGAGACACTCATCGTCAAGTAAAAATAAATTTCCACTTTTCATCAACTCAGAATCTTCACAATCAACGTTCAAAATACCAAATATATTCCCATCGCTATCAGAGATGAAATAAGATAAATCACTTGCCTCCCAAGTGTTTAAGTGGAGTTCGGAATATTTCTCAATATCCAATGATCCAACTACATAATATTTTATATTAGAAATAGTAAAAGGTTTGAATAATATTATGAGATTCTGTCCTTGATCATTACGGTATCTCTTTGAAAGAAAAGACTTAGTAATATTTTTATTCTTGATAATATAATTTGCAACAAACTGACTGTAATTAGCGTCTATTTTGTTGTCCGATGGAGTGTTATATATTAACTGGGCGTTTTCTCTATGTAGGCTGATTGAAATAAAATCATCATCACTCATTGAATAAACCATTGACATATATTTCGAAGCATTGGATGTATTACCGTCTTTTTCAATCTGCCGAGCTATATAATTTAAATTCTGATCAGCTTTGGAAACATGATCAAAGAATATGTCACCCAGAAATCTTACCAGTACTGATTGTTGAGAATTAAAATTTGACGTTATCGTGTCTTTAAAGGTTCTGTGCGAACTCATTGTCAAATACAATACTGCTATAACTATTATGGCTGTAAAAAATATCCACAATAGAACTCGAAAAAATTTTATCTTTATAATATTGTAACTTTTCATATCTTATTACTGCTTTGTTTCAATATGACTCGCCAACGATGTTTGGATACCATGCAAAATAAGGTTTTTATTTTAGGTTCATCACAATATCCCGTACCTAAAAGGTTTAAAATGTCCATTATGAAATATTCCACATTACAACACATATAAACTTTCCCTTTTCACTTACCCCATCCTTTAGGGTGGGGGTCTTCAGGTGAAAAAGAACCGGGGCTTTAGCCCTATTATTCATGAAACCCATATTTTTTCATAAATTCATCATACTCTTCTGAAAAAGGTTTTCTTTTATGGTGTTCTTCCTGATTGCGAATATATTTTCTTACCTTTAGTATGACAGATTCACTCACAGAAACAGCAAAATATTCATCTTGCCATCCAAATTTCCTTTTTATCAAATTTTCAGAGTTAAGCCAAAAAGATGATTCTCCTTTTAATAATTGTGCAATTTCAGAGACAGTTTGTTTTGCTCCAAGTGAAATCAAAACATGCAAATGTTCTTTTCCACCTTCAATAGAGTCGATATAAATGTCTTTTTCAATCGCATTCTCTTTGATATGTTCAATCATCTGTAACTTTACATTTTTTGTCATGAATGGTTGTCTTTTTTTTGTTGTCCAAACGAAATGAACCCAAATTTTAATAAAAGCCATTATGATACCTCTCGTTGGGCTAAAGCCCGCTATTGGGTGGTTCTTTAATCCCCGCCCTGAAGGACGGGGTAAATGTTTTCTCTGTTACGTTATATCTAAAGCATGAACCACTAATATTTTTAACTTCTCTCTCCTTTCTCTTAAATTTATTACTTTGGGTACGCATTATTGTGATGAACCTTATTTAAGTAGTATAGAACACTGTTTTATGGAACGACAGATCCTGTGACTCAAAGATGTTGCTATCCTTTGGTTCAGACATATTTACTCATCATTTCCAGCAGGTCGTTTTTCTTGATGGGTTTACTTATATAGTCGTTGCATCCTGCAGCTATACAATTATCCCGGTCTGCAGTAAACGCATGTGCTGTGGTGGCGATAACAGAAGTATCATTCCATTTGTCTTCCTTTCGCATATATCTGACTAAATCCAATCCATCTTCACCACCTTCAAGGGATAAGTCCAGTAATATGATATCTACATACAGACTCTTCAACTTTACAATGGCTTCAGTAACAGATACAGCAAAATCCAATTCATAATGATCCTTTAAATAATATTTCATCAGCATTTGTGAATTCATATCATCCTCAACCACTAGCACAAATGTTTTTTTCTTATCTCCCATTACGAATCCTCATCATTTTTCGATTTAACCTGTTCATAGCTTATGGTATGGGGATCTGGAAACGTTAGCGTAAATATCGTTCCTTTTCCCTTGGTGCTGTCCACGTCGATATCTACCTGATTCATATCCAGATGACCTTTTACAATTGCCATCCCTAATCCAATACCTTGATATTTCTTTGTATATCCTTCACTCTCTTGCGTAAAAGCCTCATATATTTTCTCTAAATACTCTTGAGACATACCGATACCAGTATCTTGAATAGTCAGAATAGCGCATTTGGATTTCTGTCTTAAACCTACAGTGATTTCTCCTTTTTCTGTATACTTGATAGCATTATCAATAATATTGATGATGGTCTGGGAAATCCCATCCCGGTCAGCTCGAATTATTACCTTTTTTCGAGTTGAATGAAACGTTAATAACAGTTGTTTCTCTTGTGCCCTTATTTGCATTCCATCCACTATTTCTTGAATCATGGGCACTAAATTATAATTCTCTATTTTCACAGTATAAGTCCCGGCATCAATCTGTGATATATCCAGAATCTCATGCACCGTATGCATCAGCCGCTGTCCACTGGAACTGATCACTCTAAAAAATTTCTTTTCTTCTTCACCGATTACATGGCGAGTACTTTCTTCAATTAAATCGGTAAAACCCAAAATCGTATTAAGAGGAGTACGTATCTCATGGGACATATTGGCCATAAATTGTGACTTTACTTTGATGCCTTGTTTTGCATCCTCCAAGGCTTTTTCAAGTTTTAACTGGGTTTGGATTCTTTTTGTCACATCATTCACCACACCAAGGGTGGCTGGTTTGCCTTGCCAGTCCACCAAGGTAACACTGACTTCCATATCCCTCTTCTGACCATCCTTCCGGATTGCTTTGAAGATATAACGGCTTGGTATTTCCTCCCCCTGTTTGCGAAGCTCTTCCCGTTTTTCTAATACATGTAAGCCTTCTTCAGCAACCAGTGTATTAAAATCGAAATCTTTACTGCTGATTTCTTCCAGCACGAAACCGGTTATTTCGGTAAAACGGTGATTAATGAAGACAAACCGATCCCCTTGAAGTACATAAATACCATCGTTGGATTGTTCAATTACATCACGGAATTTTTTCTCACTTTCTTGCAGTGCCTCTTCTGCGAGCTTGCGTTCGGTGATGTCATTCGCGACTCCAATAAGCGCTATAACCCGGTTATCTGCATCACGGATGGCAGTTGTGGAAATTTGAACGGGGAAATCGGTGCCATCTTTCCTTCGATTAATTAGTTCACCTGACCATCCATCACGAATTGTGTCCGAGAGAATGCTCTCCACTATATCGGGTGGATTATTCGGTGAACGGATGATGTTTATGTTTTTCCCAATAAGTTCATCTTCTTGATAGCCATACGTATCCACAAACGATTGGTTTACAAATAGTATTGTATCCTGTAAATCGGTGATACTCACACACTCATTAATGCTTTTGAGAGCATGGGCAAGCATTGTGATTTCCTTTTCCGCCAACTTGCGCTCGGTAATATCCCGAAGAATACTTACGAAATATTTATTATTATCTTTCTTCCAACTTGACAAAGAAAGCTCTACAGGAAATTCTGTCCCATCTTTCCGAAGAGCCGTTAATTCTATTGTTTGTCCAATTAGCTTTTCTTTCCCCCTGTTTTTTAGCCGTTTTAGTGCAGAGTGATGTCCATCTATAAATTGAGCGGGAATTATTAACGATAGATCTCTATTCACCATTTCAGATGAAGAATAACCAAAACTTCTTTCAGCAGCTTTATTCCAAGATAAAATATTACCGTCATCATTGATAGATATAATGGCATCGCCGGCTGTTTCTGCAATGGACTTGTTTAGTTCCTCGCTTTCTTTTAGTTCGTTCTCGACCCGCTTGCGCTCGGTGATATCCGTAAATACGGCAACTAGGCTTTCCGGATTACCTTGATTATCCGTAAGCAAAGAACAAATTAACTCTACCAGAACGATCCGTTTATCTTTTTTGATTACTTCCATTTCTCCATGCCAGTTACCAGTATTGATTAAGGCGGGGACAATTTCATTTTGCAGTTTATCAGCGCCTTCTTTTGATGTAAACTGAAACATAGATTTACCAATGGTTTCTTCTTCTTTAAATCCACTAAAGACAAAATAACCCGGATTTATATACAGAATCTTTCCTTCTAAATCTGTTACAATTACAGACTGGGTAGTGGTTTCTATAATTTTGTTAAATTTTTTCAATTCTTTCTCAGCCTGTTTGCGTTTAGTAATGTCATTTAGTGCCGTGACTCTTACCTCACGACCCTTGTAATGCATCATCCTTGCCTGTATCTCACATGGAAATGTTGTACCATCTTTGCGTAAAGCTGTGGTTTCGTAAGGGCCTTCGTTCCCAGACAACATGTTATTCATTACTAACTGCCGATCCGTAGGTATAATCCACTCTGTACCGTACCTGCCCACAGCTTCTGACGATGTATATCCAAACATTTTTTCTGCTACTATATTTTGCTCAAGACAAATTCCCTTTTCTGAAATAAAGATAGCTTCAAAAGCCGCTTCGGATAAACTGTGATAACGTTCTTCTGATTCAAGTAGAGTTTCTTCGATCTGTTTGCGTTTGGTAACATCGTTGAACATGGCGACCATCTTATTGGGCTCCGTCTGGAAGGCATACACCTCAAAGACACCTGCTATTTTCTCATCTTCGTAGATTACCTGTTCCGTAGACCAGGATTCCCCTTTTGCGGCGGCAAGACGATAGCGATTAGGTAGCTCTGTTGCAATGAGGGGAGGGAATGCCTCCTCGATGGTTTTTCCGATGAACCGGTTATTGTCCACACCGAGGATTCGGTCTGCGGCGTTATTAGCACCCACGAATACCAACCTACCATCTGATTCCAGATGGTACATATGCATACCCATGGGAGAAGATTCAACGACACTTCGGAATTTTTTTTCACTCTCATGGAGGGCATTCTCGGCTTGTAATTGTTTCGTAATATTTGACGAAAAATTGAGTGTTGCCGGTTTTCCATCCCATTCAATCATAATCGAGTGGATCGAAAGCCACTTTATTCTGCCTTTTTTATCTATAATCCTGAAAGTATAGTTATCCGGTACTTTTTCACCCTTCAGTCTTTTTACATAATTTTCATAGACTAATTTTTGATCATCCGGATGGATAAAATCAGTAAATGGGTTTGAGAAAAGTTCTTCATTATTATACCCCATGATCTTATTAGCCATTGGATTGGCAAATACCAACATTCCGTCCTGGGCAATATAAATCCCTTCATACGCATTGTCGATTAGCTGCTTGTATTTCTTTTCACTTACCTGAAGCTCCTTTACTGCCTGCTTACGTTTTTCTTCCAGTTCAATACTATGAATGGCAAAGGCTATATCTTGGCAAACCTCGACAAGTAAACTAATCTCTTCCTCATTAAAGATATCAGAGCGGGCTGTATAAATATTCAGAGCACCAAATACCCTGTTTTCATGAACCAGGGGTACAGCAATTGATGAGGAATAGCCGCGCTTCATGGCTTCATCCCGCCAGGGATCGTACCGAGGATCACCGGCGATATCCCTCATGACAAATGGCTTTTTGGTCTTAATAGCTGTCCCCGTGGGACCTCTGCCTGTTTTTGAGTCATCCCAGGTTATCTTTACTGATTTTATGTAATCTTTATCCAAACCCGCTTGTGCTGTAGGCAGAACGTTCTTGGTACCTTCTTCGACCAACCCTATCCAAACCAGGTCGTAATCCTTGTTTTGATTAAGAATCTCACAGGATGTTTGCTGTAGCTTTAGTTGATCTTTTTCGGTGACAATCAGTTGATTGATGTCTCTAATCGCCATTAAAACATTATTAAGATATTGTATATGATCCTCTGCCTGTTTGCGCTCGGTAACGTCTGTGGAAGAGCTGATTAGATTGATGATATTTCCGTCACTATCCATCAATGGTGAAACTCGTACATCAAAGAACAGTGTTTTCCCATCAACCGTAATATATTGCGTTTCATATCGATCGGTTTTACCGCTTTGAATTATACGCTTAAAACATTCAAGAGCCACATGGTGATAGTCAGAAGGCACAAAATCAAAAACTGGTTTTCCAATAACCTGTTCTTTTGTCAAGTCCGGAACGGTGTGATTTATGAACCTGATCTTATAGTCCATGTCTAACAAAATAATATGATTCGGTGAATTTTCCGTAAGTGATCTCCACTTTTCCTCGTTCTTTCTCAGTGCCACCTCTGCTTGCTTGCGCTCGGTAATGTTAATTAATGTACTTTGTATCCCAACCACATTCCCATCAACGTCAACAACCGGTTTGGAATTATTTAACACAGTAATAATGCTGCCATCTTTCCTTTTCAGTCTATGTTCATAGTTAATAATTCTATCCCCGGCAAGCAACTGTTGATGTGCTGCCAATACAGTTTCCGGGTCAGCGTCTACCTCGGGAATACTCATCTTCAGCAACTCATCTCTAGAATACCCCAATAGGTTAAGGCCGGCTTGGTTGGAATCCACAAAGTTTTTTTGTGCATCAAATAAATAGATCGCTGTCACAGACTCATCGAAAATACCACGGTATTTTTCCTCGCTTAATTTCAGTGCCTCCTCTGCCAGCTTGCGATCAGTGATATCCCGCCCATTCACAACAAAACCTTCAATTTTGTTATTATCGTCGATATAGGGGGAATATGTAACATCCATAAATCTCTTTTTTTCATAGGCCGGAAAATCAATCCAAGTCTGGAAATTTACTGTCTCCCCAAACAGGCAGCGTTGACCCCTGGGTTTTATAACCGTTTCAAAGTACTCATCACCGAAGATTTCAGATGGTTTATGACCAACCACTTCGTTTGATTTTTTATCAAACGCATCTAAATAAGCCTGGTTAACGGTAAGGTAGGTGAACTGTTTATCCAGCAGCGCCAGCATATCAGTGGAACTGGAAACAATGTCCTTATATTGATGTAAACGTTCATCTTCTGCTTTCTTGATCCTGAGCATGGCGTGCAGAGTGGCAAGTAATTCCGCCGAATCAACCGGTTTAATAAGATAGGAATCCCCGCCCATTTCCAGACCTTTGATCCGGTAATCAAGACTAATTTTAACTGCGGTTAAAAAGACAATGGGAATACGGTCGGTTGTTTTATCTGCCCGCAGTCGCCGACATACTTCATAGCCATCCATTATAGGCATTTGCACATCCAGCAGGATGGTATCCGGTTGTTTGGATTTGGCAAGCTTGATTCCTTCAATTCCACTTTGAGCAGTCAGTACTTCATATTCCGGCTCAAGCTGCTTCAACAAAGCTTTAACCGTAACCAAGTTGTCTTTTTTATCATCAATAACTAATATTTTAATCATGTTGTTCTCCATTGTTTGACAGCATCACATACATTATGACCACTTTGCATACCATCCCGAGTTTCTACCACCTGTATCATAGCATTAATCATATTCGGCATTTTGAGTGTCTGTCATCGGAAGGATTGCTCCGCATCAATGCTTTGGTATCTTTGCAGACCTACAATAATAAAGTATAATAATGAATATACATCAGGGTGTTTTAATTTACCCAATTTTTGATTATGAATCTTTTGTGAATGTTTTGTATTCATCTAAAGAATAATAGTTGAAAAGAAAATAAGGCGTAATTATTTCAATATCCAGTACGTTCAACTGGATTTTTTAAAATGAGAAGTGTTTCTATTGTAATTGCATAGAGTAATTCTAAAAAAATTAAAATTGAACAGGAAAAACTACCAAACTCATGTCATGAAACATGTCAAACACCCCTGTATCAGACATACTTACTCATCATTTCCAGCAGGTCCTGTTTTTTGATAGGTTTACTTAAGTAGTCATTGCATCCGGCAGCTAAACAATTGTCCCGGTCTGCGCTAAATGCATGTGCTGTTGTGGCAATAATGATAATTTCCGGCCATTTTTTTGCCTTTCGTATATACCTGGCCAAATCCAATCCATCTTCCCCACGTTCAAGGGATAAATCCAATAATATGAATATGATATCCACATGTTGACTATTTAACTTTTCCATTGCTTCAGTAGCAGAGGCAGTAAAATCGACTTCATAATTACGTTTTAAATAATAATCCATTAACATCTGCGTATCCATATCATCTTCAACAACGAGTACAAACGGTTTTTTCTTGTCGGCCATTACAAAATCCTATTCTTTTTTGATTTCTTTACCTCAATGGTTTGAATGCTAAATTTATTCGAATCTGGAAACGCCAGTGTAAATGTTGTTCCTTTTCCCTTGGTGCTCTCCACGGTAATGTCCACCTGGTTTAAATCGAAGTGGCGCTTCGCAATTGCCATTCCCAATCCAATACCTTGATATTTCTTTGTATATCCCTCGCTCTCTTGGGTAAAACCGTCATCATCACAATGTAAGTAAGAAATTCGATACTTGGAATGTACTATTCTACAGGATTAATTGCAGCTAATTATGATCACATGATCCTAATAATGCAATCTAGTTAACATTACACATTTTAGAAAAGTGAATATCCTATTCGCTGTTGGTAAATATTTCCTCCCTACTAAAATCATATTCAATATTAGGCTACGAGAGAAGCTAGCACTACTTGTAATCATGAAAACTTTCTATTAACTTTATGAGGATTAATAGCTAGAATGATTAAAATCAAATTTAATATTTTCTATTTAAAATAAGGAATTACAGAGTGGAAAACCTCTTGGTATTAAATCGCCATAAAGAAAACATTCGGATTATTGCATTTGACATTATAGCGCTTACGTTCATCTACTTTATTCCGGCAATATCACACCTATTAAATTTTCCTCTCTATTTAGCTGACCCAATGCGTATTATGCTAATAATTTCATTAGCCCACACCTCGAAGCGTAATTCTTATTTTATTGCACTGAGTTTACCACTGTTCTCATTATTGATTTCATCCCATCCTTCATTTTATAAAATGATTTTAATATCATCAGAACTTATGTTGAACATTTTCTTGTTTTACACATTTACTGAAAAAATAAAGAACACATTTACTGCATTGATGTTGAGCATAATCATCAGCAAGACGATTTACTACAGCTGTAAATTTTTACTAATAAATCTTTCATTATTAAATGCAGGATTAGTATCTACACCCATTTATCTTCAGATACTGACAAGTATTATGTTAGGTATATACTTCCACCGTTTTTGGAATAAAAATGAAGCGTAAAGATTTTCTTAAAACAGGGATTTGTTTTTTAGGAAGTTTTCCGTTTCTCCATCCTTTTCAATTACTTAAACCTGATACCCATTCCGAGGGTGGAATCTCTGATATAGTATTAATCCATGACGGAACACCAGCCGGGCGAGTTCAAAAAGCATTGCAAATGTTAGGTGGTATTAAGAGATTCGTTCATTCGGGAGATACTGTTTTTGTAAAACCAAACATGTCGTGGGATCGCACTCCAGAATATGGCTCAAACACAGAACCGGAGGTCGTGGCAGAAGTGATTCGTCAATGCTATAATTCTGGAGCAAAAAAGGTCATCGTATCTGACCGAACCTGTAATGAAGATAAACGATGTTACCGCAGTAGTGGGATTGAAAAGTCCGCGAAAGATGCTGGAGCTGACGTTCGATTCGCGCGACCAAAACTGTTTGAAAAAATATACATAGAAGATAACTATAGTCTCTCGTCATGGACATTTCATCGTGATGCACTCGAAGCTGATGTGCTCATCAACATACCGGTTCTTAAAAACCATTCAATGGCTACTGTAACCATGGGATTTAAAAATATGATGGGATTAATTGGTAAGGAGCGTGGTCGAATCCATTTTTCTTTCAATAAGAAAATTGTGGATGTTAATCGCGTTTTAAAATCTTCTCTCACTTTGTTGGATGCTACTCGGGTCTTGATGCGCAATGGTCCTTCCGGTGGTAACCTCGACGATGTTGTGCAAAGGAACATCCTCCTTGCTGGCGTCGATCCGGTACTGGTTGATGCCTGGGGAGCTAATGTTTTCGGTGTGGAACCGGAAACACTTCCTTTCCTGAAACTTGCAGAGCAGTGCGGTTTGGGTTCAGCAGATTATAAACAATTATCGCCGGTAGAATTTTCCCTGTCCTAATGCACTAATTATTTTCTTGGAGATACCGAAACAGCTTGGTGCATTCCTTTTACCAGATAAATACTTTTGCTCATTTTGTTGAAAAGTGTAATCCGTTTATTGAAGTTGGGATAGTTAAATAATGATTTCTTCAATCACCATTCGGAAGATAGTGCAGCTATCTGTATTTGGACTGTTTCTGCTTACGGTTCTACAAGCGACTTATCCATACAGTCCCTGGATTCCACCCGAACTATTTCTCTGGTTAGATCCGGTAGCTGGTATTTTGACAATGATTGCCACACGAACATGGATTCCTTGGTTCTTGCTCTCATTAATCGTACTTCTTTCTCCCTTGATTATCGGGCGAGCTTTCTGCGGCTGGATATGTCCCCTGGGTACAATTATCGATGGGACCGATCTTCTTCTTTCCCCAAAAAAAGATACCATAAAGCGTCGATTCAGCAGATGGAAATTATTAATATTGGTGTTTCTTTTTATCGTTGCACTGCTAGGCACCAATTTCTCCTGGTTTATGGATCCAATACCGATCCTGTGGAGAACCGTAGGAGCGGTGATTTTTCCCATTGTTACAAAAATGATTGATGTTATTTTTATCGGACTATTGGACTTTCGTGTAGCAGAGGATCTTGTTTACAATGCGTTCGATTTTCTTTCACGTTCTATTATTCCTTTAAAACCTATGATTGTACACGGAGCCTTGGTAGTTGCCATATTTTTTGCAATCATTCTTGGGTTGAGTGTGTTATCAAAGCGGTTTTGGTGTCGCAATCTCTGCCCTCTTGGTGCTTTACTTGGACTAATAGCAAAAATAAGCCCGTTGCAGAGAGTGGTGGATGAAGAGGTTTGTAATTCCTGTGCCCTCTGTTCGAAAAATTGCAAAATGGCAGCTATCGAGGAGGATTTCCTAACGACTGAAAAGTCAGAATGTATCTTCTGCTTGAATTGTTCAAAAGAATGTAAGGTTAATGGAACCACATACTCATTTCAACCGATGACATCTATGACCACGTCGGTAGATCTTTCCAGAAGGCGTTTCTTTGGCATAGCATTTTCTGGTTTTGCTGCTACAAGTGTATTAAAGATAACCTATTCTCCCGACAGTTCGCCGGGCGATAATATACGTCCACCTGGTTCTGTAGAGGAGGAAATGTTTTTCGATCGTTGTATACGTTGTGATGAATGTGTGCGAGTCTGTGGTACAACAGGTGCTTGCCTTCAGCCGTATTATTTTGAAACCGGCCTCGAAGGATTTTTGACACCCCATGCCGATTTTAAGTCAGGATACTGTGAATACAATTGCAATATTTGTGGCGAAATTTGCCCAACCGGCGCAATCCAAACTTTATCTTTGGAAAAAAAGAAGAAATGGAAAATGGGTCTCGCTATCATTGACAAAGATGTGTGCATTCCTTACCGGATGAATGAAAACTGCATAGTCTGTGAAGAGCACTGCCCCACCCCGGAGAAAGCAATACTATTTGAAAAAAAGCAAGTGCAGTTGCCAACTTCCCTTACTACTAAAGAGGTTCTTTATCCAATTATCAATTCAGAACATTGCATTGGGTGCGGAATATGTCAAGTAAAATGTCCAATCGATGGACAACCCGGAGTTTATATTATTCGCGAGGGTGAAGATCGTTGGGAAGGAAATTAGTAAAGTACGCTTAAGTTTATCTTCTTTGGTTGAATTCTATTTCAACTACACTGGAGTAGGAATAACCATTATCTGATTATACCGTAACGGCAGGAGCCATCAAACGCTATGTCTAACACTGCCCACATACCAAATCAATTTGTTCATTAATTTCTCTCCTTGATTATATGCACAGCGTTCTTTTTAGTAATAGAACACAGAATAGAATTATTTCTTGTCTTATTCCAAATTGCTAGTACGTTAATAATTCTAAATGTCGGTATCAAAATAAAGCCCTGCGCCAAATAACTGGACTGTCTGGGATTCCAGTGTACTGTAGGGCAGATGGCCATTATAGTATTCTAAAATTAAGCGCAGCGGTTTGGATTTTGTCCGCCCGATCTCCACTCCGATTCCGAATTTGTAATTTGGTCGGAATTTATTCTGTTGGAAAATTTTAATATCAATACCTGCCAGAAGACCCAAGTCCGGATTGCCTTCGAATGACCGGGAGTAAAAATAACCGCATTGGTACATCATATGCTCCCTCACTGTATTTGGACTAAAATTTAAACCGGCTCCATAATAATACCGTGAATTCCCAGTTTCACTAGAGCGCATAACATCTATTTGTTCGTAATTAAGAACATTTGACGTCGGTGAAACAATTTGATTCCGGATTATGTAATCGTCACCCAAGTGTGAAGATAAATGAAAAATAGTAATCCGGTATGAATATGATTCACGCAAAATATGAGCAACACCCGCAATACGATAATCGGCATTTTGAAAACCTCCCAAGTAATTGGTACCTACATCGATTATGGAAAACTGGCTGTGAATGGCAAATTCAATACCCAGTTCAAATCCTCTGTCATTATTCTGGTCCCATCGGAAATACATTTTTCGAACACCCAAATTAATGGGAACATAAATCTTCTGCTTTAAATTACCTTCGCTATGAAATGCCAACAGGCTGCCGCTAAATTGACTGGCGGATGGATCTAGAACAATTGTTTTAAAATAGCTCCCACTTGGTAAAAATGTGAATTGTGTTTTCCCGTTTACCGGAAAAAATAATAGTACTATTATCAGTCCAACAAATGTTAATTTTTTGAAATAAGTCCGTGCCATCGTTTTTTTAGTCAATTCTAAATTAGTTCAAAACCCTGTCTCAAAACACCACTTTTGTATTTCAGAATATGTTTAAATTTCAGTATCACCGGTCTTGATGAATGATTTTATGTCCATAGTTATATATGTAATAACACGATTTGTTTGTTGACATGGAATGTTGAGAAATCTGAACGAAATTTAGGACTAAAATTCAAATGAAAAGAAATTATCTGATTGTACTGTTAGTTTTCGTGATTTTCTTTGTGATCTCTTTTTTAACGAATATCCTAGGGCCATTGATCCCGGATATTATTGAAGGATTTAAACTTGATCACTTAGCCTTGGCAGCATTCTTGCCATTCTCCTTTTTTGCAGCTTACGGAGTTATGTC
>VAOY01022334.1_pt1 | contig 32426 bp, 29 predicted proteins | sample 3393881 | NCBI WGS metagenome assembly VAOY01 (sample SAMN08290430, study PRJNA428436) | hydrothermal vent metagenome | isolation source: Deep-sea hydrothermal vent chimney | place: Indian Ocean: Southwest Indian Ridge
TAGCTTGCGGAACGTATCAAAACCGTGATCTATCGTCGGCTAAGAGCATAGAAAAGACAGGTGAATTAGATTTAATTGCGGCTGGAATCGTCGCAAGGGTAGCACCCGTATCTCAGGAGAAACAATCCGTTAAAACGAAAGTCTTCGAATTATCGAAGTTGGATTTTGGATCTGAGAAAAAAGAAGCAGCCTAGCTGTTAAGCTAGACTGTAGAAGCCCAGTGATCAGAGCGAAGCGATGTCGCTGGGTAGTTCACTCTTAAGAACCTTATGCACCTTTAATCGAGAATAATGGATAACGCATCAGCGACCTCTCTCTCTCCTCTATTATCAGACGGGATTCCTGTCAAACGGCCATTAACGACCATTGCTGTTGAACCACCACCATCCAAATTTATCGCATCAACCACACCTTTACTTTTCATGAAATCAGCTAGCTCTGTCAAACTCATTCCCTGACTTAAATATGGGTTTCTTCCGTAGACAGCAAATATATACATATTTCCTTTTGCATCAACACCTACAGAAGTTCTAGGGTGCTCTCCATATACCCAACTTTCATAAAAGCTACTGCGATCCAGAGTTTCATCTGATTCAAAATCTGTTGTATCTTGCCCTTCGATTGCTGATTTATGACTAGAAATATGCCAACCTTGCTTATACCAATCCGCTAAGGGAATTTGCGAATTCAACAATAGAGTGGGACCACCTCCAATAATAAATAGACCTTCTCGTAAGCTAATTTCTTTTCCATCCGCATATACCTGATAACTAACAGATACAGCCTCACCTTTTATACTATTTATAAAGGCATCAAGCTTCCCTTTAGTGCTACCTGTTGCCAGAATTAAAGTTTCGTCATCTTTGAGCATTTTTGGATAGCCACTAACTTTTGACAGACTGCTATTAGTGTCATTAAAAATATACAACTCAGCCTCAATCTCATCTAAAAGATTGAGCGGACCAAATTCTTTTGTAAAAGCGATAATTTCATTGTTGTTTGTACAAACAACATCATGCGTAGGAAATTGAAACTCGCCATTATGCAAATTACCACAATTAAGTATTTTATTAGGCAAGCGGTTTAAACCGTTAATGGCTAGCTCCTCGTTCCCCTTTCGTAAAACTATTTTTGTATTTGTACTATGTACAATATTAGCCTTAATTTTACCTTTATTATCTATAATCAAAGCGGGTCTATTATTAACAGCTTCACTCAATAACTTCCCATTCTCAACTGCAATTCCTGAAATATCTCCAGGTAAACCTAATTTAGAATGCATCACAAAAAAGTTACCATTCACACTCACTAAAGAATTATTTGATTCACTAATTTCACTAACCGTTGCTAACCCACTAATAGACTGAGTAGCTAAACTAGAGATTACCTTTCCACGAAAAAGGTTAGGATCAATTTTCACTACACTGATCAATTGATTTTTGTCACTTTTACATTTAGAGCATTTCAGTATTTCCTTAACCTGAATACCCATTTCTAAAAGTTGCATTGAAAGTGATTTAGCATCATAAAGGTTGTAGATTGGCGCAATAGAGAACTTTTTAAAAGGTACTTGATTACCCAAATAATCAGGAAACTCTAATTCATGGGTGACCATTGATAAATGATGTTTTGCTGAAAAATCAGCGATAATCTTTTCTACTTTTTCACTCCTTGGCAAATGATAAGGCTGAGTTTCGATTACAAAACTTACTCCATCAGATGTTCGAATAACTATTTCTTCAAAATACACACCTTTTGAGAGCTCAATCATTGAGTTAGCAATCGAAGGATGTAATGGTACTAACCCTAAAATGATGCAAAAAAATAATCTAAACAAAGTTAACTCCATTTCTCAAAATTCAATCAAAAAAGTAGACTGGCGGGCAGGCCAGCCTACTTACACTGATAATAGGGAAATCAATTATTATCAGTACTTCTAGAAGCTATATCGAACACCGAACAATACACGGCGATCAAGCTCACTGACTCCATATGGCAAGTAGCGAGAAGTTGCTTGATTTATCATTTGTTCATTAGTTAGATTCAAAATTTGCATTTGAAATTGCAGATCTTCATTCACTCGATAATTCGCAGACAAATCTAGCTGCCCAAAATCGTCAATAAACCTTGGAACACCAAAATCATCTGAGAACTGAGCAAGATAGCGTTCACGCCAAGCGTAAGAGAGTCGCATATCTAGCGCACCGTCATCATAATAAATAGATGCGTTATAACTTAACTTTGATAACCCAGGTAGGCCGCTACTTCTCACATCGTCTTCAGTATTAAAGTCTGCCGCGCTCTCAGTAACAGTTAAATTAAATAGCCCACCGAAATTTTGCCAAATACCTTCAGGTAAGAAAGTAAATGGCTTTTGGAAGGCAAATTCAGCACCTTTAACACTTGCATCAACGCCGTTAGCGGGCTGGGTAAATATGATAGGTGCAGAGACAATTACACCGTCAGACTGCCTAGGGAATGAACGCACTTCTGTAAATGAAGTAGTATCTATAAGACCTTCTATGTCTTTATAGAATATATTGGCAGCTAGCAGTGCTTCTTCTTCAAAGTACCATTCAATACCGAAATCAAAATTTGAAGATGTGAAAGGTTGTAGCTCAGGGTTACCCTTTGCACCCGTACCACCCCCTTCGTCAATACCCCTAATAGTCTCAGATGGTGCAAGTGCAGGTAAATCCGGGCGCGTCAACGTAACCGAATAAGCAGCTCTTAAAAGTAAATCCTCATCAAGTTCATGTCTTAAATTTGCGCTGGGTAAGTACTCTGTATAACTATTCGATACAGTAATTGGCGTAATGCGCTCCGTAGGTTGGAATTGATTTTCAACTGTGTTACCAGAGGCTGTTTGATCTGTTTTAACCAACCTTAGCCCAACATTGAGTAGGGTACTATCAAAATCAAAGTTAGCTTGAACATAAGCATTGAAGGTATCTTCATTTACTTGCCAACTTTCTGATGCACCAAATCCAGGTAATGGCCTTATAAAAGCGCCTGAAACAGCGTCTCCTTGAGGATAAAAAACACTTCGTATTAAACGTGGGTCAGCAACAAGTTGTGAGTTTGGTGCTGATGAACCATCGACGTCAAAAGGCATCGTCATCGCAACACTCGCTAAACTAGGCATATCTTCAATGCCTGTTTCAGGTAAACGTTGAAGTCGTTCCTGAGTTTGAACTCGTGTTTTTTCACGTTCTGAATATCTAAAGCCAAAATCAATGCTGGTTAATGCCCCATCATCAAAGTATCGGCTGAAATCAAGTTTACCCGTTATTTCTTCATCCTCATCAACCGATGGACGTAAGATAAAAACATTGAATAAAAAGTCTTCGGGGTTTGACGTAAAATCAGTGTGGGAAGACTGAAAATCTACAAAGTCACCTCTAACATCATAAGAAACAGTACCAGGATCAAATTCACCATTCTCAGCTAATCGAAATGAATAAAGGTCAAATTGACGTTTAGCATCGCGTTTTGAATAACCAATAAATGGGCGGATTTGCCAATAGTCGTTTAAGTCCCATTTTGTATCAAATGTAACTTGCGTGAACTCTTCATCAGTAGTTAAGTAGTTTGTTCCAACACGCTGCTGGACACCCGTAAAAGATGCTGAATTTACGACTCCGTTTTCAGAGCTATAATTAACAGTCTGACCTGGGTTTTCTACTGGCATATCATTTCTGTTTGCTAGCCTTTCACTGTCTGATGTTGCATAGAGCACTGAAAGCAACATTTCAAGACTATCTGTAGGGCGGTATTGTGCACTAAACGTCGAACCAAGTGTGTCTCTTTGTTCATCAAAAATATAATAGCGAGTGCCGTTAGCAATGAGATCATTCGAATCACCACGACCCACCACATTCATTGGTCGCCAGACACCACTTTCCACTGTATTAGACTGAAAATGAGTGTCGGAATATGCAACACTTGCAGAAAAGCCAAGTGTGTTGTCTATATTATGGCTAAAGAACAGGGATCCTCTAGGGTCAGCCTCTTCTAACACTTCACTATAGTTTCCTTGCGCCGATACAGTGAACTTAGTGCCTTCATAACTCAAAGGTTTAGGTGTTTCTAGCGTTACAACACCTGCCATACCACCCTCAGTTTGTTTTGCAGTAGGCGTTTTCTTAACAGTCACATTAGAAAACAGTTCTGCTGCTAATAGCTCAAAGTTAAACCCTCTACCCCCTGAGCTTGTAGAAAAGCGCCCCCCACTACCGTTTGACGTACCCGACATGCCGTTTACTTCAACACGTGTAAATTGTGGTCCCAACCCTCTTAAATTAATTGCTTGCCCTTCGCCATTACTGTTCCTATTTAATGTTACTCCCGGGACACGCTGTAAAGATTCTGAAATATTTAAATCAGGAAACTTACCTAAATCTTCAGCAGAGATTGAGTCTGTAACTTCTACTGACTCTCTTTTTTGACCTAATGCTCTATTGAGACTCGCTCGTACACCCTGAACCTCTATCACCTCTAATTCAGAAACACGTTCATCACTACTAGTGGATTGAGCGTGCGCATAATGCCCTACTAGCAAGCCAATTGAAGCAAGTGCAGTAGTGCATAAATTAAGATGAAACTTGTTTATTTTTTTCATTTTATCTCCTGTTGAATCATTAATTATGAGCCATCTATTAAATCACATTATGTTATTTAATCCGATTTTGGAAGAAAATTTTTAAATAATTTGCAACAAATGTGATCCAAAGATAGTTAAAAAACGTCAATTCAAGGACTTATCTATGAAGCCAATTAAACATCGAATTTATTAATTAACATTTGGTTATTTAATGTGTAGTATTACTGCCATATTTGCTGTTAAGTTAAAAGGTTACGTCTATGGGTCTGATTACTTTAAATAAAAATGAAAAATTTATTCTTAGTTACTTGAGACGCAAACATAAAGCCAGTCGAGTTGAACTTGCCAAAGTTATGGGAGTGTCAAACCAATCGCTAACAAGGTTAACGAAGTCGCTATTAGAGGCGGAACTAATTGAGCAACAATCAAAAACATTAGGCTCAAGAGGTCAGCCAGCTATCAATATAACCATCAAGCCAAATAAACTTTTTTCAGTTGGAGTTGTTTTTGCGAACAGTAAACTCATAATTAGATTAGATGATTTATGTGGCGATCATATTGCTGAAGTTTCAAAAAAAATTGATTTATCACGACCTAAGGAATGTTTAGAAACAGCTGAAATTACGCTAAAGAGCATACTAGACAGTATGTCTATAACCGATCAAATTATAGGTATTGGCGTCGCAATCTCTGGTTTTTTTGTCTCATCTAAAACTGTTTGCAATAAATACAACGTTGATGAGTGGACAAAATTAGACTTAGTCTCTTTTTTTGAGGTCGCATTCAAAGTTCCCTGCTACGTTGAAAATGATGGGAACGCGAACGCAGTTGGTTATTCGCTTTCAAATCGAGGCAGTGATTTGAAAAGTGCTTTTGTACTTACCTTAAGTGAAAACATTGGTGGTGGATTCATTACAGAACAACAACTATTAAAAGGACATTCAGGTAATGCCGGAGAAGTCGCTGCACTATTTAGCCCAGGTCCAGAAGAAGTTCGTCCCTGCTTAAGCTCGCTGAGTTCTTACTTAAAAAAAAGCAATATAGAAAGTTGGCAAGATTCGCTAGACCCAAGTTCTGCCGATCACCAACATTATTTAGATTGGCTTGATAGTGCCACTTGTGCACTTGAACAACCTCTTCATTTTATCCAAGTCCTTTTTGACCCAAGCGCTATCGTTATTTCAGGGGACCTTCCTTATCAAGTTAGAAAGACAATTGCTGATACGGTGAAATTTAAACCATTAAATTATAAGCATACAGAAGCTAAAAAAGCTGAGTTAATTATTGATAATGAGCCATCACCATTGAGCAAAGGTGCAAGCACTTTAGCAATTTACCACTTTTTAGGCACGATAAATTAATAATGCAATATAAATGAAATGAATTATATTTATTATTTTATCTAAAATAATCAGGGCTCATTGTGCAGTTGTGGCTTTTCTTAATTAGCTTTCTATTAGTTGTGTTGTGGTTATGGCTTAAGAGCAACAAACAATCTTCAGACTCATTGATAACCGCCAACAAAAACATACCATGGTATCTAGCGGGCTCATCAATGAGTGCTACAACACTTTCTAGTGATACGCCTATTATCGTAGCTGGAATAGTTTATAGCTTTGGAGTAAGCGGTAACTGGATATGGTGGATAAGTATTTTAAGTTTGCTTTCTACTGCTTTTTTCTTCAGTAAATATTGGTATCGAAGTGGTATAAAAACGGAAGTTGAGCTTTACGAACTTCGCTATGGAGACTCCTCACACACACGTTTTTTAAGAAAAATTAAAGCTATTTTTGAAGGGGGTATTCTTAATGTAGTTGTATTAGCAAGTCTGACGTACGCGTTTTCAATAACCTTGTCTGAAGTACTCTCTCTGCATCCCACTTTGTACTTTACAGAACTTCAAATTCAGCTCTGCATCTTTGTTGTATTCCTTATTGTTGTAATGTACACAGCACTGTCTGGATTAAAAGGAGTAATAATTACCGATATTTTCCAGCTTGTCTTTGCTGTCGGTATTTCATGGATCGCCTTATATTTTATTCTTGAAAATCAGTCTCTAGCTACAATAATTTCCGAAGTACCTGAAGATAAGAAAACTCTCTTTTTAAATAATAGTGCGTCTAACGACGAATATATTTATTTTTGGGTTTTCATAATATTCTCATGGATATACAAAGCACCAGGCTCCGGACCTTTGATACAAAGAGTGATATCTTGCAAAAGTGAAACGGACGCAAAAAAAGCGATTCTTATGCATTGTGTTATTCACTTTTTTGTCAGGAGTATTCCATGGATATTAATTGGAATCGTCGCGATAACTATAACAAACACTCCCTTAAACGCAGATGAAGTTTATGCTCACGTGATTATGAAGGTGCTGCCGCCTGAGCTAATAAACCTTTTTATTATCTGCTTAATAGCTGCATACATATCAACCGTTGACTCTCACCTAAATTGGGGTGCCTCCCTTATTACGAATGATTTTTACATTGACGAAAAACCAGCAATCAGCAAGAAAAATGCCTATTTTTTATCAGTACTTTCTTTAAGCTTAATTAGCTATTTAATCTACTTACAAGGCTTAATAGACAGCTTATTATTTATTTATCAACTTCATATAGTAATATTTGCAGGGCTTGCACCATTTGCAATTGGTCGTTGGTTTTGGTGGAAAGTCACTTTAAAATCAGAGATACTCGGTTACTTCTCTTCTATCACTCTTGGTATAACTTACTTTATTGCCACCCCTAAAGAAGCTGCTTACTGGTTTTCAATGCCTATGCTTTTAAATCTATCAAGTTCTCTATTGATATTATTATTGCTAAAAAGCAAAGCCCAACAGCCAGATAAAATACATTTCGATTTTTTCAAAAAAATTGGTTTGCCTTTACATAAAAATCGCAATCACCAGTTTTATTTAGATAAAAAAGATATTCTTACCGAAGCAAAAACCTGGATAATTGCAGTTCTTATTTTTTCGACCTTCACCATAGGAGTCACAATTTTACTCTTTAGTTAAATCATCTATAACTAAAAACAAAGCTCTTTAATAACTTTTAGGTTTTCAAAAAATACCTAAACTAGACTAGTGCGGATGAAGTGCAAAATTTCTTTGGCGTCATCAATCCCATGCTCCTTCCATTCCTTCAAAAACTGAGCTTAAATTTGCTTCACAAATTTTAAAGTGCTGTTCGTAATGTGATATGGCGATGTTCTCTTCATCAAGGTCGAGTACATTCGCATTTCTGGTTGCAAACCATTCTATTTCTGACGTAATAAGACGTGACTTACCTACACAACCTGCAATTTCATTAGATTTAAAGTTTTTATCCTGCGAATTACATTCCATAAAAGCAACATCTCGGCCCTGCGTTCCCGATAAGTTTTAATAAATGTAAGAAAACTAATTTTCTTTTCAACTAAATCAATATTAACGGGAAACTGAACCACCAGGTGCTTGGCTCTGGTAAATTTCACTTAGCAAAAATTTGTTGAACAAATAATTAGTCTTTTATAGTTTTTATAGACTGAGAGCTGTTCACACCTAAACTTTCAAGGTCGCGGATAGGCGGATAATCGCCAACGTAAAGTAAGCTGTGCTTGCGCCCGTGCGAGGAATTCGTTTTGCGAAATCATTTTAATCCCTCTATGTCAACTGAGAGTCTTATTTGTTGAAAAATAGAGAGGTAAGAATAAGTTCTATTCATCACCACTCGAAAAAGCCTAGACTCTATAGGATCTTAGCTTAAAATTGAGGTGATTAAGTCTCATTTCCAAATCACCGTAAATATCCACATCAGCATTATATGAATCTAGATTAGCACCTAAAAAGTCAACGGCAGCTACACAGCTTTTGAGTAAATCTAAGCTCATAAGTACGCTCTATTACATTTAAAGAAAACGCTTTATGAATTTCTGTATTCTCTTTATTAAAAAATACCCTTTTAGCTGAAAGCAAATCTACGCAATCATCTGAACTATCGAGATATTGTTTCCAAATATTTTCCATCTTAACTTCCTTTTAAATACAAGTTGTTCGATATTATTTTATGGCTCACTTAAAAGTAAGCAGCCTACGGTCTGGATAGATTTTGCAAGGCCACTTAACTTTGATTTACAAAATTCTGGTTTGCCATTCTGGTGAGCACTTGAAACTTCTCGATGTCGCTTTAGGTTATTATATGCTTTTTCATCTTTAATGATTCACCATTTGATAAGAGTTTGGGGCAGCCAGTCAATTCCCTCAGGTAAGAGTGTGAATATTAGTGTTAATGAGCTAATTCAAGAAGTGTACATCCTGCCATTTGCTTCGTAAGATTTCATAGGTGAAATAAGACAATTGCTTAACAAATATGGTTATTAAAGAATCTGAAATACTTGATATGTAAAATTGGTTTTAATCCACTGCACTGTTCAACTTTAACAGTGCAGCCTCCATGACCAAAGGGTGCAGCCCCTTATTGCTCGATCAACAAAGTTTCAACAACTTCTTCTGTCGTATTGCTTTTGATTCTAATTTTTTTAGCGTGTTTATTAAGCGATACAATTTCATCACAGAACCCTTCTGTTGGGTATAACGTGTACTTGTAATCGGTAACCTTACCTTCATCGTCTTTTACAGCAGCTATATCATACTTCTCTAAAATGCCGGCATTAATGAGGTCTTTCATTGTTGAAGTCATATTTCTGCGAATAGCGATTAAACGGTTTTCAGTGATATCTTCTGACTCAATTGAACCAAATTTAATCATTATTCTTACAAGCATGAAGTGATAAGTTTTTTCGGGGCTGGCGTATCTAAATAATGTATAAAGTCTGGTTGTAAGCCAGCTAGATAAGGTTCTCTTAAATTGTTGCGCCTGGTTAAAGTAATATCCTTTATAAGATACAGTTTCAATTTGCTGAGCCATATACTCATTAAGAAATACAATGCATCTTTGAGTGCTTGGCCCTTTTTTACCAGAAAAATGAATTGACCCCAAATAAGGCATTTTTGCTTCATTTGTTTCTACTTCACCATTTGAATTGGTGCTGTAGTTAAAAGACAGTTGACTCCCAGACAGGATTAGTAGCGCTTCCTTTAAATCTGGATAAGATAATGATTGATTAACTGACTTAAGCTCTGCATTTAGTTCATTCATTTTAAAATGAATTGCGTAACGAGTGCCGCTTGCGTTATTAATCTTAGAAATATTGCCTTTTGTTGCAAGTGAAATAAGTGCCCTTTCTACCTTTTCTTCGCGATCAGATGGCCAAGCAACATAGTCTGTTTCTTTACCTTTGATAACAGCTGGTGAGATTTGCAATTCACCGGTGTATTCAACACCATCCAACTTATCAGAAATAGAGCGAGAATTAACGAGCCTTTCTGGTGCTTGTCTAATTGGGTATATGGTAGTTTTAACTCTTACAAAACGAGACCATAAATCGTATAAAGGAAAGGTATTTGATAATGAATTAGATTTCAAACCTTCAAAATGCACATCAGTAAAGAGTTTAAGCTGCTCAACCTCAGCGGCTTCCTGAACTACTAGCCCTTTGGTGCTGATAGTCTCTGGCAAATTATTTATTGTAAGTTTGTTTTTGCTCATACCGAAATTCCCGCATACTTGAATTTCAAATATATCAAATCGCTATATAAATAACACAGCAAAATGCACCATTATTAAAAAACTCTTTATAATCATTACGATAATAGAGTGTAACTGTGATCTGACTACCTAATTAATCTATTAAAAATAACGTGTAATTGCGATCTGGTCGTTTGAGTAACAGTATGAATAACGTGTAACTGCGATCTGAGTTCAAAACCTATCTATTTGATTAACGTGTAAATGCGATCTGAGGTGAAGATTTAGTTCAAAAATAACGTGTAAATACGATCTGGGATGAAGATTGAAGCCGAAAAATAACGTGTAAATGCGATCTGGGATGAAATTTGAGGCCATAGAATAACGTGTAACTGCGATCTGGGATGAAATTTGAAGTCATAAAATAACGTGTAAATGCGATCTGACACAAAAATTTAGCTCATAAAATAAAGTGTAAATGCGATCTGAGAAGCTACATAACTACTGAATAACGTGTAATTAGGGTCTGAGATTTATTTTCAGTTTATTATTTCATCAACTTACTTCTGTGTACCCGATGTGAACTTAAAACTATTGGTCAAAAATAAATCGGAAGAATTTGCTCTAAAAAGGACAGAGAAATTACAAAATAAAGTGTAAAACCGATCTGAAAAATAAAACACATACATTTCAGTGGCTTACAGAATTGTACCACACGCAAACAAAGGTAACGGGCGAAAAAAAACTTTTTTCAAATGAAAATTCACTAAACTTCTGTAGTATGGATTCAGCAGGGCTGTGAATAATCCCCTAAAAAAAGGTGTAATTGCGATCTGAGAAGCGTGCAATTGCGATCTGGTACAGTAATCTGGCCTATTTTCAATCATTTCGAATAAAAATCAAACTGTGGTTGTGAATAAAATAAAGTGTAAATGCGATCTTGAGCAATGTCGTTGTGGATATTTTACAGGCAACCCTTTATAACCTGTTGATAATAATATCAATATGAGTACCAATAACGTGTAGCTGCGATCTAAGTAAGGTGTAATTGCGATCTAAATAACGTGTAATTGCGATCTCATTTATTTTTTATTATCCAGAAAAATCAATGAGTTAACAACACAATCCACAACGCTAACCTAAAGATCTAACCTATATATTTAACCATCATTATCCTTAATATTTATTCTTAGCTCTCAACAAATCAAATTAAAAATGATATTTGGTATTTAAAAAGAGCTAAGCTCAATACCTTTAGCTAATAAGTTCTTTGCAAAATGCACGATGTAATTTAGGTGTCATTCTGTTGTTAAATAAACAATAGAAGGCATATTCATGAATTTTTCAATCTCACTCTCTACCGCAAAACATCTGTTTGTGGATGCTTGTGGTGTAGCAAATGGCTCAAAGTGCAATATATCTGCGCTGGATTATATTCACTTCTCATTACTTGGTGGCATAGCAGAAGTTCTAGGAACTGACACTCAATCGATTGTTAGGCAATCTTCACCAATTGATGCGTTTGAAGATTATGAGATTTGTATCGAAGCTAAAAAACTTAATACTGTTATAAGTAGCTTTACCGATGAAAGTAAGTCACTAAAATTTCAATTCGATGAAGATAAAGTAATTGTTAAACATGGTCGTTCTAGAGCTTCAATAGCTACAATGCCATGCGATAGCTACCCTATTCCCAAAATTGTAATTCCTAATGGCTTTCAATTTTCTTGTGATGCAGAATCATTTAAATCTGCTATTTCTGGTATTTTTTATGCCAAGGCGAATAACGATGTAAGGCCGTTCCTAAATCATATTAACTTTTGTATTAATTCTCATCAGATGAAGCTATACACTAGTGATGGTCATAGATTGGCTACGGATATTGTTCAGTTAGAAAATTCTGTAGATGATTTGAAAGGTATCTTGCCATTTAAGCTTGCTGAAATGCTTCTCCAAGCACAGCCTGATGGTACTTTGGGCTTTTTCTTTGATGATAGCCACTTCTATTGCTCAACTGGAGGAACAGTATATGGCTCAAAGTTCGTTGCCACTGAGTTTACAGATGTAAGTGAGATTTTAAATACTGAGTTATTTCAATCCATTAAAATTGCTAAAAGTGAGTTGCTGGACTCTGTAAAACGAATTAAGGGCTTTGTTCAAAGTGCAAAAATTGCAAAGTTAACAATCTCAATAAAAGGGCAGGAATTATTACTAAATGCAAATGCCGATAAAGGAAATGAAATTGACGATGTAGTAAATACTGAATTATTACAAGCAAATGTATCCGATGGTTATGAGCCTGTATTTACCTTAAACCCAAATTACCTGTTCGATGCTGTTAAAAGCATAAAATCAAACTCTGTTTGTATATCTTTCACTTCAAAAGCTCTCCTCAAAATCACTGACCCTGATAACGCCAACATCAACAGTGTGATCATGTCTATGCGCTAGTTTATCTAGCGCTATTTTTATCGTAAAAAATGCGCGTTTTGAACACCTTGATACCTTATTTCCAGTCAAGAGAAACAAATTAGGAAATCAGTTATGAATAATCAAAACAATGTAGAAGTACAAGTGCTAAAAACAGTTCAGTTAGTACCATTTGCATTAGGAAACTCACGTGAAAAAACTAATCGTGAGGCGCGTAAAAATTTAACCGAATCTATCAAGGAAGCTGGAGGGGTATTACAGCCAATTCTTGTTCGTCCAACAGCAAACGAGTCTAAGTTTGAAGTGGTAGCAGGTTTTGGTCGCTGGGAGGCGTGTATTGAGCTTGGTTTCGACGATATACCAGCACTTATAAAGTCAATGACTGACAATGAAGCGTATGAAGCTCAGTTAATTGAAAACCTAGTGCGAGATGATTTAACCATTGTTGATGAATCAAAGGCAGCGCAAAAATTTATTACGATGTATCAAGGTGATTATTCAGCCGCAGCCGAGCGATTAGGTTGGACTCAAAAAAAATTAAATGACCGTGTTCAGTTATTGCGTTGTTGTGATGATGTATTAAACGCATTAAACGAAAATAAAATTAAGATTGGTCACGCAACCATTTTATCGAGCTTTTCAGAGAAGTTACAAATCGGCACATTAGGTAACATCATCAATGAAAATTGGAGCGTTGAGTATCTAAAGCAACGTGCTGGAAAGGCTAAGAAGTATTTACATACAGCAAAATTTGACACCAAAGACTGTGCAGCCTGTCCTCATAACACTTCACACCAGATTGGTATGTTTGACTTTAACGTTAGTGATAAAGCAGCGTGTGCAAAGCTATCATGCTGGAATGTTAAAACCGATGAGTGGCTGAAAGAGCAAAAGAAGTTAGCGGAAGAAAAATACGGCACAGTAATATTATTAGTTGAATGTTCAAGCGCTGACAGGAATACAGTTTCTAGTGCCAGTGTTGGTGAGTCACAATACAACGAAGGTTGTGCATCTTGTGAATCGAATGTAGTGATTATGGATGATCGTTCTGGTCGTGAAGGTCAAACATTAGAGTCGCAATGTATTGACAAGGTTTGCTTTGCAAAATGTGTGAAAGCATTTAATGAACCAGATAATACTCAAGAAATTGAAGCTGAAACCAAAGCTAACTCTATAGAACCCTCGACTTCAAAAAGTGCGAGTATATCAACCAAAAAACCTCAACCAGTGGCACAAAAAACACCTAGTGCTGTTCTTGAGCTTGAAAAGAAGTTAATTCATCAAGAAGCTGAAAAAATATTTGCGAATGAAGCTTGGTACGTAAATGGTGTTGTGCTTGCTTCAATGGCTATTACTACAGGTTATAAGCCAGCATTTTTCAAAAAATCAGACAGTTTTAATGAAAACATTTTGGCATGTAAACCAATTTCAAATGAGCAAATTCAAGAAGCTATAAATCAAGCCGTAACAGCGAGTGTATCAAGTAGCGCAAAAACTGTAGATAGTCGATTTGTGTTTCAACAACAAGCCTTAATGATTAGCGCTATGGCAACACTTGATAACGCAAAAGACATTATAACCGCAGCGTGGAATCCCTCTGAGGAAGTGTTAAAAAACTATACAGGTGCGGGTATTAAAGGTCTGTGTGTTAGTGCTGGTTTTGATAAGGCATTTAATGATTGTGAAGCTAACAAATCAGCCAAGCATTCATTTTCTAAAATTGCTGCTAAATCAAAAGGTGACTTTATTAAAGCTATTCTCGCTTTTAATTTTGATTGGTCTTCTTTTGCGCCTGACACAATTTTCAAGCACTTAAAATAATTTCTCTCCCTTTGGGGTTTCCTAAGATGAAGTTGCCCCTTTTTCTTTTCATGTTCTAATTAATTTACTTTTAAAAACGAGATATAAATATGATTCAGTCTATTGCAAACCTAATGAAGCAAGCAGGTGCAAAACAAGTACAGCTTTCAATAAAATTAACTGATAACGGCGCTCAAGTGGTATTGAACACTCAGTTATACCCATCTAACTCTCCTGAGCTTGAAGGTGCGATTGAAAAATTAAATGAGCGTGATAAGTCGGCGCAACTTAGGTTACGAACAGCGCTTTCTAAGCCACTTATTGCCAAAGGTGATATTGGCGAGCTAGATGTTAACTTCGCTGACTACATTACTCAGTACACAGATTCGTTTGTAAGCGCTGCTGTAAGCTATAACTCACTTGTTGATGTAAAATCATCATTAGATGCTGCAACGTCCTCTGTCGGCGCTTCTGAGGGCTCTGTAACGAAAAAAAATGAACCAACAGTTAATGCAGAGCCAAACATCACAGTTGATGAAGGTTTTTCAGACTTTGATGATGAGCAAGCTGATTCGCTATAAGGGGTGTGACAATGCAATTTGAAAGTTTAGAGAATTTAGAGCGTAAATTTATTTTAGGTTCAATTGAGTTAGCAGATCCGATTCCTAGTGGTTCACTTGATGAAGTTGTTGAATTATTTTCTACGCAGTACCCGATGGTACGCTTTACACGTATTTATGAAAGTGACGGTATATTGTCTAGTTGTGGTCGGTATATGGAATTCACAATCCAAGTTCCGCCTGTAAAAACAAATGGATGATTTATGGTAAGCAATTTCGATAAGCGCCTTTTGGCGCTTGATGCGCAAATAGAAAAGATAAACTCAACAAAAAAAGGGGTCTCAGAAGAATGTTCATCTCACGTACAGAGGAAATTGGAGCTTGGTCGCTTACCCAAGCAGCCATGCCCTTACAAAGGGAAATGGTTACCCCCGCTCATGTAGCTCTTCCACATCAACAGCTGTACGGTGTTGTCCCAATGATAACGCCTCAAGCAAAAGAAAAAATAGATGAGCAAACCCTTTTAGCGGCAGGCCATTTAACAACCTTGGCAGATGACTGGAGTTCTTGGAAACCTTTTTTACAAGGGATTCAAAAGCATTCATTAGCCGATGAGTTGCTTGAAAGTGTTCTAACGAGTGAAGTGAATACAGTCAAGCAGGCTTTGGCACTTAAAGACCTACATGACTTAACTATTAACGCAATTGAATCTCAACTCATTGATTACAAAGAGTTTTGGTTAAGTAAGCTCAAAGAGTTTGGGTTATCAACTAATGAACAAATTGCTGATTTTATTACTAGGACTGTAGAGCTAGACATTGAATCTGTGTTCTTTGAGGCTTCTAAATATTCCTATTATTCATCTCCAGATGCCTACTTGAAGTTTACGTATAGTCAAGGTCTGGCTGTGCTTGATATTGATTTAAAAGATAAGCCAAAGCCATTAAGAGATCTGACAGTGAATTTAATCAATGTTTTAGCCTGTATTGGTACTTATAATACATCGCTCGATTTGATGTACTCGCACAGTGTTGATCAGGAATTGATGGAATATGTACGAGATCTAAGTTCTGAAAGTCGTAATGCATTGAAAGAGTCTGTATTTGAGCTTGAAGATGAAGAATTGGCTTTGTTTCTTAATGAACATCACTCAGGAGTGGCAGAAGAATTTATTGATATGTATGGTGATATTGATAGCCTGATATTTAGTTTAAAAGACTGTATAGAGTTTAACTTTGACCTTCATAATGACGGTTTATTTAATGATCTGTTTTTCTATGATGATTTGAAAACTAGTCTCAAAAATATTTTAGCTGTGTTACAGAATTGGTCTGATACACAAAACCCCCTTGTATCTCATCCACTCGCTAATAAATTGAAAGTCCTTAGTGAGTTATTACTTTCTCATTGCCAATTTGATTTGGTTAATTATTTTGAAACTTGTTCTGATGTAATTGTTTCGGATTTACGTGTTATTAGTTTTGATTTAGCTAATGATACAGCGGCTTTAAATAACTTAAATCAATACTTCAATGACACTTGTGAAAACGGCGAATTAAAAATTGACCTAACAGATGTCCGTTGTCTGGATGCATTAAAGCAAATGCGTATGGCTGATGTGTTAATAGGGGTTTTAGTTTCAAGTTAAGCGCGTTTATCATCGTTGGGTATTCTGTTTTTACCTTCTAAATTCGGAGATAAAAATGAATAATCATACACCACAGGTTGCTCTTGTATTTCATGGGCAATCTGCGAACAATATCTTTTGTGCAACAAAGCACATGATTGATAGTGATGGCATGAAGTTAGGTGAATACATTGATGTACCAGAATGTATAGAAATAATGCGCACACAACTCTCACCTAAAAAAATTGAAACTAAGACAGATGATTTAGAGCTGCTGCCAAGCAATGTGATCTTAAATAACAGTAAAGCGCTGGTATGGCACAAACCTTCTCATAAAGGAATTTTTTGGTATAGAAGTCATAACGCCAAGACTGAATTTTCAATTATCTACCCTGCCCTTCTTTTTTGTTTGGAAAAAGGTAAACAAGGAGAACCTAATGGGTTAATTGTATTTGCTTTGCCAAGTAATCAACGACCCAATGAAAATACGCATTTGTATCATGCGCCACTGATGAATATTTATTCGAATGGAGTTGTTTGCCAAGGAAATGCAACTTTACCCAAAAAGATCATATCAATTGCTGAATGCATGAATGATGTTGAGAAAACTGTACTGGCCTCAAACTTCACTCACGTAAACCACGAAAAAACCCTTAAAGCAAAGGAAGTTGTAACAACGCAAAATTTGCTCGCATTTTGGAGCGCTAAAGCCAACACAAAGAGCCTAAGCAATGCAAAAGTAAGAATGCGAGAGTTAAATCGATTTATGCGTTTGGGAGAGTTTTTAAGCTCGGCCTTGTGAATATTTCACATTCAAATTGATAGTGAATAATTCACATTGTATGTCCGGTCACATTAAAGGGGTTAAAAAATGAACACGTTTTCAATTCCATCAGAGTGGATTTCTAAACCATTAAATGTATTAGTTATTGGTGCGGGTGGTACAGGATCTGCGTTTTTATCAGAATGTTTTCAACTTGATTATTTATTGCGAAAGGTCACTAATCATCAAGTTCACTTAAACATCAGTGTGTATGACGATGATAAAGTGAGTGAATCAAATGTCGGTAGGCAAGGATTTTATCCTGTTGATGTTGGTATGTATAAAGCTGAAACGCTTGTTTCAAGGTTTAATTTACATGGCAATTTGAGTTGGAAATATAAAAATGAGCGTTTACTGCCAGAGGTATTTGATTATAGAAACTATGACTTGGTGGTTACTTGTGTAGATAAAGCAAAGGTTCGTGCTGATTTGGGGCGTTTTTTTGCTAATGATAATCGTAGTTCTCGTTATAATAACTCACTTATGTGGTTAGATTTGGGTAACGGACGCGCATCAGGTCAGATTATTTTAGGTCACGCTTACGAGCAAATTAATAAGCTACCCAATGTGTTTGATTTATACCCCCAATTAGAGAGTATTGTTGATGTTGACGAGGACTCTTGTAGCCACATAGAAGCTCTACGTAAACAAGAGTATGGAATTAACAAAAAGGTTGTACTGGAAGCAACAAGGCTTTTGTGGGAGTTATTAAGAAAGGGATCTATTTCGCATCATGGTTCTTATGTCGATTTAGAGAGTGCGACAGTAAAACCTTTAAAAATAGACCCTGTTTGCTGGCAAGTGCTAGGTTACAACTCTTAAGGTTAGCTATTTTCACCAGTTCGCATTGCCGCTAATTCCTTTGACGCTTCAAGTTTGGCGGCTTTCCCACCTCTCAATACATCAATAATGCACTTTGCAATGTATCCGCAGATTAAAGCTGGAACGACAAGTCTAAATAAAATAATTAATGTTGCTGCATTAGCTATTAAATATAGGCTTGCACCAAAACAAATGAATAGCACGAACAAGATAAATTGGTATCCCACGTTCACCTGTTCATCAACAGTTCGTTTTGAATTACCGCTGCTAATTTTCACGATCATTTTGCTCAATGTAGAACTCATACAATATGCTCCTTAGTTAATATCCCCATCAAATTAGCACCTACTTATAGTTGGGCATGTCGAAAAAACTGCAAAATTAAACAATTTTTCATTGTTTAACCTTTGTTTAGTAATTTATTACCTGAATTTATCTTTTTTTTAAGTATTAGGTTGGGTTTGTTGATATAGAGTTAGTGTATTAATGCGAGGGGTTACTATGCTAGCTGACAATCGAGAAATTATTATTAAATCAGATGTGAGTGCGATACATCAGGCGGAATTTGATTTTAAAAGTTTCACATTTCATTTTCAGCCAATTTTCTGCCTTAAAACTAATAAGGTCGTTATGTATGAAGCTCTGTTAAGGTCGCGACAGTTTGCTAGTATTTCAATTGAAGAACTTGTTATAGATGTAATCTCTTCAGGTAAATCAGATCAGCTAACCTTGCTCACCCTTGAGGCTATAAGGCCATATGTAAGCGATCCGAAGTTTAATGACGTAAAGTTTACAGTGAATTTAGAACCTGCCCAAGTTGCTTCTGAGGGCTTTAAGCGATTGGTTAATTATTACTTTCGAAAATTCAAAATTGATATGACAAGAGTGATATTTGAAATTACTGAGCGCCCCTGTTCGCACAAGATGTTCAATGATGTTTTGGTGAACACCAATTCAATGACAGCAAATGGGTATCTATTTGCGATTGATGATTTTGGTACCGGTGTCTCTAATTTTGAAATGCTATGCGAGCTTGATGTGTACATGATAAAGTTTGATGGAAACTTTGGTATTAAGTCTCTGCATGATATTAACTGCCAGAAAGTTTTTAAATTCGTATCGACTTTCAACGAGTCTTTCGGATGTAAAGTCTGTGCTGAGGGCTTGGAGACTGAAGAACACGTAGAATTAGCAAGAGGCCTTGGCTTTTGTTTTGGCCAAGGCTATGGGTTGGGAATGCCAAAAGTATTAACGGGTATTGTGGAATAATTAAATTATAAGTTTCGTAAAGTTTATCGCTGATTCACATTGTTGTTCGGTGAATTTACCAATATGACAATCATTAGGTTTAACTTCTAGGTAGTTAGCCAACTGTCTGTACACATCAACTCTTGCAAAACCATACTCTTTCCAAAGTACATCTAATATTTTGTGTGCCTTTTGTCTTGCGCTTCTAGTGCCGGCATTAGCCAGGGTTCCTTGAGGTAAGTTATCTCCTTTGTGCACTGCAACGTATGAATCACATCCTGATTTGTAGTTTTCACAAAGATAAATTAAACCGTGATCTTTACCTTTGAATATGTGCTTTGATTCTGAAAGTGATGCTAACCCGGAACAGTATTCACATCGAACTTTGATGTCCAGTGCAGCTCTTGAGTTTCTTCCCATCACAATATCTTCCAGAAAGTGGATGAAATACATTCGCATCGATTTTTCAGCTAAGTCAGTTAAGTAATTAGCTTTATGCTTCAGCTCCCCTATAAGTGACAGAGATAGAGCTTCATGCTGGTGATCAGAGAGCAACTTGCTTAGTTCATTTACATAGCTATACGTAGAAGCATCAACTATTCCAGACTTAGATAGTTGCTCTTGGACCAGTTTTTTTAGATCGACTTGGTTTAAATAAATCACAGCTTTGCCTTGTTTTAGTGTTTGTATGTCTTCCATTAAACCCTGGTTAAACAATTGCGCTGGAATTCAAAAAAAAACTCAATTTTCTCGATTTTAATCTCTGCCTCAATTTTTTTGCGTGAAATAATGAGTGGCATAAGGAGGTGTAAATGAACCAAAAAAAAATTAATACCAGTCTCCCAATTAGCCCTTTATTACTCAGATAGAGAATTATTTATGAAAGCTAAAGGTGGTGCATTCGATAAAAAACTGGCTAAAAGAGGCACGCGAGAGCACGCCCGGGCAGGTAAAAGTTCAAATCTAATACGCGCTGTGTTTTTAACTATTATAGGTTTCATATGTTACTTATTATTCAAATTTTCCTAGTTTTCTCTATCGTAGTGATCGTACTTATTGCAAAAGGGTATAGCGTTAAGAGAAAGCTACAAGTGCCTCTTTATTATCTATTTCTTGGTGGTGATGTTGGGGGGCGAAAACCAATAAAGATAGAAAATAAGAATCTAGTCGGTATGCCAGATGCCCTATTCTTCAATCTATTAAAGCTTAGGTTTGTTGTATGTGAGTTTAAGTCTCGAAACTATACTGGAGTAAATTTATATGAAAGAGCTCAAATTACATTGTATATGGGAATGCTGAACAAATGGTATCTACCTGCACCGCAAGGTATTGTTGCATATGGTAATGGTTTTGCTGTTCGAGTTAGGTTTAATATATCATTGTTCAATGAAATTTGCGGTCTTCGAAAGCAGTGCTTAGTTGAATTGGGCAAGTTTTAACAACTCGCTTCATCTGCAATTTATCTGTGCGTACACATACATATACGTGTACGCACAGAGGTGATTACCCCCTTCCCTTCTCTTTATTTGCAAGTTCTAGAGCTTCTTTTATTGAATAACCTTGAGACTTAAACTTGTCTACTAACTCCCTGTCATCTGGATCTGTTGAGTAAACTAGTTGGGTTTCTTTATCTACAAAAAGCTTAACTATTTCCCTCGATTGCCCGTATCTCACTAAGATTTCTGAGTAATGGCCCTTATCAGTATGAACGCTTTTCATTAAATCATAGTCTTGATCTGTACCATCATACGCTTTTAACTCTTTGAGTTTATCAACGGCTTCCGGTTCCTGGGCCAACATAAACTTCCATGGACTATTGTTAACAATGGCCATCCCTGCTTGGCTTTGGTAAGCATCAAGTAAGCTCTGTGTGATACAAATGCCAGCTGCACGTGTTTTCCTGAATCGACGCCAACCTGTTTCAAGGAATTCGGCTAGATAATTGATTTTACCCGGTTTGTCTTTAAGGTATTCCCAAGCTTCATCGAGAATGAAAAGTTTTCTTTGTTTGTTGCCTGATAAAAACATTGCATGTTGAGCTGCGTTGATAAGGCTCATCAGAACACATTGTGATAAGTGAGGTTGCGAGGATAGTTCATCCATCTCACAAACGATTAATCGTGATTTGAAGTTTATTGGAGGGTATTTCTTACCAAAAAAGTCTCCAAAAATTCCGCCTTCACACCATGGTTTTAGTTGGCGCCCTATCCTCTTTATTTCAACATCTTGGTGCTTTTCACACAGCTCAGAAAAGTCTGTGATTGATGAATCTTTCCCTTTAAGGTTCCAAAGCTCAGTGAGTACTGTAAGCATTTCTGTAGATTGGTAGTCACTTAAATCACCTGATTCTGACGCCATTGCTTTCAGCAAGGAATGAACCATGGCTGCTTGACCTTCTTTGCCATAAAAGTCATCAATATTTGCAAATGGATCAAGTGAAAACTTCATGTTCTCATTGAAGTCAATGAATTGAGCATTCTTATACTGGCTTGCTAAGTTTTCATATGAGCGACCTTTGTCAATAACAAACACTTGAGCGCCGTCAGTATCGCTGCCCACATCAAGCCGGCTTTTAACACCAGAGCCTAGATATGAAGTGATTAGCTTATTATTGAAAAATGACTTACCAGCTCCAGAGCGAGCGCAAATAAGTGCATTAAAGGAACCATCTGTTTCAAATATGTCTAAACCGAATATTTGCCCAAAGCGCGTGACAAACTCTAGAATTGGCCGTGAAGTGTTTCCTTTCCAACTCGCGCTATGTGGTAATAAAAATACAGCCCCTTTTGCCGTCCATTCATCAAACCGGTCTGATAATTTTATATATTCATCATCAAGTCCAAGAGGTAAAGCGTTTAAAAAAGTGCTAGGCGCCAAAATTGTTTCTATGTTGAACTTATACTCTTTACGTTTGAAGAATGCCTGCAGCTTCCTAGTCGCAGTGAATGTTTCTTTCTTGTTCTCACCAAGGACTATCATGCTTAGGCTAATTTTACATAATCTTGAGTTTTTCAGTTCATCTTCGATTGCAAAATAATCTTGTGCCTGGTCTTTTAAGGTTGAAACCCACTCCAGCATTTTTCCTTTTGCTTGTTTTTTTAGCCATTTGTTACGGCGATCAAATTCTTCATTTGCCGAATGAATACTTGGTAACTGTACGTTAAGCGTCATTAAATATGGGTTCCAAGCAACCGTTCGCTTGCCAAAACGCCAATCACCTAGCAGGTTTATAATATCACCGTAGTTCAAGTAATCGGGTGTTTGCTTGAGGGTCATGACTGAAGCAAATCCATTTGACTTCTCATCTAAAGATGAAAATTCTAGACCATATTCATCACGGTTAATTATTCCGCCCTGCTCTAATATTTGCGCACCAAGTGGGACAAGCTTGTTGATTTTTACTTTATCTCGCCAAAGCGCATTAGGTGAGTGATTGAAGAAAGTCTGCATTCTTGAAAGCCATTCTTCATCATTTAAAATCAATGGGGCTAAGCCTAACCCTTCGAATATTGAATATGTTCTATCTTTTATCTCTAGGAACTCTTTGAGCTCTTTATCGGAAGGGATAAAGTTTTTAACTGGGATTTTTACTGTGATCCAATGTTCAAAATCTCTTGGCCGGATACCTGATTTTTTATCAAGAGACTCTTTTCTTGCTTTAGAGTAATAATTAATTACTGATTCGCTCATTGCATCAGCTAGCTCACCGTCTTCACCACCAATCCGCTTCCCTCGCAGTTGTCTGTAACCATTTAGAAAGCCATCTATTCGTGGTAAAGCTGCTAGGCTTAGTTGAATTAATGTGTTGTGAGGAAATTCATCAGATAGAAAGCCTTCGTAGGCTGTTCTTATTTCGTTGTTTACCCCGTTAGTTGGTTGGCAGGCGATAACAAATCCAATGTAACCGCCTTCCATTAAGTACATTTGATATTCTTTAATATATTCCATTACACAGTTTAATTCTGCGGCTTTATTACCTCCGAGAAGCTTTTGTTGATCTTCAATGGTGCTTCGCCAAAGGGGGCCAGCAAAATTCTGCTGGGTTTCTTCGATATCAGGATTCAATATCTTTTCGATAGCTTCTTGGATTTTATTCAGCATGCTATACACCTATTTTACTTATTAGCCTCAGGCTGAGGTCTAGAAATGCTCAACGGATCGATACCTTTGGCCATAGTTTCTTTTCTTTGGCTTGTTACTTTGCTTTTCTTTATTGTTTGAAATGGTAATACTCGACTTGGGCGCATTTGAGCTTGACTGCCTGTTACCCAGCGCCTTGGTTGTAATTCAACATAAACGAAGCCTGGAATATTCAAATCTCCGGACTTATCTTCCCAAGCAGCAACATAAATACGCATTGCTTTAGCTTCTTCTAGAACCGCGAGAGGCTCTGGCGCGATATCATTTGGAACGTAATTGAAAGTTCTTAAGTCATCTAACTCATCGTGTGATTGTTTCGAATATGACATTGTGTCATTGCTAGCGATACCAACAATGTTGGCTTTGTCATAATCTTGTGCGTTTTGTCTTCGCAAACTTCTTGGTTCATATACGTATGTGATGTCTTCCCCTTCACTATTAACGTAAATGACTTTTTGGTTTCCTTCTGAATTTGACTTTTTTTCACCTTCGTTTTTTGCATATTCTGCAGTCATCATGTGCTCAAGGTGGTCTTGATTGTTGGTTAACTCATAAACCTCCATCGGCCCTTTACAGAGACCAAGTTCCGGTTTACCTGCACATGAAAATTCCTCTTCACCAATCGTAAATGCTGAACACCCAGAAAATAATGAGGCTATGGCTAGAATTGAGCTGATTTTAAAGATTTCTTTCATTGCTAGTTACTCCATCTCAAGCCACGCATCAAAATCGCTTGGTAGTCCATTAAAGGTTAAACCATCTTCACGAACTAAGAATGGGGTTCCTCTAGCCTCAAGCAATCCCATAACGATAGGTGCTTTTTGAACAGCTTTTGCATCGCAGTCTTCTCTCATTTCTGTAGCTAGTTTTGTCTTGTTCATAAGGTCGATGACAGCTTTAGATTTATCAACAGCGCAATTTAGGCGTTTGGAATCTAGTAAAGATTGACTGCCCAGCATCGCTGTTAGTACAAAGTCGACATTGTACTTTTCTGGAGATTGCTGAATTTTATTGAACAGGGCGTGGCAGTATCCGCAATTAGGGTCAACGAATATTGTTGCTTGCTTGGGTATGTCTTGGTTACCAAATGATAGTGTTGCAAGCTCATCTAGTTTTACGCCCATTTTTTCAAGAGGGACACGGTGAGCATTTCTTGCTTCGCTCAACTCATCAATAGTTCGTCTAAACCATGTATCAATTAACTGCCCTTGAAAGACAAAACGGCCATTCTTAGATACAAAATATGTTTGTCCTGATTTAGTCTTAACTAGCATTAAGTTTTCAACAGGGAGTTCTTGAATACCTTCGATATCACCTTTTTGAGAAAGAGTTTGTTTTAATTCTTTCGGATTAATTGATTTCGCCATTGAAGATACGCTTAAAAGACTTGCAGTTGCTAATAGACCAATAGCCGTAATTTTTTTCTTTAGTGACATTGTGACTTACTCTTTAAATTGACATACATGTCATTGTAATCTTGGCTATAGAATGAAAAGGGGAGATTAATTACTGATTTTTGCTTTTTTTCATGGATTTGGACAAAACAGAGTTTTACTAACTCGATGGTTGATATGCTTGTTTAATCAACAAATTAAGGTGAATTTCGGATATTTAAAGCTCTAAATACTTAGTTTTAGGCATGATAAAGCCCTAGGTTGGTAAAATACTGATCTAAGGTTAAGGTTGATATATACCAACCTTAACCCTTAACGAATAAAGTTTGTCACATATCAAGACTTCACAATGACATGGTGTTGTCGAAATGAAACATCTTCGTAATCTTCCTCATCGAATGCATCACACCATGAATTTATGTGCTCACTTGTAATTGGCTCTTGTAAAGAACCGCTTTCCAAAACTAACGGTAAGCTTCTATGGGCTATTCGTTGCTTTATACAGCGTTCAATTGATAGATCGATGGTAATGATAGTGAGCTTTTCATTTTCACTATTTAGGAAGTCATCGAGTGTTTTATTAAGGTGAAGTGACGCAACCGGGAATCGAAGCGCCTGCAAGTCAACTTTAGTTTCTTGTTTCATATCTCTACCTTCTGATCAAGCTGACAATTCAGGGCAAGGGTAAATTCTTAGTTTTCTACAAATCAATGACCCAATTCGCGTATCCGTACTCTTGATTATTTTTATTGTGCCTTTATCTTTCATAGTCACATTAGCTTCAAGCCAGAATGAATCACTTTTATCTTCTATAGGTATGCCCTTTAGATTGATTCGTTCCCACGTTATCGAATTATCTAATAACATTTCATCCATTAATGAGCGACCTACATAACCCAGTGCATTTGCAAAAATAGCTCGTGTAAACATTGCCTTCTCATGGTCTTGAGTGCTCGTAATGTTCTCAATTGGTAATAATTTGAAAATGCAGGTTAAATAGCTTCGGCATAAGTTTAGGGCATCTTCGTATTGAGCTTCATCAGTTATTTGTTTTGATGCAGTGCTATTTGTTAAGTTTAAGAACTTTTGCATCATTGTAGTGAACTGTTGGAATGTCCAAATATGACCTGCTTTTATTTTTCCATGGAGAGCAATTTTGCTTTTTAGCTTATAGGAATCTACTTGTAGTTCTAAACAGTCATTCATTAAACGACTTAACACAGTGCTATTGTCAAAATGCTTACTGATAGAAGAGTTCGGCTTGGTTAACTTCACATGATAATCGGCAAAAAGTTGTCGAATAATTTGTACAGCTTTTGGGGTAGATAGACTTTCTGTTTGCGTTACTATTAATTTAAAACTAATAGTATGATCTTCAAATTCTGCATTGCTTTCATCAGATAATAACCAATCAATGAATGCTTGTCGGCCTTGTCCGTCTGCTATAAATCTATCTGCATTCTTTTCCAAGGTCGCTTCAATTATCAGCTTATTACCAACAGTTACTGAGTTTTTTAAAGAGAGGGAGTTAGCAAAAAGCGTTATATTTGGGAATACAGTCCCTTGGGATGTAGTCCAGTACTGCTTTAATCCATTTACACGCTTTGTATCAACGTCACGTTGCTTCTTATCTACTTCCCCAATTTCCTCTGAGCCTTTCTCTGCTTTAAAGTGATCCACCAGCTCTTTAAAAGTCATGACACCTTCGTAACATTGAACGCCTCGTTGCTCAATACCTTCTTTACTTTTAAAAAGCACTACATGAAGCGGCTTGTTACAAGGAGAAGTAATAGTCTCGTTTTGATTATTCATTTCGGTTCTCTTTATGTTTCGATTAAGACCATAGTAAGTCCGATTCCATAACGCGCACTTTTGAAATAATTAACCTCGAATAAGTGGCGAATTCACCCTGAATAATTTGAGTAAGTATCATGTAACAATATGATAATAGGGGGGTTTGTGTTTTTTTGTGGCTGGCGAATATTTAAGGTTTTCTATAATTGATTAAGGTTGGCTTTATGTTTTTTCGAGTTTATATTTTGGCGAATTCACCCTGAATAATTAAGTGTAAATATATTTTAGTTATTGTTCTGTATGACTTTTTTTAAAAAATAATCGTGGAGAATATTTAGTTATCACTTCAATCAAAGCGCGTTCTATATCCTATGTGACAATAGTTACAAAATTTAGGTTGGAGTGTGAAGTGAGTGTTTTCAAAGTTAATCCAATAGACATCATTGATAGCGTTGTTGTTGGAACAGTTAACCAAGTAAGTAGAGAGAAATTAGTTGCTCAAGCCTTTTCTTCATCTGTAGCTGATATAAGAGCTCTAATTGAAAATGAGCGAGCAATAATTACTTCTTTATGTTCTTTTGGGAAAGACTCGACAGTTACATTGCTAATTGTGATGGAGGCTTATCGCCAAGCTATTGCAGCAAATACCATTGAACCAGAGCGCCCATTGATCGTTTCGACAGTTAATACAAAAGCAGAAGCGATACCTATGCAAATGTTTGTTAACTATGCCAGTAAGAGAATGCTTGAATATGCTAAGTCTGTAGGTATCAATATTCAGTTTAAATTAGTCCAACCTTCATTGAACAATGAATTCTTCATTAGGTACGTTGGTGGCCAGAAAATTCCAGCAACACCAACTCGTTCCGGTGATTGCTCAGTAATTTTAAAGGTTAACCCAAACGAACACTTTGTTAACTCTCTTGTAGAGTCTATTAGGCACTCAAAGAAGTATGGCAATTATGCCAGTTCACCAATTATTTCTTGCTTAGGTTCTAGGGAAAAAGAGTCTTCGCGTAGGTCAAAGAATATGGAGCGCCACAATCTAAAAGGTAAGTCTGCAGAAGACTTAATGAACTCAATGACATCACAGTCTATTGGAAACTCAAAAGTCTACAATTATGCTCCAATTCGTGACTGGGAGACTGATGATGTATTTCTTTTGCTGAGCTTGGCTGGTTCAAAACCACTACAAAGATCTTGCTATGACATACCAGGTTTCTTATCAAACTTTGGTCTTTTAATCGAGATATACGGTAATGGTACAAGTGAGACTTGCGAAATTGCTACAGGTCAAAGTGGTGGGGCAGGTTGCAATGGCAAAGCACGCTACGGGTGTTCTATTTGTACTATCGTTTCAAAGCAAGATAAAACAGCTACTAACCTTGCAAAGTTGAAACGTTGGGAAGTGCTTGGTGTAGAAAATACATTAAGGCTAAGAGATTGGCTATTTAGAATTAGCTCTAACATGAGTGAGCGAGCTCTCCACGCTCGGGCGTTTGATCCTGTAGGGTATAATCGTGTTGCTTTGCAACCGAATACTTTAAAACCCAAGCATTTAGATAAAATTGTAAGGTACGCCTGCCAGCTAACACAAGAGAGCATTGCTCATTCAGAGCGTTTCAAATCTTTAGTAGAGCAGGGGAGAGAAGTTGAGCATGAAGGTGTTCAGTGTATTCAAAACGATTTAACTCTACCCCCTAAAATAAAGAAAGCTTTTTTAGAAATGTATACAGAAGCCTTACTAAACCCTCAGAACCTTAATTACTACTTTAGTGAAGTACATGCCGTGCTTTTATCTTTTCGGTGGTCTTTGGATGGTATCGGAGCAGCACCATTTAGGCCTTTAGCTATTTGGAAACAGATTGAGCAAGGAAAAGGGTGGATACCATACCCAAAATTGAATAGTGAGATGAGTGACGCTGATATCGGTAAAATTCAGGGTTATGAGGCTTTATCTGAAGCTGTGATGATGCCAGTGTTAAGAGATGAAGACGCCCATAAGCATGTATTTGATCACGTATCATTAATAGACCTTTGGACCCGCCCTTTAGATGCAAGTGATATTTTTGATGAAGATATGAATTGTAGTATCAAAAGAGGCTCAGACCATTCCGCTAATGTCACGGCTATTTATGAACTCAATATATCAGCGGGTAAATTAGATGGTGCTTTATCGACAGCGATGACAGTTGATGGTGTAGTTTCTTTACACAAACCAACAATCAAAAAGGTTCTATTTGAAGGAAAGGTTGTCTCTAGGAAGCTTTTAGAGCTGATATTGAATACAGGATTAGAGAATGAAGTTGATAGTTACTGTATTCAAAAGTTCGAAAGTCTCTTGGTGTCGGTACCAGACTTTGAGCTTAATTTTGAAATGTTTAACAACCTTGTTGGTGAGAGAAAGTTGACTCGTAGCTTAAAGTACTTTGAGAAAACCAATTTAATTACCGGATACAGTGAAAGCGTTAGAAAAGCACCTGCAAAAATCAATTTTACTCAACGAGTATCTAAGGTTAACAGAAAAAAAATATCACGTGGCAATACAAGAATGGTGTTTTATCCATTAAGTGTAGATAGCCGGTATCATCAAGCACATAAGCAGGAAAAAGAGATGTTCAAGCTTTGCTTTGATACTCATACGCAAAAGTTGATATCAATGCATGATAAAGACTTCCTGAACAGTGATGAAGCGCGAGAAAATATCTTCATCTCACAAGAAACCGTAGCTTGCTGGAAAGAAGCTGGTGGACTTGATAGGGCGCTCGAGCTGCATAACGACTATATGCATAGATTAATTAAGTACCGCCATATTCGAAAGTCTAATAAATATGACGTTAGAAAGTACCCAGGCACGCACGCTGCTGAGCTTTTGATTACAGAGGGTGGTGTTACTATTGAGCGAAAGTATCTATCTCAATTTCAATTTTTGCTAAAGCGTACTCAAGCAATGGATTCACTTTCTATGTTTAAGTACCAATCAATGCCAATTGACGTAGTCAAAGCCTCTGAAGGCGCTATAGCTATGAGCCAGCATAGAAGAGATAAAGCTGAGGTTCTTGACGTTATCCGTAAGTACAGAAACCAGCAAAGGGGAAATGTTAGATCAAATCTCCTAAGTTTTGACGTTAACATTGACGAAATTCTTAACGTTCTAGATGAAAGTGTAAGCATCGTAATCAATGAATCAATTCATAAGCAAAACCTGCATCTTCTTAAAGCTGAGTTTAATACACACGCAGTATCAATAAGTGATAGAAGTAATGCTGCAAAGCTTTGGCTTATGATGCATTTTGATGGAGTAAGTAAAATAGAAGACTTGTTTAGCAGAATTATGACCAGCAAGGACGTTAGTTTAGTCAATAACAATCCTAAATTAAAAGTTCAATTAACCACAAAAGCCATCAAACGATTAAAGAAAATCAATAAAAGAATTTTGGAGGCTCAACAAGTTTGGCAGCCTGCTTTAGTAGCTTTAGCAGAATTCAATAACATGACCTTTAGAGACAAAGGGTCTGCTAAGTCCGAGTTCTCTCGTTTAGTTCATGGGGCTATTGGTTCTAATGTAGATAAATGGGTGTTAAATGAATGGAACCCGCGACTTGATACGCTCCTAAGCGCGTTTCAATCAGCTCAAAAGAATATTAATAGTACAGCTGCTTTGTTTGATGATGTAGTTACAACCATTAACAAGGTTAGTGATACCGGAGCACATAAAGTGGTAGCAAAAATGACTTTTGCCCAAAGGCTGGCATTGTTAAGTTAATTTTTCAAAATGAGCGCAAAATTCATCTGTTGATATTGTCGAAAAATCTCCAATTATAAAAGGTTTGAAAATGGCATCGACAGAAAAAGCAGCTGAATTAATGTTAGAGACAGGGGAGTTTTATACGGCCCAGTCCCTCGGAAAAGCACTTTCTATTTCAGCAAATAAAGCGAGCGCACTCCTATATAACATCCGTACAACCAATAAGTATAAGACGGTTGATACTGGTGTCCCTAATCGTAAAGTAAAGGTGGTATCTATCTATGATCGTAAATCCAGTATGAGAAGCCTACAAAACCAGGCTTTGCTGTTTGCTAGACCACCTATGCTTACAAATGAATGAACTATTTGGAGGATCTTATGTTATCAGTAAATGACGCAGCTGAATTTATGCTCGAAAATGGAGGGTACTTCACAGCCAAAAAACTTGCAAAGCACTTTGATGTAAGTACCCGTAGAGCTTCAAGTTGGTTGGGGGTTATCAAGTGTGATGCTAAGTATCGTACAGCAAATTGGGGGGAGTCGGTTAAATTGCTTGGCATTGGCTCTCGTACAATTTGTATTTCTGAGCTTCAAAAGCGGGCTCTAATGTATAAGAGACCAAAAGTCATATACTGCGAAAGTTAAAAGAATATTCTGTTATGTTAAATTGAAGGTGGTTTTTATTTACCAAGGGGATTATGTTTTTTGAGAGGGTTGTGAATCATCAAAATCGTTTGGTTTTTTAAACTATCATAATCCCTTGTGAATCATACATATTATTAGTTTACATATATTATTACTTTTTTAGTAAATTGCTTCATTGGGCTAATATTATCTAGCCTTGTTAGCTAAGTGTCTTTTGCTGGGGGGGGGTTGATTCCTTATATGAAATTGAAATCTCCATAAGTCAATCAGGCTAAGCACATCGATCCCTGAAGCATCTAAACACACTATTAAAAAATTTGCGAATCATTCAAGTATGACTATATGCCTCTAGGGAAGGCAAAGTTAGCTTTTGGAGTCTAAAAAACTAACGATCGCTTCTTTAGCTAATTTTATTGTTGCTGAAGCTTTGGAACCACAGTTGTGCAAAGCAAAAACATTAACATCAGGCAATGAATACTCTGGGCATAACTCTTCTATATCAACTTTGCTGATATCAAATAGTTCTGGGACAATTCCTACTCCAAAATCTGACTCAATTAATCTGACCGTTTCTGTTAATGTATTTGTTCTGTGAAACTCTTTAAATTTTAAATTCAAAGTATGTTGAGAGAGTTTATGAGTTAGAAGGTATTCTTCTTCTTTTTTTTCCCATGAGTTTGATATGTATACATGGTCTTGTAAGGAAAAGTTACTTCCTTTTGCCTTGTAAAGAATGTCTTTAAAACTGCCTAGGCGCTGTTGTGTATAGTTTGAGTCTCTTGATTTTCCAACACGAATTGCTAAATCAATTCCATGTTCTATCAAGTCAAGATGCTTATCATCACAAATGAAGTTTAACTTAATTTCCGGATACTCTTTAAATAGTTTACTGAATCGCCCCGAGTTCATCGGAGACCAGTTTGTTTAAGTCAGGCCACTTTACCTGACTCGTTTAAATTATCATAGTAGTCTGTTTCATATTGAGCTGGTGAAATATACCCAATTGAAGATAATAGGCGTTGATTATTAAACCAATTAACCCACTCTAACGTTGCGTATTCAACAGCATCAACATTCTTCCACGGGCCATTTCTGCGAATAATCTCTGTTTTAAATAATCCATTTATTGTTTCAGCCAATGCATTGTCATAAGAGTCACCCACACTGCCTACAGACGCTTGAATTCCAGCTTCAGCAAGTCGCTCAGTGTATCGTATAGACA
>VAOY01015369.1_pt1 | contig 32305 bp, 32 predicted proteins | sample 3393881 | NCBI WGS metagenome assembly VAOY01 (sample SAMN08290430, study PRJNA428436) | hydrothermal vent metagenome | isolation source: Deep-sea hydrothermal vent chimney | place: Indian Ocean: Southwest Indian Ridge
TAGAATCGAGAAAGATGTAGCCGCCTCTGTCTCTAGAGGCGCAAAACTGTTAATGCAGTATATTATTAGTAACTAACTCTTAGATTGCAAATTGGTATTAGGTCTTGAAATTTAAAAGCGGCGGAGGCCCGCCGCAGTCCAAAGAGCCTGACGGCTCAGGAAAAAAGTCCCGGCGAAACCGGTTAAGTTCTTATCTGTTTTCCAAATGCTCGATTCTGTCTTCAAGTTGCAATAAGGACTTCATTATCGCTCCGGTAAACCGGTTCAAATCTTCATTCCATGGCTTATTGTGTCTGTAGATTAAATTACCGGCATCGTCGTACCAATTTCGATCCAAATATGGAATGTGCCCATGTTCTGCGGCCACAAGTCCGCAGAATTCTTTGATCTTGTCGATTTCTCTTCTGAATTCCTGCAATTCATTCAATACTTTGTCCATCTTACTCCTCCTGCTTTTGGGGGCGAACGTCGCCCTCGATTAAAAAAATACAAGCGCACCGGGACCTTTCCGGTTCCTCTATGTAAAAGCGTTGTGGGGAGTGCTGGAGTTGTCAGATTTTGGGAACAAAAAAGGACACGCCTATTCACACTCGATCTAAGGTAATACCATCACCCGCACAAGTATATGAAAGGCGCGCCCACAAAGAATATACAAATATCCAATGCAGACGCGGATCTTCCAATGTTGTTTCTTGTGCTAAAATTTGGTATTTTTAAGATCGAAACGCTATTGGAAGCCGCATCGGCTTCATTATTTGATTTTTATTTTGAATGTTTTATTCTATATATAATCTCCAGTTAATTATGTATACTATAAAATAATCCCCTGACGATTTAATGTCAAGGGAAAAAGAAAGAATAGACCGGATTTACAAGGTTTACTGGATTTTTTTATGTTTTTTTAGCATCTTCTGCACTTTGTGACATAAAATCCCAGCTTGCTCGTTGCGCCTCTAGGGACAGAGGCGGCTACATCTTTCTCGATTCTACAAGCCACGGCTGTCCCCAGCCGTGTTTCGTTTCACTTCTGAAATAATTAGAAATCCAATATTGTAAATTAATCTTGCGACCGGTTATGCCGGATTGGAACTTGATGGCGAAAGGTTCTGGCTAGAAATCTGTGTCACAAAGTGCAGAAGAACCTTTTTTTAAACTCTCGTCTCATTCGTGGACAATTGTATTTTCTTTTTTTATTTTATCAAAATCGGCTACAAAATCGTTAAAATCGGTCTATATTTGTAATTATGAGTATTTTAAAAAATAATTTTAACGAAGCAGACAAACGCTTATTGCTGGAAATAAGTTTTGACGGCCAAAGCTACGGGGGCTGGCAGATTCAACCCGATAACTTGACTGTTCAGGAACTTATCCAGGATACTTTGAGCAAATTGTACGCAGGACAACAAATCAAACTGGCCGGCAGCAGTCGAACCGACGCGGGGGTTCATGCGCTGGGTTTCGCCGCCAGCTTCGCCGCCCCCGCAAAACCCTGCATTCCTCCTGATAAACTCAAAACAGCGCTTAACGGACTTTTGCCCTGTTCCATAGCGATTCGCAGCATAACAGAAGTTCCAATGGATTTTCACGTTCGTTTTGACGCTGTCGGCAAAGCGTATACTTATGTAATAAACCTGGGCGAGGAAACTCCTTTTTCCGCGCATTATTCGTGGCTGGCGCGCTGGAAACTTGATGTGGAAAAAATGCGGGAAGCCGCAAAGTATTTGACCGGTACGCATGATTTTTCGTCATTCGCGGTCGATTGCGCTGGCCTTGAGAACACGGTCCGGACAATTTATGCTATTGATTTCCAGTTGTTTGCTGCGTATTTATGCATTACTTTCGTTGGAAACGGCTTTTTATATAAAATGATCCGTTGTTTAACCGGCGCGCTGGAAGCGGTCGCCTCGGAAGCGCTTTCCCCGGCGGAAGTTAAAAATATCCTCGAGCTCAAAGACCGGACAAAAGCTCCGCAAACTTGTCCGCCTCATGGCTTATTTCTGATGAAAGTGTTTTACGACGAAGCTGAAATTTCACAATTTAAACTAAGGAATGTGCCGTTTTTTTAGGCTCCCCATGCTGAACTACATATTAAAACGTTTTTTATATTCGATTCTTATAATCGCGGGAGTCGTTTTGCTGACATTCGGCTTGTTCCGGGTGGCGGCAGGCGATCCGGCCGCGGCGGTACTGGGTAAAAATCCCTCCCCGCGTGAAGTCGAAGACCTGCGTACGGACCTCGGCGCGGATTTACCGCTCATCTACGGCAATTGGCGCAAAACCGAAGCTTTCAGTTCAGCGGATTTTTCCAGCAGCAATAAATCATTAGGCATAAAACTTTCATCCTCAAGCTCTTTTAAAGACGGCTGTTTGTATCTAAACGGCGGAACAGTCGAATTTAAACGCAATTTCGATATCGGCAGTTTCGCTCAGCAATGCCGAATTAAATTTGCAGGCTCCTGCCGTATTAAAGGCAAAGTTTATACCGGCTCCGGCTCATGGAAAACTATTGACATCGACATTTTACCGACACAAAACTCTTTACTGATAAGCGATTCCGGTGGATTGAGGCTCGCGTCTGTTGAGTTTTTCCGCAAACAGCAATCACCTTTTAACTCACAATTTATCCGTTCCATCCGGGAAATCATATCCTTTAAATCAATTTTTCCATTTGTCACTTTTTTAAATTTCGGACGCACGGTGGTAACCCGGGAAGAGATCCGGCATATTTTATGGCGCGGCGTGTGGCCGTCCCTTTGCCTGATGATACCTATTTTCATAGGGGAAATAGTAATAGGAATAGCTCTGGCTTTGCTGGCGACCGCCGCTAAAGGGCGTTGGCTGGACCGTACTTTGATGCTGTTTGCAATTTCCGGTATGAGCATCAGTTATCTGGTGTTTATCATTTTAGGACAGTGGTTTCTGGGTTATTCATTAAACTGGTTCCCGGTCTGGGGCTGGGGCAGTTTGATTAATTTAGCCTTGCCGCTGATAATCGGCATTGCCAGCGGCCTGGGCGGCAGCGTACGTTTTTACCGCACGGTATTCGTCAACGAATTAAACCGCGAGTATCTGCGAACCGCAACCGCGAAAGGCTGTTCGCCTTTTGCGGTGTATACCCGGCACTTACTGCGCAACTCGGCAATCCCGATAATCACCCACGCCACAGCGGCCCTGCCGTTTTTGTTTACCGGCAGTTTGCTGCTCGAAACTTTTTTCGGCATTCCGGGATTGGGTTACCTGGGTGTTGAGGCTTTGAATAATTCAGATTTACAGCTGCTGAAAGCCCTGGTCATTATCAGCGCGATATTGTTTGTAACTATCAACACCCTTGCCGACATCGCCTACGCCTGGGCTGATCCACGCATTCGTTTGAGATGACATCTTGTTTATAAACAACAGAGAACGACCGGAACCAGCATTTCACAGATTTCTTCGCACGCGCCCAGGGTATCTCCGGTTGCGCCGTTAATTTGTTTATGAGTATAAAAAGACCAGAAAATCACAAAGATAACTATTGCCGCGGAAACAATAATCCCTGAGTTCGCGAAAAGGAAATACCCCGTTCCAAACATGAACGCCAGGGTCCATATTAAACAAAGCGGGGATTTATAACGAAACATAATTTTTCCAAGTCCTTCTTTCCTGGCATATTTTGAACTTAAAATATGCAGCGTTAAGCCGCAGCGTCCAGCTATCGCGGCAAACAATACCGCAGCAGGAAGGTCAATTAGCGCCAGTGAAAAAAATCCGGCGCCTTTCAATCCTAAGAGCGATATAAGCGCGAATACCCCCATCGGGCCGATCCGGCTGTCCCGCATGATTTCCATTATTCGCTCTTTTGAACGACTGCTGAAAAAACCGTCGGCAGTGTCCGCCAGCCCATCCAGATGAAATCCTTTCGACGCTCCGACAAGCACTATCACCATAAGGCCGGCAACAATCGCCGGCGGCGCCAAACAAATCATTCCCTTCGCTATCCAATAGGCCGCCAGCCCGACCACAAGTCCAACTAATGGAAAAAACGGTTTTCCGTGAGCAATATCTTCTTCGGCGGGACTATAAGCGGGAAGCGGAATTATCGTCAGCAAAGTCAATGCTGCGAAAAATCTTTTGAAAGCACTGTTAATAAAATTAATCATAAACGCCCTATTTAATTCCCGTGTCAGTAACTCCAGCCTTGCTGAAGGTTGCCATATTTTTCATAACCATCACGGCGGCATCAATAATATTCATTGCCAGCGCGGCACCAGTACCTTCTCCCAAGCGTAAATTCAGGTCAAGCAAGGGTTTTTTCCCAAGCATGTCCAACATCGGACGATGTCCTTTTTCCATACTTCCATGCGCCGCGATCATATATTCTTTTGTTTCCGGACACAGCGCGTTGGCAATAAGTGCTCCGGCGGTGGAAATAAAGCCATCGACCACAACCGGCTTTTTCAACGCGGCCGCTCCGAGGATAAGTCCGGCGATACCGCCAATCTCAAAACCGCCGACTTTCGCGAGCACGTCGATCCCGTCATCCGGATCGGGCTGATTTATTTCGATACCTCTTTTAATTGCCGCCGCTTTACGCGGCAGTTTAGCAGCAGGAAGCCCGGCACCGCAGTCAACTACAGCCGCGACATCATCAATTCCGGTCAGCACAGCGATTATTGCCGAACTGGGCGAGGTATTGCAAATGCCCATTTCCCCGGTACCGAAAATGTCTGTGCACGGACTCAAACTGTAAGCCACTTCAATTCCAGCTTCGATTGAAGCAATGGCCTGCTCTCGAGTCATTGCCGGGCCTTTCGCAAAATTTTTCGTGCCGTAAGCTATTTTTTTATCAATGATTTTTCCGGCATCGACTAAATCCTGTACCGAATTATTGATCCCCATATCGACAACCGTTACATTTGCCCCGGCGTTATGGGCAAGAACATTGATTCCCGCGCCGCGTCCGATGAAATTATATACCATCTGCACGGTAACGTCCTGCGGCTGTTCGGAAACTCCTTCTTCAATAATACCGTGATCGCCGGCCATCAGGACAATGTTTTTCTGTTTTACCGGCGGCGACATCGAACGAGTCATTCCAACCAGGTCGACCGCCAGGTCAAGCACTCTGCCCAGGGCCCAGCGCGGCATTGTCAAGTCAAGAATATGTTCTTCAGCCTGTTTCCGGTATTCCCGGGATTGCGGTTCAATCTTAGCGATGGTTTGTTCAAGCAGTTTCACGATGAATATTCCTCATTTTGTTTTAGTTGAATTTCGTCTTTCAGGGTCAGCGGAATGCCGCAGGAAACCAGTACTACTCTATTGGCGAATTTCGCCATGCTTTGCGCACAACGCCCGGAAAGATCGCGAAAAATCCTTGAAAGCGGATTATCAGGCACAATCCCCATACCGACTTCGTTAATGACGAAAATTATGTTTCCATCGAATTCAGCACAGCAATCTTTAAGTTGTGAACATTTCGCGGCCATATCGTCTTCAGTCAACTGCCGACCTTTTTCCCCGGCGATATAGAGCAGGTTGTTGATCCATAAAGTGAGGCAGTCCACCAGTATCGTATCGTAAGCGTCAGCTTTTTTGATAGCGGCAAATAAATCAATTTCTTCTTCAATTGTATCCCAGCCGTCATGTTTGCGCTGCCGCTGATGACCTGCCACGCGTTTTGCCATTTCCTCATCAAACACCGGAGCAGTGGCGATATACGCCCGCGGCCCGGGAAAGCTTTTAGCCAAAGTTTCAGAATAAGCGCTTTTTCCGCTTCTCGCGCCGCCGGTTACAAGTATCACGTTTGCCATAATTTACTCTCAGGTTTTATATTCAAGCCGCTTAAGACGCCATAGCCATTGTCAAAAAGTTCAAGCGAACTGATCGAACCGCGATTAATTTTAAAAGCCAGCATTTTACCTTTTTCCAATCCCAGAATGCTGCAAATCAAAGCTAAAATAACACCTCCATGCGCAAATACCATTATTTTTGAGCCGGAGCTATCCATTAATGTTTTTTTAAAAAGTTTAATCCGCTTGTAAAAATCTCCCAGATTTTCGCCCTGCGGAAAACTGAATTCATTTGAACCTTCAGCCCAACTGCTTATCTCATCAGGATATTGTTCGCTGATTTCCGGAAAACTTTTACCTTCCCAGTCGCCGAAATTGATTTCCCGAATATTTTCCGTGTATTCCACGGTTTTTATTTTTTCCGGGGAAAGGACGGCTTCGAGCGTTTGCCTGGCCCGGAGCATTGGACTGGCAAAAATATGCTCACAATTGATCTTGGCGATATATCGTCCGAGTGCCGCCGCTTCTTTCAGGCCTTCAGGTGAAAGCGGCACATCCATCGACCCGAGGTAACAGCCGTCATATTTACAATCCACTGAGCCGTGCCTGATAAGAATAATTTTTTTCATAGATGCCCCGCCGCCAGCATTATTACAGAGAATATAACTGCCGTTAAAACCGCTAAGTTTTCAGCCTGTCCGATATGCCTGATTTTTAATTCCTCGTATTTAGCGCCCCAGTTGGGATATTGTTTCCAGATTCCCTTATAGCGGCTTGGCCCGCCGAGCTGAACCCCGAGCGCCCCGGCAAATGCCGCCATTCCCCAGCATGAATTCGGACTTGGATGTTTTTTCCGGTCGCGCCAGGCGTATTTAACTGCATTACCCGCGCGCAGCCCGCACAAGAGCGCGGCCAGGTATATTGCCGCTAAGGTAAGTCTTGCCGGAATGTAATTCAGCACATCATCAAGCCGCGCCGGAAAAGTCCCGAATTTTTTATAATGAGTATTTTTATAGCCGAAAGCGGCGTCCAGCGTATTTGCGGCGCGATAAAACAAGGCGGACGCGGCGGCTCCCGCCGGGCCGCCCCAGTACCAGCCCAGCGCCGCGTAAAATATTGCCGAGGTAAGGCCGTCAATGATATTTTCGCCGATGCTTTCCAGGCAGGCGCGGATAATTCCCGGTTCATCCAGCATTGCCGTATCGCGACTGACAAGCATAGCGGCATTCTGTCTGGCTTTATCAAGCTTTCCCGCTTTCAAAGGCTGTTCTATTGCCGCTGAATGCTCTAAAAGACTTTTCAGCGCAATGGAACTGAACACACAAAATACGGCGGCGGCAATTCCTGCGGCGTAATTGATATTCAAACATATTTTAACCAATACATAAGCCGCCGCCGCGGAAATAATCGTAACTGTAAGCGTACAAATCATTCCAGCCAGAAATTCATCTCTAATCTTTTTTCTGGTAAAATCTTCCAGCTTGAGAGCTGATTTTCCAATCAGGGCCACCGGATGAAACGAGACCCGCGGATCACCGATGATCCAGTCAAGCAGAAGCGCTCCAAAAATTATATAAAACAATTCCATTTTAAATGACTCGACTTGTTATCCGGTTTTTGTTTTCAAATCACCTTCAATGTAGCGGTGAATAATTCCGGAAATAAGCGTTTGATACGGGATACCCATTTCCATTGCTTTTTTCTGAATACCTGTATAATCGTGATCATAGAGGCGAATTGTAATACGTTTATCTTTTTTAAACGTATTGTGTGCAGCGGCCTTCATGGATTCGATTTCCCTTTTTGACGGCTTGGAAAGCTTCAAATTACCACTTTCGAATGCTTCTAAAATATTTTTTTCCTCTTTGTCGTACTTCATACTAAACCTCCTGTTCTTCCTGATAAATTTTTGTTGCCTTTCTACTGGGAATAATTGTTTTCAAAAATGTATATTTTTTTTCAATAACATGCGGAACGAGATAAATATAATTCTCGACGATAATAAAATATATCTTTTGACCCGGATAATTTTTTTGATCGGGATGAGCTGATATTTTCCATACATCTCCCTGAGCCAGGTGGAAAACTATTTGTTCAAAAGAGATATTTCTCTCTTTTTTAAGCCATTGATTTTTTTTTGAATTCCATTCGTATTTCATGATAGTTATATTGTACATCTATTGCATGTACATGTCAAGTAGAAAAGTAATTTAATTTTATTAGAATATCCAATGTCCGGCATCCGGTATTACTTCAACCCGGTAATTTTATAAATCTTATCCATGTCAACGCTTGCCCTTACATGGCCGGCGAGGCGGTTCATCGCGGCATCGATATCGTATGAAGCCTGCACTTTTTCAAGCGGCTTCATGCCGCGTTCAACCCGGATCATGTCAATGAATTTACGACGAAAATTATCCTCATCAAATACTCCGTGCAAATAACTAAGCCAGATTTTGTCAGCGGCGAAGCCGACCGCCTCACCCGTTTCCGAACGAATACTTACCAGTTCATCAGACTTATATCCGGTTTTTCCATGATGAATCTCATAGCCGTTCACTTTGTCGCCGGAAGCGCAAAGCACAGCGCTGGTCTGACTTAAGCACTTGCCTTTTTCAAGCACGGTTGTCAAAGGCAGTAGATTCAATCCGGTAATTGAGGGCTGAGTCGATTCCAGTCCCAGGGGGTCTTCAATTATTGTTCCAGCCATTTGCAGCCCTCCGCAAATGCCGACAAACCACGCGCCGTTTTTGACCCTTTCAAGGATCGCGTCCGCCACGCCGCGTTCTTTTAATGAAAGTAAATCTCCGATTACATTTTTGCTGCCGGGCAGAATTATCAGGTCAGGATTACCCAAATCCCGGGCGTGGCGTATTTTCCTGATATTGATGTCCGGTTCGATTTCAAAAGGATTAAAATCGGTGAAATTTGAAATGTGCTGCAGCTCAATTAAAACAACATCCAGCGTTTCATCGAACTTCCGGCAAGAACGCGTCAGTGCGAAGGATACGGAATCCTCTTCAGGAATTCCGATATCCGGCAGATACGGAATCACGCCAAGCACCGGTTTGCCGGTAAAGTTTTCCACGTAATCATGGGCGTCTTTTAATAATGTCGCGTCGCCGCGAAACTTATTGACCAGGAATCCCTGCAGTAATTCCCGTTCCCACGGCAAAAACGTCTCCAGCGTACCGATGAACGCGGCATAGGTTCCGCCGCGGTCAATATCCCCGGCAAGCAGGACCGGGCTTTGCGCGTAACGCGCCATATTCATATTTACTATGTCATGCTTTTTAAGGTTCATTTCCCCCGGGCTTCCCGCTCCTTCAAGAATAATCATATCGTAATCAGCCGCAAGCGAATCATAAGCCTCCTGAACTCTTGGAAATAAACTTTTCTTATGGGAAAAATATTTTTTCGCTTCCATGTTAGCTATCGGTTTCCCCATCAGAATAACCTGGCAGCCGGTATCGGTGGACGGTTTCAACAATACCGGATTCATCCTGACGTCCGGGAGCAGGCGGCATGCCTGAGCCTGTACCGCCTGGGCGCGTCCGATTTCACAGCCGTCCGCGGTAACGTATGAATTCAAGGCCATGTTCTGGGATTTAAACGGCGCCACATTATAGCCATCCTGTAATAAAATCCGGCAGAACGCGGCAGTAAGAATACTTTTTCCGGCATTGGAACAAGTTCCCTGAATCATCAATGACGGCGGTTTCATTTTACGCTTAAAATAAAATGTTTTATTCCGGCTCTTTTCAGTTTGCAAAACCTGCTTTAGCGAACTTATAAGATAATCATTTTCATCTTTCTTTTTCACCGCGATTCTGAAAAACTGTGAGCTTAATCCCTTGAAATTAGCGCAGTCCCGGACCGCGATATGATACTCCATCAACAGTCTGTCATAAATATCTTCGCGTTCCCGCGGGAGTTTGACCAGCAGATAATTAGCGATACCGGGAAAAACCTTCAAGCCCAATGCCGTAAGCTGTCCGCTCAGTCTTTTCCGGAGCGGATTAATCAGCTCAATAGTTTCCCGGATATATTCGCGGGAGTTGGCCATGATTTTTTTGCCGACTTCCTGGGCGATTGAGTTGACCGACCATGGCGGCAGTTGTTCGCCGATAAGAACGGTATTGCTTTCAGACGCAAACGCCAGCCCGATACGCAGGCCGGGAATCGCGAAAAATTTAGTTAACGAACGCAGAATAATTACATTCGGCGGAATATCCGGCAAAAATGAAAAATCTTTTTCACAGAAATCCGCGAAAGCTTCGTCAATAACAAATATCGCATCAGGATGTTTGTCGGCAAGCTTGCGCACTTGCTCTTTATCCATTGCCGTACCGGCAGGATTGCCGGGATACCCGATAAATACCAGCATATCCTTTTCAATTGCCGCGCTGAGCTTTGCGGAATCCGGCGTAAAATTATCCGCCTCATCCATATACGCGTACACCACCTCAAGCCCGGCAAGTTTGCAGCTTTTTTCATAATCGATATAGGAAGGAACCGTAATTAAAGCTTTTTTCAGCTTGAATGCCCGCGGGACGGCATAGATGATTTGTTCAGAACCATTAGCGGCGAGAATGGATGATTCATTTATTCCTGAAACTTTCGCGGCAATCGTTATAAGCCGTTCCGCCTTCGGGTCAGGATAATGAACGATATTTTCCAGCGACCTGCTGACTGTCGAACGAAGAAATTCCGGCGGGCCGAGCGGGTTTATGCTGGAGCTGAAATCAAGAATTTGTTCGGAAGCGCAAGCGGCTTTTTTCGCTAATCCATCTATATTTCCACCATGTCCGCTATTCATAAATTGTACCTTTAAATATTTTTACGACAAGGTGAATATACAATAGTGAAAAAATAATTCAACCGAAGCAGGAATAAATGATTGCTCATGATTATCAAATCATTGCGGGGAATTAATTTTTTTTACAAAACCGGAACTATTTGTGGAATATTATTGAGGTTTTTGCTGACCTCGACATCACAATCGTAAGCTTGTTTGATTAAATGCGGCTGGATTACCTCGGCGGCGGTACCGCTCGCCAGAACTTTGCCTTCACATAATAAGGTTAAGCGGGCGCAATAGCGCGCCATTAATTCAATATCATGCGAAATTACCATGATCGCGATGCCGCGAGCTTGTAGTTTTTTCAAAATTCGCATTAATTTGATCTTGTGCCCCAAATCAAGCGACGCCGTCGGCTCGTCAAGCAGAAGCAATTCCGGCTCCTGTGCCAGGGCCGCCGCGATAATCGTTCTTTGCCGCTCGCCGCCGCTGAGCTCGTTGAAGCGGTGCTTCTGTAAACTTTGCAAATCCATGTCATTTAAGGCACGTTCCACAAGTTCATGATCCGCATGGCGCAGAGGCGCGAAAAGCGCTAAGCGCGCCGTTCTGCCCATTTCGACAACCTGACGCACAGTATAAGGCATTGGAGTTATTACAAGCTGCGGAACCACTGCTAAGAAACAGGCTCGCTCACGACTGTTCAAGGTTAAAATTTTCTGATTCTTTAAAATAACTTCGCCGGAAAACGGCCGCAAAAAACCACTGAGTAATCTGAGAATAGTTGTTTTGCCGGAGCCGTTGGGCCCGATCAAACCGAGAAAATCACCCTGCTGAACACTCAAACTTAAATCCGTCAACAAAAGTTTGTCGTGACTATAGCCGAATTGAAGATTGACCGCTTGAATTACATCAGCCATTGGCACGACTCCTTTTGTTGAGCAGCCAAATGAAGAACGGCCCGCCGATTAACGCGGTTATTACGCCCACGGGAATTTCCTGAACCACCAGAATTGAACGGGCGATTGTATCACAAAAAACTAAGAATATTCCGCCGTAAAGCAGATTCAAGATAAATAATTTACGATGGTCGGCACCGAAAATTTGTCGCATTACATGCGGGACGATTAAACCGACAAAACCAATTATTCCAGACAATGAAACTGCGGTCGCGGTTATCAATGAAGCCGTTCCCAAAAGAATAAAAGCGGTTTTTAAAGGCGCGACTCCCATGTTATAAGCCATTTCCTCGCCGAGAGCTATCACATTCGCGTGCCGCCCGTAAGCAGCTAACAGCACTGTCCCGCTCAGGGTTACAAGCCAGGTTATTGTCAATAAATTCATGTCGGCCGCCTGCATATTGCCCAGCATCCACCAGGTGATGCTGTTCAGTTCATAATAGCCTAAGCCGCTGATGATAAACATTAACCAACTGGAACAGATCGACCCGATGATGATCCCGCTTAAAAGGATATTCTCAGAATAGGCTCCGCTGAAACACCCCCGGGTTATTGACAATACCAGCGTCAAGGCCAGCAGGGCAAAAACAAAAGCGGAAAAAGGTATAGCCAGGCTGCTCACCGCCGCCAAGCCGAAAATCGTCGCGAAAGCGACTCCCAGACTCGCGCCGCTGCTGATTCCCAGGATATAAGGTTCCGCCAGGGGATTTTTCAAAACAGCCTGATACGCGGTTCCCGAAACCGCCAGTCCGCCGCCAATGATAAATGCCGTGGCGCAACGAATGAAACGTAAATTTATTAAACTTGATCCAATACCATCCTGCGCAAACAGCCCCCAGGGACTTATCCAGAATGAACCACTGCATAAAGAGAAAAGAACCACCCCAAACAACAATAAGGGTAATAATAGCCAGCCAATAGTTTCTTTAGTAAATGATTTCATTTTTCTTTAACCGATTTAAAGATTTTACTCAGCAGTTTAATTCCTTCGATACTTCGCGGCCCCATACGGCAAATCAAATCAGGATTCATTTTATAAAACAATTTACCGCGTTTGACCGCCTCAAGATTTTTCCATCCGGGGCGGGCGGCGAGTTCTTTTACCCGTTTTTCCGGAATCTTGGGTAAAATCAACACATCCGGCGGATGCGTCAAAACCCATTCCAGTGAACAGTTAAAATAAGCTTTGGGATGTTTCCCGCTAATATTCACGCCGCCGGCGAGCTCGATCATGTCGCTTATAAATGAATTCTGTCCAACGGTCATTAAAGGCATATCCCAAATTACAAATAAAACTTTCACTTTATCCTTTTCCGGAATTTTTTCCGCCGCCTGTTTTAATTTTTCCAGTTCCGCTTTATCCCGCCGCCAGATAAGCTCGGCCTTTTTGGGACAGTTTAAAATTTTACCCAATGCTTTTAAAGTTTTGAAATAATCAGCAATTGATTCGTTCGGCAGGAAAAGAACTTCGATTCCGAATTGTTTGAAGCGTTTTATCAGCGCCTGGTCCCGCAAGGCTGCACTTACAAGATAATCAGGCCGCAAAGCAATTACACGTTCAACATTGGGCCGGCCAAAACGACCGGCTATCGGAATTTTCTTTGCGGCTTCAGGATAATTGCAGACATCGGAACGCCCGACTAAACTCTTTTCTCCGCCTAAAGCGAAGATTGTCTCGGTTATACTCGGGCTGAGCGAAACTATCCGGATATTTTTTTTCTCCGCCACGCCGAAGCATACAATAGTTGAGCTTAAAAATAGTATTAAAAGAAAAACTTTCATAAATATATTCGGTTTAGAAACTCAACTCCCGCTGCAGTATGTATATTACTTTACGAATTATATTTCCGCCGATGGACGAATATTTACGAATATTCATGGCCCCGGAACGGCCTATGGGTAATTTTACCGCGTCGTCCACTTTAATAGTAACCTGATAACGTGACTGCAAAGGTTTGAAATATCCCCGCTGCGGATTTTGATTGCTCAGAATGCTGCCGCCGAACACGTCCAGCAGCGGGGTCGGCTCCAGTTCCGCCTCCACATCGTTCACGGCGCTGATCACTCCCGAATAAGTCGTCAGATCGCGTTTCAGGTGCAATTTAACTTTGTCGCCCTTTTGCAGCCTGCGCATTTCCTTTTCACTGACATACGCGATAACCTGCCTGGTATCCGGATTGTAAACTTCACCGATAAGCTCTCCTTTGCGAAGCCATTTACCCGCTTTCAAATGCCGATCATAAAAGGCGAAGATTCCGTCAAGTCCGCTGCGGATATCCAGTAAAGATTCTTTGCGTCTTAATTCTTCAACTAAATCACGGCTGCTTTGCAGAGCGCGCCGGTCAATCTTTACTTCTCCAAGCCTTTCAACACTGCTTTGAGCTTGATCCAGAACAGTTTCGTCTCTTTTTATGCCGACAAGCGCTTCCTGCAGACGCCACGACAGATAAGGATTTGACTGCTTAAACAGGAGCTGATTTTTTTTGACTTTCTGGCCGTCTTTTACATATACACCGCTAAGGAACCCGCTGCGGGCGTAAACACGTTCAGAATTTACCGGCCTGACTTCGCAGGGCAGAGTTACATCCCAGGGCAGCGGCAGAAAAAAAGCGAGCATGATTACAGCAAAGCCCAGTGATGATAATAAAAACTTGGTCCGATTCATTTTTTTGCGCATCATAGTCAGAAATTTAATTTCCCCGGTTAACGGTTTAAGTATTAATAAATACACTTCCAAACACAACAATACAATACCTATAACTTTGGGAAATTGAAAATAAACGATCAGAATAATTGATGTGTACAGGAAAATGCGGTATATAAAGGAACAAATTCCAAAGACAACCAGGAAATAACGTTTCCAGCCGCGGGTCTTGTCATTTGTCGGCAAATCGAGGCCGAATAAAAATTTTCTCCATAAAGCTTTGGTTCTTTCCGTCGCGCGCTGCTGCATATTGTCGATACCGATAAAGTCCATCAGCATGAAATAACCGTCATAACGGATAAATGGATTACCGTTGATCAACACAGTGTTAATGATACTCACGGCAAAGATAAAATAAGCGACCGAATGAGTAAGTCCCGGCACGGTATTGACCCATACCAAAGCCGCGCCGCCGCCAATAATTATTTCACTGATTATCCCCGCTCCGTCAATTAAGAAACGTTTTTTCCAGTCATGAATGCGCCACGAGTCGGTCAAATCAGAATACAGGCGCGGGACGAAAAAGACAATTGCGATGCCCATGCGCCGCACCCTGACGCCATGGACTTTGGCGGTATAAGCATGGGAGAATTCATGGATGAGTTTAACCGCGATCACCGCCAGAGTATAACGCGCCAGGCCCTGCAGGGAAATTGAACTGATGAATTTCTCGGTGAATTTGTGCCAGTTCATAACCAGGCCGATATAACCGCCGGCCGCGATTATCCATAATAACGCTAAAGTCCATTTATTAAGGATGTATTGCACAATATCCACAGTGTGCTCAAGAAAACGGTCCGGTTTGACTATCGGCATCTTGAAAAACAAATATGTCGACATTACACGCTGCCAGAACATTTTCTTTTTCATTTCACGCATTTTAACCGCCTGTGCTTCGCTCTGCAGGTAGCGCGGCATAAATAAATTGTTGCTCTGCAAAAACTTGATTAATTTCAAAACTTTCATTTTATCCGCGTGAATACCCACGGATTTAAGTTTTCGCAGATACTGCTCCAGTTCCATATTGCCGGATAACACGCGAATCATCTGATAGTTTGCGTCGTTTATTTTGAAATAAGCGTCGGCGACCGGATCAAAAATAACCCAGGTCGGCTCACCGCTAATGCTCCGTTCCCCCTGGAATAATCCTAAATCACTGCGTAAACGTCCGATATAATATTTCTGCTGAGCCGGCGCGTCCGCTCCAGAAGAGCCGTTGACAACCGGGCTGTTGTTGGCCGCCGGAGTCGCGGCATTGATGTTTTTTTCGCTGTCAAGGGCGTTTTTATTGACTGATATTGTGTGTTTTTTGTTTTCTTTTGATTCCATAAACTGCGGTGCTCCCTGCTTTAAACCCGGCGCCACCATAGAACTATGTTACGGAACAGGTAATATCCCAGGCGAACCCGGGGGCCGGAAATACGCGCAATCCCGCGCTGGCCGCAGATTATATCAGTTGGAGGATTAAGCATTTCCAGGCGTATCAAATAGCAAAATACTCTTTTTTCGGTGAGAACCGGTTTCGGGCTGACCCTTTTCACTACGCATTTTATCGGGGTTTCGGGACTGTTGTGCAAATATAAAATAACCACGCTGTCCTTGCTCAAAACCGAGGCGTTGCGTTCATTTAAATATACTAAAGCAATCAGGTTTCCGGTCGAAACTATTTCAAATAATTTTTCTCCGGCACGAACCGCGCGTCCGATGAGTTTGTCGGCGTCGCCAATATCCAGAGTACCGGATATTTCAGCTTTCATTTCGCTTTTTTTCAACTGCCAGCGGTTTCTGTCGATATCGATTTTGGCGCGTTCTTTTTGTATGCTGAGTAGTTTTACCTGGCCGCGTTTAGAGATATCATTGAATGATTCGTTTTGAATCAAATCCAATTTTGCTTTAATTTTATTATATTCGTTTTCGGCGGCAAGCAGCCTGAAAGCCAGTTCTTCATTATCGTATTTGAGAACAGTTGTGCCCTTCTTGACGAAGATGCCGCTTTCATTGCCGAAGCACTTGTCTATAATGCCGTCAAACGGGGCATAATAAATATGCTCCACTTCCGGTATGATTTCAGCTTCAGCGGCAATATTTTCCCTTACTTTGACCGTAAACAAACATATTACGAATATAAAAAGCAGTGTTGATATTACGCGCGAGGGCTTAAAGATTGTCCGGCCGCCCACCAGGGATTTAAAAACATTTTTCCTGCGGCCGCTCAGAGCATATTGCAGGGATTCGGAATAATGACGGCAGAGTAAAGGCAGTAAAGCCGACGCGGCGGCGGCGGAGCGTTTATTTTCAAATTCAACGACCCATACCAGAAGTTCTTCATTATCTTCCGGCGAATCGGGAGGAATTATCGGCATAGCCATCAAAGCCTTGGATGTTTCCATGAAATAATCAAGCGCTTCAAAAGCACGCGGCCCGGCATCCCGGCTTTGCAAAAATTCCTTGTCGACTACGACCGCGCGGGAAAGATTGCCCAGGGCGCTGGACAGATACATTAAATTGATGGTGTATTCGCTGTTGTTGTTGACTTCCGGCTGATTGCTGACTGCCAGCACTTTTGCACTCAAACCGCGGAAATCAAGCAGGGCTGAACGGCTGTATGGAACCGCCAGCACACTGTTGTTAACGACGTGTCCGGCCCACTGAACCAGGTCTTTTTTTTCGAAGGATTCATGCCCCAGGCGCAGCACCGCCGATAAAGCGTTGAGTTTACCCCGTGCTTTAAGCAGCTCTTTTTGTAAATCGTTTCCTCCGGCCATTATTTACCCTTAAGCACAAGTGCTGTTTTATTTTTCACTTTCTTTTTCAGCAGCAGGCCGGACATCCCCGCGCTTAAGACCCCTTTTTTGTTATCAAGCAGCACCTTTATTTCAAAAGTCCTGCTCCCGGGGTCAATGACTCCTGAAATTTTGTAAATTTCACCTTGATGGCTTGTGCCGGTTTCATCAATTTTTATTTTCATCCGCTGCCCCAGGCGTATCCGGTTTTTTTCGCCGGAGGGTAAATGCATTACCGCGAGAAGCTGGTTGTCGTCAATAATTTTCATCAGGGGCTGGCCGGTACGGACATATTCATATTCATTGACCAGCCTTTCGATCAAGCGTCCATTGAAAGGAGCGATAATATCACACGAGGCAAGATCCCGTTCAGCGACAATATAATTGGCTTTAGCCGATAAATATTTGGCCTCGGCGATTTCTGCTTCAAGGCCGGCGCGTTCCAGTTCCAGATGCCCCTGCATGCCTTTTGCGAACAAGTCCTTGGCGCGTTTGGAATTTCTTTTAGCGAAAGTCAAGCCGGCTTTGGCTTCTTTCAAGCCGGCTTCTATTTTCAGCAGGCGTTGTTTGTAAACGGTTTTATCCAGCCGCGCTAAAATTTTACCGGCCGGGAATTTTTCGCCTTCATAAAAATAATATTTCATTACCCGGGATTCCGCCAGCGCGGGAATCACTGCCTGGCGAAAAGGGAACAGAACCACTTTTACCGGCAAATCGTATTTTTCGCCGGCCCGGGCGGCAAGCGTAATCCCCAAAGCGGCAAGCAGCGACAGCAGCAATTTTTTACAGTATGAAATAAACGGCATATTTTTTCCCGTAAATAATAATTTTACAATTGTACATCAATATACTCCCCTATCCGGCATCTGCCAATGTATAAAATGAAAAAATCAGTTACTGAGTAATTTTTATTAGTATTTTCTCCTTCGCGAATTAAAAGAACTTTTTTGTTGCTTTCAACCACTCATCGCTAATCAACTGATGCCCGGCCAGAGACGGATGTACACCGTCCTTCAGCCAGTATTCAGGAGGAGCCTGCTTGAGAGCTTTGTTTAATACGGATTGAACCGGCACGAGCGGGAGAGCAAATTCCTTACATAATTTTTTAACTATCGCCCGGCGGTCGTCAATTTCTTCAAGCCATTCCGCCGCCACCGCGCCGAATTCCAGAACAAAGGGTTCGCAGAGAACGATTTTGACTCCCGGCAACGCCTGTTGCGTCCAGGTCAGGATTTCATGATAAATACGTCCGTAACGTTCAACTCCGACTCCATTGTTTGAGCCGAAAGCGTGCCAGGTATCATTCACGCCGATCAAAATACTCAGGATATCCGGCCGCATATTCAAAGCGTCTATTTTCCAGCGGGCATACAAATCAACTACACGGTTTCCGCTTATTCCACGGTTGTAAACCCGGATATTTTTGTCCGGATGATCAGCCAATAAACGTCCAGCCGCCAACATCGCGTAACCGGCCCCCAGGCCGGTATTGGCTTCCACCGCTTCGCGATGCCTGCTGCAATCCGTGATTGAATCGCCTTGAAAAAGAATTCTCATTGTTTCATTACCTCATTTGTTTACGGAAAAAATTCAAGAAAGCGTCAAACTGATACTTCTTGTTCATTTTGTTCTCCATTAAACTACGTGCTTTTTCGCCCATTTCGACACAAGTTTCAGGATTTTTCGTGATTTTTTCAATTGCTTCGGCAAATTGCTCGACATTGGCGACATCCGTCAAAAATCCCGTTTCACCATCAACAACCACTTCCGGAATTCCCGCCAAAATAGTCGAAATAACCGGTACTTTCATGCTCATGGCTTCCAGCAATACATTCGGCAGGCCTTCTTTATAAAAACTCGGAAATGCCAGAATATCAATCCGCTCAAAAACATAATTCGGTTCGCTGGTGAAGGGGAAAAATGAAACGTGTTTCTCAAGCGCGTAAACTTTCGCAACCGCTTTGAGCATCGCTTCATCAGGTCCCTCGCCGACGAACATTAGATGAATATCCGGCAGTTTGCCCGCGTCCAGCAAAAGCTTAAGCGCCTGCAATATAACGATTTGGCCTTTACGGTTCTCCATTGCCCCGATTGAGCCCAGCACCGGAGAGGAATTTTCCTCCAACGGATAACGTTTCAATGCTTCAGCGCGGCCGGCTTCGCTGCTGCTAAAACGATCTACCTCGGTTCCCTGGTAAATCAAAGCTATTTGTTCAGCCGGAATTTTGTATACGTCCTCCAGGTATTTGCGGGTAAAGTCCGTAATGCAGATAACTTGAGTCGCCACTGCCGGGTCGGGCAGATAATATTCACGCTTGTACCAGGGCACAATTGATCCGGTTTTGGGAATCATAATGGTTTTCAAATCAGCTTCTTTAATACATTGCGCCCCGAAGGTGACGCAATGAAAACCATTGCGCGGGGGATGCACCGTCGTTACCGCGACATCGCAGGGTGACAATCCGGCGATCCAGGCTTGCTTGTATTTATCAGGATTAACTACAATATCAGCAAAATCATAAGTTGTAACCGTCGCCCCGCATTCAGCGCAGGCCTGCGCCGCGAAAGTTCCTTCAGGGGCGATAACTGAAACATCTTCTCCAGCTTCAACAAACTTTTTTACCGCTTCGGCAACCCAGATCTGAGTACCTCCGCGCAAGGGTGTATCTTCGATAAAAGCAATATGCATAAATCAACTCTCCATTTCGCGACAATTATTAGTATTGGAACCAGCTTTTGAACAGCAAGCCCTTGTATTTGATAAAAAAACGGGGCCGGTATTTTTATTCTCCCCGCGTAAAATTCTGAAAAAGTCATTGAATTTCCGAATAATCATTCGGGTACCGTAACGTCTTCGAACCGCTTTGCGGTTATGCCTCCGCCACTGGTCAAAACGCTCAGGATACAGCAGCAGTTCCGTTACTTTTCCCAAAAAGCCTTCGTCAAATTCACCGGTCGGGAAATCCAAATACCAGATCCGCTCTTCCTCCGGCAAATCTTTACCGACAACTTCGTCGAAAACTTCTTCCGGATAATAACGCCGGCAGACAATCGGGATCCCGCCCGCGCCGGATTCAATAATCGGCAGTCCGCGCCCTTCCGTTTCGCTCGGGAACAACACCAGGTCGGCGAGCTGGTAAATTTCCTCGATGCACAAAGGCTGCAAATTCAATTCCTTGAAACAGGGATGATTTTCGTTGCCCACGGAGAAAACGAGGAATACCCGGTCGGCGGCTTCAGCCGGCAGTTTGCCGCACAAAGCGATGTATGCTTCCAGGACATTCTCCAAATCATCCTGATGTTCAATCGGCGTCGGCCCGGTTATGTGCAGGAGTAATTGCTTCGAGGAATTCTCAAAGCTTTGCGCAAAGGGGGCATAATCAAGTAAAGCCGATAAAAGTTTCTCGTCGCGGTCAATATGTTTACGCAGGATTACCCTGGTCGGCTGTAAGCAGTAAAAAGTTCCGTCCGCCGCCAGGTCCAAAGTCAGACCGCTTCGATTTCCGCAGGCTATCGGTTTTTCGTCCCGCATCCATTTCGACAGTTCGGCCAGATGTTCGCGGACGTCAACAGTCGTAATTACCGGCTTGCCGCCGGAGATAATATAATTCATGCGTGAACGCACTGATTTAACGTGTTCCGGCGTCGAATGAATGAAAAATTTATCATTAATCGAAGTTCCCAGTTCAAAAACTTTATCCGGGGAAAAACCAAAGCGTTCAATCAAAGCCCTGCTTTGCGGTGTATTGATGTTAACTTGTATCCAGCGTTGCCCGTTCCACGGATACAGCCGCGTGAAAAGCCTGAAGAAGTCGCGGTTCGCCATATTACGGAAAAAGTGATCGCGCGGCCCCGCTTTTTCGCCGGGTTTACGTTCACCCGCGGGCTTGCCGCCTTCCCAGTAATAGTCGTGATTTGAACTGATAACGTAAATATCCAATGCTTCCGCGGCAATAACAAAGCCCAATGCCGCGGCGACATTTCCCGGATTTGACGAAATATTTACGGGAATTGCCAGTTTTATATTATGTTCGCAGAAATAATCACCCAGCTTCAGGGCAAAGCTTTCAGCTTCCTCCCAGATTTCCCGCGCCATCTGTCCGGACACGGCACTGTTTTCCGGCATATCCGCATAAAAAAGCTTCGCGAACGCTTTGCCGTCAAGCCATTTGTCCCAGCCGTTAAAACCATCTATTTTAAAGCGGTTCCAATAATCTTTCAGTACAATATCGGCTTTTTCGTGAAAATCCCCGGCAATAAAATGTAATGGAATACCGGGAGAGATTTGTTCCAGGCACTCAGCGTATTTGAATATTTCAATGGACACTCCGTCAATACCAAAATCATAAGTAACAAAAGCCGCGCCGGCAGCGAGTAAAGATGAAAATTCCTTTTCGCTTAATTCCGGCACCGGGTCAAGATTTAATTCTATCAGGTCAAGGATTTCCGAAATATCCCGCCAGTCATTCACTTCAATGTGCTGTAAAATACTTCTCAGTCTTGTCATGTTCAAAAACACCCTCCTTCGGTTGCTTGTCAGGTTCCTTATAATTAAGCACACTAAAGGGCTAATAGCAACAAAAAGAAAAAAGTATATTCGGCAAAGACACAAAGAATTTTCATTCAAAAAAGTATTTTATTTAGTCTAATGAAACAAATTCGGTGTCGTTCGAGTCGGCGCGCAGTATTTCCTCCGTATTGGCTTTGGCGGCATATAAATTTTGATCCATTTTCGAAATATTCTGTGAAATGTCTTCCAGTACCTCCGAAATCGGCTTTGCCGTATCATTATTTAACGTAAAAGTGGAAGTTTCGCCGAAAGTTTGTTGAGCGAGCGCATTCTGGACGTTCAGGCGCGTTTGCCGGGCGGGACGGCTTTGCCGGTGTGAAGCCGGCGCTTCCTGCTTGCGGGCTATGCCCGCCGCCGGGAGTTGTTTGTTGTCAACACGCCGTTGAGGTGATCTTTTCCCTCGAAAAATCCACCGCAAAAGCTTAAATCCGCTTTGTTCGGCTTTCGCGCAGGGGGTTGTAAATATTTCCGGCATGGTAAAATCCTTTTTTTATTTTTTAAATTTTTGTCAACCGGGCTGATTGTTCCGCCGGGTTCAGTGAAGACGCCGTGATGAATCGGGAATTAATTTCACTTTTTTAAGTATTTTCCTGACTTTGCGCTTTCTACGGATAAATGTGTGCTATATTATAATGAATATAAACAGAGAACGGTATATGAACAAAAATTTTTATCTTAATTTTATTTTGACAGTAGCGACTGCCGCGCTGATTTTTTTGGGAATTATTTTGATCAACGCGGTCGACCGGGTCCGGGAAAGCAACCGGAACATCCTCAGGCGCCTCGACCGGCTGGAGGAAACTATTGCCTCGGAACCCACTCAGACGGTCGTGCTTTCAGCTGCAAAAAACACAACAAAAGTTATTGAAAAATTTGCGCAAATCGCGAACAGGCAATATTTTGACTCCGGCGCGGCAGGCGGCGGACGCCTTATAAGCGCAATATCCTCCGACACTCCCAACCTGAATTCATTAATCAATAATGAAGCTACGGCAAGTACTTTCAACTCTCTATGCTCATCCTCCCTGGCGGCGCGGGATTTTAAAGATCCGGACAAATTTGAGCCTTTAATGGCCGAAAGCTGGACTATTTCGCCGGACAAACTTACCTACACCATCACCTTGAAAAAAGGTATTTTATGGCATGACTTCACTGATCCGGTCAACGGGAAAAAATGGAAAAACAAAGAAGTTACCGCTGAGGATTTCAAATTTTATCTGGATGTAATCAGGAATAAAGATACTAATTGCGCCCCGCTGCGCGTTTACTATAAAGATATCGACAAACTGGAAATCATCAGTAAATACAAATTCAAAGTTACCTGGAAAGTACGTTATTTTCTTTCCAAGAGCCTGACGCTCGGCATGTCTCCCCTGCCCCGGCATTTGTATCATGCCTATCCGGGGCCGTTTGATCCCCGGAAATTTAACAATGACCACCGGCGCAATCGCGTAATCGTCGGCTGCGGGCCTTACCGTTTTCTGCGCTGGGATAAAAACCGGCGCGTTGTATTTGTCCGTTTTGAAAAGTACTTCGCTAAAAAATACGGCATCATGCCGCCCTTAAAATATCATGTCTACAAAATCATCAAACATCCCAATACCCGCTTCCAGGCCCTGGTTTCCGGCAAGCTCGACCAACTCGGCCTGAGCGCCGAACAATGGACAAGACGCACAAATACCGCCGCCTTTAAAGCCGGTGGAAAAATCAGGAAAATAAAGTATCTGGGACGCGGCTATTCTTATATCGGCTACAATTTGACGAATCCGCTGTTTAAAGATAAACGGGTGCGGCGCGCTTTGACTCATCTGGTGGACCGCAAAGGGATTTTAAAAGATATTTTTCACGGTCTGGGCAAAATTGTCACCGGGCCGTTTTTCTATAACAGCCGCGCCTACGATAAATCCATTATACCTTACGCTTTTGATATTGAAAAGGCTAAAAAATTATTAGCGGAAGCCGGCTGGAAGGATAGTGACGGGGACGGTATTCTCGACAAAAACGGTAAAAAATTCAGTTTTACTTTTATGCAGATATCCGGTTCATCAGCTCAACGAAAAATGATACCGCTGATAAAAGAAGATATGGCAAAGGCCGGAATCGACGTGAAGATTCAAGTTTTCGAATGGGCGGTTTATCTGCAGCGTCTGCAGGAAAAAAACTTTGACGTATGTCTGCTTGGCTGGACTACGGGCTACGAAAGCGACCCCTACCAGGTTTGGCACTCAAGCCAGGCGGATAAAAAAAATACGAGTAATCATATTGGTTTCAAAAACGCTGAAGCCGACCGTATCATTCTTGAAATAAGGAAAACTTTTGACACTGAAAAGCGGAATAAACTTTGTCATAAGTTTCAGCGTTTATTACACGATGAACAGCCATACACCTTTTTATTCGCCACTTACAATTTAATTGCTCAAAGCAATCGTTATCGCAATGTAAAAGTTTTCCCGCTGGGACTTGAAGCGGACATTATGTGGACGCCTGAAGACAAACAGGAAAAAGTCAGCGGATTTTAAACACCAGGGAAATAATTATCATGATAAAAGTAACAGTTATTGGAGCGGGCGGCAGAATGGGGCGGCGTTTAGTCAGCAACATCATCACAGCAAGTGATTTAACTTTAAGCGGCGCCTTGGACGCTCCCGGAGTACCCTTTATCGGGCAGGACGCCGGGATTTTAGCCGGGGTCGGCGAAGTCGGCGTAAAAATCACCGATAATTATGCCGAAGCCGTCAACGACACCGACGCGATTATTGATTTCAGCACTGGCGATATTATCGCCAACACCCGCGCGGCCGTCGCTGAAGGCCGCACTGTGGTTATCGGTACGACCGCTTTAGGCGGCGAAGGCAAAGCCGAATTGCAAAAACTCGCTGATGCCGGGGGAAAAATAGTTTTCGCCTCCAACATGAGTGCCGGAGTCAATCTGCTTTTCCATTTATGCAAAGAAGTATCCTCTATTCTCGATGCGGATTACGATATCGAAATTGTCGAAATGCACCACAATCAGAAAAAAGACGCTCCCAGCGGCACGGCGGTAACTTTAGCCCAACTTGCTTGCGAAGCGCGTGGTTTATCATACGAAAAGGATGTCAGGCACGGCCGTGAGGGCATGGTCGGGAACCGTACTCGAAAAGAAATCGGGATGCATTCGCTCCGCGGCGGCGATGTAGTTGGCGAGCACACTGTAATCTTTGCCGCCGGCGGCGAGCGTCTCGAATTGACCCATAAAGCTTCCAGCCGCGACACTTTTGCCAAAGGCGCCCTGAAAGCTGTACGTTTCCTGAGTTCCGCCGGGCCCGGGCTCTACGACATGCGGGACGTATTGAAGCTCAAAAATAAACAGCCCGGATGCCATGCCGGAAGTTAAGCGTTTAAAACACTCTTTTCCAATGGACTATATTTTTTCGTTTTCCAGGCCTTTCATTATCATTTCGGCGGGAGTTAGGTATTTTTTGTCATTGTTGCATTGTTTGCAGCAGGCGACAATATTGCCTTTAGTGCTTTTGCCGCCGCGGACTATCGGCAGGACATGGTCCATAGTCAAATCTTCGGAGCTGAAGTGTTGACTGCAGTAATGACAGACTCCCTTCTGTAACTGCTGCCGCCACCACTGGGATTTGCGCATATCACGCGCTTTCTTTTTTTCGCGCGCGATATGTTTGCCATCCCTTTTTATTTCAATCCAGTCGTCCATAGTTTAATACTTGCCCGCCAATATTTTTTCGGCAATTTTGATGCCGTCAACCGCCGCGGAAAGAATGCCTCCCGCATAACCGGCGCCTTCACCCGAAATGTAAAGTTTGTCAACCGAAGTGGCTAATGTTTCGCCGGAACGCGGAAAACGGATCGGACTTGAAATAAAAGTTTCAATTCCAACGATTTTGCCATGTTTCAGGAAGCCGTGAAAATTATGGTCAAAACGCCGCAGCGCGACAACTAAAGCTTCAGCCGTTTTCTCCGGCAGAAGCCGGTCGATACGAGCGGGCTTTAAGCCGAAAGAATAACTGCTGTCTTCATTTCTCAAACCCGTCCTGCCTTTGACAAAAGCCCGCGCATCCTGCGCCGGGGCGGTATAATCACCACCACCAAGCTCAAAAGCCCTGCTTTCCATTGTCCGTAAAAATTTGTAGGCCTGATGCGGATTGCTGAACATATCATCAGCTTGACTGACGATCAGGCAGGAGTTCGCGAATTTCCCGTCGCGGCCGTAAGAACTCATGCCGTTGGTCGATAAATGTCCCGGTTCCAAAGCGGCGGGAACTATATTTCCGCCGGGACACATACAGAAAGATGACGCTCCGGCGATATTCCACAAATCGTTTTTACGGTTTGATAAATGATATTCCGCCGCTCCCAGCCACGCCGGACGCGACGACATGCGGTATTGATTTTCGTCGATAAACGATTGCGGGTGCTCAATGCGGCAGCCAATCTGGAAGCCCTTCATCACGTATTCAAGGCCCTGTTCTATTAATTTGTGCGTCAAAGCGCGCCCGCCGAGGCCGTGAGCCGCGATTACCGCCGGAGCTTCGATACGTTCATCGTCCCGGGTAATTACCCCTTTGCATTTATTGTCTTCAATGATGAATTCTTTTACCCGGGTGCCGAAAAGAAATTTGCCTCCGGCCTGTTCAATCCGCAGGCGGATGCCGCGCAGCATATCCGGCAGTTTATCTGAGCCGATATGCGGGCGCTTAAGATAAAGAATTTCCTGCGGCGCCCCGGCTTCAACAAAAGTTTTCAGTACAAATCCGGCGCGCGGGTCATTTGTTCCGGTGTAAAGTTTGCCGTCGGAAAAAGTACCGGCGCCGCCTTCGCCGAGAAGATAATTACTGTCCGGGTTGAATTTCCGGGTTTGATGAAATTTATCTATGTCCGCGGTGCGTTGTTCGATGTCATAGCCGCGTTCGAGAATTATCGGTTCACAGCCTGACCGCGCCAGAACTAAAGCGGCCAGCAGGCCCGCCGGGCCGCTGCCGATAATCAAAGGATTTTTCAAACCCGCCGGCGCCTCCGGGAAGTCCAGTTTTGAGTTTGAATTCTGCTGCAGCTCTTCCTCTGAAATTTTATGTTCCACACAAGTTTGAGAAGCCTCGTTTTCGCGCAGGGTCGCGGCCAGGGTGAATATTAAGGCTGGAGCTCCGCGCCTTGAATCTATGGATTTCGACAAAATTTTATAATCAACAATGTCGCTTTCTTCAATTTGCAGATGCCGCGCAATGAATGGAGTTAAATTTTGATCAATAGTTGTTGTCTGCGGGGGAATCGAGTAAGCGCGGATTGTTAAATTGTTTAATTTTATAAGCATATTTTAGTTAAAATCCTTTTCTGAAAATACAATAGCGGTAAAAACGCTTAATTCAGCGTCGCCGGACTGCCATGCTTTGAATGGCAGGCCGGCTTTATAACATAAATTAGTCAGGGTTTCTTCACGGTCCCACCTTTGTTCCGGGGCGACCTGCGGCAAAAATACCGCCGAGCGGCCTCTGCAGCGCAAAATAATGCCGTGTTCACCGATAATAAAATCATCAGGAGAAACTATAGGGCGCGGCGGTGTCAATATTGACACTTCAAGTTCTAAATCAGCTAACTCCTCCTCGACAACCCGGGGAAAACGCGGATCGCCAAAGGCCGCGTTAAGGGCGTTGTGTTTAAGGTTTTCGCCCAGGGGCTCAAAAGCGATTATATTGCCGATGCAGCCGCGCAAAGCTCCGCCGGCTTTATGCAAAGTAACAAAACACGAACCCGTTTCCGCCATTTTGCCATCCATTGCACTAAGCGTTTTAACTTTTGTGTTGTCGAACTTCGAAGCAATCACGGCTCTGGCAAAAGCCAGGATTTCCTGTTTATTTTCACAGGTAAAAGTCATTTCCATAATATTTTACTCCTCATTTTCCTTTTGTGGCGGCTAATAAAGTTATTATAATACAGTTAATCAACAATAAACCGGCTAACTGCATCGGACCATCGTGAACAGAGCCCAATAAGGGAATATCCAAAGCTTCGGCAACTTTTAATATTTTCCAGCCGGCCCAGATATTGGCCAGCAGTAATGCTAATATTATTACCGCAACGAAAGTTTCGAAGGGATTGTTTTTTTGTTTTGTTTTTCTCTTGGCGTTCATATCTAATTACGGTTTCTAACTACAGTATACCAGCCGTAAACAAGAAACGCAATCGTTGGAAACAGCCCGGCCACGATGGGTTCTAAAACACCTTGTTTTCCTAGAATTAATAAGAGCTGTGAAACAATTATATAAATAACAATTACAGCGATTGCGACAATTATCGACAGCATGATTCCGGAACGTTCATTCTGGGTTGCCAGCGGAATCCCCAGAAATACCGCGAGAAAACATGCCCAGGGAAAAGCCAGACGATGGTAAAATACCGACATTAATATTGCCCGGCAGCGCGGCGCCATATTTTTGGTATTCCGCACCATCCTCCAAATAACCCAGGATGGTAATTCATTTTTGTTTTTAACCGTATTGAGAATATTATCAGGAGTTTCCGGTACTTCCCGCCTGTCTTTGCTTAATTTTTTAAAATACTCTGTGCTTTTGGGCATCAAGCCGTCATGGGAATACGGCGTGAAAGCTCCATTGTAAAAAGTCCAGCCGTTTTTCTTGGAGAAAGCCGCGATTTTCGCCGTGATTTCCCAATCCAGGCTTTTGTCGCCGCGATATCTTTTCAAAACCACATCCTGCTGGTCCTTATTGAGATTGAAACTTTTAAACAACCAGGTCCGGCGTTTATCAAAACTGCGGAAAGTTAACAGTTTTTGAGCATCCGGCAGTGTCCCGCCGCCTTTTGTGGCATAAAATTTCATAATTTCAGCTTCACGTTCCGTGTAGGGAACCAAAGCTTCGTTAAACCATATATTTACTCCGGTAACAATTAAACCAACCACAAAAATTGACCCGCCGCAGCGAAACAGCGACAAACCCGAAGAACGCATCGCGGTTACTTCCATATGTTTTCCGAACATTGCCATTGTCCACATACACGCGAGCAGCACGGTAATCGGCAGAATAAAACGAATATTACCAGGCAGTTTCAGAAGCAGAAAATAGATGATTTGTTTAAGAGAAGCGCCTTTTTCCAGAAAGTCGGAAAGGTCATTAAAAACATCTCCAAGAACAAACAAAGTCATAAAAACTAATAATAAGATGCTCAAATGAATCATGAATTCTCTAAAAATATACAAATCCAGAGTAGGCAGGAGCCCTTTGCGCCGGGGAAAGGTTTCAATACTTTTATAAAATTTTTTTTGCCGCATTGTAAAATTACTCTCTTTAAGCATTTTTGAGAACCATCTCAATATAGCTTACATTATGGTAAAAAAAAAGCGCCTTAAAAGTAAGACGCTTAAAATCATAAAAAAAGTCCGACGCTTAACGGCGGTTTTTTCTTTTTTTGCGTTTAATTTCGCTCGGCTTTTCGTAGTGACGGCGATTGCGCAGCTCTTTCAAAGTACCCTCTTTGTCGAGTTTCTTTTTGAGGCGGCGTAACGCACGATCAATAACTTCGCCTTTTTTGACGCGTACTTCTGTTGCCATTGCCATATCCGATTTCACCCCCTCGGGTCGTTTAAATAAGAGATAATATCACTCAGTTTTTCATTATTATTAATACAGAGAAGCATAAAATAACCGTTTTTAAATAAATTGCAAGCACATAACTGCGCTTATCTTGTTTTTTTGTAGAGCAATGGTAAATTAAAAGCGGTCAAGCTTATTTTAACTACAATTATATTACTCAATTTATTAACGGAGGTTTTGATGAAAACAGCATGGGAATTAGCTTTAGAGCGCAGCGGCGGAACTCTAAACGAACTGAATAATGAACAAAAAGATGCCATCGCCGAAATAGACAAGGTGTGTAAAGCTAAACTGGCGGAATTCGATTTAAGCTATACAGATAAATTAATGAATACTACTGACTACAAAGAAATAGAACAAATCAAAGAAGATATGGCCGTTGAACGCGCTTCGATTATGTCTAAAGCAAAACGCGATAAAGAAAAAATCCGCAACGGAAAATAATTTATGAAATCCGCTTTGAGAGTATATTTTGACAACGCCGCCGCCTGTCAGCCTGATCCTGAAGTTTTGGGATATTATTATGCTTACGCATCACGCTTCTACGCAAACCAGGAGGCGGCGCATCGGCTCGCTTATGATTTACGCGAAAAAATTGATTTCGCCGGCCGGCAGATTTCCCGGGCTTTATGTACTGAAAACACTTGGGTTCACTGGGGACATTCCGGTACTGATATATTCAGTTTGTTCAGCGAATTTAAAGCTTTTCAACGCGGCAATATAGTTACCACGGCAATGGAACATCCCGCTTTGAGTTCCGCCCTCCGGCGCACTCAGGCGGAAATCCGCATAGTTAAAATAAGTGACGGGCGGGTCGATCCCGAACATTTAGCTGAACTGCTTGATGAAAGAACTGTTCTAACATCCATTCACCACGTCCAAAGCGAAACCGGGGTAATTCAGGAGCTTGCCGCGATTCGCAAAATTATTAATAAGCGCGCTCGGCAAAGTATTTTCATGGCAGACAGCATCCAGTCCGCCGGGAAAATAAAAATTCCATGGAACGATGCCGAATTAGATATTATCAGCGTTTCCAGCCATAAGCTCGGTGTCCCCGGCGGGGCCGCGCTGTTATTGAACAGCGGCAATCCGCAATTGAATGATTTTGCCGAATATTTAAAACTCTGCCGCAAAGAATATTATACGGCGAGCCGTCCGGAACCCGCCGCAATACTAGCTCTGGCACAGGGGATTATTAAAAATTACAAAGAACAAACGGAAAAGCTTTCCAGACTTGGCGGAATAAATAATTTTTTGCGCGGGGAATTAGTTCAATTAAAATTATTCAATGGTAAAAAAATCATATTAACCGTCCCCGCGGAACACGCTTCTCCATACATTCTGCATTTTATAGTTCCCGGCTATCAAAGCGCTATTCTAGTTCGAATGCTGTCAAAAGAAAGCGTCTATTTTTCAGCCGGCAGCGCCTGTTTATCCGAAACGGACAAACCGAGCGCGACTCTCAGTGCGATGAATTTTAAACGCGAAGAGGCTTACGCCGGGGTGCGTTTGAGTTTCAGCCCGCAAAACACCATGCCGCACGCCGAAATCTTTCTTGAAAAATTCCAGAAAGCTCTTTTAGATTATTGAGACGCAATAATGAGGAAACTTTAGAGCCAATTGCCTCTCTAAGTTAAATATTTAAAAATCTTTCTTTAGCGTATAGTAATTTGCCTGAAACGTACTATTTATATTATGGTAGGATTATTAATTTATTCCCGGGAGATCAGCATGTTGATGTCAATACGAAATTTTCTTTTAAAAGGCGGCGTAACAGTGCTTGCAACTGTTCTTTATGCTTGTCATTCAATTTCCACGGATAAATTTGAGCCGCCTCCGAAAAAGCAAATTGAAAAACAATATATTATAGAAGCAAAGCAGTCTCCCGGAAAAACAAACAACAAATTTCATTCGCCTGAACCCGCTGAAACGCATTTTTTTTTGAGTTCCCCCCGGACAAAATACCGCAATATAAATGAAGTAGTATTGAACGGTGTTGACGGCAATGGTTTTTTAACAAATGTCAACTTCGTTACGCGCTGGAATATTCTCGGCCCGTTTTTCTACAAAGCGGAAAAACTCGCCGGCAACAAAATAAAATCAGTTCTGCATGACAGCTTGCTCGCGGACGAAAAAAAACTCACCGGCGGGGAAAAAGCCGCCGCTCCGGCGAAATGGCAACTGGTACGTTTTGAATCACCGCGCAAACCGGGAGAAATCAACCTGAGAAATTTATTCAAAGACAAACGCAAGTATCTGATCGCCTATGCCGTTACTTATTTGCGCAGCGCTGAAGCACTTTCAAATCTGACGCTTTATACGGGCAGCAGCGGCTATATTAAAGTATGGATCAACTACCAGTTGGTACACGCTTATGATCATACTAAGCGCCAGGGAAAATGGGATCAGGATGCAGTTCGAAATATAAAACTGAAAAAAGGCTACAATTTAATTGTTGTTAAATGTGTTGCTCTTGAAAGCAGCTGGAATTTTTATCTGCGCCTGGCGGACGCCAGTAATTCACCTCTGAAGTTTTTACCCGTCAAAGCGGCAAAGCCCAAATTAAAATGACAATGATGCAAGAAAGTTGTGAGTTTTGAGTTAGTAGATGGTAAAATCCGCAATTGTAATTATTTATGTCCCGCAAAGACGCAAAACTAATACATGGCACCGATGGTAGACAGGCTAATAAGACCGCAAGTAAAAACCCTAAGCCGGTATTAATTGGTATTCCTGCCCCGCTGTATGATCTATTAATTGAAATCCCAGCTAAGCAACGCAAAGGCTTTTTACCGCCAAAACTTGCTAATGTATATAATGATGTGAATACACGTCCAACTATAACCCGCAAAATGTCGCCGAGGTGTTAGAGTTGCCATTTAACGCGAATTCTCAAACTATAGAACCTGAACGCGAAAAATTAATAGAGATAATCAGAACGGCATATATAGGCAAAATTAAAAAAGTTATTGAACTGCTGGAAAATGATACAAACGCAAAAAAGAAATAAGATTCACAGCCATCCCATAGGAAATTAAAAACTTGAAAGGATGACGAATTCAAGCTACTCTATTTTTCACCAAAAAAAAAAGGAGCAGAACATGAATCCGTCA
>VAOY01022371.1_pt1 | contig 32244 bp, 23 predicted proteins | sample 3393881 | NCBI WGS metagenome assembly VAOY01 (sample SAMN08290430, study PRJNA428436) | hydrothermal vent metagenome | isolation source: Deep-sea hydrothermal vent chimney | place: Indian Ocean: Southwest Indian Ridge
AAGATAGACCTGGCTGGCAAAGACCCGCAGCTTCCTCATTGAGGAGAGGGAAATCCTGCTTGCGGTCACATTGGCAACACAACCACCGGGAAAACTGAGCCTCACATTCGCAATATCGGCCGAGGAGGTGATGACCGGTACGCCGGCCGCCTCTATTTCGACCGGTTTCTCTCCTGTTAGATAGAGGATCAGGTCCAGGTCGTGCACCATCAGGTCGAGGACAACCGGAACATCGGTGCCCCTTGGATTGTAGGGTGCAAGCCGGTGCGCCTCTATGAATCGGGGTATTATCTTTTCAGCTTCGAGTTCCTGAAGGGCCGGATTGAATCTCTCGACATGACCCACGTGCAGTATCCTGCCGCTTCCTTCCGCTTTCTCCACCAGCGACCAGGCGCTCGCTGATTCCGCTGTAATAGGCTTTTCGACGAGCACATGACAGCCCGTCTCCAGAGCCTTTTCCACAACCATAGCATGGGATGCAGTGGGTACGGCTATCGAAACGGCATCGCATTTCTCCAGACACTCCTCCAGAGAGTCCGCGATTTCGACAGGGTGGACGCTGTCAAGCTCACTCCTCCTTCTCTCCGCAAGACCTTCTTCAAGGTCGTGGATGACTATCGAAGAAACGAATGGATGGCTTGAGTACTTCTGAAGATGAAAGGTTCCAAGATGCCCTGCACCCACCACACCAACCGTAAATGTCTCCAGGCTGATGTCTCCGGCAGTCACCCTATCAACCCACGCTCGGAATTCTCGATGAAGTCGAGCAGATTGAGGATTTCGGGCGTCTGCGGCAACTCGTTCTGGATCTTCTCCACTGCGTTAGACCGGTTGAGGCCGGAGCGGAAGAGATAGCGATAGGCCTTTTTTATCACCGATATCGTCTCGCTGTTGAATCCACGGCGCCGCAGGCCGATCGAATTGACTCCGACCGGCTTCAAGGGTTCTCCGGCGACACGGATATAGGGCGGGACATCCTGCACGACGCGGAATCCTCCTCCCACCATGGCATGGTCTCCAATATGGCAGAACTGGTGTATGGCACAATCTCCGCCGATAACCACCCACTCACCCAGAAACACGTGTCCACCCATCTGCAGACTGTTTGCAAGCACGCAGTGATCCCCAACCACACAGTCGTGAGCGACGTGAACGTAGGCCATCAGAAGACAATCGGCGCCGATCTCCGTCGTGCCGCGATCGACAGTGCCCCTGTGGAGGGTGCAGAATTCTCTGATGACCGTGCGCGGGCCGACCTCGAGAGTACTCTCCTCACCTGCAAATTTCAGATCCTGCGGGACATTCCCGACAGCCGCTCCGGTGAAGACCTGCACATCCTCGGCCAGACGCGAGCCGGAGGCCACGTGCACGTGAGGGCCCAGCTTTACGTTTTCTCCCAGTTCAACATTGTCTTCGACAACTGCAAAGGGCCCTATCTCCACACCGGTGCCGAGCCTGGCTTCGCCATCCACGACTGCTGTCGGATGTATTACAACAGCAGTTTCGTTCACACATTCCCTTCCGGCTCGCCGGGTCTGTCCTGGATCGAAGCCATCAGTTCTCCTTCGCAAACAAGCTGCCCGTCCACATAGGCGCGGACCATCAGTTTGCAGAGCGGACCCTTCATGCGGAGCATTTCCGCTTCCAGTCTCAATTGATCACCGGGCACTACCTGCCGGCGGAAACGGACTTTGTCTATCCCTACAAACATGGCGAGTTTTGTCGACGGATCGTCGATTGTCTGAAGCATGAGTATCCCGCCCACCTGGGCCAACGCCTCGACGATCAAAACTCCGGGCATGACCGGTGCACCGGGAAAGTGTCCCACGAAGAATTCCTCATTGATCGTCACATTCTTCAGGCCGACAACTTTCTTTCTCGGTTCGATTTCCAGTATACGATCGACCAGCAGGAAGGGATACCGGTGAGGCATCATCCTCTGGATGGCCAGGGGATCGAGCAGTCCCTTCTCGGCCTTGCCGGTCTGGTACCTGCTTTCGATCTCCTTCCTTTCCTGAAACCGGCGCAGTTTCCTGACCACTTCCACGTTTGCGGCATGCCCCGAGCGGGCAGCCAGAACATGAGCCTTCAAGGGCATTCCCAGAAGGGCGAAATCGCCTATCAGGTCGAGTGTCTTGTGTCTTACAGGTTCATTCGGCCAGCGGAATTCTCCCCCGGCTATAACCTCGCCCATCTTCCTGGGGGCATCGGCGGGCAGTTTGAACCCGGCCTGGAGCTTTTCGAGTTCCTTATCTGTCACTTCGTGGTCGATAATGACTACTGCACTGTCGATGGAACCCCCCTTGATCAGGTCTCTTTCAGCCATCTCCTCAACTTCACGCAGAAAGCAGAAGGTACGCGCTGCGGCGAATTCCGTAGTGAACTCCTCTTCCAGGCCATACATGCTGGTGTACTGGGTACCGAGGGCAGGATTCTGGTAATCGACCATGAAGGTGATACGGAAACGGTCGGAGGGCAGGACAACGAGATCCACGCCCCGTTCCGGCTCGGAATATGTGATGGTTTCATCCACTTCCAGATATCGGCGGGGAGCTTCCTGTTCCTTCTTGCCGGCTTCAACAAGCACCTCGACGTACGGCATCGAGGAACCATCTCCAACTGGAGGCTCGGGACCATCCATCTCCACGTAGACATTATCCAGGCAGAGGCCGTGAATAGCCGCCAGGAGATGCTCTACAGTACTGACGCTGGCCCCGTTTGCTCCAATCGTCGTACCCCGATCGAGGCTGATGACATTGTCGATATCAGCCTTGATCTCAGGCCGCTCTTCCAGGTCTGACCTTATAAATACGACACCTGTATCGGGAGGTGCCGGGCGGAATGTAACCGAAGCCCTTGAGCCGGTATGGAGTCCGACACCGGTGAGGGTGATCGATTTGGCAACGGTTGCCTGCATCTCTTGCAGCGACATAGAAACTCCTTGCTCAATCAGGAAGATTTTAGTGCACTGTGCTATTCGGTTCGCCCCTCAAGCTCGGCCAACCGTTTCTCAAGTTCCCGCACACGCTGACGTAATTTAGGCAGTCTCGCAAGGTTAGCCAGCATGGCATTGAATTCCTTGTGGGGACGGGCCGGGAAACCCGATACGAAGGTTCCCTCCGGAACATCCTTGATCACGCCCGCCTTTCCGCCGACGACAGCCCCGTCATGGACTGTTATATGACCGCCGAAGCCCGCCTGTCCACCAATCTGCACACCACCCCCGATCGTGGTGGAACCAGCCATTCCCGCCTGCCCCGCCAGCGCCGTATTGGGCCCGATCGTGCAATTGTGTGCTATCATAACAAGATTATCAATCTTGACTCCCGAGCATATTCTTGTCTCACCGAATGTTGCCCTGTCTATGGTCGAACAGGCCCCGACCAGTACATCATCCTCCAGAACCGCGATACCGACGTGTTTCATCTTCCTGTATATCCCATCTTCACGGCTGTGGCCAAATCCGTCGCTTCCTACAACCGCATTGGCAAGCAGCTCCACTCTGTTTCCGATTATGCATTCCCTGTAAACCACCGACCCGGGATGGAATCTGCAATCTGTGCCTACCGTGACATCCCTGCCCAGATAAACACCGGGCCCGACCCATGTTCCCGCTCCGATCACGACTCCCGATTCGATTATGGCCAGAGCACCGACGGCGACACCCTCGCCGAGCCGGGCACCGGGATCGACGACGGCTGCAGGATGGATACCCTCGGGGTAATCATCTGAGACCGGATATAAAAGCTCGAGGGATCTTCTCAGCCCGGCATAGGGGATTTCGACCCTGATAAGAGCAGCTGAGGTCTCTCCCTTGAAATCCTCAGCAACGATAACCGCACCTGCTGAGGTCTGATCTACCAGATCGAGATATCGAGGCGAATGCAGGAAGGAAAGATCTTCGGCTTCGGCCGCATCGAGAGGAGCGATGCCGGTGAGTTCAACATCCTCACCGACAAGCTCTCCACCCAGTTCTTTCGCCAGCTCGCTGGCCAGCATAGCGCTGAAGTCTACGGCCTGTCGGAAGGCGAAGTCGCCCCCATCATTTCAATGATCTTCGGAGTCAGGTCGTACATGGGATCAGCCCATACGATACCACCCGATGCTGCATCGAATATGTAATCGTACCCCTCTTCCTGGCCTACCCTCTCGAGCAGGGTGTTAACGGAATCGATGATCGGTCTCATCAGTTCCTGATTTCGCTGGTAGGCCCTGCCGGTCTGACCCCAGATCTCGTCGATGAAGGTCTGGTACTCCATTGCCTTCTGCTGCAGCTCTGCTGTGAGCTGAACCCGTCGCTCCTGGGTCATTGCCATGCTCTGACGCTCCAGCTCCTGATTAAGCTGGTTGATCTCCTCCTGCATGGCGTTCGCCTGCCGCTGCCACGCATCATTCTCGGCTGTGAAGGTTGCCTGCGCCTCGGCAGTTCCGGGGTACGCCCCGATAACAGCCTGTGAATCGATAAAGCCCAGCGTCAATTGATCCTGCTGCGGCATGAATACCGCACCAGTAACCAGAGCAAAGAAAAAGCCGCCGAAAGCACCGGCGGTGAGAGTCTTGCGCATTGCAAACGCCTCCTCTTGCCGCGATCAAGGCCGCCTCAAACGTTCTGTTTGTTCAAGCGGCTAGTAAAACTGCGTCCCAAACTGGAAATGGGGAACCCAACGGCCCTTGCGAAGCCCGTCTTTATAGTGGTCGAAGCCATAAGCGAAGTCAAACCCGATGAGGCCGATCATGGGTGTGAACATCCGGAGACCGAAGCCGACAGAGCGTCTCAGATCGAACGGATCTGTATCTCCCATGTCGAGCCACGAGTTACCGGCATCTGCGAATACCAGTCCGTAGATCATCTGCTGGGGAGCGATCGGGAATACGCCTTCTAGAGTGAATATCAGCAGCGACTGCCCACCGACCTCCAGTCCATCGAAATCCTTGGGCCCTACCCTGCGGTTTTCGTACCCCCTGATCTGCCCGTCGAAGGATGTTCCTCCCGGCAGGTACTTGACGTTGAACGGTACGAAACCCTCCTGTCCCCAGCCATCGAATCCCTCAACTACTCCTGCTTTCAGCCTCATGTTCATGACCAGATTCGCCATGGTGGGAAAGAAGAAGGACTGGCTCATATCCCACTTCATATACTGCTCATCGCCTCCGAGGGGCCCCCCGGCGATCTCGAAGCGGGAGCTGTTCACCGATCCGCTTGAAGGGAACTCAGGACGGTCGCGGGAATCGCGCGAAATCGTCCAGGAGATGGAGGAATTCCTCAGCGGCCACTCGTACCGGCGCAGGTCGAATGCCTCGCTGGGGTTGTAGCTGCTGGCAAAATCGTAGAATGTCGTGTCTTCGATCCGGTATCCGATGCTCGCTCTGAAGTAGTCGTCGGGCCATCTCAGCCTTCTTCCAATGCGGAAACTGACCCCCTCACGCTTCTGCTTGTAGTAGATGTTGTAGAAGAGCTGCGTTCTGTACACGTTGAACCCTACAAGGGTCGGAGTGTTGAAAAGCCACGGCTCTGTAAATCCGAACTGTATCGTGCGGCGGATCGTTCCGAAATCCCAGGTGAAATCGAGCCGCTGGCCATTGCCGAACAGGTTGGGCAGCTGGAGCCCTATGTTGCCTATCAGACCGTCCCTCTCGCTCCAGCCCGCTCCGAACATCGCCTGGCCGGTCGGCCGTTCGGTAACCTTGATCGTGACGTCCAGATTGTTGTCTATCGTCGGCGTGGGCGGCGGATCGAGTTCGACATTGCTGAAATAGTTCAGGGCCATCACCTCCCGCAGCGATCTCTCGAAGAGGTCGCGCGAGAAGAGGTTGCCCGGCTTCAGCAGCAGTTCCCTGCGTATGACGTGCTCTTTGGTTCTGGTGTTTCCTGTGATGAAAATATGGGCGACCTGAGCCGGCTCCCCCTCCAAAACGACCATCTCACAATCCACAAAGGTGCTGTCATAACTGGGTTCGGGATTGATACTGGCGTATACATACCCTTTTTCGAAATAGAGTCCCTGAACCATGGCGATTGTATTGGCCAGTTCCGCCCGGTTGAATGGTTCGGGCGGATTGACGGTCACCACTGCATCGATTTCCGTCTGCTCCAGCAGCTCTATCCCGCTCCAGGTTAAACTCCGCAGTGTATACTGCGATCCTTCCTCAACCATCAGGAAGAGGGTCATATTCCTGCCGTCTTGATCATAACCCAGGCTGTCAGCCGTCACCCTGGCATCCAGATAACCGGCCTCACCGTATCGTTCTACGATCAACTCCTTGTCATCCTCCACGGTTGTACGGTCGTAGCTGCCCCTTGAGAAGAAGAGGAACCCCGTACCGGTCTGCATGACCCGTCTGATCTGCCGGTCGCTCAGCGCTTCATTGCCCAGGATCACGATGCGGTTGATGCCCACCTTGGGCCCCTCATCGATCGATACAAGCAGGTTGACCCGGGTAGAATCTTCATCCACGGGCAGTACTTCGGTCTCGATCTCCGACCTGAGGTACCCCTCCTCCATGTACTTCAGCTTGATCCTCTCGATCGCCTGTGCAATCCGGCTGGGCCCCAGCGGGCTCCCCTCGCGCAGCCGGCTGGCATTGAGCAGGGCTTTCCGCTTCAGTTTTCTGTTTCCGGTAAAAGTAAGGGTGTTCAGATAGGGTCTCTCCACAACCATGATGTACAGATTGACCTCTGTTTCGGAAACCTGTTCCCCCTCGATCCGTACATCTGAAAAGAGTCCGAGCATCCACAGCTGTTTCACTGCTCGCGTGACAACATTCTGGAAGTCGGTAAGGCTGTAAGTGTTTCCAGCAGCAAGACCGGAAGAGATTATGATCAGATTGGGATCGGACTGCAGATTGCCTTCAACCAGGAGTTCCCGCACCGTAAGCGACGGCACTGCCTGGGCTTGTGGAATTTGAGCAAAGGTATTGGACGGGAGAATGGTACATACTGTGAATCCCGCAAGCACAGTGAGAGCATGCCTTCGCAGGAAGGTGGCGGGAAGGGTGATATTCCAGACGGAGAAACTCATGGTTCAATGGCTTGCTAAGATAGATGGGCCTCTGGCTCATGTACAGGGATATACAAACATGCTTTCATCCCTATCTTCATTATTTCGCTCTCTGACTCTGATACTTCTCTTAACTCTTATGGTTCCCTGCAACCCTGTGATGGTCTCGGCCCAATCGTCGTCTACAGGTATTATTCAAGGTAATGTAGTCGACGACGCCAGCGACGATCCACTGGCGGCAGTAAACGTTTTCGTGGAGAGCACACCCTACGGCAGCATGACAAATGCCGAAGGATTCTACCTGTTAAGGAATATCCCGATCGGCGAACATACCCTGATATTCCGCTACATCGGATATCGGGAGGTCCGTATAGAGAAAGTTGTTGTCCTGCCCTCTCTGAGGACGGTTGCCGACGCCAGAATGGAACCAACCCCCGTCGAACTGCCTGCGGTGGTTGTTACAGCAAAGAGGCCCCTGATACAGAAGGATATCACTGGCACCCTCCACAGAGTGGGTTCTGTCGCAATAGACCGGCTTCCAGTGGATAATTTCCAGGAGATCGTTGCGTTGCAGCCAGGTGTTGTTTACGGCGGACACATCCGCGGAGGCAGGGTGGGTGAAACCGTTTATGTCATGGACGGGGTTGCGGTGCAGGATCCCAGCACCGGGCAGGCAGCGATCGGACTGCCCAAATCAGCCATAACCGAACTGAATGTGTACACGGGTGGCTTCGACGCTGAATTCGGCAACGCCCTTTCGGGAGTGGTTCATATAATCTCCCGTCGGGGGGGCAATTCACCCGAGGCAATGCTCCGCTACGACCGCGATGATCTGGGTGCTTCTTTCGGCGGCACCGAACACTCGGGGCGTTCTCTACTCGAAGTGCTCGCGGGAGGTCCTGTCAGGAAAGACCGGGCGTTCTACCTGGTCGCGGCGGATGTACGGACCGACAACACAAGGTGGTGGCAAGATTTCGAACACACCTCGTTCAACAGGCCATACAGCACTTCCTACAATATTTTCGCGCGTTCCGATCTCTATTTCAGCCCCGTTCTGCGCGCTTCGGCCCAGTTCACGAAGAGCCGGGAATGGAGGCGCGGCTACGAGTGGCGCTGGCGCTTCAATCTGGAGGGACTGCCTGCAGAATGGCGCGACAGCAGCCGCCTGGTATTGACGTTGAATCACATGCTCTCGCCCTATGTCTTCTACGACCTGCAGCTGTCGCAGTTCAATATCTCCAGAGGGGTCAATGAGGGGTCGCGTGACTCTCTGGAGACTCAACCCCTCTGGCAGTACGACTCCTTCATGCAGTATGTGGATAAAGGTCAGCGGCTCTGGTGGTTCAGAGGAGATCAGACCATAACAACCGGTCGCGGAACGTTGACCGCTCAAATGGGCCGGCACCGCATGAAGGTCGGATTCGATCTCTCCTACTACAACCTCGAATCAGATCTCTTCAAAGTGGAACCGCAGACCACATTTTACGGACTGCCCCTGCCCAATCTCGATCCGCTCGACTTCTCATCCGAATACAGCTATTCCCCCAGTTCGGGTGCAGTGTTCTCCCAGTACATGTACGAAACCGGTGAAGGATTCGTGCTTAAGGCAGGCCTGCGATACGACTGGCTCGATCCTCAGGCTCGACGTCCCGTCATTGAATGGATACCGACAACATCTGAAGAATTCGAACAGGAAATAACGGGATGGCTGCCTGCCACCCGGAAGTCCCGCGTAAGCCCCAGGATAGGTCTGGCCTTCCCCATAGATCCTTACACTTACTTCCTTTTCAACTATGGAGAATTTTTCCAGGTTCCGCTCTTCAATCAGCTCTACTCCGGTCTGAATCTGGATCTCACCAGGGGCCTGAGAGTCCTGGTAGGCAATCCAGATCTGGAGTATCAACGAACGAAAGCATACGAATTCTCCTTCAGACGGGAGTTCGATCCGGAAACAGTGGGCTCCTTAACGTATTTCTTTAAAGAATCATTTAATCTTATTGATACTAAAACATTTCTGGCTTCTGACTCTCGTGCACTGGAAGATGGTTACACACAGTATGTGAACCTGCCCCTGGCCCGTTCCTCAGGGCTGGAGCTTTCTATAGAGAGGCGTCCTCTGGATGGAATCGGAATCAAGGCTGCCTACACATTCATGATCGCTCGGGGACACGCCAGCACGGGACTGTCGGGATTGAATTACCTGCAGTGGGGATTTGAACCCCCGCGCAGGATGTACTATCTCTCGTGGGACCAGCGGCATACCCTTGCGGTGGAGGCCAGCGGGACATATCTCGGAGCCCTGATAGATATAGTCGGTCGCTATAACAGTGCGCGTCCCTATACCTATGCTCCATCCAGTTCGGGGATAATGCCCGAAGGAACCAGGATCACACCGAACGATGCCAGGATGAGGGATATCTTCCAGGTTGACGCGCGCATCAGCCGTGACTGGCCGATCAGCATCGGAGGGCGTGTATACATATTCAGAATATTCGGCGACGTCAGGAATCTGACCGACCGTGATAATGTTCTCTGGATGACCAGTGACGGTCGTATCGGTGGTGAACTGGGCGACCCAGGTGCCTATCGAACAGGTCGAAGAACAAGGATGGGAATCGAGGTGAAGTTCTGATGAACCGTATTAAACAACTCAACTGGTGCATCGGAATTCTCGCGATAATCCTGTTTGCAGCAGGCTGCGAAGAGACGCTCCCGACATACGTTGAACCCGAGTATGCATTCAGCGCCGATATAATCGTGGAAGACCCGCTGGAATTCCCCGATGATGGCGGCAGTATAGGACCCTTTGCGATAGATATCCGGAACCTTACCGGTGAATTGAGTGGAACCTCACAGTTTGTTCTGGAGCCGCCATTTGAGATCACTGCTTCGATAACAATAGCCCTGACGGCTCAACCATCCCGCAACAAGCATGTTTCAGACAAATTTACATTTGATGCAGTGGACGATCACATGGGACCCGGAGAGAGAATCCGCATATATCTCGATTTCCCGCCCGAAGATGAGCAAGGACATCCCTGGAACTACGACAATCTCGCCGACCGCGAATTCGGACTTACATTCGCAGGGACAATCACCATCGAGTCGCCGGATCAGGTTCCGGCCGTCAGTCTGGAGATGCACCCCCCCGTCAGGAGAATCACCCTGCAGTATGTGACGCCCGAACCCTGAATATCCTCAGGCCTGGCGCATCCATCTTAATATCTCCGGTACGGTCGGACGCTTGCCGTACATCAGGGAACCGAGCCGGAAGAGCTTGCCGCCCAGCTTTAGCGCCAGGAACACCGATATTATCAGTATTACGAATGTCAACGGTACTTCCCACCAGGGAACCTGTCCTGACGGCAGCCTCAGCATCATTGTAACCGGGCTGGTGAGAGGGAAGTAGGAGAAGATCCTGGCGACTATACCATTGGGCTCTGCCAGTATGACAACCAGCAGCATGAAAGGAGCTACAATCGGCAGTGTGAACCAGGTTGACAGCTGCTGGCTTTCTTTCATTGTATTGCCGAGACTGCCCACTCCGGCCATCAGGCTGGAGATCATCAGGAAACCGACCAGAAAATAACCGAAACAGATCAGGAAGAGGTCGAGCGGCACCTCGAAGTCGGGCATAACCGTTTTCGAGGCAAAGGTGAGCAGTGCGAACGCCATCCCCAGCCAGACAACCATCTGAATCAGAGCCGCAGTACCAAGGCCCAGCACCTTCCCGGTCATCAGATCATCTGGAGTGACACTGGAGAGAAGTATCTCAATGACCCTGTTCTCCTTCTCTTCGGCTACCCCCTGAAGAAGGAATCCACCACCCATCATGATCGATAACAGCAGCAGGAGGCCGAATCCGTAAGGTAGAGCGAATTTGCGCACTTCAGAGGCCTTATCGCTCTCGGAGAATTCCTCCCCCGGTTCCGATATCTCGAACATCCTCAGGTTCATCGGCCTCAATATCCTGTTCTGGATCGCGGGGTCGAGGTTCTGGCCCTTCAGCAGGCTGAGAGTAAGCGCCCGTCTGAGGAGCTGTTCGGCCGGGCCTTCACCGTCTTCGATAAAGGAACGGGACTGCGTGTAGCCCCATACCCTGCCCGAGTTGAAGTAATCTCCGGAAACGAGCAGTGCACCTTCCAGGTCCCCCCTTCTGGTGGCTTCCCTTGCACTATCTGCGCTGGTCATCATCAAAAGCGCGATAGTCCCCCTGAATCCGATGAATGATTCACCTGCCAGTGCAAGTGTGGCGGGATTGAGACCGGCCAGTTTCGCATTTAGAGCTTCCACTGCTTCTTCACTTAAGACCTGATTCTCTTTCGCCTGCTGCTCGAGGTCGCGCAGAACAGAGGTGTCGACCACTCCGCTGCTGTCCACGACCGCCACTACTCTGGGCCGGATCTTCATTGCCGATCTGACCGTAAAGTACGATATGACTGCTATCAGACCCCCGAAGAGAACCGGCATGCCGATAATGGTAAGCAGATAAGCCTTCCGTCTCACCGTAACCCACAGTTCGCGCCTTGCAACCAGGAATACACTTTTCATGAGGCCACCTCCTCTTCCACTCGTCCCTTCGCAAGTTTCACGAAGATGTCCTCAAGAGGCGTTTCGGCCAGCTCGTAGTGTTCAACAGGCTGGTTCCGATTCAGCAGCGACTTCAGGAACTCCCCCGGTTCCACATTATCCTTCAGCCAGACCTTCTTCAGCCTGCCGGGTGCCGCATCGGGATCGACTCTTATCGAACCCTCGAAACCCCTGGCATCCACCTCTTCGTTCACCATTACGGCGTTTTCGGAATACTCCTTCTTGATCTCCTCCAGGGTTCCGTAAAGCACCCTCCGGCCGCGACTTATCATGAAAACCCGATCGGCCAACGCTTCTACGTGCGCCATCTGATGGGTTGAGAGGAGTACTGTCTTCCGCTCGTTCTTCATTTCCAGGATGAATTCCTTGACCATTTTGGTATTCACCGGATCGAGACCTGCAAAGGGTTCATCGAGAATCACCAGGTTGGGATCGTGCAGGAAGGTAAGGGCAAGCTGAGCCTTCTGCTGCATCCCCTTACTCATCTCCTCGACCTTCTTCTTCTCCCAGTCGGCCAGCCCCACTCGCGACAGCCATTCATGAGTCCGCCTTGCCGCCTCATCCTTTTTCAGTCCGTGCAGCTGACCGAAATAGGCCACCACTTCTCCCACAAGCTGCTTTTTATAGAGGCCCCTCTCTTCGGGCAGGTAGCCTATACGCTTTTTCAGCTCATGGGTTATCGTTGTGCCATCGAAAGTAATCGTTCCCGAATCGGGCTTCATTATGTCCATGATCATCCGGATCAGTGTGGTCTTCCCCGCCCCGTTTGGGCCCAGCAGTGCAAACACCTCACCTCCGTGCGCTTCCAGGGAGACCTGGTCGACAGCCCTTACTTCTCCGAAACTCTTCGATACATTTTCGACTTTTACTTCAATCATCCTCAGCTGCTCTCTTTCAGTTTCAGGCCGAAGCTCCGATCAGGATTACTCCGCCCGCAGGGCTGTTACCGGATCAACTTCAGTGGCCCTCCGTGCAGGAATATATGTCGACACCAGTGCAGTCAAGGCCAGGAAAAAGGCTACTCCTGTAAAAGTAATCGGATCGCTCGAAGAAACGCCGAACAACATGTTCGAAAGCAGGCGCCCCAGCGCGAGCGATCCAACCAATCCGATTCCGACTCCTGTCATGACCAGAACCATACCCTGTTTGATAATCATGGTCAGAACGCTCCAGGGGTGTGCTCCCAGAGCCACTCTGATCCCTATTTCAGACAGCCTCTGGGACACAGAGTAAGCCATGACTCCGTAAATACCGGCAGCCGCCAGGATCAGGGCTATAACTGCGAATATGGTCAGCAGGAACATGTTGAATCTTCTGGCCGCCACCGACTGGAAGGCGATCTCCTCCATGCTCTGAATACGGGACAGGGGCAAGTCGCTGTCTATCTCCCTCATTACCTCCCTGATACCTGAGACTACTGTCATCGGATCTCCAGCCGTGTGGATGATCAGTCCCATATCGGGCCATATGGTAATTATCGCAGGCAGGTAGACAGCTCTCCTCAAATCCCCCTCCAGACCGCGCTCTCTCAGATCTCCCACAACACCTATGATGGTGGCTATCCGATCGGAGTCTGCCCACAGGAGAGCACGCTTTCCGACGGCATCCTCATCAGGCCATAGAAGCTGTGCCATGGCATTACTGATTACGGCAACCTGTTCTTCACTCCAGTCATCGTTGTAGGTGAACACCCTGCCGCTCAATATCGGTATACCCATGGTTTCAAAATACTCAGGAGTGATCAACCTCCAGTCTGCAGACATGTTCACACTGCCGGCATCGGCCGGTTTCCCCTCAGGTTCTATATCCATCGCTGTATTACCACCGGTGAATGGTATGATGTTCACCGCACTCGGAAGTTTCGAATATCTGGATTATCCCGGCGGCTCTGTTAAGGAGTAATACGGCATGCGGCCGTAAGCGGTTGCATCCATAATTACGATTCCTGAATAAACAGCAACTCTCTATCGAAGATATCCGTATATATTGTCATTCGCATGCTTTTCCTGGCAGCTTACCTTCTCAACAGTGGGGAATGAAAGGGCGCCTCTTCATGGAAACACTGTTGCAGGACCTCAAATTCGGCCTGAAACTGCTGTGGAAAGAAAAGGGCTTCACGATCACCGCCCTGCTGACCCTGGCCCTCTGCATAGGGGCCAACAGTACAATTTTCAGCATGATAAACACCGTCCTTTTACGTCCCCTCCCCTTCGAGGAATCTGAGGATCTGGTGACGGTGTTCAACAGTTATCCCAACGCCGGCGCCCCGATCGCCGGGAACGCTTCAGGTGACTACTTCTTCCGACGTGAAAGCATCGAGGCATTCGCAGAACTGGGCATGTATCAGTTCTGGGGACACACGATCGGCGGGAGCGGTACCCCCGAACGGGTCTCAAGCATGCGGGTCACACCGTCGCTATTCCCGATGCTGCACGTGGATCCACTCATCGGTCGCAATTTCGTAGAGGAGGAGATGGATCCGGGTAATGAATTCAAGGTGATCCTCAGCTATGGATTCTGGCAGGAAAGATATGCAGGGGATCAGTCGATACTCGATCAGGAGATGCGTATAGACGGCAATACCTACAACATTGTTGGAGTAATGCCCGAAGATTTCAGGTTCCTGGGGATACGCGATAATCGCTTCTTCGTACCTGTTCCGTTCTCCGAAGAGCAGCGGGGGATCGAAAGCCTCCACAGCAACAGATACCAGATGATCGCACGACTGGCTCCGGGAGCCACGATTGAACAGGCGTCCGGCCAGATCGAAATCCTGAATACGTCCCTTACCGAGCGATCGCCGATACCCAATGCCGTAGAGCTGCTGGGGAATGCCGGATTCCATGTGCAGATCCACAACCTGCAGCAATTTATAGTGAGGGACATCAGCGCTACTCTCTACATGCTGTGGGCCGGGGTCTTTTTCGTACTGCTGATTGGCTGTGTGAATATAGCTAATCTTATGTTCGTCCGTTCGAATGCCAGGACAGGTGAGCTGGCCACACGATTCGCAATAGGCGCCAGCCGCATCCGTCTCACACGCCAGTTGATTTCTGAAAGTATACTGCTCTCAGTAATCGGGGGAATCCTGGGTTTGATAATAGCCTCGCTCGGTATGAACCTGATAGAGGTACTGGGTGCCGATGAGTTGCCCAGGGGGACTGAAATCGCTCTCGATTCAACAGTTCTGATCTTCACCCTGGTAATCGCTGTAATTGCAGGAATCCTTTTCGGAGCACTTCCCCTTTTCAGCCTGTTCAAGTTCGACCTGAGCACGGTATTCCGTCAGGAGGGACGCACAACAACCGCCGGAAGAGGAGCTATCCTGACGCGGAACACTCTGGTGGTTGCACAGATATCGATCGCCTTCGCTCTTCTGATTGGAGCGGGATTGATGTTCACCAGCTTCAGAAGAGTGCTCGATGTAGATCCCGGTTTCGATCCCGGCTCTGTACTGACAGGATTCCTGTCACTGCCGAATTCCGAGTATGGTGATGCCGACAGCCGCCGCCTGTTCATAGACAGGCTGAGGGAGGAGGTAAACGCCCTGCCGGGTGTTTACCAGGCTGCAGTCACATCCCAGCTTCCATTCTCCGGCAGCAACAGCTCCAGTGTAATCGTTCCTGAAGGCTACGAGCTCCAGCCGGGTGAATCGATACTCTCCCCCTATTACACATTTGTTGCCCCAGGGTATTTCAAGGCTATGGGAATCCCTCTGCTGGAAGGTCGTGACTTCGAGGAGACAGACAACCAGGATTCGGAACAGGTTGTAATTATCGATGAATGGCTGGCCCGTCGATACTGGCCCCGGAGCAGTCCGATCGGAAAGCGGATGCTTCGGGGTGTACCCGGTATGGAGGACGAGGAAGAATACTTCTACACCGTTATCGGCGTTGTCGGCCAGATCAAGCAGAACGATCTGACTGAGACAGAGCATTCAGGTGCATACTATCACACCTACAGGCAGAGGCCGATGGGGTACATAATTCTAGTCGTGAAAACAGAGGTAGAACCCACATCCCTGTCCAACGGTGTACGTGAGACCATTACCCGGATCGATCCCGACCTTCCCTTCTTCGGAATCGAAACCCAGGAGAGCCGGATATCTGAATCACTTCTGCAGTACCGCACACCGATGCTGCTGCTGCTTGTATTCGCCGGTGTGGCGTTATTCCTGGCAGCGGTCGGCATTTACGGAGTCCTGGCATATTCGGTAACCCAGCGTACCAGGGAGCTGGGGATCATGATCGCACTCGGAAGCAGTTCGCAGCGCATTTTCAGAACGATAGTCGGACAGGGATTGATAGTTCTTGTCATTGGTCTGGCAATCGGCATCGGAGGCACTCTTCTTCTGACTCGGCTTATCCAGGCTCTGTTATTCGGAGTAGAACCGACTGATCCGGTGATATTCACAGCAGTTTCCCTGCTGCTGGCACTGGTGGTGGTTGTCGCATGCGTACTGCCTGCCCGAAGGGCAACACGCATCGATCCGGTAGCGACTCTGAATTTCGAATAGCCCGTCAGATCACACGTATCGCGGGCCATGATCCGCCTGGAAACACATCCGATGGATCAGCGCTTCAGTGGCAGTCGCAGGGTGAATGCAGCTCCACCGGCGGGAAGATTGGCGGCGATCAGCTCTCCATCCATCGAGCGGGCGAAACGCTGAGAGATAGCCAGGCCCAGTCCGGTTCCTTCCCCTTTTTCCTTGGTTGTAACAAAGGGATCGAAGACCTTTTCGATGACATCTTCAGGGATTCCGGGACCGTCGTCCTTCACCGAGATCTCAAGCCAATCGCCCTCCACCCGCGTCCCGATTGTGATGGTGCTGCCGCCCTTTTCAGCAATCGAATCGTAGGCGTTGGAAATAAAGTTCAGGAGGATCTGTTCGATCCTGTTCCGGCTGACTTCTATTGTCCCTTCCCACTGCATATCCTCGACCACGTTGTAACGCTTGCCCAGGGCAATCCTCTCCATTGACATAAGTTCGCGGATAAGCTCTACAACGTCCACCTTCTCACTCGTTTCAATATCCTGACGGGAGTATCCCAGAAGATCCTGAACCATATCCCGCATCCGGTCTCCCTGTTCCTTGATCTTCACGAAATTCTCACGCATCTTCTCGGAGGATTGCTCTGTGTGTGCAGCCAATTCCGCATATCCTGAAATAATCTGTAACGGATTCTTGAATTCATGCGCAACACCAGCCAGGGCTTCACCGAGTGAAGCGAGTTTGGATTGACGCCCGATCTCGCGTTCCTGTACCACTTCCATCGTCCGGTCCACTACGAGAAGCTGTATTCCATAGGGCTGGCTGAGGATCAATGCCGTCATCAGCACATACCGTTCCTGCTGTTCACCGGAAGGTCCGACCTGGATACTCCCCTCCCAGCTCTGCATCTCATCCAGATGCTGTATATCCGGCACATTATCCGACAGGACTTCATTAACAGGAGTCCCTGTAAGATCCTGCTCATTCAAATCTAAGATCCGGCAGGCCTCGGGATTGGCGGCCAGAATGATAAACCTGCGGTCCAGTCGCAATACACCTATCGTTAATTCCTGAAAAAGTATCTGATAGCGTTGTGTTATCCGGCGGGCATAGAGACCGAAACCGACCATCAGCAGGTTTACGAAAAGTGATGAAATACCCAATGCGAGTACGGTGAACCAATCGGCCGGAATCCAATATCCCGCTCCGAACAATCGCTCACATGCAACCACAATACTAAGACTCAATGGAACGATCAGGAGGGCACCTTTATGCCCGTATCTGTAGGTGACAGCCGCCGTCGTTGCTACGTGTGTAAACCACAACAGATGTGATGGCACACCGACCAGGGGGATCAGCAGAGGGTGTAAAAAGGGCAGAAAAAGCGGGATAACAATTATTACAGGAGCCCAGCGCTTAATCAGCTTCATCATGATACTTATCAACCTTCAGGACGATGGGATATCAGTTCACATCAGATCATAACTGCAAAGCAGCATATTCCACTATGGAATTCGTCTTTCAAACTACCAGCAAACCCCGCTCGTATATAGTATAAACACAGGCTCGTCAGTGCCCGGGGCACAGTTTGAAGCAGAACCGAAACCTTCGGAGAAAAAGGGACGTATACATTGTAGGCTTCCCGGGCTCGTAATGAGACCCTCGTTTCTGTATGAACAGCCCGAATCTGGAGAGTTCTATGTATAAAGGGATCCACGAAGCGGAGAGATTTATCACAACCAGCAGATCACCGGCAGTTTTGGGGACACTGGCCATAATGTGTATTTCAGCAGTTTTACTCCTGTCACATTCCAATGCAGCCAGCGCCAGACAGGAACCTGTCCGCGTTGAAAACGGTTTCGAGGGTTCACTGGCTGAACCTCCAACCATCATTGAACAGGTCAGAATAGAAGATCCACCAACCGGTGAGGCTCTTCTGTACGATCCAAAGTACTTCCTGTTTAACACCCAGGGAGATGTTTATATCCCCGACGAGCAGGCATATACAGTCTTTCTATTCGATAGAGACGGCAATCTTAAGCGCCGGATTGGCCGCGAGGGAAACGGTCCCGGAGAATTCCAGTGTCCATCGGAAGTGCACATCAGCTGGGAAGGCGAACTTGTAGTAGTAGATCCGGGAACACAGCGTATCAATTATTTCACCACCGATGGTGAATTCCTGCGCAGTAAGAATATTCAGGTTACGAGGGGTAATCGAAGAGCCAGTATACGTGTTCTCGATGCAGATCGTGAGCGGATCCCGACGAGTGAAGGATACTACATTCACAGGTGGATGTTCGAACCGAGTCCTGCTGTTCGTGATATGGTTCAAAATCGAGCTCTTCCGGGTATCTCGCTGTTTGAGATCATCAATGACGAGGATGAGAGTGTTATGGGATTCGGAGATATTCACCCTTATGAGGATGCCTGGGTCGAAATGATCCTGAATCGACGGAAGAACGCATCGAGGGTGAGAATGCTGAAGGGGGCCGTACAATTCGGGTGATCACCATAGCAGATGCAATCACCATGGATGTTGCTTTCGATCCGTCCGGATACCTGTGGCTGCTGGACAATGAGTACACCCTCAGCGCCCGTCGATATGAGGTGCGTGAACCTTAAAGGTCTCATCAGGCCGCAAAGACCCGTATAATAACAAACGCTTATTCTATGCGGTCGGATGGAATATTGGCGAGGGACAACGAAGTTTTTCGGGGGTACAGGATCCGCAGGCCCGTTCATCTTCCCTCTTGCTCCATCAGGACACCATGTGCGGCTGATTGTTGCACCTCAGGACCGTAGCTGCAACCCTGAGGGATTTCCGGACGGGAATCCGAACACACCGCCAGGAAGGGGCGCGGCTGGAAGAAACATGGACATGCCGCTCAAACAAAGGATTCAGCGACCTTCAGGACCAGAGGCGGCGACCGGATGACACCGTGGAGTGATTCGCCGTGTCGCCAACCTACATGTCGCAGAATCATAGTTGCGTGATGAGCACAATCGCGCAAGAACAGGCAAGATACGTAATAAAAACGAGAGTTCCGATTGATTGTTGCGCATAAGAGCGTTATAGTTGCGCATTGATTTCCATCAAGAAGGAGGGATTACAGGTTGCCCAGGCACATCCCTGAAGATGAACTGCGGGACATCGAGAAAGTGGTGGCCGGCAAGGCTGGGAAGGTATCAGCTCGAGAAATCGCTGACGCCCTGTCGATCAGACTGCCTTTGAGAACCCTGCAGTATCGCCTGAAACGCCTCGTGATAGAGGGGCGCCTCCGTAAGGAGGGAGCGGGCCGAGGGACGAGATACAGCATCGGGCCAACCGAACGGCCGCAGAAGGAAGAAGACGAGGCAAGCGAGCAGGCACCGTTCGAGGATATACCGATTCCTCTGTCTGCACGCGGTGCGTGGATAAGGGGATATCTCCGAAGACCTCTGACAGACCGTGACCCGGTCGGCTACAACCGGAGCTTCCTCGACTCATACCGGCCCGGCAGTAGTGCGTATCTATCCGACGAGGAGCGAAATCATCTTGCCGGAATCGGCCGGATACATTCATCCCCGCTGCCGGGAGGCACCTACGCACGACAGCTCCTGAACCGGCTCCTGATAGACCTCTCCTGGAATTCGAGCCGCCTGGAGGGGAACACGTATTCTCTGCTCGATACAAGACGGCTGATCGAATTCGGAGAGGAGGCCGAAGGTAAGGAACGGATTGAGGCTCAGATGATCCTGAACCACAAGGATGCTATTGAATTCCTCATCAGCGGGGCCGAGGGCATCGGATTCAATCGCTATACCATCCTGAACCTGCACGCCATGCTTGCCAATAACCTCCTGTCTGATCCTGAGGCCGTCGGCAGGTTGCGACACATCGCGGTCGCGATAGAGGGGTCGACATTCCATCCCCTGGAAGTCCCGCAGCTCATCGAGGAGGGTTTCGACACGGTATTGCGGTACGCGGCCTTGATCAGCAACCCATTCGAACAAGCGTTCTTCTTCATGGTCCAGCTTCCTTACCTTCAGCCGTTTGATGACGTGAACAAGCGTGTATCCCGGATCGCGGCGAACATCCCGCTCATCAGAGAGAACCTGTCACCCTTGTCGTTCACCGATGTGCCACGGAGCCTCTACACCGATGCCGTCCTTGGAATCTACGAACACAACGAGATCGATCTATTAAAGGACGTCTTCATCTGGGCGTACGAGCGTTCGGCGAAGAAGCATGTGGCGGTCAGGCAGTCACTGGGCGAGCCGGATCCCTTCAAGCTGAAGTACGGAATCCAGATTCGCGAAGTTGTCAGCGAGATCGTACGTGGTGCTCTTGGCCGGAAGTTCGCATACACAAGGATTGCGTCCTTCGCGGAGGAATATCTAGATCCCTCGGACAGGGAGAAGTTTTGCGAAGCGGCAGAGGAAGAGATCCTGGGTTTGCACGAGGGGAACTTCGCGCGTTACAGGGTCACCCCTGTCGAGTTTGAGACCTGGCTGCGTGGGTGGATCAAGGAGGGCGACAGATGGCAGTGACATTTACACAGAGCGGAAGCGTGCTGTCCCCCTGTAAAAAACCCACCTGATCCAAAACACCGCACTCGGTTTCGTGAAAATCATTTTCATGCTGCTGTATGGATAGAATCAAGCGATAAAGATCAAAGGGACACTCCGGCCGGCTGATGGAAATTATCGATATTTGGGGGACAGCCACTATGGATACTTTAATCCCTCCTGTAGAGCGATCATGCGGTAGATGACAGGAACCTTCTCGCCGGTTTCCGGATCTTCCTGGACACCCAGCAGGCGCCCACCCCGGACATGACCGAATATGAGCTGAGGCCATACAGTATCCCCCAGATACTCACCGTCCGAATTCAGCACACGGTAGCGCGGGGCCCATGGTTCAGTCTGCACTTCAAGAGGCGGTTCAACCATGGACAGCCATATCCTGCCGGCGTCATCTATGTCCACTTTACGCCAATATCCCTTGTGCTGCGGAAATGGTGGATCGGCGATCGTTGCTTCGAGACGAGTAATCGTCAAGGCTGAAGGATTAGGTCGGTTACGCGCCTCATAGAGCTCAGTACGTAAAGAATCCAGGAAATTCTTCTTCTCTACTGATGTGATCTCCTCGGGAGGCATATCGATCCGGATTACCCTGGTGAGTGCTCCTGTCAGATCGTAGAACCGAACAACTGGCTCCATCCCGGTTGAAGCGTAGATCCCCTGTTCCGGCTTGAATCCGAGAGTGGGATACCCCACATACTGCATCATCGTCGGTGCGTACGGCGTACCCTGATCATCCCGGGCATAGGATTTCCCAAAGGGGATACGCGGCGTCTCGATGACAGCGACCGTGTCCTTATTTGATGAGAGCACCACCATTCGTGCCTCCACGAACCAGTCATCCTCAACCACGGGAAGGTCGTTGACCTGTATCAGGAGCTGGCCGGCTGGACCCTGGTACAAAGTCGGGATCGCCATGGTGGTCGGAACCCTTTGCACAGTGAGATCGATGAGGTTACCGTCGGTTGTGAAGCGCGTGAGTCGCCAGGAGGCTATATGTGAGTTTACGTAAAGGGTGTCGCTGACGATCTGGAGGTTGCGAGGAAAGTCGAGGTCTCCCGGACCCTCGCCCTCTCTGCCGATCGTATGCAGGAATTGGCCTTCCATATCATAAGCAACGATCTGGTCGGTCCTGGAGTCGTTGACGTAGAAATTACCCGTCGCATCCACGACGGGGGGGTCGGGATTTACTAAATAGGAGTCCGGATGTTCCGGATCAGCAACCAGCCGCAGTTCCTCCTGGTACGCGAACAGTTCTCCATCGTACTTCGGCCCGCCCTTGTTCACTGCGGTGAGGACACCATCGATCTCCTCGACTTGAAAGGAGTGGCGTCCTTCTCGATCGGAGGAACAACTCAGCAGAATGAAAGCCAGCAGTGTCGTAGAATAACGGAGGACGCACTTCATACACATGTTTTATTCCCCTCGCTGGAGTTCATAATGGAATATGAGGACGTATTAGGTGTAGAGGAATATATATATCTGAGCCAAGAGGACCCGTTTCTCGATGTCCATTTCGGATTGAAGCTACCGAATTAACCTGCAACAGGCTGGAATCCGCCGAAATTCGAGAAAACCGCCTCTGTAACTTATTCCGACATAGAAAGATACGACGTTCATATCGTCGGCAGGATTCGAACCTGCGGCCATGCCGTTTATGAGTTTTTCGTTACATTCCCTCTGCAGTGTAGTCGATTTCAGAACCGAGCATAGAGTGCGGTATCAGATAGACTACTATTGTTACGACAGAAGCAACCATTGCAGCCACCCGGGCCGGCTTATCCTTCAGAACAGCCCACAGAACCCAACCCCATGCGACGACCATAATCAGGGTCTTGTTATCTGTAAGATCCCATCCAAAGGGCACACCGGTCCAGAAATCACCGAAAGCCAGATACTGTACGATCGGACCGAGAATCATTCCACCGAAGAAGATCAGGCCGAAGGACCATATAGTGAGAAGTCGGAGATTATCTCTTCTGAGCAGCGCCTCCAGTCCCGTACGTGTGCTGAGGAGCATTCCGATAAACATCGCCAGGATATGGGGCAGTAGAATCCATACAGGCACGACACCCTTGAAACGGGTGACGACGGCCCTCCCCTTATTGGACAGAACTGCTGTTTCATCTCCGAGAGTGAGGGTAACTGTATAATCCAGTTTTCCGGCTGGAGGCTGATTAGGCAGGTAGGCGACCAGCCTGTCATTATCGAGATTCATCGGTATCTGCCGCCATGGCTCATCAACCTTGTTCCGTTTCCATTCAACCAGACCGGTGATACCGGTACCAGGCACGGGGATACTCACAGGCATATCAGTATCGCCTTCATGAGTACGGAAGAGTTCGTAGGAAATGGTCTCCCCTGCGAGTTGAATTGAGCCTCTTACCTCATATGTTGGACCGGTCCTCCGCTGGTAAATCGCGGCGGACATCATTATCACGAACGAGAGTATCCAGATTAGAATCGTCTTTGTTGCCACTAATCACCGCTTCCTGTTGCAGCCGGGGTTTCTGCTTCCTCGGTAGATGTGAAGACCAGTTCGTCACCGCGACGGCTCACCCGGACATCCTGCCCCTCCTCGATCCTGCCCTTGATGATATCCTCGCTGAGAGGATCCTCGATCAGTTTCTGGATTGTCCGGCGGAGCGGGCGCGCACCGTAGGCGGGATCGAATCCCTTCTCGGCGATCAGCTCCTTGGCGGGAGCGGTCAGAGTAAGCGTCAGCTTCTTTTCGCTCATCCTTTCTTCCAGCTCACTGAGCATCAGTTCTATGATCTGGTCGATCTCTTTTCTGCCGAGTTTGTGGAATACGACCACCTCGTCGAGTCTGTTCATGAACTCGGGATTGAATACCTTCTTGGTCTCCTCGATTACTTTCTCCTTCAGCTTTTCGTAGCTGACGTTGGAATCGCCAGGCTGGAAACCAAGTCCCCTCCCCTTTTCCAGATCACGCGTACCGATGTTGCTGGTCATGATCAGAATGGTGTTCCGGAAGTTCACCTTCCGGCCCAGTCCGTCGGTGAGGTGACCGTCGTCGAGAACCTGAAGCAGAATATTGAAAACCTCCGGATGGGCCTTCTCGATCTCATCGAGCAGGATTACCGAATATGGCTTGCGGCGGACTTTCTCGGTCAGCTGTCCGCCCTCCTCATATCCGACATAACCGGGAGGCGATCCAATAAGCCGGGAGACGGAGAACTTTTCCATGTACTCGCTCATATCAACCCGGACCAGACTGTCCTCGTCCTCGAAGAGGAATGCAGCCAGTGCCCTGGCGGTTTCGGTCTTGCCTACTCCGGTGGGGCCGAGGAACACGAATGAACCGATCGGACGGTTCGGATCTTTCAGGCCGGCCCGGGTACGCTGTATCGCGCGTGTGACTGCACCGATCGCCTCTACCTGGCCGATCACACGCTTCCCGAGCTCCTCCTCCATGTTGAGGAGCTTCTCCGATTCCGTCCTGGCAAGCCTGAAGAGAGGTATGCCGGTCATTCCCGAAACTACTTCAGAAATATCGTTCTCGTGCACGTATACCTTGGTCTCGGATACGGAAGCTTCCCACTCCCTCTTCGATTCTTCCAGCTCTTCTCGTGTCCTGCGTTCCTGATCGCGCAGTTCTGCGGCTTTTTCGAATTCCTGGTTCTTGACACTCTCTTCCTTCGAAATGCGAACTTCCTTCAGGCGGTCTTCGATCTCCCTTATCTCTGGCGGGAATGTGTACTTCTTCAGGTGCACACGGCTTCCCGTTTCGTCGATCACATCGATCGCCTTGTCGGGCAGGAAGCGGTCAGAGATGTAGCGGTCGGCAAGATGCACGGCTGCTTCGAGCGCCTCGTCGGTAATGATCACCTGGTGGTGTTCCTCGTAGCGGGAACGGAGTCCCTTGAGGATATCGAGTGTCTCTTCGACGGAGGGCGGATCTACCATGACCGTCTGGAAACGACGCTCGAGGGCGCCATCCTTTTCGATGGTCTTCCTGTATTCATCGAGGGTTGTGGCACCGATACACTGCAGTTCGCCGCGTGACAGGGCAGGCTTGAACATGTTGCTGGCATCGAGGGTGCCCTCTGCAGATCCGGCACCAACTATCGTATGAAGCTCATCTATAAACAGAACGATATTCCTGGCGTTTCTGAGTTCGGCCATTACAGTCTTGAGCCGTTCTTCGAACTGACCGCGGAACTTGGTGCCGGCCACAAGCGATCCCATGTCCACACTGATGATCCTCTTGTCCTCCAGGACCTTGGGAACCTCGCGGTTGACGATCTTCTGAGCCAGTCCTTCTACGATGGCGGTTTTGCCGACACCCGGCTCACCGATCAGAGCCGGGTTGTTCTTCTTCCGACGGCTCAGTATCTGTGCGATCCGCTCGATCTCCCGCTCACGCCCGATCGTTGGATCGAGTTCTCCACGCTCAGCGAGCTGTGTAAGGTCACGACCGAAGTGGTCGAGGAAAGGCGTCTTCGACTTGCCGGGTTTCACATCGAGGCGTTCGACACCCTCTTCCCGGCCGACCTTCTGGATCTCATCCTTGATCATCTTGTAGTTGACGCCAAAGGCAGAGAGGATCTGTGAAGCCGACCCATCCTTGTCTTTGACCAGTGCCAGCAACAGATGCTCGGTGCCCACGAATTTGCTCTTCAGAGCACGTGCTTCGTAAGCAGCGATTTCAAGGACCTGCTTGGCACGCGGTGTGAAGGGCACCTGACCGATGGTCATCGATCCCCCCACCGTGGCCGTAGCATCCTCTATGCTCTGTCTGACTTCATCCAGATCGAGACCCAGGTTCTCAAGAACGTTGACTGCAACTCCTTCACCATCACGGATGATTCCCAGAAGAAAATGCTCGGTCCCGATATAATCGTGACCGAGCCTGGCTGATTCTTCCCTGGCGAGTTGCATGACACGTTTGACCCGGTCTGTAAACATGTCATTCATATGACCCTGTACCTCCCGTCACATCGAAAGCAGTGCGAACCAGCTCGGCCCGCACAGTGTCACGCTCGCTTGAATCCAGCACCCTCCCCTCGCGATGATCAAGGTGCGAAGGCTGGGTAAGGATCATCAGACTATCCAATTTACTAATTTCGACGCCTGGAAGCACCTTCATGTTCACTCCAAGCCTTACGGTACTTAATAAATGCATACACTCCCGGAGCGCCAGAACCCTTGCATTCTGGAGCAGACCGAGTGATCGGTGAATCCTGTCCTCAACCTCCATCCTTGCCCCGTGCCGGAGTGTGGAGCGGGCTTGCAGCTCGTGATCGGTTATGAGCGCAACCGTTTTTGTCACTGAATCGGATATATCAGACTCCGATCTGCCGAATGTGAGCCGATTCGATACCAGAAAGAGGTTCCCGTATGCAGCTGATCCCTCACCGTAGGCTCCCCTTACCTGAACGCCATTCCCGGTCACATGGCGCAGAACCGCTTCTGTCTGATTGGTGAGTGCCAGGGCCGGCAGATGCACCAGGATATTTACGCGAAGCCCGGTGCCCACATTGGTGGGTGAAGCAGTCAGATATCCAAATGGTTCTCTGAAGGCAAAAGTCAACTTGCTGCCGAAAATGTCATCTGCAATCCCCAGGGCCTCCCAGCACTGCTCCGGACATAATCCCGCTGAAGCCTGCTGAAATCTGATGTGATCGATATCATTGATCACAAGAGAGAACCGTTCATCCATGTTTACCGCGATCCCGGAGGGTCGTGTTGAATCGATCATTTCCCTGTTGATCAACTGCCTTTCAGACAGCAGCGACCGGCCCTCCCGTGGCAGATCCTCGATGGAGATCGAGATGGCGTCAGTGAGCTGCTCAACGCCGGCAGAGACCGACCAGACCTGTCCCGATACCTCCTTGAGTTCAGGCTCGTCGGCATTTGCAGGGAATGTGTAACCCTGCAGATTGCGGGCGAGAGTCGCTGCGGTAGATATAACAACTTCTTCTTCGTCCCGCCCTGAGGCGTCAAGCCAGGAAGGCTGGCGACTGCTCATCTCCTGAAGGACTTTGTAAGGTCCTTCGGACATGTCATCGATTCTTTCTGTTCTGGATCTGCCTGAGCCTGTCGCGGATCTGTGCAGCCTGTTCGAATTCCTCCATATTGACAGCTTCTTCCAGGGCACTCCTCAAAATCGTCTCATCTTCTTCTTCCTGCGGCCACTCCCCCTCTTGAGGGTAAACCTTGCCAAGATGAGAATCGGATCCGTGCAGTTTCTGCAGCAATATCATCAACTGGTTTTCAAATGAGGTATAGCAGTGCGGGCAGCCGAGCAGCCCGGTCTCCCGGAGATTCCCTGAAGACCATCCGCACGCCGTGCACATCTCCGAATCTGATGGATCTCTTCGATCGATGATACCCTCTCCGGCCAGCTGTTTTATAATTTCCGTGAAACCGGTTTCGAGCTGTACGGGATTCCTCAATACGGGAGTGGGGATGCCGCGTTTTTCAGCACACGCCTGGCAGAGGTAAAGAACATTGTCCTCTCCCCCCTTTTTCCCGGTATGGATAATGGTAGAAACACGCTGCCGGCAGTCATCACACAACATCTTAAATATTCTTTGAGTAGAGCAGACCCTCAGAGAGTTCGAATATCCTGTGCGCGCGTGAGGCCAGCTGCATGTTGTGCGTTACGAGTACCAGGGTCTGCCCCTCTGACCTGTTCAATCCCCAGAGCAGATCGTGCAGGACCTCGCTGGATGATTCGTCGAGATTCCCTGAAGGTTCGTCGGCCAGTACCATACTCGGCCCGTTGGTCAGCGCCCGGGCAACGGCTACCCGCTGCTGCTCGCCACCCGACAGCTTGACCGGCCGGTGGTCGGCCCTTTCTGTGAGATTCACGGCATCGAGCAGTTCGAGCGCCCGCTCCATCGCCTCTTCATGTTCTTTCCCGGCCATCATCGCCGGAAGAGCCACATTCTCCTGCGCAGTGAAATCGGGCAGGAGGTGATGCGACTGGAAAACGTAACCGATCTCCCGGTTGCGTACTTTGGCCAGCGCTTCGTCCCACAGGATATTCAGGTCGTGACCGGCCAGTACCACCCTCCCCGCGTCTGGTCTGTCGAGAGCGCCGATTATATGCAGCATGGTACTCTTGCCGCTCCCTGAGGCACCGACAATCGCAACTATCTCTCCCTGTTCTATTTCGAGATCTAGGCCTCGCAGAACATGCAGTGGTTCCCCCGCGGTTGGATAACTCTTATGGAGACCTTCAACCCGCAGCAGTATTCCATCGGCCCGATTATTCATCTCTGATAGCCTCCACCGGTACCAGCGCAGCCGCCCGGCGAGCGGGATAGAGACTGGCGAGCAGACAGAATAGAAGGCTGATCACTGTGATGAGAGTGAAATCCAGGAACCGCATGTCGATAGGAACCGCATCTATGAAATAGACATCGGGAGGCAGATGGATCAGACGGAAGGTCTTCTGCGCCCAGCAGAAACCATATCCTATCACAAGTCCGATCACCGTGCCGACGACACCAACTATCATTCCCTGGCTGACGAACACCCTCTGCACACTCGAACGGGTTGCCCCCATCGCCTTGAGAATCCCGATTTCCTTCTTCTTCTCCAGAACCACCATGATCAGAGTGGATATGATATTGAAGGCCGCCACCATGATGATCAGGCCCAGGACTATGAACATCGCCCACTTCTCGATTGTCATCCACGAGAAGAGGTTCTTGTTCTGATCTATCCAGGTGATCACGTAGTAGGGATAGGGCAGTATCCTTTCCAGTTCTTCCTGAACGGATTGTGCATTCCACATATCATCAATGCGGACTGCCAGCCCGGAGATCCGGTCGCCCATCCCCAGCAGATTCTGTGCGGTCTTCAATCCCAGATAGGCATAGGCGACATCGTACTCGTAGAGACCCGTTTTAAAGACACCGTTGACTTTGAAGTTTCGCTGGCGAACGGTCGGAAAAAGAGAAAAGCCTGTTGGGGACTCCTCTCCCTCAGGAAGAACCGCCACATAACCTTTCTGTCCAACCGACCCCACGCGCTGACTCAGATCCCACCCCAGGACCATACCGTAGAACTCAAGCTCCCTGGAATTCTCGGGACTGATCGGTTCCCGAGAGATGCCGAGATCGAGACTGCCTCCGATAATTGCCCCGGAGATCGTATAGACCTCGTCGGCGGTCGATGGATCTATTCCCCTTATCACAGCCGTGACCCGCTGCCGGCCTCCGATCATCCCGTCACTTTCGATGAAGGGCGTAACACCTATGATCCCGGGAACGGTTCGCAGGGTATCCATGACAGACTGCCACGTACCTCCCTCAATGCCGCGTTTGTGGAAGGTGACAACCTTTATGTGTGCGTCTGTATCGAGGATTTTCTGCCGCACTTCTGTCTCGAGTCCGTTCATCGTAGACAGGACTATGGCAAGGGCGGCCACGCCGATTGCGACACCGAAGACAGAGATATATGTGATGAGAGATATGAAGCGGGTGCGTCTGCGACTGCGCAGATACCTGAGAGCGATGAATGTCTCGTAGCGCACTGTCAGATTCCCTCAGCCACTCCTCAGCTCTGACCCTCTTCGGGACGCAGAGTTGGAAAGAGGATCACGTCACGGATCGAACGCTGATCGGTGAACAGCATGACGACACGATCGATCCCGATACCCAGGCCTCCGGTAGGCGGCATTCCATATTCGAGCGAACGCACAAAATCTTCGTCCATTCTCTGTGCTTCATCATCGCCCAGCTCAAGCAATGCGAGCTGCTGTTCAAATCTTGCCCGCTGGTCATCCGGGTCGTTCAACTCGCTGAAGGCGTTGGCGAATTCCATTCCGGCAATGATCAGTTCAAACCGCTCGGTTAGGCCCGGTACCTCCCTGTGACGCTTGGCAAGCGGGCTCAGTTCCACCGGGTAATCGATTACGAATACCGGCTGGATAATGTTCGGCTCCACGAAGGTACCGAAGGCAGCATCGAGAAGCCCCCCCCTGCCGATCTTCCCTTCAACATCCACCCCCCTGTCCTCCAGTGCATTTCTCAACTCATCTTCCTCCATCCCGCCTGCATCGAGATCGCCGTGTTGTGAAAGAAGATCGAGGAAAGGCACTCTCTGAAATGGCAGTGCCAGATCTATGGTCCGGCCATCGAACTCGAGTTGAGTTCCTCCATCCAGTACGCTTTCGCACCAGTGGGCGAAGATATCCTCGACAAGCTTCATGATATCGTTGTAGTCAGCGTATGCCTGGTAGAGTTCCAGCATCGTGAATTCCGGATTGTGCCAGCGGTCGAGCCCTTCATTCCGGAAGATCCGGCCGATCTCGTAGATCCGATCGAGACCGCCCACTATCAATCTCTTGTGGTAAAGTTCGAGCGCTATCCGCAGGTACATCTCGATATTCAGGGTGTTGTGCACGGTTATGAAGGGTCTGGCGCTGGCCCCTCCATGCAGCTGCTGCAGAACAGGTGTTTCAACCTCCAGAAAGCCGCGACCATTCAGGAATGAACGCACTTCGGTTACCAGGCGCGATCTCGTCCGGAATATCTCCCTGACATGAGGATTGACGAAAAGATCCACGTAGCGCCTGCGGAAACGGGCCTCCCTGTCCGCAAAAGCGTAAAAGGTCTTCTCTTCTCCTGTATCAGGATCGATCGCGGTTTTGGGAGTAGGTATCGGACGGATGGTCTTGGCCAGCAGGTCGAAAGAGGTCACCCGCACCGTCTTTTCACCCGTACGGGTCACCATCAGGGTTCCTTCTACACCCACCCAATCCCCCAGATCGAGCAGTTCAAAAATGCTGAAGGTGTCTTCTCCGATATCATCCTGTTTGAGGTAGATCTGAATTCGGTCCGATTGATCGAGAAGATCGCCAAACGCTGTTTTTCCATGTGTCCTGACGGCAGTCAGCCTGCCTGCCAGCCGGACGGCAGGCATCTCGGCCTCTTCTTTACCATCGGGACACAACTCATCCCACCGGCTCTTGATTTCCGCGATTGAATGGGATGGTTCGAAGCGGTAGGGATACGGCTCTATTCCCAGCTTGCGGAGCGCATCAAGGTGCTCTCTTCTGGCGGCGATATACTGATCGCCGTCAGAGTCAGCCGGTGGAAGTACCGGATCGGTATCTCTTGGAATGTCTTTGTCTGTCACGGGTTCACTTATGGTTCAGGTCATCCTTTTCTCAGGATGCGACAGTATACGGAATTACTCTCTTATTATCTCTGTTATTCCTCCATTTGACACATCAGATCTGGCCACTTTCCAGGTACGATTCCATCTCAGGGTCCACATCAGAATCATGACGGTGCCCCGGTGGGCTGTCACCAGCCGTTCAGAGCAGTCTGTGTATTCCTCAGGTGCAACCCAGTCGAGCAGCTCGTTCCATGCCGCACGATATCTTGAGCGCGCCTGCCAGATCGATTCGGAAACAGGAAAAACCGGAAAAATCTGGTGCGCCATGCTGTGCAGGAACCAGCTGCGTATCGTCCTGTCACGATTCGGAAAGATCCTGGGCTGCACCCCGGCAGGCATGAATTCCCGGAACCGATCTATACAGACTACCGGAAGCTGAAGCAGACCTGACAGGATGTCGGCCGTCTGGCGTGCCCGGCGGAGCGGACTGGTATGCACCGCCGGTAGCGATCTGCCCTGAAAATGGTCTGCCAGTTTCTCAATCTGCTCAATTCCGAACGGTGTAAGCGGGCTCTCCTCAGAATCGAGTACGATCTGATTGTACTCCTCGGCGCTGACATGCATGGTTTTGGGATGTTTGTTGTAATCGGTTTGACCGTGCCTGACCAGCCACACCCTCTCCACATTATGCGATCGATGCTCAGCCCCCATCAGACCACTTAATTCTCCGACTTGACCCAGGTGAGATAGGCTTCGATGAAGCCGTTGAGATCGCCGTCGAGAACGGCTTGAACGTTCGATGTTTCAAAATTTGTTCTGTGATCCTTAACCATCGTATAGGGGTGAAGCACGTAGGAACGGATCTGGCTGCCCCATTCGATCTTTTTCTTCTGCGATGCAAGCTCGGCCTGCTGCTCCCTCCTCTTCTCCAGTTCCAGCTGGAAGAGCCGGGAGCGGAGAATCCTCATCGCCGTTTCCCGGTTCCGGTGCTGAGAGCGTTCGGACTGAGACTGCACAACGATCTTTGTCGGCAGGTGAGTGATGCGTACGGCGCTCGATGTTTTATTCACATGCTGTCCGCCCGCTCCGCTGGCCCGGTATGTATCGATCCTGAGGTCGGCTTCATCGATCTCGATCGTAATGTCATCATCCACGGCCGGAGTCACGAAAACGCTGGCAAAGGATGTATGACGCCTGGCGTTGGCGTCGAATGGGCTGATACGCACCAGCCTGTGAACACCCGATTCAGACTTCAGGTATCCATAGGCATATGCACCTTTAACCTCCAGGGTTACATCCTTGACACCGGCTTCCTCCCCGGGTTGATAGTCAAGCACGACGTGTTTGTAACCCGACCGTTCTATCCAGCGCGAATAGAGCCGGAAGAGCATATCGGCCCAATCCTGCGATTCGGTCCCGCCTGCACCGGGATGGATAGTCAGGATTGCACCAAGTTTATCTTCAGGTTCGGAGAGTGTGCCGGCGAATTCGAGGCGCTCCACC
>VAOY01013286.1_pt1 | contig 32021 bp, 31 predicted proteins | sample 3393881 | NCBI WGS metagenome assembly VAOY01 (sample SAMN08290430, study PRJNA428436) | hydrothermal vent metagenome | isolation source: Deep-sea hydrothermal vent chimney | place: Indian Ocean: Southwest Indian Ridge
ATTGCTAATTTCATCATTGCTGATGCTTGCTGGTGGTATACATTTACCCCAGCCAGTAATTTGGGCATAAGACATAATGTGTTCTCTTTATGTGGTCAGACGACTTTAATTTTTTCGAAGTTATATCAAAATTCACATCCTAAGACTAGCGTAACGCAGTTTCACATCGTAAATAATGGCATTTACTCGGTATTTAAGTTAAACCTAGTATAAAAAAGAGACGATCATGAAAAAAATAAATCTAAAAATAAGCACATTATCGGTACTGTCTTTATTATCCGCATTTGCTGTTAACGCACAAACGACGATTATTTACGCTGGAAAAATGCTCGCAGGCACTGAGCAAGATGTAAAAGAGGAGCAAACACTTGTCATTGAAGACAACAAAATTGCTGCGATAAAATCAGGCTACTTAACTAAAGAGCAGTTAAATCTCAGTGATGCTGATGTTATTGATTTAAAAAATCAGATGGTATTGCCAGGTCTTATTGACATGCACGTACATGTTACGTTTGAGCGCGATGCAAAACGTAACCCACATAAATGGACCACCGAATACGAAGCAGATAATGCACTACGTTCTTTAAAGTATTTACAGCGCACCGTGAATGCTGGTTTTACCTCTGTGCGTGACCTTGGTAGTAGCTATCAAGTTATTTTTCCATTGAAGCGAGCTATAGAACGTGGCGATATCGTGGGCCCGCGTATTTTTGCTGCAGGAGATATGATCACTCCAACGGGTGGTCATGCTGATATGCATGGCTATCGTCGAGACATCAGTGAAGCTGTAGGTGCGGGGTTAGGGGTCTGTAATGGGGCTGACGATTGCACTAGAGCAGTTCGTGATGTGATAAAAAGTGGCGCTGATGTGATCAAAATCACGGCAACTGGCGGGGTTTTGAGTAATACTGCCGCAGGTGTTAATCAACAATTTACCGATGAAGAGCTTTTTGCAATCGTTAATACAGCGCATCATTTGGGGCGAAAAGTAACGGCTCACGCACACGGTACACAAGGAATAAAAGCCGCATTAAAGGCGGGGGTTGATTCAATTGAACATGGCTCGTTTTTAGATAAAGAAACGATAAAGCTATTTAAACAGCATGACGCGTATTTGGTACCAACCTTGTTAGCAGGTGCTACTGTTAAAAAAGAGGTTTTAAGTAATCCAAACATGCCTAAGGCCATAGCAGATAAAGTTGAGTTTGTGGCTCCAAAAATGCAAGCCTCATTTAAACTAGCGCTAAAAAATAACGTTAAAATTGCATTTGGTACTGATTCAGGCGTCTCAAAGCATGGTGATAACGCCGATGAATTTGCACTCCTTGTAAAGTATGGTATGACACCTACTCAGGCTATAAAATCAGCGACTGTTGAGGCGGCAAAGTTGTTAGGGCAAAGCGAGAAACTGGGTGACTTGAGTGTTGGTAAGCAAGCGGATATCATCAGTGTTAACACACACGTTCTTAATGATATAAGTCAGCTAAACAGCGTCAACTTTGTTATGCAGGGCGGTAAAGTGCTCAAACAGTAAGGGTAAAGATGAGCGGAAAAATTAAAGCGACGTTATTTAATCATTTGATTGATGCGGAAAGACAATTGCTAGAGCCTGAGGTGAGACAATCAACTGAGGCTCTTGATGCATTGCTCGATGATGATTTTATTGAGATTGCCGCAGACGGCACGTCATTTAATAAATTCCAAGTGTTAACCCGTCTACCTACAGAAGTTGTTCCACAGTTTTATAATCAACACTTTAAAGGCCGTATGCTGAGTGATGATATTGCGCAATTAAGCTATCAAGCTGCGTTTAGGCGCTCTGCGCGTGCAGAATTTAATTATTCTGTGCGTATGTCGCTTTGGCGTTTTAATGGCAAGCAATGGCAAATGGTCTTTCATCAAGGCACCCCCTGTGCTGTGTTTACTATTTCTATGGACGATGATTAAGTCTTAAAGAGTCCGCTATGCAAACCGATCCGGCTATAAGTCGTTTATTAGTACTTCGTAGTGCCGCCATTGCAGTGCAATTTATTGCTGTGATTGCGGTTTATTTTCTATTTGAATATCAGATTGCTTTACTGCCTCTACTCACTGTTATTTGTGTTGAAGCCGTTTTTCAACTGTTGAGTATTTTTGCTTATCGAAAAGTAACAAAGGCCAAGCCAACGGCTGTTTTAATGCAACTTACCGCTGATCTCCTGTTTTTAACTATTTTACTCTCGTTAAGTGGCGGTGCAACGAATGCATTTGTCTCGCTATTGTTGTTGCCAATAATGATAGCCGCGGTTTCTGTGAATGCTAAGGGGCTTGCCTATATCGCAGTGTTAGCAATAGCTGCCTACAGTTTTTTACTGATAAAAATGCCTGAACACACCATGCACCAAATGCAGATGACGCATCATTTTATCGGTATGTGGATAAACTTTGTTATTAGTGCCATTGTTATCGCGTTTGTCATTGGCACATTAAATAGCACGTTAAGATCAAGAGAAGCCACTATTGCTCGAACCCGCGAGCAGCAGTTAAGACATGAGCAACTATTGACACTCGATGGTGCCGCAGCCCAAGTGACGCATCAATTAGCAACACCGATTGCCAACTTACAGTTGTTATTCGAAGAGCTGCAAGAGCAACAGTCTGATGATCCTATTGTACGAGAAATGGCTAAGCCATTAGCACAATGTAAAGAACAACTTGAGCATTTCAGAGCACTTTCAAATGCCTTAAGAACCGGCGAAACTCAGCAGGTGATTAGCGCCAAAACATTACAAAACACCATTCAAGATGCTATGACACTGCATTTTCCTGAGCAACGCTTACATTGGCTAAATGATGCGCCCAGGTGCTCTATATTAAGTGATGCCATGCTGTTGCCTGCCATTTTAAATTTATTGCAAAATGCAGTCTCGGCGAATAATAATAACCAGCAAAATACTATTGAAGCCGATTGGCAAAGCGATAAGCAACAACTTTCATTGTCTTTACGTGATTTTGGTCAAGGCTTTAGTGAGCAGCAAATGGCATCATTAGGTGGTCAGCTAATGCCAAGTAGCGCAGGTATGGGTATGGCAGTCATGCTATCTAATGCGACCTTAGAGCGCTTAAATGGCTCATTAACACTATGTAATCACCCTAAGCAAGGTGCCATTGCGATGGTTAGTTTAAAAATTGTATGAAACTTTTAATTATCGAAGACGATGTAAATCTTGCTAATACATTGGCAAGACGTTTTGCAAAACAGGGTTTTGAATGTGAACTTGCTCATAGCAGTGAACATGCATTTGAAAAAGTTGCCGCTTTTAAGGCAAGCCACTTTTTGGTGGATTTAAAACTTGGCGATGATAATGGTCTTACATTAATTAAACCAATCAGAACACAATTTCCAACGGCTCGAATAGTGTTATTAACAGGGTTTGCTAGTATTGCCAGCGCTGTCGAAGCTATTCGTTTAGGTGCAGACGACTACCTACCAAAACCTGTCGATTTTAATTCATTATTAAAAACAATGTTAGGTGACACTGAGATAAGTTCATCACTGAGTGACACTCAGCCGAGTCAGGTTATGTCGCCCGAACGCCTTGAATGGGAGCATATTCAGCATGTGCTACATAGGAACGAGGGGAATATTTCCCAAACAGCTAGGCAATTAAATATGCATAGGCGTACGTTACAACGAAAATTACAAAAAAAGCCTGTTCAGCAGTAACTCCAAACTGCTCACCTTCTATTTGTCCCATTTTATTTGCTGCTTTGTGGATCCTTAACTACATTCAGAAATAATCACTAGCTGTATGAGTCTTGGTGTATGGATTTTTCAGAGCTTAATTTTTTGGCTATCTTATTTGCTGCACTTGCTTCCTTTTTACTGGGTGCTGTTTGGTATTCTCCATGGTTATTTAAACGTATTTGGATGGAAAGTTGTGGCTTAACCGAGCTGGATTTACAGCAAATTAATCCTTTTCGTGTGTTTGGCGGCAGTTTTATTCTATGTTGCGTCATTTCTTTTACCTTAGCTTTGTTTATTGGAAAGCAAATAAGTGTTGGTTTGTCTGTTGGAACAGGTTTTATGGTAGGACTATGCTGGGTGAGTAGTTCACTTGGCTTGTGCTACATCTTTGAGCAACGGCCATTAAAATTGTTTTTAGTTAACGCTGGTTATTCAATTCTACAATTTTCAGTTATTGGTTTGGTTTTGGGCGTATGGCCTTAGCCATGTTAGCATAGCTCGTCAAATTCAAGTGATGAGAGGTTCATGGCTAAACCCAATAAAAAAGGGCCGATAAAAACGGTCGATATTTTCTGCAGTCAATGTAAAACACAGTTATTCAAATATCGAAAAGGTGGCAAAGGCGCGCTGGTTAAATGTTTTATCGAGCGCATAAGTCAAGATTTTACTTCTAAACAGGGTGTATGTCCGCAATGTGAGCGTCAGTTTGCACGCGAAACAATGATCCGTGGTGCACCGGCATTAAAAATCATTGGTGGCAAGGTGACCCATAAATAGAATTTAAAATACGGACATTTATCCTCGTTTATACATTTTGTTTTGATACCATTACTCGGTTTGCTGTTTCAACGAATGAAATCAACCCTCCCCATGGATTGGGCCAGTTATTTGGGTATAAACAAATTGAATATAATGGACACATAAACGTGATAGCACTTTTATTTGATATTATTGGCATGACAGGTACATTTCTAGTTGTTGGTGCTTTTTTCTTACTGCAACTAAACAAAGCGTCTCCTACAGGGCTTGTTTACAACATGATGAACTTAACAGGCGCGATTTTGCTGTTAATTAGCCTGTGCTACAATTTTAACTTAGCCAGTTTTGTTATTGAGATCTTCTGGATTGCTGCCTCTTTAATCGGGTTGTATAAATACATCAGAAACAAACGCACAGACAGCGCAAAGCAATTTAGCTAGAAAAGTTTAATAATCTCTTTGTGGCTAAGAGATAAAAGCTCATTAATTACGCATTTAAGCTATTGTTAATGAGCTTTTTTGTGTCTTTAACTATAAAAATATTGCAAGCGTGTCTATCTTTTGTATTAATAGTGTAAATGGTGTGTTGCATGTCAGCACGTTGCTTTGATACAGGTCTTACGCAGCAAATGTTTTTAAGATGTTCAGCAATTCTCTCACTTTCTTTGTATTCGGCCGCTTCTACTGCTGAACTGGTGAATATTGAGCAAGATTTATTTAGCCTAAGCTTTGAAGATTTACTCAATGTGCAGGTTGATATCGCTAGTAAAACGAATGAAACCCTTTCTTCAGTTCCCTCAACGATGAGTGTGTTTACTCGAAAACAAATACAGGCTTTAGGGGTCGATAATGCCTATGAGGTGATGAACTTTGTTCCTGGCATGCAATCAACGCGAGGAGACTGGGTTGGTGCGGTACCTAAAGAACATGCACGCGGCGTCTATTTAGATAATGGTAATGTCTTAGTGATGATCAATGGAGAGCGAGTCAATGAATCATCATTTGGTAAAGCATCAGTTTACATGCCATATATTCCTATTGATATTATTGAAAAAATTGAGTTTATAAGAGGTCCAGGCTCGGCCTTGTACGGTAGTAATGCGTTTCTTGGTGTGATGAATATTGTTACAAGTAAAGATCGTAATTCACTCAATCTGCTTGCTGGTAGTAACGGTCGTCTTGGGGTGACTGGGCAGTTCCACAAACAATTTAACGAACAAACATCTGCTTTTTTTTCATTTTCTTATGACAAAAAAGACGGCGAGAAATACTCACAAGGCGTAAGAGATCCTTTAGAAGCTGTTTATTTTGAAGCTGGGCTTGATATTGAGCAACTTGAACTGCGTGCCCGATACAACAAAACAAAACTGGATGAATTTTTAAATCTTGCTGGTTACTCATCTCAAAACCAACACACAAGTGATAATCAGTTTTTAGGTGCCAACTACACATGGTTTGAAAGCGAGAATCTAACCATTGATAGCCATGTATCTTATACCGAACATGCTATTTCTAGTGCAGGCTTAATTGCGGCTTTTACTGATATACCCGATTTTTTACTTGGGCCTAAGTGGCAAACGACAGACACTAAATTTGATACCGAATTAAACTACCAATTTGATAACCAATGGCAGTTAGTAGCGGGTTTAGAATATGCTCAAGCTGAGCAGGTAGAGGCGGGCGTTAGAACCACCTATTATGATAGCGAATCTGAACTAGTCATAGTTGCACCAGAGTATTATCAACAAGGCATTGTTACTGTATTAGACTTTCCTGAATTTGACTCGTTGAAATATACTTTTGAGACTTACAGTGCCTATGGGCAGGTAAAAATTCCTTACTCTGATACGTTAACGTTTTTTGTTGGAGCACGTTATGACAACGTTAAGAACATTGATAGTAAGTTATCACCGCGCTTAGCAGGTATACTTGTTATTAATCCTCAACATACATTAAAAGTTCAATATGGCGAGTCGTTCAGGACGCCTGTCACTAATGAGTTATTTTCAAACGACAATGTAACCATTGGCAACCCTTCACTCAGCTCGGAACAAATAAAAACAACAGAGCTTGTTTGGCATTATGAAACTGACAAATTACAAACGAATACAGTTTTGTTCTACAACGAATTAAATGACTTTGTAAACGTAGAACCCTACCAAGGAAATGAGGCTTTCTTTACCTTTGCTAACTCATTTAATACGCAAAATAGTGGTGTTGAGCTAGATGGCGTATGGCAAATTGATGAAAACCTACGCTTGTCTGGAACTTACACGCAGTACTTCCATGATCCAATTAACCCTAGCTTTAAGCGATTTGCTAGTTTAATTACCAGCTACAATCTTTTTGATAACTGGCAATTCAATTTAAATGTAATTTGGCGTGATACAGTAGAGGTAACTGCTGAAAATGGCGATTACTTTAAACAATCTGCATATAGTTTACTGGGTGGAAGTATCAAATGGCAGTTAACGGATAAAAGCCATTTAGCCTTAAAAGCTGAGAATTTATTTGGCAAACGCTATGACGTTTTTGATCCTCGCGTTGCCAGTGGTGCTGTCGCTGGAACAACCGAAGAATTATCGTTACACTACCAAGTCAAATTCTAGTAGTGTTATGACTTAAGGTCACAATGTCATCGTTAAGTAAAAAATTAGTGGGCGCGGTAGCGCTGTTGGTGTGCTTATTAGTACTTGTTTTTTACTTTGGTAGACAACACGATTTTGATAAAGCCAAGCAGCAAAGTGCTGTTCAAGCGTCGCAATTGAGCCATTACTTTTCAAGTGAATTGGCTCGCTTTGCAACGATCCCCTCTCTTGTTAGTGCAAATAACTTAGTTAAATCGTTCGTTTCGAATAAAAAAGTTGGCGAGCAAGCCGTTAATTATTATTTAGAAGATATTCAAAGAGCCAGCGGAGCATCGGATGTTTACTTAATGGACTTAACAGGCTCAGTCATCGCAAGTAGTAACTGGCAAGTTGACTATACCTTTTTAGGAAGTAACTTTGCGTTTAGGCCGTACTTTTATTTAGCTAAAAACAAACAAAAAGTAGCCTACTTCGCCCTTGGAATGCGTTCTAGTGAACGAGGCTTTTATTTTTCGGAACCTGTGATTGAAGACGGCAAAGTAATTGCCGTTGTCAGTTTAAAAGTCAATGCAAAAAAGTTTGAACAAGATCGCCAACTACTAAATACATCTCAAAGCACACATTTTTATATTTCTTTGCCCGATAGTGTCATCGTGATGTCTGATGTAGCAAGTTGGCGTTTGACTTCGTTGAATAAGTTAAGTGAACAAGAGATGGTGAATCTCATTGATTCAAGGCGGTATTTATCGCACATCCCAGAAAGATTAGCTTATTCAGAGCAAGCACTTAGTGAAAATGTTGCATTACAGCGAATTATGCTCAACGATAAACGTGCAAGCTTTGTTGCCGCATCCCAAAATATAGATATTATTCAAGCGAGAGCGACTGTGTTGGTTGATATAAGTCATTTATCTGCTGCACAAATCCCCAGACTTTTATGGTTTTGTTTATTTTATGTTGTTGTTGCGGCGTTAATCCATATGTCAATGGTGAGGTTTGCTGGTTATAAAAAGTTACTTTTTTCTCGTCATAGCCTGGAACAAGAAGTCATCGAACGCACACAAGCATTAGAGAAGGCGCAAAAGGCGCTTATTCAAACCGCTAAGCTTGCGACAATAGGGCAGTTAAGTGCAGGTATAAACCATGAAATAAACCAACCACTTAGCGCGATGAATACTTATTTGGTGAGTGCCAAACGCCTGCTTATAAAAGGCGATATAGCGCGGGCAAGTGAAAATCTCGTTTTAGTTCAGTCATTAATTGAACGCGTTCATAAAATTGTTGCACAACTTAAGCACTTTAGTAAGCCATCACAGACTCAGTTACGCCAACATAGCCTCGCCCAGATGTTGAAAAATGCCTTGATGATCGCAAGCGCCCAACTTAAGCAAGATGCCGTTACTATTAAAAGCGCAGCTATCGATGAGCATATAAGCGTGTGGGTCGATAGCGTTAAGTTTGAACAAGTTTTGGTGAATGTAATAACCAATGCCAGCCAAGCTATGTCTGAGTGTGAACTGCGAGAGTTAAGTTTCGAATTAGAGTTATTTGATAATCGTGTGAAATTATCGATATTAGATACGGGGCCTGGTATTGATCAGCACGCCTTAGGAAATATTTTTGAGCCATTTTACAGCACTAAGACCAGTAATGGTTTAGGGTTGGGTTTATCAATTTCACGGCAAATAATAGACTCATTCAATGGCCGCTTAAGTGCCCATAACAGACCTGCTGGTGGTGCCCAATTTATTATTACATTGCAAACGAATAAGGAAACACAATGAGCTTAGTTACGGGGGCTTGTAAGCAAGTCATTGTTATTGATGATGAGGCCATGATCCGAGACTCATTGAAGCAACTACTGGAAATTGAAGGCTATCAAGTGCAATGTTTTAATGAACCTGTGAGTGCTTTAACAAAGTTAAGCCGCCGCTTTGAGGGAGTTGTTTTAAGTGACATTAATATGCCGAAAATGGACGGCTTGGCTTTTCTTGAGCAAGTAAAAGCATTTGATAGCGAATTACCTGTTATCTTTTTAACGGGGTTTGCTGATGTCTCTGTTGCCGTAAAAGCAATGCAACTTGGCGCCTATGATTTATTTGAAAAGCCACTCACAGAGCAACTGCTTGACTGTCTTGCTCGTGCTTGTGAAAAGCGTGCTTTAGTAATGGAGAATCGCGCATTAAAACTCGCAGTCGAAAAAACCTCTGCCCCTGGTGTGCGTATTTTAGGCGAAACCGAACAAATGCAGCAAATGATGCATTTACTCAATGCCGTGATAGATACGCCCGCAGATGTATTAATTGAGGGAGAGACAGGTACCGGTAAAGAGCTTGTGGCTCGTTACCTACATGATCAAAGTAATCGTTCTAGTGCCAATTTTGTTGCTATTAACTGCGGCGCTATTCCAGAGCAATTAATCGAGAGTGAATTATTTGGTGCGGCCAGTGGTGCATACACAGGAGCGACTCAGTCGCGCCAAGGTAAGTTTGAATTTGCCAAAGGTGGGACCGTTTTTCTAGATGAGATCGAATCAACACCGGCAAGCTTACAAGTAAAGTTACTTCGTGTTCTTGAAGAAAGGAGAGTAACTCCAGTGGGGGATAACCATGCAATCGACCTTGATGTGCGTATTGTTGCAGCGACCAAAGTTGATTTGCTAAAACTGGTTGAAACGGGCGAATTCAGAGCCGATTTATACTATCGGTTAAATTTAGTTAAAGTCAGTATTCCTGCTCTTCGAGATAGAAAGGCCGATATTCCATTGTTATTTAAGCACTTTAGCTCGATTGCTGCGACACGCTTTCATAAGCCGCCCGCACCACTTAGCACCGAGGCTAAACAGCGGCTGCTCGCCTATGATTGGCCTGGGAATGTTCGAGAACTCAGAAACCAAGCTGAGCGTGCTGTGTTGCTCGGCTCTGATTTAGCATTTGCCTCTTATAACCAAAGCAATAATGACAATGAACTTGCTCAGGATTTAAGCTTAGCGGAAAAAGTCAGTTTTTATGAGCAATCATTAATTGAAGATGCGCTAGAGCGAAATAATGCGAGTATCAAAAATACCATGGCCACCTTGCAGATTGCACGCAAAACTCTTTATGACAAGATGGCAAAATATGGAATCAACCGCGAAATGTTTAAAGACTAGTGCGGGTTTGGTGACAACTAAGCGTTTTAATTGTGTGGAAAACCGCACATTTTTCGCCATCTAAATTGATTGAATAGTGACATGGCACTGTTATTAAAGGTATTTAATTTAACATTCTGAGTTGGCAACCAATTTGCCTCTGTAGTTAGGAACAGCAATTTGAACCTAATAACAGGGGGCACATAATGACAACAATATTAACTCAAACAAAAACATACCTAGCGGCGAGTGTGGCTATTGCCTGTTTTGCCAACTCAGCATTTGCTGCTGATTATGCAATATATGGTAAAGCAGAAGTCCAAATCGCAAACACAGATACAGGTGTTATGCGCTATGTCGATGAAGGTACTCAAATTGAAGCACCGTTTTCTCGAATTGGCATTAAAGGTAGTCATAAACTAACCGAGTCTTTAAAAGCCGTTTTCAAATATGAAGTGCAAGTAAAAGGCTTTGAGCATGATGATACTGACGAACCGTTTTCAGCTCGCAACACCTACTTAGGCCTTGCTGGCGATTTTGGTGAAGTGGTTGTTGGTCGTAATGATACCCGTTTTAAATACTCAGAAGGTAAGATAGACGGCTTTAACGAAACCCAAGCAGATATCGCGCAGCTTATTCCAGGCCAAGATCGTATTGGTGACACGATTACATACAGTTCTAAAACCTATAGTGGTGCATCTTTAGCGCTTACTTATGCGCCTAAAGATGATAGCAGTAATGATGAGGCAGGTTTTGCTGCAACTATTATTTATGGTGACCGTGCATTAAAATCAAAAACATACTATGTTGCTATAAGCCATGTTGATGCGTTAAATAAATTAACGGCAAGTCGTGTTGTTGCAACTTGGAAGTATGACAATTTGCAACTGGGTGGTTTATTTCAACGCAGTGAATCTACCGACGGCATAAAAGAAGGGAATGGTTATGCACTCAGTGCTAGTTACACGATTGATAAGTGGGTACCAAAGCTTCAATACGTGAAAGATGACTCTAAAATCCGTCATGCAGAAGAGGGCAAGCAATGGACAGCGGGACTTGATTACGTATTTGATAAACAAACTACGGCTTACCTATTTTACACTGATTTAGATCTTGAACTTGAATCAGACAACAGTATTGCGCTTGGTCTTAAATACAAGTTCTAGGAGTTAGTATGTCATTAGTTAATCAAACAAAAGATGGTACACAGCCACGTCCATTAATGAGTACAGTTATGTTATTACTAGGCCCATTAGTGATGCTGTTAACGTGCTTTATTGAGCCACCTGCTGGTATGAGTGTGCCAGCTTTAAGAACGGCAGGCCTTGCTTTTTGGATGGCTTCTTGGTGGGTGAGTGAAGTTGTGCCAATTCCTGCAACATCTTTATTGCCTCTTGTTATATCTCCTCTTGCTGACATTGCAGCAATCAAAGGCGTCGCAGCACCTTATGCACACCCTTTGATCTTTTTATTCTTAGGCGGTTTTTTGATCTCCATCGCGATGGAGCGTTGGGGTCTACATAAGCGTATTGCACTCAATACCATGCTTCGAGCAGGGACAAAGCCAAGCCTACAAATTTTAGCCATGATGTTGGTAACGGCATTCTTGTCAATGTGGATGTCTAATACAGCAACAGCAGTGATGATGTTACCGATTGCGATGTCGATTACTATGTTGGTTAAGCAGTCAAACCCAGAAAATGACCAATTTGGTAAAGCATTATTATTATCAATCGCTTATGGTGCAAGTATTGGGGGTATTGCAACACTTATTGGTACTCCTCCAAATGCATTAATGGCCGCCTATTTATCAGACAGCTACAAGATAGATATTGGCTTTGCTGAGTGGATGAAAGTCGGTGTACCACTTGCGACCGTTATGCTTATTTTATGCTGGGTGTGGTTGACTAAATTTGCTTATAAAGTAGATACACAATGTGCAAAAGCGGCCAGTAAAGACACTAAATCACTCTTTTTGTCTCAGCTTCAAGAGCTTGGAGCAATGCAGCGTGCAGAGAAGGGCGTTGCCTTGGTATTTGCTTTAGCAGCTATTTGCTGGATCTTCAGACCTTTGATCGCTGACTACTCAGGGTTGAATGTATCAGATACTGGGATTGCTATTGCAGCTGCGCTGCTGTTATTTGTACTGCCTGCTAATAAAGGCGATGGTGAGCGTATCCTTGATTGGGAAAGTGCAGCGAAAGTACCGTGGGGTGTGTTATTACTGTTCGGTGGTGGTTTAACATTGGCAGCACAAATAAAGTCATCAGGCTTAGCTGAATACATAGCGCATATGATTGAAGGTGCCAGTGCTATACCTCTGGTACTGAGCGTATTAGCTGTAACCGCGTTAATTACTTTCTTAACAGAGATTACCAGCAATACGGCAACAGCTGCAGGCTTCTTGCCACTGTTAGGTCCGGTTGCTGAATCAGTATTTGGTACCCCACTTGTTTGGGTTATTCCAGCGGCAATTGCGTGTAGTTGTGCATTTATGATGCCTGTAGCAACACCACCAAATGCCATTGTGTTTGGTTCTGGGCAAATTCAAATGCGTGACATGATCCGCTCTGGTTTTGCACTGAATATTATCGCCATTGCGATGATCACTATAGTGACAATGACCCTTGTAGCTGCTGTTTTCAGCTTCTGAACAGTCAGCGTTTAAACCAACCACCCAACCAATAAACAGCACCTAACTGGGTGCTGTTTTTCAATGCGTAACATTGCCCACAGAATTATAGAAGGTTATAGTCTGAACTTAATCTTTTAAGGGGTTCAATTTTGACGAATACTCAAATGGGTTTGATTAATCAATTCGAGCAGCTGAATAACGCTTTTTTATCTCAACCTTTCCTGCCAATACAGACACGTATAAACCTCTTAAAAACAATTAAAAAGAGGTTGATTGAGAATGAGCAACAGCTTGTTGCTGCTGCGAGTAAAGACTTTGGCTATCGAACAAGTTTTGATACTGTACTCGGAGATTTGCTTCCGACAGTTAAAGCGATTTCTGATACCATAAAACGTTTACCCAAGTGGACGCGTAACGAATCTCGTTCTGTTGGGATCAGCTTATGGCCTTCACATGCCCACATCCAATATCAACCCAAAGGGGTTGTGGGTGTTATTGCGCCTTGGAATTACCCTATTCAATTATCCCTTGTGCCTGTTATTAGCGCTTTAGCCGCTGGTAATCGGGTTATGCTAAAACTCAGCGAGTTTACCCCCCATACAAATGCACAGTTAACAGAAATATTCAAAGATGAGCTTGCAAACCATTGTGTTGTAATCGAAGGTGGCCCTGACATTGCCGCCGCATTTAGTGACATACCGTTTGCACATCTGTTGTTCACGGGTTCAACCTCGGTTGGTCGTAAAGTGATGCAATCGGCAAGTCAGCACTTAACTCCTGTGACCCTTGAATTAGGAGGTAAATCTCCCGTTGTTGTGCTTGATGATGTGAATATTAAAGCCGTTGCTCGCACTTTGTTATTTGGCAAACTTAATAATGCAGGTCAAATATGTGTTGCGCCTGATTATGTATTTGTTCCAAAAAACCTAGAACACCAACTTATTCAGCAGCTTTGTGAACTTTATAAACAGCATTATCAGCAAGGTGTTGAAGGAAAAAATCTTACCTCGATAATCTCCGATGCACATTTTGCTCGTTTATCTAGCTATGTAGAAGATGCACAGGCAAAGGGCGCGCAATTGTTTACAGCTCTCGAAGAGAATACGGCTGATGAGCTTAAGCATCGTATGGGTTTGCATATCCTCACTCAAGTAAGTGATGATATGAAAGTAATGCAAGAGGAGATTTTCGGACCGATATTACCAATTATGAGCTATGACTCACTCAGCCAAGTAGTCACTTATATTAATAGTCGTCCGCATCCACTGGCTTTGTATATTTTTGGTCATGATTCGACAGTCATTTCTGATTTTAGTGCGTCAATACGAAGTGGTACACTTGCGATTAATGATGTTTTGATGCAGGTAACAGCGGATCAACTACCGTTTGGCGGTATTGGTGAGTCTGGAATGGGGCATTATCATGGTATAGAAGGGTTTAAGACCTTTAGCCATGCTCGCAATACACTGGTGTCAGGAAAGTTTAATCCGCGCACATCAATGCTGCTAAAACAGAATAAATTATTAATAAAGCTATTAAAATGGATGTACTTGCGCCAGTAGGCGCAAGTACCAGAGATTACAGACGTCCATCAGGCGCATAGAGACCTGCTTGAATTTTAGCGTAAATGGCATCAGCCTTTTCTTTTGCTGCTTCAACCTCTGCTGGCATCATGTTTCGCTCGTCTAGTTTACGGCTATGACTTGCATCCATATTGCCGTTGTATTCAGCAATTGTATTCCAAATATATGATTTTTCGAGATTCTTAGGAACGCCTAAGCCATCATAATACATCAGTGCCATATTAAACTGCGCGAGGGAAAAGTTGTTCGCAGCTGCTTTTTGATACCAACTCATAGCTGTACGGTAATCTTGTAATACACCTTCGCCATTCGCGTACATCACACCTAAATTGTACTGTGCTGCAGGGTGATTTTTTTGCGCCGCCATTTCAAAAAGTGAAATTGCTTTTTCTTTATCTAGCTTCACGCCTTTGCCTTCTTGGTAGAGTACGCCAAGGGCAAACATAGAGTCAGCATGAATTTTCTTAACTGCCTTTTGATAAAGCTCTGCTGCTTTATGGTAGTCACGTTTTACGCCAAAACCACCTTCGTATAATTTGCCAAGTTCATACATGGCAGGGGCATAACCTCTATCAGCCATATAATTATACGTCTGTAGAGCTTCCTCAAATCGTCCCTCGTTAGCGGCTAGTTGGGCGTCTTCGAAACTAGCACTTGCTGCTAAAGGTGAAATAATTAGCGCACCACAAAGTATGAGTGATTTTAAATTAGGCTTGAACATAGTCGGCCTCCAAATGTGTGTTTAAATATCAACTTTTATTGATAATTGCATTGCCATTGTAGCAAAGGGCGAAACATCACTTTTAGTTTAGACCCAACCACTTCAATTGCCCAATTTAGCAGCAATGACATGCTTTAAAAATTTTAAGTAGGCCTAAGATACAGATTTTACAGAAAAATTAAAGAAATAAAAAAAGCCCTTAGCGGGCTTTTTCGTGTCATATCTACCGTCACCGATATGAGCAATGTAGCAAGTAAAGTGTAACGTTTTATGTCGATGCTTGGGTCGAGGAAGCAACTTACAATCAAGAGTTACATCTTGAACAAACTTGGCGAAGCAATATCAATCTTTTATAAGCATTGATTTTGCTGTGAGAATTTTGAAGTGAACCAAGTTGTTGATAACGATTATTACTTAGGTTCTCACATTCGTCAATGGTTAAATGATAATTAATTTCATTTAAGTTGGGCGAATAATATTTACAGAGTCTGTTAACTTGCTAAAGTATTCATTAGGAACAAGGTTTAGAAAAAGAACAATGAACAATTTATTAAAATATTTCGTCATTTTATGCTTAGTTTTTGCCACGGTAGGATGCTCTGCCAGTTTTACATATAATAATCTGGGTTGGTTATCAGGCTTTTGGATTGATGATTATGTTGATCTAAATTCTCAGCAGTCAGACAAATTTAAGCAAATAGTTAAAACCAGCAGAGATTGGCACAGGGAAACACAGTTACCTTTATACAAGAAAGATTTAGAGAGTCTAAAATCGATGCTTGATGTTGATGTTAATCAACAACAGTTAAAACAACATTTCTTGCAAGCTAAACAACATTGGCAAACGTTAGTTGAAAAGCTTGAACCTGATCTGATCAATTTAGCAAACTCGTTGTCGATAGAACAGCGCACTGAATTTGTTGCTGCTATCCAAGCCTCAATTGACGATGAGTATGAGGAATATAAAAAGAAAACACTTGCAGAGCATAAAAAAGAACGCTTAGAAGAGAATCTTGAAAATTATAAAGAATGGCTCGGAAAACTCTCTAATGAGCAAAAACAGTTAATTGAAACAGCAGCTAACGATCGAATTGAAACCTCTTTACTTTGGCTGGAATATAAGCAAACACGTTTGGATGCACTAAAACAACTCTTTACGGCAGAGAGTAAACGAGAAGATTTTGACCTAGCCCTAGCGGTGATAATTAATAATCGCAGTTTGTATATGAGCGAAGCGCTAATTAAAGCTGATGATGAGAACCTTGATAACTATGTGGAGCTGCTCGTCGCGTTAAAAGGAACCCTCACACAGAAGCAGCGACGTAACATTCATGACGAGTTTGATGAATTAATCGAACAAGTGAGTGATCTAATTGATGACTAAATAGGTTAATTCAAGGGCTTATCTGCTGATTTAAAAGTAAGCTACTAATTGAATCAGTATGCTAGATTCATAGAACTTTTCAGAATCGTGTTTTTACAAAGTACTTAAATTGTGTACATTATTGCATTAAATAAAAATGTTCCGAAAATACTGGTTTCGCGTTAAAATTAGTCAATAACAAAGTTAATGAGATTAATAATGGATATTGGCGCACTGCGTGGCACCGAAGCTTTACGAAATAACGTTCTTAAATGGATGGGATTTTGTTTGGGGATCCTTGCAAGTATTTTTGCTTTTTTTAATCTTTTTATAAACGACTTTTACCTACTCGGTATTCTAGAAGTTGGTTTTGCGGCTTTTTGTTTTTATATCTATTTGTACACAAGTAAGCGCACTGGTCATTTATGGCAATCGCTTACCTTATCTATTTTCCTAACTGTCTTAGTTACATTAGGTACTTATTTTAGTAATATCAAAAGCTTGTTGTTCATTTGGACGTGCTCGTTACCAATTTTATTTTACCTATTGCTAGGTAAACAATATGGCGTTGTTTTTTCGCTTATAGTGGCAGTTGTTCAAGCATTAATTCTCGGTACTAAGCAGAGCTTAGAGCCTTTGAATACGGTTAACTTTCTACTTAATTTTTCGTTTACCTATATTAGTATCTGGGCAGTGTCTCATACCTTTGAAAATAGTCGGGCAGAGTACGGAAAACGGCTTGAAAATTTAGCACTTTTAGACCCACTTACAGGGGCTGGTAACCGTTTAGCAATGACTCACTACTTTGAAGTGGATTTGGCTGATAAACCTGGCACATATGTATTAATGATCGACATTGATTATTTTAAAAAAATAAACGATCAGTTTGGTCATGGAGTCGGTGACCGCGTATTAATTAATGTAACGGCTTTTTTTGCTGAGCAAATCAATAAAAACGTTATTTTCCGCATCGGCGGAGAAGAGTTTGCTATATTCCTTTCCCATAGTGATCCGCAAAGCGCCTATGAGTTTGCGGACATGCTTAGAGAGAATTTATCAAAGACTATTCACACTATTGATGAACAAGCGATAAACTTAACAATCAGTATTGGCGTTGCTTGTTATATGCCAAACCAAACGCTTAAAAATCTCATAAAACGTGCAGACGATGCGCTTTATCAAGCAAAAAAACAGGGGCGAAACAGGGTAGTAACAGCCTATGAGTTAAATCAACAAGCGCTTAAATGTGATAAAGCGAGTTAAGATACTACGCACTACCTTTGTACATGCTATCAAACTCTGGAATATTCGCTTCCCATATAGGAATATCTTTACCGATGAATTCACGCATCGCATCAAAGAATAGCCGCGTTCTTACAGGTAAATCTCTGTGCGGATAAACCGCGTATACTGCGCTGTAATCGAGTAATTCCATATCGGTTAAAATAGGCACTAAATCACCACGTTTTACTTCATCATCAAGAATAAACGCTGGTGCAAGAACATAAGCATTACCTGAGATGGCTTTCATAAGAAGTACTTCGGCATCGTTAGCACGAAAAACACTTTTAATGTTTTGCTCAACAACATCGCCTTTGGCATCGCGATAGCGAATCCCGCTAATACGTTTACTTGGGCTCGAATAACTGGCAGCAGGCAGGTCTTTTAAATCTTCAACATGTTTTGGCATGCCGTAGGTTTCAATAAATTCCGGTGAGGCCAGTAGTAACATCCGGTTGCGGGCAATTTTACGAGCTATAAATGACGAGTCTTTTGGCTCGCCAACACGAAAAGCCAAATCATAGCCTTCTGACACTAAATCAATCAGTCTGTCGTCTAAACGAAGCTCTACTTCAACTTGCGGAAAGCGTTTTTGAAAGTCGTTAATTACTGGCTGAATATACCGTTTACCAATAATACTTGATGAGGTAATTTTTAATGTACCACGGGGTTCTTGGTGATAATTCTCAGCTAGTCTGACGGTATCTGATAACAAATCTCTGAGTTCGGCTGCTTTTTTTACCATTTCAGCACCCGCGGCAGTCAATGAAAACGAGCGCGTGGTACGATTGAGTAAGCGCACCCCTAATTCATCTTCAAGGCGGCTAATTTGTTTTGATATGACCGAGCGGTCTATATTCCTAGACTCTGCTGCTTTAGCAAATGAGCCTCGTTCAATCACTTCAAGCAACATTAATAAGCGGCTGGTGGTATCCATAGCAGTTCCTTAAACTTTATTGGTGCCATTCTGGCATTAATGAATTTAAAAATCTATCGTTTTTATCCGCTAATTAGTTCCGTAACATTGTCTCCAATCTATTAACAGGAGAGTCGTGATGAACAAATCTATTCTTGCAGTGGCAGTGACCATTGCGAGCTTAACGCTTGCAGGGTGTGGTACAGAAGCCAACCAAGCAGCGCAGCAACAACATTTACAACCCATTGACGTAGCAAAAGTACTTGTTAAACCAGTGCAAAATTGGCACACCTATACAACACGTTTAGAAGCGCCACAAGAAGTTGCACTTATGCCGCGTGTTTCGGGTGTTATTGATAAAATTAATTTTAAAGAAGGCGACAGCGTGAAAGAGGGTGATTTGCTTTTCACGCTTGATGCACGTCCTTTTGCAGCAGTGGTTGATAGCTTAAAAGCACAAATCGAAAGTGCTAAGGCAGCACTTGAGCAAGCTAAAAGTGAAGCCAAACGCGCGGAGCGTTTAACAGAGCGTAAAGCGATTTCAACTGAGCAAGCTGAATCTCGTAAATCAACGCTTAGACAACGCGAAGCGCAGTTGCTAGCACTACAGGCCGAGCTTACAGCTGCTGAACTTGATTTAGAGTTTACCCAAGTACGTTCGCCAATTGATGGTGTGGTATCGCGTGCTAATATCACTAAGGGTAACAACGTACTTGCTGGTCAAAGTGTGTTAACCAGCATTGTGTCAAACCAGCAAATGTATGCTTATTTTGATATTGATGAGCGTACGTGGAATCATTCATTTGCTGATGTTACAGCGCAAAGTGAACAAGCAGTTGTGATGCAAAAAGTGGGTGAAACCAGCTTTAACTTCAATGGCAAAATCAACTTCATTGATAACCAAATCAATCAAACTACCGGTACTCTTCGTGTGCGTGCGGTGTTCGAAAACGATGAGCAACAACTGCGTGCAGGTTCATTCGCACGTATTAAGCTTGCCGCAGATAAAGTAAGCGAAAAAGTTATTGTGCCTGAGCGTGCAATTGGGACTGATTTAAAGAATCGCTTTGTACTCACTGTGGGTGAAGGCAATGTTCTTGAATATAAATTAGTGACAGTAGGTGAGCGTTACGGCAGCTTACGAGCAATTACATCGGGTTTAAACGAAAGCGATGTGATTGCTGTGAATGGTCCTGCGCGTGTTGGCCCTGGTATGCCAATTTCACCAAACACAGTAACCATTAATAGCGATGGTATTGCGTTCACCCTTTCAAATAATCATTCAGATTTGGTTGCAAAACAGTAGGGCAAAATGAAATTTTCACACTTTTTTATCCAGCGACCCATCTTTGCAGCGATGCTGTCGCTTATCTTTCTCATCGCAGGGGCAATCTCGTTATTTCAATTGCCAGTGAGTGAGTACCCTGAAGTGGTACCGCCAACGGTTGTTGTAACAGCAAGTTACCCAGGTGCAAACCCAACGGTGATAGCTGAAACGGTGGCAACGCCGCTTGAGCAAGAAATCAATGGTACAGAAAACATGTTGTATATGTTTTCGCAAGCAACCAGTGATGGCCGCATGACATTAACGGTAACCTTTGCGTTAGGTACTGATTTAGACCGCGCACAAGTACAAGTGCAAAACCGTGTAAATAGTGCACTACCACGCTTACCACAAGAAGTTCAGCGTTTAGGTGTTGTAGCAGAAAAATCATCACCAGATTTAACTATGGTGGTGCATTTGTACTCGCCTGAAAAAACGCATGATACAACTTACTTAGCGAACTATGCGGATTTGTATATCAAAGACCAAATTGCACGCCTTCCTGGGGTGGGTGATGTACGTATGTTTGGTGGTGGTCAATACTCAATGCGTGTTTGGCTTAACCCAGATGCGCTATCGGCACGCGATTTAACAGCAATGGATGTAGTAAATGCATTACGCGCGCAAAACCAACAGGTTGCTGCGGGTAGCTTAGGTGCACAACCTACGTCGAAAAGTAATCAATTTCAAATTTTGATGAATGTAAAAGGGCGCTTAAGCTCACAAGAAGAATTTGAAAATGTGATCATCAAAGTGGGTGAGCAAGGTCAGCTTACACGCTTAAGTGATGTTGCACGCCTTGAATTAGGTCAAGACACGTATGCACTGAGAGCAATGTTAGATGGTCAACCAGCTCTTGCTATGCCGGTATTCCAGCGCCCGGGTTCTAATGCGATTGAGCTGTCTGATCAAGTACGTGAAACCATGAAAGTATTATCAAAAGACTTTCCGGCAGGTGTTGAATACGACATTGTTTATGACCCGACTATTTTCGTACGTGGTTCTATTGATGCTGTTATCAAAACACTGCTTGAAGCAATTGCATTAGTGGTAATCGTTGTCGTGGTGTTTTTACAAACATGGCGTGCATCGGTAATCCCACTGATTGCAGTACCGGTATCTTTGATTGGTACGTTTGCAGTTATGCAATGGCTGGGTGTATCAATTAATACCTTATCGCTATTCGGCTTGGTACTTGCCATTGGTATTGTTGTTGATGATGCTATTGTTGTGGTTGAGAACGTTGAGCGTAATATCGAGCAGGGCTTATCGCCACTTGAAGCAACCCGAGTTGCGATGACAGAAGTAACAGGACCAATTATCGCCATTGCACTCGTACTGTGTGCGGTATTTATTCCTACTGCTTTCATTACAGGTTTATCTGGTCAATTTTATAAGCAATTTGCGTTAACTATTACAATTTCAACGGTTATCTCAGCATTTAACTCGTTAACATTATCGCCTGCGTTATCGGCGTTATTATTAAAAGGTCATGATGCAAAACCAGACCGTTTAACGAAGTTATTAAACCGTGTATTCGGTAATTGGCTGTTTAAACCTTTTAACCGCTTGTTTGATAAAGGCGCCAATGGCTACGAAAAGCTGGTGCAAAAACTAATTCGTATGAGTGTGATTGTCTTAGTTGCCTATGTTGCGCTTGTCGGTGGCACAGTTAAATTATTTGATGCGGTACCAGGTGGCTTTATTCCACAGCAAGATAAGCAATATTTAGTGGCTGTTGCGCAGTTGCCTGATGCGGCAAGCTTAGATAGAACCCAGGAAGTCGTGCAAGAAATGGAAAAAATTGCATTGCAAGTACCCGGTGTTGCAAACACAGTATCGTTCCCTGGTTTATCGGTGAATGGTTTCACTAATAGTCCTAATAGCGGTATTGTATTTACTCCGCTTGCCCCTTTTGAAGAGCGTCAAGACCCGAGTATGTCAGCAATGGCGATTGCGGCGCAGTTAAATCAAAAGTTTGCGACTATCGATGAAGCATTTGTTGCGGTATTTCCGCCACCGCCAATTCAAGGTTTAGGGACTACTGGTGGCTTTAAACTGCAAATTGAAGACCGTGCTAACAAAGGCTTTGAAGCACTCTTTAACAGCTTACAAGCAACCATTAATAAAGCGCAGCAAGACCCTGCATTAATGGGGCTTTACTCAAGCTTTAGAATTCAAGTGCCACAAATGGATATCGATATCGACCGTGAGCAAGCGCTTATTCAAGGTATACCACTTGATGAAGTATTCAATGCCTTACAAGTGTACTTAGGTTCTATGTACGTAAATGACTTTAACTTGTTTGGTCGTACTTATCAGGTTAATGCACAAGCTGATGCTGATTATCGCCAAGATCCAGAGCAAATTTTGAATCTTAAAGTGCGTAACCGCATGGGTGAGATGGTGCCTCTTGGTTCTGTATTAACGGTCACGCCAACAACCGGTCCAGATCGTGTAATGCATTATAACGGTTATCCTACAGCTGAATTAAATGGTAGCCCAGCGCCAGGTTATAGCTCTGACCAAGCGCAACATGCGATAGAAGCAATCCTTGCAGAGACATTACCAAATGGTATTGAGTTTGAGTGGACAGAAGTAACTTATCAGCAAATATTAGCGGGTAATACCATGGTGTATGTTTTCCCACTGGTAGTATTGCTTGTGTTTATGGTGCTTGCTGCGCAATACGAGAGCTTAAGATTACCACTTGCGATTATTCTGATTGTGCCTATGACGATTTTCTCGGCTTTGTTAGGTGTGTGGTTTGTCGGTGATGACAACAATATTTTTACGCAAATTGCATTAATTGTACTGGTTGCACTGGCAAGTAAAAACGCCATCTTGATGGTTGAGTTTGCACGAGATCAGCATAAAACGGGAATGTCTCACCTTGAAGCCATAATTAAAGCGTGTCGCTTACGACTTCGCCCAATTTTAATGACGTCAATAGCCTTTACAGCAGGTGTTGTACCCCTTGTTTTAGCAGCAGGTGCTGGTGCTGAGATGCGTCATGCTATGGGTAACGCAGTGTTCTCAGGCATGATTGGTGTAACTGTGTTTGGCTTATTGTTCACCCCGGTATTTTATATGTTAGTAACTAAAAAATCGCAGAAGGAGCAACACGATGCATAAGCTTCCTCATGCAATCTTGAGACACGGCAAACTAGTTAGTGCAATGCTGTTAGCGGGTGCACTCGCAGGCTGCGCACAAAGCGTCGATATGCAAGCGCAGCAAGTGAGCCTGACACAATTTGTTAGCGATACACAAATTGGTGAACAAAACGAAGGTGCGAGCGAGAATAATTGGTGGCGCCGTTTAGATTCGCCGCAGTTAAACAATTTAGTGACTGATGCATTAGCAATGAATCACGACCTAAAAACCAGTCAACTTCAACTTGATGCAGCCATTGCCCGTTTAGGTGCAGCCCGCGCGGATTATTATCCGCAGGGCAGCCTAAGCGTAGGCGCAGACCGCAGCAGTTTAGATGGCGCAATTACGCGCCAATCAAACGCTGGTGTTAATGTTAATTGGCAGCTTGATTTGTTTGGTCGTATTGCCGCGTTAGTCGATGCTGCTAATGCGGGGGCACTCAACCAAGCAGAGCAGCTAAGAGCATTACAGGTTGAAGTGGTTTCTGCCGTAGTGCAAGGCTATGTAAGCTATCAAGGTAATGTGCAAAAGCAAGCGATTATTGAGATGCAAATCGAAGCGCTTGAGCAAAGTATTGATGTGCTCAAAGCGCGAGTAGAGGAGGGTGTTGCGAATGAGCTTGATCTTAACCGTACCCTTGCTCAGTTAAAGCAGCAACAAGCGCTTATTCCTGAGCTTAGTTACTTGCAATATCGCGATTTGGCAACCCTTGCGGTGCTAACAGGGCGACTGGCAAGTGACATATCATTGATAGAAGAGCCTGAGTTATTAAGCCACGAATTTAGCGTGTCGTTTAATAAAGCCAGTGAAGCAATGGCACTGAGACCCGATATCACCAGTGCCTTGTATCAGTTTAGTCAAGCTTATTCACTGAGTGTTGCAGCTTCCAAAGCGTTACTGCCCGATATTAGTCTGGCAGGGTTTGCAGGCGTAGTGAGCTTAACTAGCAATGGTTTAGAAAATACCGTGCAACAATGGCAAGTGACACCAAAAGTTGAATGGTCATTGCTGAGTTATCCTGCATTATTAGCGCAGCGTGATGCACAGCAGTTTTTAAGTGAAGCGGCTTATAGCGATTACCAAAGTAAAGTGTTAAAAGCGATAAGCGACAGTGAACTTACGCTGCAAAGGTTAGTCAAACAAAGTGAGCAGTTAAACTTCGCTGACGAGCGTTTTAATTATGCGAATAAAGCATTTGGTCAAGCACAAGCAATGTACGAAGAAGGGCAAATTCCTTACTTAGAGTTGTTAGATGCTCGACAGGATGTTTTAATAGCGCAAGAAAATGCTGTTGATTCAACAATTGCTTCATTGCAGGCCAAAGTGAGCGCTTATCAAGCGTTTAATGGTCGCTGGAGCTTTGAACTAAACAACCTTTAACCCAGAGTATTAAATGTCACATATTCAACAAAACACTGATCTTCCTTCAACAATGCGCGCACTAGCACTGCTTGAGCCTAATGACGCTATCGCGTTATCGGAGTTATCTGTGCCAGTCCCTTGCCCTGAAGGCAACGAACTTTTGATCAGAGTTGAATATGTGGGTTTAAACCATGGGGATGCTAACTTTGCAAAGCAGGGGTTTTGCAAGTGGAGTTATCCCCATATACTTGGTCATGATGCTGTGGGTGTTGTGATTCATGCCAATAAAGGTGTGTTTCCTGGCGTAGGCGCACGTGTTGTGTGGCACGCTAGCCTTGGCGACCAAGGTGTATTATCTGAATATACAACAGTGCCAAACTATGCAGTGTCGGTTGTGCCAGATAACGTCTCACCGTGCGATGCTGCAACCTTACCTTGTTCAGGTATGACGGCATTAATAGCCCTTGATAAATTGCAGCTAAGCGAAGGGGATTCACTGTTTATTGATGCAGGCGCAGGTGGTGTAGGTCAGTTTGCTATTCAATTTGCTAAGCAACGTGGTGCCACCGTGTTTACCACTGCCAGCAAACACAATCATAAGTTACTTAAGCAATTAGGTGCTGATGTGGTGTTTGATTACAAAGACCCAAAACTTGAAGATAAAATTCGTCGTGAGCTTGGCCCCCAAGGTTTTGATGCCGTGCTTGACTGTATTGGTGGCGATACCACCATTCGTAACGTTGAGTTAATGCGTTTTTGTGGCCACATTGCGTGTTTAAATGAACTACCTAAATTTGAACAAGAGCTCATGTTTAGGCGTGCACCTAACATTGGCATTGTATCGTTAGGTGGTGCGTGGCTTGCAAATAGCTTATGTGCTCAGCAAAGGCTAAGTTTTATGGGTAATTTATTACTTGATAATGCAGCCAGAGGCGAGATCAAATTGCCGCAAATTCATGCTGTAGATTTTACCGCTGAAGCTGTTTCAGCTGCATTAAATAAACAACTTGCGGGTGGCTTAACTGGCAAACAAGTTGTACAAGTCAGTGGTTAAGTTTGCAAACGAGCAGCTCAATTATCTTGTTTGATGGTCAGTGCAACCTGTGCCATTTTTGTGTGCGCTTTATTCTTCGCTTTGATAAGCAAATAACCTTTAAGTTATGCCCCATGCAAAGTGATAAAGGTGAGCGTTTATTAAAGGCGCACCAAGTTGACGATCCACTTTCCTCAATGTTAGTGATTGATAAAAACCAGCTATATAAACAAAGTGATGCTGTGTTATTTATTGCCACTAAATTAGGTTTTCCATTTTCCCTTGCTAAAGTGCTTTATTTAATCCCAAAAGGCTTGCGTGATCGTTTTTATGATTGGGTAGGTCGTAACCGATACCGATTTTTTGGAAAACAAGCACAGTGCAGATTGCTGACAGAAAAACAAAAACAGCATTTTCTATAAACTTTTTATTTAAAGCTTGCTATTGTCGTTATTGGGAACGAACAACAATAACAAAAAAATGAACATTCTCTATTTACTCTTAGCAACGTTTTACATCGCTCTATTGATGTTACAACCTGCGCTTCCACAAGCTGTTACTGCGCTATTAAAAGCAACGCCAATACTCTTTTTAATTGTGATGGTAGTTAAATATCGAGCACAAATACAAAACCGTACTGTTATTACTTTATTATTAGCTCTTAGCTTTTCTGCATTAGGGGATGTACTGCTAGCCCTTGATACAGGGCAACTGTTTATAGGCGGTTTAGCTACATTCTTTGTTAGTCACTTATTTTACATCATCACAATGCTACCCGTTAAAAAGTACCGCATTGATGTGTTGCTGCTTTATTTATTTTTAGCGATAGGGGTATTTTGCTTATTGTATCCCACTTTAAATGAAATGCTTATCCCTGTGATTTTCTATACGATTGTTTTGATGATAATGGCAAGCCTTACTTGGATGACAGATAAATCGAACGGCTTCTTAGTATTAGGTGGGGCGGTTTTTGTTATATCTGACTCAATACTGGCTTTGAATCGTTTTTATATGTCCTTTTCTTACGCTGATATCGCTATTATGTGTAGTTATTATTTAGCACAATTTTGTTTAGTGAAAGGTTTTTTACAAGCTCCAGACAAAAGCCAATAGGCTTTGTGGCTGTGCTAGCTTAGCCGTGATAAAATACGCGCGTTTAAATTTTTGAGATCTCCCATGGCAAATACAGCGCACGCACTGCACATTTTAGTTAAGCACAAAGAACAAGCTGAAGACATTATCAAGCAACTTAAAAAAGGTGCGAAGTTTCAGACTTTAGCTAAAAAACATTCAACCTGCCCGTCGGGTAAAAAAGGTGGCGACTTGGGTGAATTCAGACGTGGTCAAATGGTGCCACAGTTTGACAAAGTAGCATTCAGCGGCGAAATCTTAGAGCCACATTTAGTGAAAACGCGCTTTGGTTGGCATGTAATTAAAGTGCTGTATAGAACGTAAAGTTTAAAGCCTTAGATTTTAACTCATTTTTGGACAAAAACACGTTAGAGTATATATTCGGTAACGCCCAATTAAGGTGTGAAGCACGCGACCACAACACTCAATTTGGCTGCCGTAAACCTAAATTAAACCCAAACCCAAAATGCCAAGTGTGCTGAATCACTCTTAAATTGTTTGTTATGTTTAAAGCCAAACGAGCCCACTGTATGGTTTCGTTCTTAGAGATTCCAACCTGCTTTCCAGCGAACCTGAATGTATCTCTAGTTTGTGGCCATCAGGGTCTAAAATGTAGAGTGATTGCCCTTCACTTTTGTTCTCTTTCCAAACTTCCACACCCAATGAAACGACACGCTTCGCAAAGGCTTCAAATTCTTCAGGTGCAATGTCAAATGCGACATGGGTATAGTCGGCTTTTGGGCAAGGTTCATCGAGAGAAAGACAAAACCAGAGCCCACCTATAGATAAGTAAACTCCCCTGTCCCACTTCGCATGCGCAGTGAACCCCAAAATATCTCTATAAAACTTAAGAGAGGATCCCAAATCACTAACTGCAATTGTGATATGATTTAGCCCTAAAATCACCGTTTACTCCATTAAACATAACGCCCGCATAATGGGCGGATTAAGCTTGGCTAAAATTAGCGAAGAATGAGTGTCAGCCAAGCTTTAGACGTCCATTTTTAATGCGCTTGTTATGTGCCTTTGTCGATTAAATGCTCATTATCAATAAATGAACTCACAGTTACAAATACATGTTTAGATGACCAATTTATTGGTTTATCTAGCTCAGGAGCACTGCCAAAAATGTAATCGTTACAGATTGAACATCTAGGTACAGCCCAAGCTCTAAAACGACCACCACAGCTACACGGATTAAAAAGTGCTTCTATTTTTTCATATGTTGGTATTAAGTGCCTGTCGTAAAATTCCCAGCCCTCGTCACTAGGTTGAAGCTGCGGAAATTTAATTCCATTTTTCTTTAATATACTACCGTCTTTTAAGAGCAATACCTTAGGGCAAGAATCACAATACATGCAGCTCATATTACTGAAGCCTAAATGATATAGTTCTCCGATTGACTCTTGTTCGCAAGATTTACACTTTTGTGAATGTTTACTCATGGCACATAACGCCCTGTTAATGGGCAAAATTTTGTTGGCTAAAATGTGAAGCGGAGCGAAACCAAGCCAACGTAATTTTGTCCACTTTAAACAGTTTGTTAGGCATCAAAATGCCAATACCCTTGAAAAGCTATATAACAATTTTCCATTAAGGCACTCATGATTACTTGATACAAATTGAGCTGTCCATCCCTTTGCATCACTTGAGCCAATTTTAGACTCAATTAACTGATTATATATCTGTTCTAAGTTTAATTCTTGGAAAGAAGATAGTGCTTCTTCCAAGTCAGTCTGACTCCCTGATGCGGGTATATTTACGTTGGCGTTGTAAATTGCATCAATACTCTTAGGTTTGTATGCATCAAACTTTGCAACCAGCTCAGGGTTACTTTTTATAAACGAATCCAATTCTTCTTTTTCTTTTAAATCCAAATGATAAACAAATGCTGAATCACAGCTTTCAGCTGAAAAGGAGCGCTTATAAGAGTCGTTCACAAAGCGAGAAGAGAAAACAACAGTTCTAGGTTTGTTAGTTTGACTTTGAATATCAAAATCATTGAGTTCTAGAATTCTGTGAACTTTCCATATTCCTGAACCATAGCTTCTAACCCAATCTCCGATCTTAATGTTATCGTCCATACTTTCCTTGATTCCTAACGCCTTACTAATGGGCGCATAAATGCTTGGCTAAAATTAGCGACGAAGGAGCACAAGCCAAGCGTTTTGCGTCCTTTTGAGTAACTTGATAAGTCATTAATTCAATCTAAAGACTCAGAAACAGCTACTTCTGCCTCTATGATAGCTCGATGTGCCTTTAAGCCAACATTACTAGAATAAAAATCTGCTGCAATCTTTAACTCTTCGGCTGTTAATAACGAGAGAAGCTTTGTTCTAAATACAACTTTAGCTGCATTTACATTGATAGGATCAGTCATTATTTTTGAAGGCATAGACTCGATAAAAATTCTTTTTTGATTTTCAGGTAAATCACTCAACGTTTCTGAAAACAATTTTTCAGGACTGATATTTATTTCACCACCAAATGAACTTAAGATTTCTTTCATTCCAAGCGCGACATAGAGTCGTTCGAATTCTTCGTTTGCATCAAGCTTAGGAGGAGTCGAAGAGCATGCGAATAGCGAAAGAGACATTAGCAGTAAAAGAGTTTTTTTCATCATCATCCTTAATTTAGTGCCAAACTAGAGTGGCTTATAACGCCGCAAATAAACGGCAAAAATTAGTTGGCTAAAATTTGTGAGGTACGAACAAAGCCAACTGATTTTTGTCCGCCCTTTTTAATTTGCTTTGTTATATAACACATTAAAAGCCAATTACATTTTTAAATTTATAAGCCAATAAACAGATAATACCAACAGCTAGAAAATGTAACCTGTAACTTATTAGAGAAAATGATTTACTAGCTTCAATTTTTAGATAGCTTTCTTCTGAGCTCTGTTTTAGGAAATCAACTGATAAGAAGTCAGCAATAAACATCAGTGCACCTGCAACTGCTAGAGCTATACCGATTATTAGTAAGATTTTACTCATTTCTCCGATTCCCGAGTGTTATATAACGCCCTGTTAAGGGGCTGATAAATGTTTGGCTATACTTGTGAAGCGAAGCGAAACCGAGCCAAACTTTAGCAGTCCCACTTAAACAGCTTGTTAGGTTTTCATTACCCATAATACACCGGTAATAATTTTGCCTTAAAGCCTTTGGCATAAATCCACCATTTAGCGCCAACATCATCAGTTAGCTGATAGAGATTTAACCCGTTTTCAAGATAATTAGAATTTAGTAAAACAATTGATAGATCATTAGATAGTTCGATTTTAACAGGCGCCAACAATCTAAAAGAAAGGCACATAGAATCAACACCAAAGAATTCTAATTCTATTTCGCCATCATCCTTGGTTCCAGTATCGCCATTGAATTTAATTAATAGAGAGCCTGAAACATCAAATTTGTCTGCCGATATGTTTTCGATATCAGCTGGCCCTTCAAGTTTTGAAAGATAATGGTTAATTTGCTCAAGTTCCATTTTGAAAACCTAACGCCCGCATAATAGGCGGATTAAGCTTGGCTGAAATTAGCGAAGAATGAGCGCAGCCAAGCTTTTTGCGTCCACCCTTAATGCGATTGTTATGTGCCTTGTACTACAAAACGTGAATATCATTTATAGTGGCACTAAACTGATTATTTTTGACCCGAGAAAACTCGAACTCTACGGTTAAATCTGTGATTTCACCATTCACAGGGAAATAGAAACCAAAAAGGTAACTACCGTCATTACATTGCAGGAATTCTGGTGTACAAAAAGCTATATCAGTATTCTCGATTTTAAATTCTGATTCGTTACCGTAATAATCAAAAACAGCTTCTCTTATTTCTTTTTCACCCCAGCGTGCACCGTAATTATTAGGTACAGTTACCAAACTAAGTGCTTGTTCAAAACTATCCTGCGACAGGTAGCAAAGCCATTTTTGACAGTATGCTTTTAACTCAGGTTCAACATTTTGGTTTAACAGTTTTAGCATGACTTTCTTTAGGCACATAACGCCGCCATATGGGGCGCACAAATGCTTGGCTAAACTTAGCGACGAAGGAGCGCAAGCCAAGCGTTTTGCGTCCAATTGCCATTATGGCCTTGTTATATTTGCTTTCCACCATTGAGGTACTCAGCAATTAACTTTTTGTTTTGTTCATTTAAACGAGGTATGGAGCACTCAGCTAGCCTTTGTTTCGCTGTTTTTCCACTGTTATCTTTTAAATTAGGTTTAGCTCCATTAACGACAAGCAACTTTACTATATTTGGATAGCCAGCGGTGACAGCTCTGATTAGAGGAGTTGTATCCGAATAACTAGAATTCAAATCAACACCAGCTTTTATGAAAAGGGAAACAATGTCTTCTGCCCCGTATTGGATTGCCATAATCAAAGGCATTCCATTTGGGTTTGCTCCAGCTTCAAGCAACTCTTTAGCAGATTCGAGGTCACAATCAGCAGCTTGAATTAATGCATCATTCAATTCCCTTTGATTCAAAACTTACCCTCGATTCTGATTGCAAATATAACGCCGCAAATAAACGGCTAAAAATAGTTGGCTAAAGTTTGTGAGGTACGAACAAAGCCAACTGTTTTTTGTCCGCACTTTTAATTTGCTTTGTTAGAAAGCCTGGATTCTATACTCAAGACTTTTATTTCTAAAATGAAAAGTTACAACACGGCTATATTCGTCATAACTTACGATTTGATTCATAGTCTTACTTTTAAAATAGTCACCAATCTCACTAGCTAAAATATCTCTAGAAAATAAGACTGTGTGACTAACTGAGCTTTCCTTACATGCTGGTATGTCAGAATTACTCCTGCATCTATCATCTAAAGTTGGCATTGAAACAGAAACCGAGTAAAAGTTATTAGCTTGTTTATCAGCATCCAAATAGACTCTTGTGCTTACCTTAGCAACCATACAGCCAGAACCAATATAGTGTTTATGAGAACGGCCAGAAATTGAGCTTTGTCCAATCCTAAGGTTTTCTCCACTATCTGTCGAAATTGGAAAAGACTGGTAATACTCGTGAGCACATTGCTCCCGTTTAGAGTTCGATATTTCTGACGAAGGTAAATACCCCCAATCCCAAACATGATCCGGCTCCTTCTTCCCACAACCAAATAAAAACAACAAAGCTAAAAGGTAACTCAAATTCTTCATAGGCTTTCTAACGCTTGCCGTAAGCGGCACAAAATAGCAGACTAAAATTTGCTACGAAGGAGCACAGCCTGCTGTTTTGTGTCCTTTGTTTAACGGCCTTGTTAGCTGCGCTTACTCTATTCTGCTAATGACCTCAACTCTTGAATTGTTTGGG